>JAEEGH010006725.1_pt1 | contig 28014 bp, 19 predicted proteins | sample 9134181 | NCBI WGS metagenome assembly JAEEGH01 (sample SAMN16246544, study PRJNA631951) | gut metagenome | biome: gut microbiome; feature: rumen; material: DP-attached | host: Bos | place: Iran: Karaj | collected 2018-10 | reverse complement strand
GTACATCGCGTACTGGTAGGACACATAGGCGCGGGCGGCTTCCTTGAGGTCTTCTTCTTCAATCTTGAAGCCGAAATCCTTCATCATCGTGCCGCGCACCAGCTGCCACTTGAGGTCCTCCATAAAGCCGGGGAACTGTTTCTCCACCTCTTCGGCGGTGTATTTCTCCTTATTGGTCGCCAGCAGCCAGCGCTTGAGGAAGGCTTCGGGAAGGACGATGCCGGACTTCTTGACATAGAAATCGCGGATATCCTTGGAAAGGCGCCAGGCGGACTCGTTGGCAAACTGGGCCTCCAGCCGCTCGCTTACCTCTTTCTCGATCTCCTCGTCGCTCTTGGCGGGAGCGTCTTCCTTCTTGGACCAGTACTCCTTGTAGTTCTCCACCATCTGCTTCTTCTCGGCGGCATCGGCAGTAATCTTATAAGAAGGAATCGTATCCTCCTTCACCACCTTGACCTTTACTTCAGGAGAAAGCGCCAGGTCGAAGAGGAATTTGAAATCGGCTCCTTCCTTCCAGTCCAGTTCCGGCTGCTTCTCGCTGGAGAGCGGCTCGCCCAGGATATTGAGTTTCTTTTTGGTAATATAGCCATCCAACTGCTCGCCGACGAGGTTGTTCAGGGTTTCGGAAAGCACCTGGTCGCCGTACACCTTCTTGATGAGGGACATAGGCGCCATACCCTTACGAAAGCCCTTGAATTCGGATTTCCGCTTCAGTTCCTTGTACTTTTTGTCAAGCGGCTCCGCATAATCGGCGGCACTGATTTCCAGACTCAACTCCAGATTGAGATCGTCAATTTTCTTTTCAGTAATCTTCATAATCGTTATTAAGGTTTGATTTTGTTTTCAGGATAAGCGACCCGCTCGTGGAATTCGTGCAGGAGCCAGGCCTTGATCACCTCCTTGACCGTATCCATATCCTTGATGGAAATCTCGGACTGGGTAAACTGCCCGCCGTCGCTCTTCTCGCCAACGAGTTCTTCCACAAAGGCGGAGTATTCCGCGGGAGTCGAGGCCTTGAGGCTGCGGGAAGCCGCTTCGACCGTATCGCAGAGCATCAGGATGACCTGCTCCTTGGTCTTGGGCGGAACGCCGGGATAGGTGAAGTCCTCGCGCTCGGCAGGGTCTCCCCCGTCGGCAAGGAACTTGGAATAGAAGTATCGCGTCACGGTCGTGCCGTGGTGCGTCAGGATAAAGTCGATCACGACCTGCGGCAGGGAATGCTCGCGGGCAATCTCCACGCCGTCCGCCACGTGACGGATAATGTCGTGCGAACTCTGGCGGGGGCTCAGGCCGTCGTGGTAGCGGTGCCCCTCCGGCTTGTGCTTCAGGGATTCGTTTTCAATGAAGCAGTCGGGATTCTTCAGTTTGCCGATATCGTGGTACATCGCACCGGCACAGACCAGCAGCGGATTGGCACCGATGGCCCGCGCCGCCGCTTCCGCCATATTCATGACCTGGACGCTGTGATGGAAGGTGCCCGGAGCCTCGCGTTCCAGACGCCGCAGCAGCGAATTGGAAGAATCCACCAGGTCGCGCAGACGCGAATTCGAGACGAGGTTGAAAATCTTCTCGAAGAGATAGATCAGCGGATAGAACATCACGAGCGCCATCGACGAGAAGAAGAACTGGGTCATGACGCGCCAGAGCGTTCCCTCCACCAGGTCTGAAAGCCAGAAGCCCAGGAAGGACAGGGACAGGGCGGCAAAGGTGATCATCGCCGAGATGAACTGCTTCCACTTGCGGTTGTAATAGCGGAAACTGTAGAGCGATACCGCACCTGCGAAGAGGTAGATCACAAAAAGGATGACGCCGGAGCGCGCAAAGACCAGCAGCGGCAGCAGACAGACCATATAGACGGCGAAAATCAGTTTCTCCGAGAAGAAGGCCTGCAGGTAAAGTGCTGAAAGCACGAAGGGTACGGCGTAGATGTAGCGGGGATAATGCTGCTGTACGGCGAGGGTCAGGACCGCCGTCATCACGAAGACCAGCAGCAGGTAAAGGAAACGGCTGTCGGCAAAAACCGCGGGATTCGTGTAGTAAATCGCAAAGAAGAGGATCACCACCAGCAGGAGCGCGATCATCACATTGCCCATCCACTGCCAGGCGATGGGGCCGGAATAGGAGACATTGTTCTCGTATTCCACCTTGTAGGAATCCAGGATCTGCTCCATTTCTTCCGTCACCAGGTCGCCCGTCGAGATGATGACCTTTCCGGAATGGATGTATCCGGAGGTCGTAGGCACACCGGCGACGGCATCTTCGATGGCCTGCGCGGTGGTCTGTGCATCGAAGACAAGGTTCGGGACCATCTGCCAGGGATAATCGGCCGCCACCATCATCGAGTCCGCGGGGATGCGGGGCATCCGATCACAGACCGTGTCGAAGAGGGTGTTCGCCGCAGACCTGGGCGTAAAGAGTTCCGTCAGCGGCATCTTGTCCGCGTGGTTTCCGCGGCGGACCAGGATGACCTCGGGAGCGGCCCCCTTCAGGTAAGGAATATAGACATCATCGCCGAGTACGCCCCAGTCATAGATTTTCTGCGCTTCCTCCAGCAGGACGGACTGCAAGAGGGTATCGCCGGGAAAACGCAGGGCCTTCAACTCCCGCAGGCCGCGCTTCTGCGCGTCCTGGTCGACGGTAAAACAGGGAACGACCTGCTGCACCGCCTCTTCGCGGTCCTTCGCCAGTTGGTCGCTGGTCTTCAGGATGGGAAAATCGAAGGGAGCCTTCAGGGTCTCGTGAGTCCATACTGCCCCTTTGGCATACTGATAACTGAAGTTGGCGCTGCGTGGCATCACGAACACCAGCAGGGCAGCCGCCAGGGCCAGGGCGATAATGACTTTCAGTTTTTCTTTCATTTGAAAGGACTTCCCGCTTCACGGGCGATAAAACGATAGGTCATACGGTCGGTCAAGCGAGGGAAGAGCCGGTGGAAGAGCACCGTCAGGCGGCCAAGGGCCGTGAGGGTCACCTGGGAACGGCGATGCAGGACGGCCTTGTAGAGTTTTTCCGCACAGGCTTCCGCACTCATCAGTTTCCCCTCGTCGAGCGGAGTTTCTCCCTGCGGGGAGCCGTTGGCCGTCAGCGCGGCATTGCGCACGTTCGAAGCCGTATAGCCCGGGGCGAAGACCAGCACGTTCAGACCGTCTTTCAGATGTTCGATACGGATCGTGTCCAGAAAACCGCGGACCGCGTACTTGGAAGCGGAATAGCCCGTCCGGGCAGGCAGGGCCGAATAGCCGGCGATGGAGATCACTCCCACCAGCGAGCCCTTGCTCTCCAGCAGATACGGCAGCGCCGCCTTGCTGCAGTTCACGGTCCCCCAGAAGTTCACGTCCATCAGGGAATGCAGCACCTTCAGGTCCAGGTCCTTGAACATCGCCCGCATGGAAATGCCCGCGTTGTTGACCAGGACGTCGATGCGTCCCCAGCGCGCAATGGTCTGCGCCACGAGATTCCGGCAGTCCTCCTCCCGGGTCACGTCGCACTGCACGCAGAGCACGTGCTCAGGATCGGCCACGGTAGCGGCCAGTTCCTGCAGGCGATCCAGGCTGCGGGCCGCCATCACCACCTTGGAGCCTTTCGCCCCGAAGCAGCGGGCGGTCGCCAGACCGATTCCGGAACTGGCTCCGGTCACGATGACTACCTTGCCTTCCATCAATCGATCTTCATCGCGGCGATGTCCTCCCCGTCATATTCGCCGGCGTCGAGTTTGCGGCGGATTTCCTTGAAGGCATCCAGCGTGTATTTCACATCCTCCATCGTGTGCGCAGCCGTGCAGACGATGCGGAAAATAATCATACCCTTCGGGATGACGGGATAGATGACGATGGAGCAGAAAATCTTGAAGTTCTCGCGCAGGTCCTTGGCCATCTTCGTCGCCTGGGCGACGCCGCCCTTGATATGCACGGGCGTCACGCAGGCCTGGGCCTCGCCGATGTCGAAACCTTCGGCGCGGAAACCGTCCTGGATGGCGTGGGTGATCTGCCAGCACTTGGCGCGCAGGGCATCCCCTTCCGGAGAATCGATGATCTGCATACGCTTGATATTGCCCATCACGAGCGGCATCGGAAGGCTCTTCGCATACATCTGCGAGCGCATATTGAAGCGCAGGTAGTTGATGATGGAGTGAGGGCCGGCGACAAATCCGCCGATGGAAGCCATACTCTTCGCGAAGGCGCCGATGTAGAGGTCGATGCCGTCCATCACGCCGAAGTGCTCCGAAGTACCGCGACCGTGCTCACCCAGCAGGCCGAAGCCGTGGGCGTCGTCGATCATGATGCGGAACTTGTACTTGGACTTGAGCGCGACGATCTCGTCCAGCTTGCCCAGGGCGCCGGTCATGCCGTAAACGCCTTCGGTGATCAGCAGCACGCCGCCGCCGTTCTCCTCGGCCTCGGCGCAGGCGCGGGTGAGGATCTTGTCGCAGTCCGCCATGTTGTTGTGGCGGTATTTGTACTTGCTGCCGATGTGGAGGCGGATGCCGTCCAGCAGGCAGGCGTGGCACTCGGCGTCATAGACGACCACGTCGTGGCGGCTCAGGAGCGCGTCGATCGTGGACACGATGCCCTGGTAGCCGAAGTTGAAAAGGAACGCGTCCTCCTTCTTCTCGAATTCGGCGAACTTGCGCTCCAGCTGCTCGTGGTAGCGGGTGTGGCCGGACATCATACGGGCGCCCATCGGGTAGGCCAGGCCCCAGTCGGCCGCGGCCTGCGCGTCCGCCTTGCGGACCTCGGGATGGTTCGCCAGGCCGAGATAGTTGTTGAGGCTCCAGTTCAGGACCGGAATGCCGTTGAAGACCATGTGCGGGCCGAGCTCGCCCTCGAGGCGCGGGTACATGTAGTAACCCCAAGCCTGCTCGAAATATTGTCCGATGGGGCCGCCGCTGTCCCGGGCGATCCTGTCAAAAATATCCAACATAGCGTGTAAGATTTAAGTTTTGTACGTCAGGTTTATGCGTCGATGTTCGCGTAGTGGGCATTCTCCTCGATGAACTGGCGGCGGGGCGGTACGTCGTCGCCCATCAGCATCGAGAAGGTTCTCTCCGCCTCGGCGGCGTTCTCGATGGTGATCTGGCGCAGGCGCCGCTTCTCCGGATTCATCGTCGTGTCCCAGAGCTGCTCGTCCGACATTTCGCCGAGACCTTTGTAGCGCTGGACGGTGTAGCCCTTGTCCGTGCCCTTGCCCAGGCGCATGGCGGCATCCTCGCGCTGCTCTTCGGTCCAGCAGTAGATCTCCTCCTTGCCCTTCTTGACCAGGTAGAGCGGCGGGGTCGCCAGATAGACGTAGCCGTTCTTGATCAGGTCGAACATATAGCGGAAGAAGAAGGTCAGGATCAGGCAGGCGATGTGCGAGCCGTCCACGTCGGCATCGGTCATGATGACCACCTTGTGGTAGCGCAGGCGGCTGAGGTCCATGTGCTTCTCGCCGGTCTCGTCCTCCTTGGCGATGGTCACGCCGAGGGCGGTGTAGATGTTGCGTATCTCTTCGGAATCGAAGGCGCGGTCGCCGGCCGCCTTCTCCACGTTGAGGATCTTGCCTCGCAGCGGGAGGATGGCCTGGGTGCGGCGGTCGCGGCCCTGCTTGGCGGTGCCGCCTGCGGAATCACCCTCGACAAGGAAGATCTCGCACTTCTCGGGATCGCGCTCGGAGCAGTCGGCGAGCTTGCCCGGCATGCCAGCGCCCGACATCACGGTCTTGCGCTGTATCATCTCACGCGCCTTGCGCGCGGCGTTGCGGGCCGTGGCGGCCAGGACGATCTTCTCGATGATGAGCTTGGCCTCCTTCGGGTGCTCTTCCAGGTAGTTGTCCATCGCGGCGGCGGTCGCCTGCGAGACAGCGGAAGTCACCTCGGTGTTGCCGAGCTTGGTCTTGGTCTGTCCCTCGAACTGCGGCTCCGCCACCTTGACGGAAATGACCGCGGTCAGTCCCTCGCGGAAATCTTCCGGCGCGAGCGGGTCCTTGAGCTTGGCAAGGAGGTTGTTCTTGTCGGCATAGGCCTTCAGTGAACGGGACAGGCCCATCTTGAAGCCCTGGAGGTGCGTGCCGCCTTCGATCGTGTTGATGTTGTTGACGTAGGAATAGATCTTCTCCGAATAGCCGTTGTTGTACTGCAGGGCGATGTCGATCGGGATGATCTTGTCGGAATTGACGCAGATCGGCTCCGGGACCAGGTGCTGCGCGCCGGCGTCCAGGTAGGAGATGAACTCGCGGAGGCCTTCCTGGGAATAGAAGGTGTCGCTGCGCAGGACCTGCCGGCCGGTCGCCTTGCTTTCGCCGTTCTCGTCCTGGATGAACTCCTCGACCAGCTGGCGCTTGTCCGTCAGGACGATCTTGATGCCCTTGTTGAGGTAGGACAGCTCGCGCAGGCGGTTGGCCAGGGTCTCGTACTTGTAAACGGTGGTCTGGATGAAGATGGTGGGATCCGGGTGGAAGGTGATGGTCGTGCCGGTATCGTTGCAGGTCCCGATCACTTCCACTTCGGTGATGGGCTTGCCCTTGGAATACTTCTGCTGGAAGATCTTCCCCTCGCGGTGCACCTCGGCGATCAGCAGGTCGGAAAGGGCGTTGACGCAGCTCACGCCGACGCCGTGCAGGCCGCCGGAGACCTTGTAGCTGCTCTTGCTGAACTTGCCGCCGGCGTGGAGGACCGTCAGCACCACTTCGAGAGCGGAACGGTGCTCCTTCTCGTGCATGCCGGTCGGGATGCCTCGGCCGTTGTCCTGGACCCGGATGGAATTATCTTCGTTGATCGTCACGAGGATCTCGTCGCAGAAGCCTGCCATCGCCTCGTCGATACTGTTGTCGACCACTTCGTACACCAGGTGGTGGAGACCCCGCTCGGCGATGTCGCCGATATACATCGAGGGCCTCTTGCGCACGGCCTCAAGCCCTTCGAGCACCTGGATACTGTTGGCGGAATACTGCTCTTCCGCCCGTTTCATCTCTTCGTTCTCAAGCATTTCAGATTATCGTTTATAAACGAACAAATTTACAAAATTATTTTCACAAATTAAAACTGATTCCGAGGGTTCCGTAAGGGCCTTTTTCGGGGTGCAGGAAGTAGCGCTGCACGCTCTGTCCGAGCAGGTTGCCGGCCTTGGCCCAGACCGCGATATGGGGGTTGATCACATAGCGTCCGTAGAGGCCCAGATCCACCCAGCCGGCCACCTGAATGTCGGCGGCGACCGTCGACGGGGTGAAGAAGATCGCCGCGCTGCCCTCCCGGCGGGAGGCCGCCTCGACGCAGAGCCCGGCGAAGGCCTGGCGGTTCCAGTTGTAAACGGCCCGCATCTCGCCGCTGAAACGCGCGGGAGCGATGGCCAGCCAATTGTTCTTCATCAGGTCGGTATCCTGGTAAAGGAAATGTCCGTCCAGGTCCAGCCGGGGCGACTTCCACAGGAAGGAGAAGTCCGCATACACGCGGTTGTAGTCGCAGTAGTTGTAATAGCCGGAGAGGTAATTCCCCTTCCAGCCCCCTTCCGGGGCCTTGCGCCACTGGTTCAGGGATTCGACGGCGTCGCAGCGGCCGTTGAGCATGACGGAATAACCGCCGTGCAGGTCGAACTGGAAGCGGCCCGCGATGTCACCCTCGAAGCCGAGGGCGGCGTTGACCCGCTCCGAAGAGGCGTCCATGTTGAAGACGACCACTTCGGGATCCGCGAAGGGATTCTCGCGGAGCAGGTCGGAATACTTGTGGATCCGGTCGCCGCCGACCGCCTTGGCGTAGATGGCCAGGTGTTCGGGGACGATGTATTGCTTGACCTTGACGGCCGGATAGATGTAATTGCTCTTGTGGGCGTACACGCCGCCTTCCTTGACGGAGAATTCCGGCGTCTTGCCCGAATTGTCGCTGCCCTTGAGGTAAGAGAGCCTGACGCCCAGTTCGGCGTAGCCGCTGCCCCAGCGATAGGTGAAGCGGGGCGTGGCCCAGGCGCAGGTCGCGGCCGCGTCGAGCAGGCCGGAATAGATGGAGGCCTCCATGCCCAGGTCCAGCAGGATGCGGGCGCGGCTGCCGAAAGGAGCGCCGAAACGCAGGTCCGCGCCCATGTCGTTGACGCCCAGTTTGTGGCGCCCGAAGGTCAGCGCGTCCATCTTGTCCTGCCCGGCGTTGACATAGAAGCGGCCGCCGTAGAAATAATCCGCCTTGTTGGGGTCCAGCGGGAGCAGCCGGATCTCGGCTTCGCCCAACTGGAGGAAATGGTTCGACAGGGTGTCCTGCGTCGTAAACAGCCGGTATCCCCCGTCGAACTCGAGCGCGACGTTGCCGAACTCATAGCGGAGATCGGCGCCGACCTTGTTGTCGAAGACATAGCCCTGAGAAGCGTTGACGGGCTTGCGCGGGATCCTGAAGGGCAGGGCGCGGCCCTCGGCATACTCGTACTGCATCAGGCCGTAATTGCCCCAGAAGCCGCGGAAATTGTCATAGACGCTCAGTTTCAGGGGACGGTTCTTGAACTCCGGCGACCAGACCAGGTCCAGCTCCGGATGGAGGGACCAGCCCGCGCCGAGGCTGGCATACAGCCGGCGGGCGGCGGAAGGCGCCGCCTCGGGCTTCATTTCGATCGAATAGGGCTGGAACTTGTACGAGCCCTGGTAGGGATTGTCAAACACCGTATAGTCCAGTTTGTACTGGAACTGGTACAGGGAGTCGGGCACGCTCATCGGAAGCGCCTGCTTCCCGGCCTCGACGATCTTTCCTTCGTAAGTATTCTCGACTTCGACCCGGGGGTTGAAGGTCTGCGCGGTAGCAGACGCGGCGGCCAGGGCGAAAAGGATGATTGCAAATAAGGTCTTTTTCATAACGCGTTCCTCCTCCTGATCATTTGGACATCATTTCCTCGAGACGGCTCAGGCGCAGCTTGACATTGTCGATGATGTCGTCGGGCTTGCCGTCCGCCGTTTCATAACCGTTGAGGATGCTCTCGAACGTGGCCTTGGCCTGGCGGTAGTTCTCATTCTCCGCGAAGGAGTCGCCCAGCACGATGAACGAGCGGGCGAGCCAGTAGGCCTGGTTCGGGGCGTCCTGGGCGAACTTGTACACGACGCTCTCCACTTCGTTGAAGCGGCCGCGGTCGAAGAGATCCTGGATCACGAGATAAGCCGCCTCGGCACCCTCGGCGGTCGAAGGATCGCGGGAGAGGCCGCGCAGCACGTCGAAGGCGGCGTCGCGCTGGCTGGTGGCCAGCAGCGACTTGGCCGTCAGGTATTTCGCTTCCCGGGTCAGGGTCCCGTCGGCGCCACCGTCGGCGAGGACTTCCTTCGCAGCGTCCACGGCCTCCTTGAACTTGCGGCCGAAGTAGGCGGAACGCATCTTGCCGGCCTTCGCCGTCAGGCGCGTCTCGTCCGAAGTCGCTTCATCCTGCAGGGTCGTGTAGGCGGCGAGGGCCTCGGACCAGTGCTCCATCCCGTAGGAAAGCCGCGCGAAATTGAGCAGCGAAAGCTCCTTGTAGGCGAAGGCATCCGGGGCGTGGATGACGGCGGCGTAGCAGTCGCAGGCCTTTTCCTTGGCCCCCAGCGACTTGTAGCACTCGGCCTTGTAGTAGGTCGCGGGCGTCAGCTTGGCGCCGTCCGGATAGAGGCTCAAGTACTTGTCCAGCGCGACCAGGGCCTTCTCGTAGTTGCCGGCCATGAAGATCTGCTCGGCAGAATTGAAGAAGAGGAGCTCCTTCTCTTCGGCGGTCTTGGCCGAGCGGCCGAGGGACTCGGCGTAGGCGAGGTATTTCTCCGGCTCGCCCTTGGACTGGTAGATGGATTCGATGGCCAGCATCGCATCCTCGGCCGCCTCGCTCCCCCGGAAGGTCTGGGCGACGCGCTTGTAGTACTCGAGGGCCTTGTCGTAATCGGAGCGGTTGCGCTCGAGCATGCCCAGCTCGATCAGGGACTTGGCCAGGTAGAGGCTGTCCTTGGAGCGGCTCAGGAGGGTCTTGAAGCAATCCTCCGCCTGCTTGTCCTTGTCGTCGGAGACGTAGGTGCGGCCCAGCTCGTAGAGGGACTCGGCGTAGAACGGAGCCGAAGGCGAAGCGTTCCGGGCCTTGGCGAGGGTCGCGATCTTGTCGGCCGTCTTGCCCAGCAGGCCGTAGGCGACACCCTGCTGGAAGCGGGGATAGAGGCTCTCGGCCTTCGGGTACTCGGAGAGCACCTTGGCGTAGCCGTCCACGGCGGACTTGTAGTTCTTGGTGATGAAGTCGCAGTCCGCGCGGCGGGTCAGCGCATCCTCGCGGCAGGTCTTGTCGCCGGAAGCGATGTAGCGGTCAAACCAGTTCGCTGCGGAAGCGTAGGCGCCCTCGTCGAAATGGCAGTAAGCCAGGTCGTAGGGCAGCCGCTTTCCTTCCGCCTTGTTGTCCAGGGCAGACTGGTTGTAGAGGTCGGTGAAGCCGTTGCGGGCCTCCTCGTAGTTGCCCGTCTTGTACTGCGACTCGGCCAGCCAGTAGCGGGAAAGCTTGTTGAAGTTGTCCTGCCGGGGGGCGAAGAAAGTCGCGGCCTTCAGGCAGGGAATGGCATCCCGCCAGGAACCGTTGGAGATCAGTTGCTCGGCCCGCAGGTAGTTGGCTTTCATATAGTTGGACTTCATCTCGGGCGTCAGGTTCTCGATGTTGTCGTACGCCTCGACAGCCCCGGCGTAGTCGCGGTTGAAGAGCGAAGCCACGGCGATGTAGTCGTAGACCTGGTCATTCCGGCCGGTCTCCTTGTAACGGGCCAGGTAGTCCTTGAAGGCGGAAGAGTCGTGGTTCAGGTCGAACGCCAGCTTGGCGTAGTTGAAGAAGGCGTCCTCCTTGATCCGCTTGTCGAAATCCAGGCCGGCGGCCTCCTTGAAGGCGTTCATCGCCGACACCTTGTCCTTGGTCTGGATGTAGGAGTAGCCCAACTGGTAGGACGCGATCTGGCCGACCGAATCCCGGCGCTCCCCCATCTTGTTGAAGTTCTCGATCGCCGCCTTCCAGTCGCCGAGGCTGTACTGCAGCGAGCCGGCGTAGAAGGCGTCCGTGGGATCGGTCACCGGCTTCTCGGCGACCGCCGCGTCATAGTATTTCTTGGCCTTGCCGGCATTGCCCTGGACCAGGTAGGACTCGGACAGGATGCGGGCCAGGCGGGCCTTGCGCTCCTCGGGCACCTTTTCATACATCTCGTCGCCGTACTTGGCCACGTAGGCGTAATCCTTCTCCATGAACTTGCACTCCAGCATGTAGTAGAGCGCCTGCTGCTCGAAGCGGGAGTCCTTGGCGGCCGCCTCGAACTCCGGGAAGGCCTGGGCGAAACGGTTCTCCGAATAGTCCATGAAACCCTTCGCGTAATGGGACGGGGCCGTGAATTCGGACGCGGGGCGCTTGAGCACCTTGTCGAAACCGTCGCGGGCCGCCTCATAGTCTTGGACCGCATAGTCGCAATAGGCGCGTTTGAACAGGATCTCGGTTTGATCCCGGCGGGACAGGCCCTTGGAATTGACCTGGTCGAACTCCCGGGCGGCTTCCTGATAGCGGCCGTCATCGAACAGGCTCACGGCGTAGATTTGATGGATCGGTGAAGAAAGCGGCGTGCAGCCGTAGGTCCGGGTGTAGGAGTCGATGGACTCTTCATAGCCGGCGGCTTTCTGCCGGATCGCGCACATCAGCGCATATCCCGCGCTCATCGGATCCTCGGGCGCCTGGGAGGAGATTCCCTCGAACAGGACGCGGGCGCGGTCGAACATTCCGTTTTCATACAGACGCACCGCTTCCCTGTAGGTTTTGGAGTAACGGCCGGGGAGCGCGGAGACTGTCCAGGTGGCAAGAATCGCGACAAAAACGACGCTTGCCAGGCATTTGAATTTCATATTTACAACTTTGTTATAATATAACTAACAAATATACTCATTTTTCCGCTATCTTTGTCAATAATTGTGCCTTAAAACTACGTTTTTTATGAGCGAAAGCATCATTTCTTTCCGAAAGGCCGACATCCTCAACGGAGAGGAGACCGTCATCTTCGGTTTGGACATGGAAATCAAGCGCGGAGACTTCGTCTACATCGTCGGAAAAGTGGGGACCGGCAAGACCTCCATCATCCGCACGGTCATCGCGGAAAACCCCCTCCACAAGGGCGAGGGCGAGGTCTGCGGCTTCTCCCTGAACGGGATCCGGACCAAGGAAATCCCCTTCCTGCGCCGCAAGCTGGGCGTCGTCTTCCAGGACTTCCAGCTGCTGATGGACCGCAGCGTGGAGGACAACCTCTCCTTCGTCCTGGGCGCCACCGGATGGAAAGACAAGGATGCGATGGAAAAACGCATCGCCGACGTCCTCAAGGCCGTCGGAATGGACAAGAAAGCGCACAAGATGCCCCACCAGCTGTCCGGCGGCGAGCAGCAACGCATCGCCATCGCCCGCGCCCTGCTCAACGAGCCGGAAGTCATCATCGCGGACGAGCCCACGGGCAACCTGGACAACGAGACGGCGGACGGCATCATGAAGCTCCTCACGAAGATCAACCGCGAGCAGGGCACGGCCGTGGTGATGGTCACCCACAACCGCGGCATCTTCGAGAAATACCCGGGGCGCGTCTTCATCTGCCGGGACGAGAAATGCACCGAGCGCCTGGACAACGAAGTGATCGACCTGGCCCTGACGATATGACGCGCAAGGAAAGATACGCCGGCATCCTGGAGTATTTCCGGCACAACATGCAGGAGGCCCGCAGCGAGCTGCATTTCGAGAACCCCTTCCAACTGATCGTCGCGGTCGTCCTGTCCGCCCAGTGCACCGACAAGCGGGTCAACCTGGTGACGCCCGCCCTGCTGGAAGCATATCCCACGCCGTCGGCGATGGCGCAGGCCACTTTCGAGGAATTGTTCCCCTATGTGCGCAGCGTGTCCTACCCCAACAGCAAGACCCGGCACCTGATCGCGTTGGCGCAGAAGCTGGTCAGCGATTTCGGGGGCGAGGTCCCGTCCGACATCGACGACCTGATGTCCCTGCCGGGCGTGGGGCGCAAGACCGCCAACGTCGTGGCTTCGATCGTCTATGACAAGCCCGTCATCGCCGTGGATACGCACGTCTTCCGCGTCTCACACCGCCTGGGCCTGTCCGACGGCAAGACGCCCGAAGCCGTGGAGCGCGACCTGGAGCGGCACATTCCGGTCCCGGACCGGGCCATTTCCCACCACTGGCTCATCCTGCACGGGCGCTATGTATGCACCGCGCACCGCCCGAAATGCGGACAGTGCGCGCTCAAAACCTGGTGCAAGGAAGGGCCTTTCGAAGCCTAGGAGAATTGCTCCTTCAGCGCGGCGATCTTCTCGTCGGCATCCGCGCCCTTCGCTCCGAAATAGAACTTGATCTTGGGCTCCGTCCCGGAAGGGCGGACCGACACGACGTCCCCGGCTTCGTCGAAGAACTGCAGGACGTTGGACTTCGGCTGGCCGGTCTTCTCCGGCTCCAGATAGTCGATGACCTTGGTCACCTTCGAGCCGCAGAGTTCCTTCGGCGGATTCGCCCGGAAGGCGCTCATCATGGCCTGGATCTCCTGCGCGCCGCTGATGCCCTTGCGCACGACGTTGACCAGAGCCTCCTTGCGGTAGCCGAATTCCGCATAGATCTTCTCCATCAACTGGTAGAGCGTCAGGCCCTTGTCGGCGGCCCAGGCGGCGCATTCGGCCACCATCATGCAGGACACCTGCGCGTCCTTGTCACGCACGAACTGCCCGACGTTGAAGCCGTAACTCTCCTCGCCGCCGCAGATGAATTCGCCGCCCTGCTCTTCCTGGCGCTTGACCACTTCGGCGATGTACTTGAAGCCGGTCAGGACGTTGTACACGGGAACGCCGAAACGCTGACAGATGTCGGTGATCAGTTCCGTGGTCACGATGGTCTTGACGACGTATTTCCCTGCGCCCAGGGTGCCCAGTTCGGCGCGACGCGAGAGGATGTAGTAGGTCAGCAGGGAGGCCGTCTGGTTGCCGTTGAAGAGCACCATCTTGCCGTCATTGTCCCGCACGGCGATGCCCATGCGGTCGGCGTCCGGGTCGGTGCCGATCACGATGTCGGCCCCGGTCGCCTCGGCCTTCTCGAGGGCCATCTTGAGGGCGGCCGGCTCCTCCGGGTTGGGCGACACGACGGTCGGGAAATTGCCGTCGCTGATGTCCTGCTCCGGCACGTGGATCACGTTCGGGCAGCCGGTACGTTTCAGGATTTCCGGCACGAGGCGCACGCCGCAGCCGTGGAGCGGAGTGTAGACGATCTTGATGTCCTGCCCATGGCGCTCGCAGGCCTCGGGGCTCAGGCGCAGGGACAGCAGGTCACTGAGATACTGCTCATCCACTTCCCTACCCATCAGCTCGATGCGCGCGTCGGCGTCTTCGGAGCTGAACTTCACCATCGAAGGATCCGTGATCTTGGCCACTTCGGCGACGATCTCGGCATCCACCGGCGCCGTCACCTGACCGCCGTCGGACCAGGACACCTTGTAGCCGTTATATTCCTTGGGGTTGTGCGAAGCCGTGATCATGATGCCCGCCACGGCGCCTTTGAGGCGCACGGCGTAACTCATCTCGGGGGTCGGTCGGATGTTGTCGAAAATATAGACCTGGATGCCGTTGGCCGCCATCACGTCCGCCGCGATGCGGGCGAACTGCTTGCTGTTGTTGCGGCTGTCGTAGGAGATGCAGACGGCGAGGTTTTTCTCAGTAGCACACCGGCGCAGGATATAATTCGCAAGCCCCTGGGTGGCCATCCCGACCGTATACTTGTTCATGCGGTTCGTCCCCACGCCCATCAGCCCCCGGAGTCCCCCGGTGCCGAACTCGAGGTTCTTGTAGAATGCATCCTCCAGGCCCGCCGGGTCCTCGTTGCGGAGTTCGATGATCTGGGTCTTGGTCGCCGGGTCGAAGTCCCCCGTCAGCCATTTCTGTACGTTGTCGAGATAGTCAGCCATAGATTCGTTTTGATAGTTTCGTCCAATCCATACAAATTTAGCTAATTTTGCAGAAATGAAAAAGAGTTTTGCGGACATCGTCAAGGAGACGGAGAACGACCTGCGGCAGCGGCTGCAGGCCAAGGTCCCCGAGTGGACGGAGGTCCTCCCTTCGTTACGGCTGCCCGCACGGCTCAACGTGGAGCAATGCAGCTCTTCAGCCGCAGCTTTTTACAAGGCCGGGGTGGCGGCGGGGATTGTGCAGGGGGCAGCGAAACGCATCGCAGACCTGACAGGCGGACTGGGCGTGGATACCTGGGCCTTTTCGTCCGTTGCCGCGGAGGTGTTATACAACGAAATGGACCCCGCGCTCTGCGAGGCGGTGCGGCACAATTTCGGACTCCTAGGAGTCTCCAACGCCGTTTTCCGCTGCGCCGAAGTCCGGCCGGGCACGGTCCGGGAGATTCTGGGCGATTTCCAGCCATCGCTGCTGTATCTAGACCCCGCCCGGCGCTCCGCCACGGGACGGAAAGTCTTTTTGCTGGAAGACTGCAGCCCGGACCTGGCCGCCCTGCAGGACGAACTGCTCTCCATCTGTCCGCACGTGCTCGTCAAGATTTCGCCGATGGCGGACATCACCCTGCTGCGCCGCCGTCTCCCTTCCGTCTCGGAGATCCACGTCGTTTCCGTGGACGGCGAATGCAAGGAGCTGTTGCTTCATCTCGACGCCTCGCAGGTCGGTCCGTTCCAACTGATTGTCACGGAGTTACGCGACGGCCAAACGCATTCCATCTGCTTCACGGATGAAGATCGGCAAACATCCTGTCCCGGCCTGGAGTACAATCTTCTTGGCGGGTACGAAACAATCCCTACAGGAGGTCTGGCAGATGCTTCCCCGAACGGGTTGGAGATGAGCTCTCCCGGGGATATGACGAGTGCCCCCCAACTCGGACTGGAAGCAAGTTCTCCTGAGAGTCTGAGAGTTCCTTCCCTACGCGAAGGCTGCTGGCTCTTTGAGCCCGGCGCGGCGCTGATGAAATCCGGATGCCACGCCGCCGCCTGCCGCCGCGCCGGCCTCCGCAAACTCGCCCCCTCCACCCATCTTTATCTCGGGCAGGAACCCATCCCGGAACTGGCCCCCTTCGGCCGCTTCCGTAGGATCCTGGAAGTACTTCCCCTGGACAAAAGGACGATGGCCGACTTCGCCCGCCGCTACCCCCAAGCCGAAGTCACCGCCCGCAACATCCCCATGACCTCCGACGAACTCCGCCGCCGCCTCTCCCTCCGCCCGGGTGGTAACATCCACATCTACGGAGTCACCGCCACCCTCCCCGACTCCCCCTCCCGCCGCCTCCTTCTGGTGACGCGTAATTCATAAAATCCTAACATCCAATCATTTAACAAATACCCTCTCCTCATTTAGCGGAGAGGCCGATGCTTAATATCCTGAAAAAGAGTAGTTTACAGAAAACGCAGTAGGCAAACAGCAGGGGCGGCCTTTCAAGGCGGTTTTTGACGTTGACCCCCAAGTTAAAGCCTACACCAAACAGCATTTGTCGCCCTGTAAAGCATAAAGTGCTTTCCACCGACTTCGGTTTTCTATTGTTTAGTGGATATCTGTTCCTTTTCGTTGGAAACGGCGCTGGCGAGGAGTTATCCTCGGACGGGCCAAGGCTTTTGGGCCGGGCCCGGACGGGAGATAACTCCCGCCCGAGACTGTCAGTCGCGCTATTAATCTGCCCCGCGCGCGGCGGCGGTGCCATCCATAGCGTTATTTTTAAATTATTGAATGTCAATAGAATACAAAATCAGGGTCTAAAATATTTAGACCCTGATTTTATAAGTAGCTCAGTATCAAACAGGTATGAATTACACCTACTTTTTTTATCAGACTATTTCTTATGACAATGTCGCCCCCCAAGCAGTTATCTCCCGGCCCAGTGCAGCGAGCGAGGGACCGTGCCGGCAGTTATCTCCCGGCCGGGGGCTGCGGGAGGCTCGGTGCAGGGGCCTTCCTCGCCCCGGCCGAGGATAACTGCATGGCCACCCTAACGATTGCGACCGTTGTTCCCCAGGCCGAGGATAACTGTCGCCGAATAGTACAGAAACCCCGTATTTCGTTCGTTCCAGAATTATCGTTGTGTTTGAAACGTACGAAAACCAGGAAAAACGTACGCTTCGGGAACATCTCTGTGTTTGAAAAGAACGGAAACCTGGAGAATCGTTCGTTCCGGGAACGTTAGGGGACAACTATTGATTACAACAGCAATTATCCGGGACTTGTCGCCCCCCCCCAGTTTTTCGCAAACATTTCACTATCAGTAACTTACAAAATCAGGGTCATAATAATTAAGACCCTGATTTTCTGTTTTATTGATAATCAGTCACTTACAAAAACCGGCCCTTTACAAAGAAGCGACAATCCTTTTTAATGGTCCTGACCCCCTTCAATAAAAAGGAATCGTTCCCCCATCAAACAATCGATAGCCTATGGGGGACCTCAAGTTGGATATTAAGGGTTACTGCTTCAGGTATTTGAGCCAGAAGTCGTGGTCGGTGGCCCAGGAGTGGAGGGCTTGGGCGCCGCGGTAGCCGTGCATGCCGTCGGGGTAGATCATCAGTTGGAAGTCTTTCCCGGCTTTTTGGAGGGCATCCACGAGTTGGAGGGTGTTCTGGAAGTGGACGTTGTCGTCGCCGGTGCCATGCGTCAGTTTCAGCATCACGCCGGCAGAAGCAGGGTCGGAAGTGTCTGCTACCGCGCCAGAAACTGCGCCGATTTTCACCGGGTACTCCCCGGCGTACTTCAACACACAAGACGCCTCGTATCCTTCCGGATTGGTCTGCGGGGTCTCCATGAAGCGTTCCGTGTAATGGCTGTCGTACAGGGACCAGTCATACACGCCGCCGCCCGCGATCCCGCAGCGGAACACGTCCGAATGCCGCAGGAGCAGCATCGCGGTCATCGTTCCCCCGAAGGAAAAGCCTTCGACACCCAGACGATCCCCGTCCACGTAAGGCAAAGACTTGAAATACTCCGCCCAGGTCAGGAAATCCCGCACCGGGACATCCGTCAGGTTGCGGTAAACCAGGTCGGTACCCGCCCGGCCGTTGTGGCCCGAAGCCCGGCAGTCCGCCACGACGTGGATGATCCCCTGCTCGCTCCACCACTGGTTGAGCGGAGCGGGCCGGCGCCAGGAATCCCGGACATAGGCCGTATTCGGCCCGCCGTAAATCTCGAAATGCACCGGATACTTAAGGGACGGATCGAACCCGACCGGATACGTCACCGCCGCCGGCATCATCAGTCCGTCCTCCGCCGGGATCGTCACGATCTGCGGCAGCGCGTAACGGGAAGGATCGAAGTCCGGCCCCGCGGCGTCGGCCACCTTCAGGCAGCTGCGTGCCGCCCGGTCATCCACGTGCATGCCCTTCGACGCGTGGTCCAGCAGCCGCCGGTTCTTCCAAGCCATCGGCGCCATCCGCGTCTCATACAACCAGACCTGCGTGGGTGTCGTATAATTGGAAAGCGAAGCGACGAAATAACGACCGTCCGGACTGAAACGCACGCCGGACACCGCCAGACGCGGATCCGTCAGCGCGGTGACCTGTCCGCCAGGGTCCGCCCGGTACAGCGTGGCCCGCATCGTGGCGTCGCGATTCGCCGTAAAATACACAGAGCCCCCATCGACCCGCAGCAAAGAAATCCGCCAGTTCGGCCCGTCCGTCAGCCGCCGGAACTCCTTCCCGTCATAGGAAAGGAAATAAATCTGCTCCCAGCCGGTCTCGAAGGCCCGCGCCATATACAGGCCCTTGTCCGTAAACAACACATTCTCGATCCACTCCAGCCAGGTCTTGTACGTCTCGTGGTAAATCAGTTCCTTGGACCCGTCCAGCGCGCTCACCCGATACAAGTCCAGCGTATTCTGGATGCGCGGCTCCCGTGACACATAGAAAGAAGCGCCGTCCGGCCCCCAGAAAGGCGTGCCGAAATACTGGTCCTCCGCCGGGTCGAAATCGGCCCAGACCGTCTTGCGGGCCACTTTCCGCTCCGAAGCCCCGAATGGCAGCGCGCGCACGTCGATCATGCCGATGCGCACCTCGGGATTCTTCTCCCCTGCCTTGGGATAGCGCGTGCGGTTCAGCGATCCGTCCTGCCCGAAAGGGGAATAAATGGGGAACATCGGCACCTCGGAATTGTCGAAGCGGTAGAAGCCGATGCGCCGCGAATCCGGCGACCACCAGAAGGCCCGGTAGCGCGACGGACGCCCGAAAATCTCCTCGTAATACACCCAGGAAGCATACCCGTTCAGGATCACGTCCGACCCGTCGAAGGTCAGCCGCTTTTCCCGGCCCGCCGCCAAGTCATAGACATACAGGTCGTTCGCACGGGTAAACGCAATCATCGACGAGTCCGGCGACCAGGTCAGGTTGACGGCGTCCTCCGGCTTGTAGGGGAAATCCGCGAAGCGCTCGGGCGCCTTGACGCCCGGCTGGACGTGAAGGCTCCGCGCATCCACGCCGAATGCGTCGCCGTCGTCAAAAGATCCGTCATAGCTGAACACCGCCAGCGTGTCGGAAACCCACTTCCAAGCTACGGGCGTGCGTTTCATTTCCTGCGCCGCGGCCAGGACGCAAATCCCGCTCAAAACCAACGCGAGCAAATACTTCTTCATTCGAAAAACCGGTCTTTGAAATTCACGAGATACACTTTTTCCACCGCGCGTGTCATCGCGGTATAGAGCCACTTCAGGTCGTCCACCGTCTGCTCGTCCTGCCAGAACGGGTTGTCGATGAAGACGCACTTCCACTGTCCGCCCTGGGACTTGTGGCAAGTGATGGCATTGGCATATTTCAACTGCAAGGCGTTGTAGAAGGGATCCTCCCGCACCGCCTCGTAGCGTTTCTTCTTGGAGGCAATGTGCTCATAATCAGCGTTCACCCCGTTGTATAGGGCGTTCTGCTGCTCCACCGTCAGCGAAGCCGACTCCGACTCCAGCGTGTCGAGCAGGACCTTCGCCGTGATCTCCAGTTCGTCGTAATCCGGGAAGCAGAGCCGCGCGTCCGCGAAATGCAGCCCGTAGCGGTCCACGTACTTGCTGATGCGCAGAAGCTTGGCCGTGTCGCCATTGGCGATGTAATCCATCTCCTCGACGTCCTCCAGGAACTGATAGCAATTCTTCACGATCATCAGCGCGTCGCCCCGCACCAGACGGTCCTCCTTGAACTGCACCTGCGAGCGTATGCCCAGGTTGTAGCGGATCGCCCGCTTGTTGGAGCGGCAGAGGACGATGGTCTCATCCTCCCCGTATTTCGCATAAGCGTCCGAAATCGTCTCGATCAGCTCCCCGCCCCCGACCCGCACGACGTCGTCGAAGCCCTCCAGCGACAGCTTCACCTCATCGAAGGTCTCGCAGGGATCCGCGCTCCGGATCAGCTCCCGCAAGCGCGTGGCGTTGTGCAGGATGCCGGACTCCCGGGCCTGGCGGACCACCGTCTTCAAGGTCGCGTACACGACGCCGCCGAAGCCCTCCATGTATTCCGGCGAAAGGGCCGGGCTCTCCTCCATCCCGACCGGCGGCAGCTGCGCCGAATCCCCGATCAGGATCAGGCGGCAGTCCATGCCGTTCCGGACGAAGGCAATCAGGTCCTCCAGCAGGTTGCCTGAGCCGAAATGCGCGCCCCCGCTCCCCTGCGGCCCGCCTTCGATGCCGATCAGCGACACCTCGTCCACGACGAACAGCGTGCTGCGGGCCTTGTTGGGCATCAGGGAGAACTGGCCGAAGCCGTCGTCCCCCACCGATTTCTGGCGGTAAATGCCCTTGTGGATCGTGTGCGCGGGCCGGCGGGCATAGCCGGACAGCACCTTGGCGGAGCGCCCGGTCGGAGCCAGCAGCACGCAAGGGACCTTCAGATCCGTCAGGGAATCGATCACCGCGGCGACCGCCGTGGTCTTGCCCGTGCCGGCATAACCGTTCACGACCATGATGTCGGCATCGTCCCCCGTCACGAAAGAAGCCACTTGACGTAGCATCGCGTCCTGGCAGGACGTCGGTTCGACGTCCAGGTGCCGGAGGAAATCCTTATAGAGGAAAGAGGCTCTGTCCATTACGAACGGGCCGGCTTGGGGATGATCGTGGCCAGCACGGCCAGCACCGGATAGATCTCCACGCGGCCGAGGAACATGTTGAACGTCATCACGAGCTTGCCCGCCTCCGGCATCAGGTTGTAACTGCCGTAGGTGCCGTACTGGTGGATGGCGGGGCCCACGTTGCCCAGGGACGCGACCGAGCAGGCCAGGGCGTCGATATCCGTCTGCCCGAAGATCAGCAGCAGGCCCGACGAGATGCAGAGCAGCAGGACGTACAGGGCGATGTAGATCAGATGCGGGGAGACATCCTCATCCCGCAGGAAACGCCCGCCTATCTTGACCTGCGCCACGGCGGAAGGATACAGGGCGCGCCGCACCTGCGTGATGATGGACTTGAACATGATCAGCATGCGGTCGGCCTTGATGCCGCCGGAGGTCGATCCCGCGCAGGCGCACATCGACCCCAGGAAGATCAGGACCATGTTGGGCAACATCGTCCAGGACGCATTGTCCACGATGGCGAAGCCCGACGTCGTGGCGATGCAGATTGTCTGGAAAGCGCCGTCCCAGAGCGCCTGTCCCATCGTCGGCTCGAAGCCCAGCCGCTTCAGCGTGAAGCCCAGATACAGGGTGAAGAAAATCAGATTGCCCAGGTAGAACTTCACGACCGGGTTGTTGTACGGGCGCAGCGAGCGCCGCACGATGGCATAAAATGTCAGGCCGAAGTGCAGCGAGGAAATGAGCATGAACAGCATCGTCAGCCCCTCGATCCAGCGGGAATGATAGGCCCCGATGGACAGGTTGCGCGTGCTGAATCCGCCCGTCGCGCTGACGCTGAAGGCGTGGTTGATCGCATCGAAAGGAGACATCCCGGCCGCCCAGTAGGACAGGAACGACACTACGACGAGGCCGAGATAGATATAGATGAAGATGAAGACGACGTTGTTGGTGCGCGTGTTGTACCCGCCCTTGGAAAGGGACGAGAGCTCCATATTGGCCAGCCGCAGGCGCACCGGGCTGGAATTCGGGATGATCAGCAGCAGGAACACGACGACTCCCAAGCCGCCGATGAAATGGGTCGAGCTCCGCCAGAACAGCAGGCTCCGAGGGATCGCCTCGATGTCGTCCAGGATCGTGGCGCCGGTCGTCGTAAAGCCGGACACGCTCTCGAACCAGGCGTTCTGCACGGAGAAAGGCCCGCCCCAGAGGGCGTAGGGCAGCATTCCCACGACAAACGACAGGAACCACGACAGGACGATGATCATATAGCCGTCCTTCATCGTGATCTCCTCCGTCTTCTTGACGAAGATGAAGGGGAAAATGCCGATGGTGAAGGTGATGATGAAGCTGATCAGCAGCGCCACCAGCGCCCCGTCGTGATAAAGGAGGGAGACCAGGACGGACAGCAGCATGAAGAGCGCGCTGACGAGCAGTGCGTATCCCACGTTGCGGCTGATAGTCTTCAGGTTCATCGCTTATTCCGTTTTGTCGTCGGCCTGGCGGGCGTTGCGCAGGTTGATCAGGCGCTTGCGCAGCTGGCTGTTCTCCTCCGTGATCTCGGAGATGCCCTTGTTAAGCTCGGCGAGCTGGTCGTCCCCGTCGAAGGTATAGCTGTAGCGCTTGTTGTAAGAGCGGTAGTTGTTCAGCCCGTCCACCATCTTGTAGATGGGATTGACATAGTAGGACAGGATGAAGAAGAGCAGCATCAGCACGAGAAGCAGGCCGACGCCGACCGCGACGATGCCCGGCACGATGCTGCGGTAGAAGCCGCTGTCGAAGTTGGACGAATTCTTCTTCAGGTCGCTGTAGATCTCGGAGCTCATCCGGTCGATGGCCGCGTTGAGGCGGTTGTAGCGGGGCTGGAGGCGGTCGAAGTACCAGGTACGCGAGTCGATGAAGTCGGACTTCAGGACCTCCGGCAGCTCCAGGGAAGTCAGCATATAGGCCGAATAGGCATAAAGGACCGAATCGGCCAGCCGGACCTTGCGCACGTCGGCGAAGGAATTGCGGAGCGAATCGCAGTGGGACACGAACTCCCGCTGGTTGAAATCCGGCAGGCTGTTGAGGTTGTCGTCGCCGATCACGGCCAGGATGTCGAGGTTGTAGTCGTTGCTCGACTCCGCCAGCTCCTGGGCCATGTTGATGCTATGGATGTTGTCCGCGATCTGGTCGGACACATAGGTGCTCATGATCTTGTATTCGATCACGGATATGATGCTGGAAGTCAGCAGGATGACCGCAATGGCACTCAGGCTCAGGATCATCTTCTGCTTCAGCGACAGCCGGATCGGGTTCTTGAACGGGTTTCTCAGTTTGGCCGACATTTCTTTCGCGTATGATACAAGATACAAATATAACAATATTGCGGCCATTCCCAAAATTTCCGGCGTCGGAAGCGCAAAAGATAAAAACAATCAAAAATTAGTTTATAAAATTCTTTGTTATTAGAGAATTAATTTGTAACATTGCGATACGAACTTGACACAGATTCGAAATGAGTACTAAAACCCTTCTTACCGACAGCAGCAAAAATGCCGACATCAAGCGGCAGATCCTGCGCCTGTGCATCCTCAACGACAGTTATTCCATCGCCGACCTCTCCCGAGAGATCAACACCAGCGTACCGACGGTCACCAAGATCATCGGCGAGCTGATCGACGAGGGCTATATGATGGATATGGGCAAAGTGGGCACGTCCGGCGGCCGCCGGCCCAGCATCTTCGGCCTCAACGCCGCAGCCGGCTACTTCATCGGCGTCGATATCGCCCGCCAGCATTTCCACCTCTGTATCACGGACTTCAAGGGCGACACCGTCCACTTCATCCCCGACATCGAGTTCATCCTCGAGGCCCGGGCTGACTCCTTCAAGGCCCTCTGCCGCCTGGTCAAGGAGACCGTGGCGGCGGCCGGCATCCCCTGGGAGAAGGTGCTCAGCGTCGGCGTGAGCCTCAGCGGCCGCGTCAACCCGGAAGAAGGCTATTCGATGAGTTATTTCATGAGCGACGACCTGCCGCTCAACGCCATCTTCGAGAAGGACTTCAACGTCCCCGTCTCGATCGAGAACGACTCGCGGGCGATGACCTACGGCGAATACCTGGCCGGCGACCATCCCGTCGACGCCAAGAACATGCTGGCCGTCAACCTCAGTTGGGGCCTGGGCATGGGCATGATCCTGGACGGGCGGCTGTACTACGGCAAGTCCGGATTCTCCGGCGAAATCGGCCACGTGCCGCTCCTGGACAACGAAAAGATGTGCCGCTGCGGCAAGGTCGGCTGCCTGGAGACCGGCGCTTCCGGCTCCGCCCTGCACGAGATGATCCTGGAGAAGCTCGCAGAAGGACGTCCTTCCACCCTTTCCAAGAAATACACGGCCGGGGAGAAGATCACCCTGGACGACATCCTGAAAGCCGTCGAGGAAGAAGACGTCCTGGCCATCGACTGCATCGGCAAGATCGGCGAAACCCTCGGGCGCGGCATCGCGGGTCTGATCAACATCTTCAACCCGGGCCTCGTCATCATCGGCGGCCGCCTCATCGTCGGCAAGAAATACCTGATGTACCCGATCAAGACCGCGGTCAACAAATACTCGCTCAACCGGGTCAACTCGGATACGAAGATCGTCTATTCGTCACTGGGACGCCGCGCGGCCTCAATCGGCAACTGCCTGATCGCCCGCAGCAAGTACCTCGGCCTGTTCTAGGCCTTATTCCACCTTGTAGGAATCCTTCAGGGAAACGGTCTTGTTGAAGACCGGATGGTTCGCCGTGGAGTCGGGATCCCGGTAGAAGTAGCCCACACGCTCGAACTGGACGGCGATGCCGCTGTTGTCATTGAGCAGCGCCGGCTCCGCATAGCCCTTGGAGACCACGAGCGACTCCGGATTGAGAAAGTCCTTGTAGTCCTTGTCCTCGGGCACCTGGCTCATGTCGGGGAGCGTGAAGAGACGGTCGTACAGGTTCGTCACGATCTCCTTGGCATACTCGCAGGAAACCCAGTGGATCGTGCCCTTGACGCTGCGCCACTCTCCCCCGCCGGGACGCGTCGAATGGTCCACGCTGCACTTCAGCTCGACGACCTTACCGTCCTCATCCTTAACGACTTCCTCGCACTTAACGATGTAGGTGTACTTCAGGCGCACCTCGCCGTCCGGCTTGAGGCGGAAGAACTTCTTCGGGGCGTCCTCCATGAAGTCGGCGCGGTCGATCCAGAGTTCGCCCGTGAAGGGCACCTTGCGGGTCGCGCCCTCCGGCTCGGCCGGATTGAGCGGGCAGTCGAACCACTCGACCTTGCCCGGCTCCCAGTTGGTCAGCGTCACCTTGATCGGATCCTCGCCCACGACCATGTAACGGTTCGCCCGGGCGTTCAGGTCCTGGCGCACGCACCACTCCAGCAGCTGGATGTCCATCAGCTGGTCGCGCTTCGAGACGCCGATCTTGTCGCAGAACATCTTGAGCGCCTCGGCGGTGTAGCCGCGCCGTCGCACGCCGCAGAGCGTGGGCATGCGGGGATCGTCCCAACCCGCCACCAGGCCCTTCTGGACCAGTTCGAGCAGCTTGCGCTTGCTCATCAGCGTATAGGTCAGGTTGAGGCGCGCGAATTCATACTGATGCGAAGGGAAGATGCCCAGGGTCTCGATGAACCAGTCGTACAGCGGCCGGTGCACGTCGAACTCCAGGGTGCAGATCGAATGCGTGATATGCTCGATCGAGTCGCACTGCCCGTGCGTGTAGTCGTACATCGGATAGATGCACCACTTGTCGCCCGTGCGGTGGTGGGACGCGTGCTTGATGCGGTACAGGATGGGATCGCGGAACATCATGTTCGGATGCGCCATGTCGATCTTGGCGCGCAGCACCTTCTCCCCGTCGGCGTATTTGCCGGCTTTCATTTCACGGAAAAGCTGCAGGTTCTCCTCGACGCTGCGGCCCCGCCAGGGGCTGTCCTTGCCGGGGGTCTCGACCGTGCCGCGGTTCTCGCGCATCTCCTCCACGGTCTGGTCGTCCACATAGGCCAGGCCGCGCCGGATCAGGTCCTCCGCCCACTCGTAGAGCTGGTCGAAATAGTCGGAAGCATAGCACTCCTTCTCCCACTGGAAGCCCAGCCACTTGATGTCCTCCTTGATGGCGTCGACGTACTCGGTATCCTCCTTGGTGGGGTTGGTGTCGTCGTAGCGGAGGTTGGTCTTGCCGCCGTATTTCTGGGCGAGCCCGAAGTTGATGCACAGGCTCTTGGCGTGCCCCAGGTGCAGGTAGCCGTTGGGCTCCGGAGGGAAACGGGTCAGGATGCTCTCGTACTTGCCGCTCCGAAGGTCTTCTTCGATGATCTCTTCCAGAAAATTGAGTTTCTTGGGCTCTTCCATAAAATAATGAATCTTGAATCGGGTATATTGAAATGCAAAAATAATAATAATTCCGTACTTTTGTATTCCGAAAACAGGCAAAGCGTATGATTCAATCGATGACCGGCTACGGCCGCGGCGAGGCCCTCCTCTCCGGAGGCAAGATGACGATAGAGATCCGCTCCCTCAACGGGAAGAACGCGGACATCAACCTCAAGACCTCCCTGATCCCCAAGGAAAAGGAACTGGACGTCCGCAGGAAGATCGCAGAGCGCCTTCGCCGCGGCACCATCGACCTCTACATCACCTGGGAGCCCGCCGCCGGCGAAGCGGCCCGTCCCCTCAACGCGGATGCCGTCAAGGCCTACTACGACCAGGTCATCCGCATCCGCCGGGAGCTCCCCGGGACCCCCTACCCCAACCGGGAAGAGATGAACGACATCCTCACCGCCATCCTCCAGCTGCCCGACGTGGTCGATGCCACCAAGAAAGCCGACGTCATCGGCGAAGGGGAATGGCCCCTCGTGGACAAGGCCATCGACGACGCTCTGGCGATGCTGGACGCCTTCCGCACCACCGAAGGCGCCGTCCTGTACAAGGACGTAACCGGCCGCGTGCAGACCATCCTGGCCCTCTACGACGAAGTGGAACAGTACGCCGCCGAGCGCCTGGACATCGTCAAGGAGCGCATCCGCAAGGCCGCCGAAGAGACCCGGGTCAAGCTGGACCCCGAGCGCTTCGAGCAGGAAATGATCTATTATCTGGAGAAGTTGGACATCAACGAGGAGAAGGTCCGCCTGCGCCAGCACTGCCAATACTTCATGGACACCATCGACGGCGAGTCCGAGCCCGGCAAGAAGCTCGGCTTCATCATCCAGGAGATGGGCCGCGAGATCAACACGACCGGAAGCAAAGCGAACCACGCCTCCATCCAGAAGTGCGTGGTCCGCATGAAAGACGAGCTCGAGAAGATCCGCGAGCAGAGTATGAATATCCTTTAATCCAACAGTTGATCCCCCAGTACAGGATCCATGTACAGCCCGAAACGACTGATCGTCGGGCAAGCCAGGGCATCGTCGATACTGATCCGGAGGCGTGAGGCCGTGGTCGTCGGGATGGGAACGACTCGCTTGTAACCGATGGTCGTCTCGGCGGCGATCTTTTTCCAGCCATTCCCGTCCGGTACCTCGATGCTGAAGTTACGTACGCGCTGTCCCAGCGGAATATACTCCTGGAGCAGAACCCGGTTGAAGGTCCTTTCCTCGGGCAGGGTCACGACAAAAGAAGCGGCCATCATCCCGTCGGGAGTCGCCCAGTAGCTATTCTCGTCCCCGTCCAGCATCTTTCCGGCACAGAAAGCACGGCCACGGGTGTCCGAAGCCTTCACTTTGGCCCCGGCAGCCAGGTCTGTCGCCAGGATCTGGTCCAGCGCCGCACGGAACTCGATCAGCCGGGCGGAATCGACCGGATCGATCAGTCCACGGTCATCCGGGGGCACATTCAGCAGCATCAGGGAATTGCGGCCGACACTCTCATACCAGATCTGCAGCAATTTCTCTACGGACTTGACCTTCGGCGTCTCGGAGGCACGCCAGAACCACCCGGGACGGATCGAGACATCAGTTTCAGCTGGGATCCAATAGGGTGCGCCTTCTTCCCCCTGGTTCTGCAACTCATGGATCCCGCCTTTTCCGGGGTGAAGTCT
>JAEEGH010006724.1_pt1 | contig 28014 bp, 26 predicted proteins | sample 9134181 | NCBI WGS metagenome assembly JAEEGH01 (sample SAMN16246544, study PRJNA631951) | gut metagenome | biome: gut microbiome; feature: rumen; material: DP-attached | host: Bos | place: Iran: Karaj | collected 2018-10 | reverse complement strand
TTGCAAACATCTTGCCAAAAGAAACAGTCACTTTTATAGATATGGAGCATCTCTATTTTGAAGATTCAAAATCAGGCTTCTGGGTAGCAGTAAAGAACCAGTCAGAACAATCCGGCTGGCTATGGATTGACTGTAGTAATTGAGACTGAATATATTTGGACTTGTCTTAGATATTCCATAAAAACAGAGGTAAATCTTAAAATGAAAAAAATAATTCTCTTAATTATCGTTTTTCTTTCTATATCATTATTGACATGTTCAAAAAAAGAAAGTACCCAGGATAAAATTGAAAAGAAGCCTTACCTCTGTGACAAAATTGAAATAAATGCTCAAGGCGAAATATCACAAACATCAGATTTAAGAAAACCTATAATTGACTTTCCTTGTTTGTCTGGAAACTATTCTGACGCAGAAATAGCTTTGATAAAAAGCATTCAGCTAGACTATGTTTCTATGTCAAATTTAAAAGGTGTAGATAAATTCTATAATTTAGAAAACTTAAACTTGTATGGAAAACAAATTCCAGATATTTCAGATTTAAATTTATTGAAGAGAATCAAATTTTTTAAGCTTACAGGTGAAAATCTAAAAAATGTTTCAATGCAATATATGCCGGACAGTCTTGAAGGTCTATATCTATATTGCCCGATTCAAAATGATATAACTTTCACAGAGAAAAACAAAAATCTGAAATATGTTATATTTGATGATGTTGATCTAAAAATAAGGCGCATTGAAGGGCTTGAGAATTTACCAGATTTGTTGTGCTTATCACTTTTGTATTGTCCGCTGGAAAATCCAGAAGAACTCTTAAAATTAAAAGGGCTTACATATGAGATTGACTTTACGGTAAGCCGAAGTATTCCGCAAAGTCAGCTTGATGAAATCCTAAAAGAATTAAAAACAAATAATCCAGATTGTCATAGAATTTTCGGCTGCTACTTTGACGAGACAGAAAAGATAGAAAACGAGTTTATCTCACCTGAGTAATCTTTTAATGATTATCTGCAACATTCAGATTAGCATAACAACAAATCGTGAAAGACAAGCCTGCTATAGTATAAAAACTAATTTTATGCCATACTAAGAAAATCACAAACTCCAAAGTATCGGGAGGCGTCAATTATGAAATTAGACCCTATCATCAATAGTCTGCTTGAGACAGACCTTTACAAGTTTTCAATGGGACAGGCTATTTATCACCAGTATGCTTCATACAAAACAAAATGGTCTTTCAAATGCCGGAACGAAGGCGTCAAATTCAGTGCCGCAATGGTGCAGGAAATCAAAGACCAGATAAAGCATTACTGCGAAGTTCAGTTTACAGAAGAAGAGCTTGAATATCTTTCAAAAATCGAATGGCTGCATGAAGACTACGTTGACCACCTCCGCTTGTGGAAGCCGCGCTACGAAGATTTTGACATTTCAGATAATGCAGAATGTGGGCTTGCGCTTGAAGCAACCGGCACATGGCTCAACACTTCGATGTATGAAATTCCGGTTCTTGCAATTATAAACGAAGTTTATTTCAGAATGGCCTATAAATACGAAGACCTCATCGGGCAATACAAGAAGCGGCTTGACCAGAAAATCAAATGGCTCACAGACGGAACTTACAACATCGGCAGCTTCTCTGAATTTGGCTTGCGCCGCCGCCTTTGTGCAGAGGCGCAGGAGCTTGCAGTCAAAAAGCTTTGCGAAAACAACAAGAACTACAAAGACAGCTTCTGCGTGGGCACTTCTAACGTCTATCTTGCAAAGAAATACAACGTCATTCCGGTCGGAACGATGGCGCACGAATTCATCATGTGCGTAGGTCAGGGCAACCCGATGTATAACCCGGCTTATTCTAACAAGCTTGCGATGGATTCGTGGACAAAGGAATATGGCGTATTGAACGGCACATACCTGACCGACACAATCGGTGACGAGACTGCGCATCTTGATATGGGCTACACGTTCTCAATCTGCTTCAGCGGCGTGCGCCACGATTCGGGCGACCCTTACGAATGGGGCGAAGCATGGATAAAGCATTACGAAAACTTCTATAATAAATACAAAGATGAGCGCGTAAACCCAAAAAACAAGACTTTGCTTTTCAGCGACAGCCTTGATTTTGAGCGCGCCTCGGCATTGTACGCACATTTTCACAACAGAATCAAAGTTGCTTTCGGAATCGGCACATATATTTCGAACGACACAGACGTTGAACCGCTGAATATCGTTATGAAAGTTTCTGAATGTAACGAACGTCCTGTTGCAAAGCTTTCTAACGCCATCGGCAAGACAATGTGCAAAGACGACGAATATGTTGAATATCTTCAGAAGACAATCAACTGGAGATTGAACCACAAATAAGCGGTGCGGCTGGTGCACAAACTGCTAATCTAGATTGCCGTATCAAGTACGGCAATGACAGATGTGGCGCGCACCTGTGCACCGGCTTTGTCATTACCTAGGCGTAACGATGTGTCATTGCGCGGCCTGACCGGGCAATCTTCAACAGATTGTCGGGTCTAGCCCGACAATGACATAGCCTGCTGCCGACGCGCACCTTGCAGTCTCTTCGACTTGGTTCGACTACGCTCACCAACCAACGTTCAGTGACCGGTGTGCCCCGTCAGTCCCGCTAATTAAACGGGTTATAGAACCTTGTGCCGTCGCGGTAGGTTATAAACAGCGCGGCGGCAGATGCGGCGGTAATTCCTGCAATAATCAGAATATCTGCTTTCGTAAGCTTCTTGCCCGAATACCAGGTGCGCTTCTTGTTCTTGCCGAAGCCGCGCAGCTCCATCGCGCTGCTTATTGAATCAATCCGTTCCATGCTCGTAAAAATCAGCGGGAACAAGATTGCCGACATATTTTTCAGCCTTGAAAAAATATTCGCCTTGCCCGACATTTCGATGCCGCGCGCTTCTTGGGCATTTTTTATTCTATTAAAATCAGACTGAACATCCGGAATGTAGCGCAGCGCAATCGCCACAGAGTAGCATATCGTATACGGCAGCCCTATTCTGTTGAGCGATGCCGCAAATTCGCTTGGGTTGGTCGACGTGATGAACATAAACACCGAAGGCACAATCGTAAAATATTTGAGAATCACGTTCAGCTCATAGAAAAGCTGCTCGGCCGTAAAAGTGTAATTTCCGGCAATATGCAGCAAATCTGTTCTAGAGCCGTAAATCTTGCAGCCTTCGTAAGGCGAAAACAGAAAAATCGCCATCACATTCAGCAGAAGAAAGAACATGATGAACAGAAAAACCGAACGCACCTGCTTCCATTCAGTTTTTGAAAGACCGAAAATGACGATGCTCGCGCAAACCATGACAGCCAGAACGCGCGTATCATAAGTCAGCATCGTCACGAGAGTCCATATCAAAAAGAAAATCAGCTTTGTAAGGCCGCACAAGCGGTGAATGAAGCAGTTCTTTTCCTTATAAGTTATAATCCGGCTCATAACGCACCTCTTAGTCCGCGCTCAAAATGAATGAACCTGTCGACAAGCTCATCCGGTTTTTCAATTCCGCATTTGACAGACAAATCGTAGAGGCTTGTCTTTTTAAGGCTCGCGGCTTCGGTTATCGCTTCATCTGTCAAAATCACGGAGCTTTTTCCGTCTGCTATTATGTGCCCGTCTGAAACTACGATTGCACGATCCGTGTATTCAAGCATCAGATGCATGTCATGCGTTATCATCAGAATCGTCAAATTCTGCTCGCGGTTCAGCTTGCGCAAGAATTCCATAATTTCGGTGTAATGCGCGTAGTCTTGTCCGGCTGTCGGCTCGTCAAGAATGATGATTTCGGGCTTCATCACCAAAATCGAAGCGATTGTCACGCGCTTTTTCTGTCCGAAACTGATTGCGCTTATCGGCCAGTTTCTGTACGGATACATGCCGCAGATTTTCAGCGCATTGTTGACGCGCTCTTTGATTTCGTCTTTCGGCACGTTGCGAACCTTTAAACCGAGCGCAACTTCATCAAAAATTATAGACTTTGAAATCATCTGATTCTGGTTCTGCATTACAAAGCCGATTTTTTCGCCGCGCTGCTTTATCGAAAGACTTGAAATTTCTTCGCCGTTCACAAAAATCTGACCTTCGTTCTGCCTGTTGAAGCCGCAAATCAAAGAAGCAATCGTCGACTTGCCTGCGCCGTTTGTGCCGACAATGCTGACCATCTCGCCGCGGTTTATGCTGAAATTGATGTTCTCAACTGTGTAAGGCTTTTCCGCATCATACTTGAAGCAGACATTCTTAAGTTCAAGCACCTTTTCAGTTTGCGGAACAGGCGGCACAATCTCGATTTTTTTGAACCAGCTCAGAAGCTCTGTCTTGTACGGCGCGACGTTCATTGTTTCGATGTGCATGGGCTTGTCTTCTGGTTTTAGCTTGCAGCCGGCGTGCTTGAGCGCGGCAATATAGAGCGGCTCGCGAATGCCTTTTAATCTGAATAAGTCTGTGCAGAGAAGCTTATCGGGCGTTTCGTCTGCCGCAATCTGGCCGTCTTCAACAATGATAATTCTGTCAACGTTTTTGTAGAGCACGTCTTCAAGCCGGTGTTCGATTATAATTACAGTTTTTTCTTTGTTTTTGTTGATTTCATCTATTAAAGAAATTATGCGCTTGCCGGCTGCCGGGTCGAGGTTCGCAAGCGGTTCGTCAAATAAAAGAATTTCTACATCGTCCACGAGAATGCCCGCAAGAGAAACGCGCTGCTTCTGCCCGCCGCTCAATGCGCCCGGCACCGACTTGAGCAGCTTCTTCACGTCCACAATTTCAGCGGCTTCATCAACTTTTTTGTGCATTTCGTCAAAAGGCACATCGTCGTTTTCAAGCGCAAACGCAATGTCTTCGGCCACGGTCAAGCCGATAAACTGACCGTCTGTGTCCTGCAGCACAGTGCCGACATGCTTTGACATGCCGAAAATGCCCTCTTTTTCCGGGTTAAGGCCGCAAACCAAAAGACTGCCGCTTATTTTGCCCGGGTAGCTCGATGGAATCAGACCGTTTATGCATTTTGCAATCGTCGATTTGCCGGAGCCTGAACTGCCGATGATGAGCACCTTTTCGCCTTTGTTTATCGCAAGGCTGATGTTCTTTAGCGTCGGCTCGCTTTGCGTTCTATATTTATAAGAAAAATCTTTGAATTCGATAACCGGAATTGTCTGCGCCTTATTCTGCATGAGCACATTCTATCAGAAAACACGCATAATCTGCAAACCCTAGATGCAGGCTGAAATGTATTGTGTATGGTGGTTGAGCGGAGTCGAAGCACCGTATAGACGCATCAGTTGGCAGTGCGAACGACACGGAAGCCATTGAGTTTGTTGCGGAATTCCGGAATGATGCTACCCCGAATCGTTGCAGAACAAAGTTCGGTTTTGTTGTAATAGCTGCCACCACGATCTAGTCGTTTAGAGCCAGATGGCGTGCCAGTAGCAGGTGTCGAAACTCTTACATCACCATGCCAGTCCCAGCACCATTCCCATACATTACCGTTCATATCATAAAGACCAAGAGAGTTAGCTGTCTTTTTCCTAACTTCATGGGTCTTACCGTCGCTGTTTGAGTCATACCAAGCGTAGCTTCCCAGACTTCCGCTATCGTTCGTTCCGGCATAATCTGTCGGGTTTGCCACTTGCACTCCTTCAGCTCCGCCGAGAAGCGCATATTCCCATTCTACTTCCGTAGGCAGTCTGTAACCGTTTGCATTAAAGTTGCAGATTACGGTGTTCCATGTTGCATCACTTGACGTCGGCACTACACCCCATTCAGCAGGGTTTGTCTTTCCGCTTATTGTGTAGCATGGAGTAAGCCCGTCCGCCATGCTTTTTTTGTTGCAGTATACGAGCGCATCATACCAACTTACCTGTTCTACAGGGCGGTTTACCTGTGTTTCACCGTCTGATGCTTCTCTGCCTGAACTTCCATTAAAATAGCTCGGATTGCTTCCCATAACAGCCTGATACTCTGCTTGAGTTACTTCGTGGTCTAAAATGTAAAAATCAGCTATTGTCACTGTACGCCCTGCTACAAAACAGCCTGTATAGCTTCCAACTTTGAATTTGTCATCGCCTGTAACAGTAGTTCCTGTAACTCTTACAAAAGTCCACGGTACACCTGTTGGATTAGGCGTCGGTGTTGTTGTCGTGCCACTTGAGCTATTAGAGCTACTCGTACTTGTTGTGGTTGTTGTTTCGTTCGTTGAAGTTGTACTTGGAGCTGTAGCACCGCCACCACCTCCTCCGCCACCGCCGCAACTAATAAGAAGGAAAGCAGCAATCAACAAAAACAAAACTCCAAAAGGCTTTTTCATAAAAACTCCTCGTTCAAGAATCAGAACACGGCATAAACTTGTTCCAAGCGAAAATCAAAACAAGCAGAGTAAAACTGTGCCGCAAGATATAATCATTATCTGCTAGGTTTTCTAAAAAAAATACAGAGTTGAACTCACAATTTTAGCATTCACTCTTTTTAAATGATATTAAGCGCCCACTTTACCAATAAATAAGGAAAAAACTTCATCTTATACTGGTAACCATGGATGAATATCAGTTTGCAGAACTTTGTGATGTTTCTAGCGGAACTACCGGCAACATCGAATGTGGAATGGTAAAGCCGTCTTTTGATTTGCTTATAACAATGGGAAGAGTCTTGGGTATTCATCCGGCGCTGCTGCTTTCAGACAAACCTTTAGAGACAAATCAATTGAAAAGTGCGGAAGAGCATACAATGCTGTTTTCAATCTACAAAAATCTGGAAAATCATTTTAAAGAAAACTAAAACGCTGGCTAATTCAAACATTATGTCACTTCGACTTGGTTCAACTACGCTCACCAACCGCAGAGCTGAAGCACGGTGGTTGAGCGTAGTCGAAACCACCGTATACAGCGACTTTTCCAGTGTTTCGGCCACTTCGACTTGGTTCGGCTACGCTCACCAACCATCGCTCAGTGACCGATGAAGCTGCTCGGAAACAGCCTGTGCAACAGTCTGCAAGTTTCCGTAAGGAAACTTGGCCGTTTCGCCAGATTAACCTATAATTTAAGATTAATCCCAATGCGAAACGCCTATCAGCTCTCAGCCAACAAAGCGGAGAAACGTTCTTCTGCAGAGAGCGGCTCTTTTACAAAATAATCGGGATAATCCTTCATGATGCGGTTGAGCTGGTTTTCAAGCTGATGAAGATGGGCTTTTATCGCAATCTTTGCATAATCTGCATTTTTTTCCTGAACAGCTGAAACAATTTTCTGATGCTGCAATATTGTTTCCATCATTATGTCTTTGTTCCAGACTGTAATCATGCGGATTCTTGCGTAATGGTTGGCAGACTGCTCGATGGTTTCCCATGCAAGGCTCTGGCCGGTAATTTTAAACATATAATGATGGAACTCGTTGTCCAGAGCCATAAGGGAATTATAGTCACATGCGTTTACGGTGGAATGCTGCCGCTCTATGTTGAACTCAAGCTCGCCGATGTCTTTGCGCGTGCATTTTTCGACGAACAAATCGATGTTTGCGCATTCAAGGCTTTCGCGCACAAAGCGTTCCTGCTCTACTTTATGAAAATCAATTCTTGAAACGATTGTCTCTTTTTGAGGGAAAATATCGACAAGGCCGTCGCGCTGCAAACGTATAAAAGCTTCGCGCACTGGTGTACGGCTTACATCAAGTTTCTGCGCGACTTCCTGCGTGCTCATAACCGTGCCTGGCTTGAGCTGCAATGACATGATGTTGTTTCTTAGGGCGTTATATACGGCTGCTTGAACGCTGGATTCGCTAGTGCTCATTTCTTCCCCATAAAATTGTTGGATATTTACTAACTAACATGTTAGCATCATAAAATTGAGCTGTCAACAAAACTTTTTTAACTTTTTTTCTTGACAACTAATAAGTTAGCAACTAACATGTTAGTATATCAGACAGTCAAAAGGGGGACTTTCATGAAAAAATCAATTTTATATTCTTTGGCAGCTCTGCTTATGTGCGGAATGCTGTTCACTTCCTGCAGCAAAAAAGAAGGCGGCAGCAGTGCAAAGATTCCTGTAACATTTGCAGGTACAGAAGCCGCAACAACCGGCCAGAGCCGCATGATGCAGTCTGTAGCCGACAAGCTCAACGCAACAGGCCGCTTCAATGCAGTAGTTCAGGTTGCAGGTGCTCTTTCCGGCGATACAGACGCACTTGTTACACAGGCAAAGCTCGGTATCAGCCTTGTTGTTCCAAGCGACCCAGGCCGCCTTGCAAGCCAGTTCAAGATTCCGGATATGAACATCCTTATGGCTCCGTACATTCTTACAGACCCGGAAATGCTCAAGAAGCTGCCGGACACTGCACTTTTCAAAGAATGGCAGGCTGAACTTGAAAAACAGGGAATCATCTATATTACAAACATGTACAACGGTTTCCGCTGCTTCTACACAACAACACCTGTAAACAGCGTAGCAGACCTTTCAGGTTTGAGAATCCGCGGTTTCGGCAACGCAATCGGCAACAACCTCGCTAAATATCTCGGTTTTGCAAACATCGGTATTTCTTGGGGCGAAGTTTTCCCTGGAATTCAGCAGAAAGCTCTCGACGGCTGCGAAGTTCAGGTTGCAACAGCTGACGGTTCACGCATTTATGAAGTTACAAAATACCTTGCAATGACAAAGCACTACATGCTTCAGTCTGCATTTGTATGCTCTTCTGCATTCTATAACAGCATGAGCCCTTCAGACCGCGAGCTTTTCACAAAAATCATGCGCGAAGCTGCTGCTGAATACGGTGCAATTATTCAGAGCGAAGAAGCCGGTTACTATGAAAACATGAAGAAGAACGGCGTAACAATCGCAGATGTTGACATCGGCGAATTCCAGAAAGCAATCGAACCGCTTTACACAAACAACGATTTGGGCTTCTCTGCCGGTCTTAAAGAAAGACTTTTCAAGGAACTTGCTAACTAATTTTGCACTTCTTTTTCGGGTTTGTGTCTTCAGTTCTCTCCATTATTCTTTCTGAAAGGCACAAACCCTTTTCCATTTCAAGGATTTTATATGAAAAAATTTTACGAATATTTTTGCAAGATAGAGACCGCCATCTGCGGCGTCGGCTTCATCTTTCTTGTACTTTTTGTTTTTGCTTCAGCAATTCTGCGCTTTATGCGCGTTTCAATGTCGTGGAACATTGACCTTGCGATGCTGCTTCTTGCCTGGACGGCATTTTTGGGCGCAGACATTGCATGGCGGAGCGGCCAGCTCATCGGCATAGACATTGTAACGCGGTATTTTCCGAAAAAAATGCAGAAAGTAATACTGCTTCTGATTTATGCGATAATTCTCTGCGTGACCGTGATTATCTGTATTTACGGCGCACGCCTTGTATGGACGGAACGGCTCAGAACATATCAGTCAATGCCGATTCCTTATTCGCTCGTAAGCTTGAGCCTTGTTGTGGCAACTTTTTCAATGTCTATATCGACAATTGGAAAAATCAAGGCATGCATTCAGCATTTCAACGACAACGACAAAGCAGTTCAGGCTGCAGAAGAAAAAAAGCCTGAACAGGCTGAATAATTCAGGAGAAAAACATGGCACTTCTTCTTTTATGTTTTGTAATTTTTCTGCTGATGGGAATGCCTATCGCGTTCGTCATCGGAATTGCGGGTTTCGCTTATTTTTTAAGCCAGCCCGTGCTTCCGTTTGAAGCCGCGGTTCAGATGATTGTGCTTCAAAGCCAGTCGTTCGCATTCCTTGCAGTTCCATTTTTCATTTTTGCCGGAAATTTGATGAACGTTTCCGGAATTACAGACCAGCTTTTAAGCCTTGCCCGCCTGCTTACAAGACGCATGTACGGCGGCACTGCTCAAATTTCGGTCGTAATGTCAACGCTGATGGGCGGCGTTTCTGGTTCTGCAACTGCCGATGCCGCAATGGAAACACGTATTCTCGCCCCGGAAATGATGAAACGTGGCTACACGAAAGGCTACATCTGTTCAATAAACTGTCTTACAGCACTCATCACGGCAACAATTCCGCCAAGCTTAGGCCTTATCATTTTCGGCTTTGTCGGCGAAGTTTCAATCGGCCGCCTTTTTGCAGCCGGCATCATTCCGGGCATTTTGATGATGGTGTTCCTTATGGGAACAACGACAATTACAAGCCGTATCAGGAAATTCGACCCGCCAAGCACAGACGCGCCGAAGCTGACATTCAAGGAACTTTTCGACAACCTCAAGGTTTCAATCTGGGCGCTTTTGTTCCCGATTATCCTCATTGTCGGAATCCGTTTCGGCGTGTTCACACCGTCTGAATCTGGTGCATTCGCCGTTATTTATGCAATCATCGTCGGCAAATTCGTCTACAAGAAGCTCAACTGGGAAAACTTCAAGGAAGCTTTGATTACCACGCTCAAAGACAACGGCGCAATCATGCTTATCATTGCGATGAGCGGCCCGTTCAGCTATGCAATTACTTGGGTTAAACTTCCGGCGGCGTTAAGCTCATTCATTTTCGGAATCACCGAAAACCCGCAGCTTCTCACGCTTATTATGCTCGGCTTCCTCTTTATTACGGGAATGTTCGTTGACAGCAACGTCAACTTCCTGCTGCTTACGCCGATTTTCTTGCCAATGGTAACAAGCGTCGGCATGGACCCGGTTCATTTCGGCGTTCTCATGGCTACAATCGTAACTTTGGGCGTAATGACGCCGCCAATTGGCTCTGCTTTGTATACGGTTTGCGGCATTATAGGCTGTCCGCCAGAAGAATACACGAAAGAAAGTTTGCCTTTCCTCTTTGCAATTCTTCTAGAACTTGCTATTCTTGTATTCTGCCCAAAGTTGGTGCTATTCATTCCGAATATGATTTTTGGTGTAACAGGATAAGTAATTTATGAAAATGACAATGAGATGGTACGGCAGCAAATATGATACCGTAACCTTGAAACAGATAAGACAAACGGCTTATGTAAAAGGCGTCATTTCGACGCTCTACAATAAAATGCCGGGCGAATTATGGACAGAAGCAGAGATTAAGTCTCTTAAAGATGAAATTGAAGCTGCGGGTCTTACGCTTGACGGAATTGAAAGCGTAAATGTAAGCGATGCGATAAAAACAGCCGGCAAAGACCGCGACAAGGATATCGACGCCTACATCAAGACGCTTGAAAACCTCGGCAAAAACGATATTCACATGGTATGCTATAACTTCATGCCGGTATTTGACTGGACCCGCACAGAGCTTGCGCGGCTTCGTCCTGACGGTTCAACGGTAATGGCATACAATCAGAAAGCTGTTGACGCCATCAATCCTGAAAAAATGTTTGACAGCATTGCAGGCGACATGAACGGCACAGTAATGCCGGGCTGGGAACCTGAACGCATGGCGAAGATCAAAGACCTCTTCAAAATGTACGAAGGAACTACGGAAGATCTGCTTTTTGAGCGGCTGAAATATTTCCTCGATGCAATAATGCCGGTCTGCGACAAATACGACATCAACATGGCTATACACCCGGACGACCCGTCATGGAGCGTTTTCGGTCTGCCAAGAATCATCAACAGCTTGCCGAATATTCAGCGTATGATGAAGATGACGGACAATCCGCATAACGGCGTGACCTTCTGCGCCGGCTCTTACGGTACAAATCCTGATAATGATTTGCCGAAAATGATCCGTGCTCTGAAAGGAAGAATTCACTTTGCTCATGTGCGTAACCTTCAATTCAATGACGGAAGAAATGACTTTGAAGAAGCTGCCCATCTTTCAAGCGACGGCTCTTTCGACATGTTTGAGATTGTAAAGGCGCTCTACGACATAGGCTTTACAGGCCCAATCAGACCAGACCACGGCCGCATGATTTGGGGTGAAAAAGCAATGCCGGGCTACGGCTTATACGACCGTGCATTAGGCGCTGCATATATCTGCGGTTTATGGGAATCAATTGAAAAAAGCATGAAACGCTAAAAACAAAAAAGCTGCTTCAAGCTTTTAGCTAACGAAGCAGCTTTTTTTATGACCATGAAAGCCTGTGTTTTAGTCTTCAGTCTTAAGTGAACCTGATTTGGTCTTTATCTTTGAATAGCCCCAAGCGAGCAAAGAACCAAGAATAAGAATAATCACAAAGTTAGTGGCAAAAGCAACAAAGCCCTGTGCAAAAACCTTGTTTGACGGCTCTTTGTAGATAAGAATGTCAAGAACAGGTGCAAGCAGAACCCATGCAATGGCATTGGCAACTAACTGAACAAGATTAAAACCGATAAGCTGATTTATACCAAAACCGCCCTCTTCGATTGCATATTTCTTTGCAAAAAGACCAACCAGAAGTCCGAAAACTGCATCCGGGAAAACCCAGCTCCACCAGACGCTTCCATAAAAGAGTGCATCGCCCAAAGCGTGGCCAATCAGACCGATTGCAAAGCCTGCAACAGGACCGAACACGGCGGCAAAGAAAGCAAGCACTGCAGCACGCACCTGCAATGCAACGTTCGGCACAAAACCGACCGGAATCTGAACTGTTGTCAAAGCAACGAACAACGCCGCACCGATGCCGATGGCAACAACCTGACGGATAACCAATTTTTGTTTATTAACCATATATAGCCCTCCACGCTATTAAATGTTATTCTTCAAAATGCTTTTTTAGTTTCTTGTAAATACCAAAAAGCATAGTGTGCTCTTCAGCACTTTTTTCTTGATTTGATTCAACAGTTTCACCTGAAAGAAGAAGAGCTGGATGAATTCCGAGAACTTTACCCATCGTTATCAGCAAATCAAAAGATGGTTTTGAAATACCGCATTCAATATTTCCAATTGTTCCAGTTGAAATATCACAGAGTTCTGCAAATTTCTCTTGTGATAATCCACGAAGCTTTCTGTATTTCTTTAAATTTTTTATAAATTCCTGCTGGTATTCATCCATACGTATATCAGTATAAAGTGTAGTTTTTTATCTTGTTATATTGATAAAATGGTAATATAATACCAGTACAAATGAGTTTACAGACAACCTATAGGTGCATTACCAGAAGGAACTACAGTATTCTCAATTGGAGGAAATGAATTTGAAGAATAATACTTTTACTGTGGATATAGGGAATATTTGTCAGGCAGACGAACTTTTGATTCGCTCATGTTATAAGAGAACTTCTCCAACAATTCTAAAAAAAATAACAAGAAATTCTATGAAAAAAGCATTTATAACCTTATTACTTTGTTTTCTATCTTTTGGAATATTTGCCCAAGAAAGTAAAATAATAGCAGAAATAAAAACTCCTCACCATATTATAGCAAAATTAGATGAAGATGATGAATCTTGTTCAATTTTAGTCCAATTAAACAATAAAAATTCAGCTTTATATTATTTTTTGGGAGTCTCTGAATCTTCATTAAATAAATTTGTAAAATTGATTAATGCGGAATTTTTTGAAGAGAAAACAATTGACAGGCGTGTTTTGACTGATTGGATGAATTCAAATGTAGCAAAATCGATCAAAATAGAATCTGATGATGATGATGATTTGTTTTCAGGTTTTATCTATGGTCTTTTTTCATCAACTCTGGAATTCGAACTGACAGAATTCGAAGATGATGTTTATGTATATCAGTTAAATACGACACTTTCAAAATACTTTGATTGATTTAAGAATCTAAATAGCAGAAGCGTTTTAGTTAAGCTTATTGTCAATAAGTAAAACCTACTGAAAAAAGGAGGTGTAACATGGCTGTTGCATCATTGGTATTAGGAATCATTTCGTTGTTGATTTCTCTTGGATTTGGAGCTGCAGGAATGGGTTGGATTGGCTCAATCTGTGGCGTTCTTGCAATTATTTTAGGAGCTATCGCTAAGAAAAATCCTGAACAAAAAGGAATTGCAACCGGCGGTTTAGTTTGTGGGATAATTGCATTATTCTGGGGTATAATAGCAACTATTGCGTGTGTTGCTTGTCTTGGTGCGGCATCATCTGCTTTATTAGACTTGTTCTAAAAACAATGGGCTTTTTTGTTTTGGGCACATTCATTCCCTATTATGGTCTATGTATTGTAATAGGGATTTTTTGTGCTTATTTAGTTGCTTATTTTCTCTGCCGAAGAAATAATCTAAATAAAGATGACCTTACAATTATTTGTGCATATTTAATAGCTTTCGGTTTTTTAGGGGCAAAAATACTGTATATAATAGTATCTTTCAAAAAGATTGATTTCAATTATATATTCCGTAATATGAAAAACTTTAATTATTTTATAAGTTCTGGATTCGTTTTTTATGGAGGAATAATCGGTGGGTTTATAGCTCTTTTTTTTGTAAAAAAGGTTCACACAATTGATACTAAGGAATATATTCCTATTCTTATTCCTGGATTATGCATATCTCATTCCTTTGGAAGAATTGGCTGTTCCTTAGCTGGTTGTTGTCATGGAATTGTAACAGATAATACTTTCCTATACTTTAAGTATTCAAAAAGCATAGTTGCACCAAATAATATAAAACTGTTTCCTGTTCAAGGAATAGAAGCATTCTTTGTATTTATTATAGGAATAGTATGTTTTATATTAGTTTTAAGAAAAAGTAAAATAAATGTTGGATATTTATATATTCTCTCTTATTCTATTTTGAGATTCATTTTAGAATTTTTTCGCGGTGACAAGGAAAGAGGTTTTCTATTCTTATTTTCAACTTCACAAATCATTAGTATCATAGGTATCAGCATTGTTTTATCCATCTTTTTACAGTCAAGGATAAAACAAAGATAACTAATTTTATGTATGAAAAATTTAGAATACAAATCCAATAAAAAAATCTAAAAATACTCTGCTATTACAAAATCTCGTAGTCGGGGCCGTCGGAGCCGACGAAGACGCGTACTTTAAAGTTTTCCATGCAGGCTTCATCTGCAAAAGCAAGAATATCCATCGCCTCGCCTGAAAAAATTGCGTCGGGGTCGTATGAGACTTCAAGCACCGTTTCTTCGCCCTCGCCGCACGCCCTTGAAAGCGCGCCGTTCAGCCGCACCACGTCGCGCACGGCCGGCACGGCATAAGAAAGCTTCTTTTCTTCATATTTGAACTGAAGGAACGAAAGCTGCATGCGCTCAATTTCAATGTGAGGCTGTGTACACGGGTCAAAGCCGGTGTTGCGCGCGCAGTTGTTGCAGCGCTGCCACTCGGCAAAGTCCGTAAAAAACTGCGACGGCTTTATTTTAAGCGGGTGCAGCAGGCTCAAAAACCAGGTTACAGCGCGCCCGGCTGAATAAAAGACGTTGCACGCAAAGGCAAGGTGTTCGGCTTTTAAAAGGTCAGACTGCGAAAATGTCGGCGAACACTGAACATGGTACGGCGGCTTTGCATCGAATTTAAGCCCGAATTTGACCGCATCTTCGTATAAAGCCGTGCCCGGCAGAACAGACAGCCTGAAAAGTTCAAGATGGTTCGGGTAAAGGCTTAGCGCATAGTCGATGCTGTCTTTAAATGAAGGCAGCGTATCGCCCGGCAAGCCGTAAATCAGATCAAACCCAAAAACAAGCCCGTAATCGTTCAAGATTGCTACTTTCCGGCTGAAGTTTTTGCGGTCAAAAGAGCGGTTTATGTTCTTTAAAACTTGAGGATTTGCACTCTGAAGCCCGATTTGAAGCGAACACGAAAGCTGCGTAAATGCTTCCGCAAGAGATTTATCCATGCACTCTGCGCGCACTTCAAACTGATAATGCGCATCAGGCAGTTTTTTAGCCATCAGCTTTAAAAGCTTGAGCGCACGCTCGCGGTCGGCGTTGAACGTAGGGTCAAGCACAAAAATCTGCGGCACTTTTTTGCGCGCAAAAAGCTCAATCTCTTTTTCAAGCCGTTCCATCGGAAATTTGCGCACACGCCGCTCGCCTTTCGATTCAAAACAGTAAGAGCAGGCATAAGGGCAGCCGCGCGAAAGTTCCCAGAGCACGCCGTTATATGTCACAGGGTCAATCGTGCCGTCAAGCCAGGGCGAGCTGAGCTTTGCACAGTCTTCGGTCGTGCCGACAATCAGTTTCGGGTGTTTTTTGGCGGCTTTTGCAGTGTCTGCACCTGCACCCGGCACACCGCTTTCTATCTTTTTAAGCAGTTCGATAAAAACAGTTTCGCCCTCTCCCTGAATGAGATAATCGAAAACGCCAAGGTCATCAAACTGGCGGGAATGTGCACCGGCTTTATTCTGGCTGAATGCCGAAACGCGCGCCCTTGCCGTAATTTCAGGGCCGCCGCAGACAAACACGGCAGGCACTTTTGCTTTTGCCCTTACTATTTCAGCTGTACGCACGCAATCGGCAACATTCCAAACAAAAGCAGAGAACGAAACGACAAGCATGCTGCAGCCTGATTTTTCAGCAGCATCCAGAATCTGCCCTGCAAGAAATTCCGGAGCATCTTTGCCAAGCTCTTTTACTTCGTCATAAGAAATATCACAAAGTGAAGTCTTTATGTTTTTCAGTTTTGCATTGCGGACAGAAGAGACAACGCAAGCTGTGCCCAATGGCAGCGCCTGCGGACTTGTTTCTGCCAGAATCGTTGCAAAAACAACCTGAATTTTTGTATTATCTGCCAAAATGATGCCTCCTCTGTCATTATTATAAGAAATTATATCGCATTGAACTTACAATGAGAACGGCATTCACCGCATCTTATGCATTCTCTGTCATTGATTTTTAATACATCCATTTTGCAAGTTTCTACACACGCATTGCAGTGCGTGCATTTTGAAGCATCCGCATGAATTCCAAAAACAGCAGTTTTATTAAAGAAAGAATAAATTGCTCCAAGCGGACAGAAAAAACGGCAGAACGGACGGAACATAAAAACTGACCATATTATAAAACATACGGCAACTGCTGTTTTCCATGAAAAAAGCACACCCAAGGCGGAACGGAGGTCTTCGTTAAAAAGCGCAAGAATCCAGCCTGCAAAAACCGTACCTTCAGGGCAAATATATTTGCAAAAAAACGGAGAAGCGATTCCGTCTTTTAAGAAAAACAGAAGCGGAAGAAAAATGCAAAAAACCAGAATCACATACTTCAAAAGCGAAGCTTTCCGGGTTATTCGCAATGTTCTGACAGTCTTTTTTATTTTTGGAGCCGGTATCTTATACAAAAGTTCCTGCACAAGACCGAAAGGACACAAAAACGAGCATACCATACGCCCGATCAAAGTTCCTGTTAAAAGAAGAAAGCCCGTCACAAAAAAGGGGAATCTTCCGTTTGAAATAGAATTCTGCAGCGCCCCCAGAGGACAAGCAGCTATTGCCCCGGGACACGAATAGCAGTTAAGTCCCGGAACACAGACATGTTTTCCGATGCTTTTCGAAATGTGCCCGGAAAACCAGTGACGTGCATCACAATTATAAATGAACATTGAAAGCACTTGAATAAGCCGTCTTTTTAAGCTGCCTGTTTCAACCAAGACCTATGCACTCCATACAAATAAAAACTGCTTTCCGGAAAATATCCTGCGTATCGCCTGTAAAAATTCCGGCTGCACATAAGCAAAGAGAAATAATAATTAGAAAAACAGAAATTCCTGATAACAGAACCTTTGCTTTTTTCATTGTGCGTAATCTTTCACAAAATCAGCAAGCTGTTTCTCACTCATCATACCGACGTTTATTGAAAGAATTTTTCCTTCTGGTGAAATTAAAATGCTTGTAGGAATACCCTGTATGCTGTACAAATTTGCAACTTCACCTGTCTCATCAAGACAGCTAAAAAATGTGTAGCTGTTTGTCTTCATAAAAGACAACTGGTTCTTGGCAGTATCAGAAATGCAGATTCCTAAAAAGGCAAGCTTTGCAGAATCGCCCTGAGCCTGAAGCTTTTTATAAAGCTTTTCCATTCCAGGCAGCTCTTTTCTGCATGGCGGGCACCATGTTGCCCAAAAATGAAGGAGCACAGCCTTGCCTTTGTAATCTGAAAGCTTCAAAGCCTTGCCTTCTGAAGTCTTTAATGAAAAATCTGGCGCTATAGAACCTTTTTTTACAGTCTGTGCCGAAACTGAAAGAATCATAAATGAAATGATTAATGCTGTGAAAAAATGCTTACGTAATTTCATAAAGTACTCCCGGTCATATTCTGAGATTTACTTTATAACTATAGATTAGAAAAATATAAAAGGCAAGCTTAGCCTGTTCCAAACAAGAAGCCTATGTGCAGATGCTTTCGGGCTCATGTACAGATGCTCCCGGGCTGCGGAAATCCGTTCCTCTTTTCGCAACAGTTTAATCTACGGTTGAAGATTCTTCGGCGAAAAGCGCCGCTTTTGCTCTGCAAAACCGGCAGTCTATGTGTATCAGCTAAAACGGAACGTTGTGCACCAGTTACAAGATTTGCCGTAAGGCAAATCTTGGCCGTTTCGCTAGATTAACTCAAAACTTGTAGAACAATCCAAAGGCGAAACGCGCGTCCGCAAGTCACTGCTTTCTGCCAGTCAGTGCACCATCTTTCAAGTTTTCGCTTCGCGGAAACTTGGCGTTTTGCTCTTTTCGCAACAGCTTATTCTACAATCAAAGTCCAATCAGCGAAAAGCGATGCAAAACGCAAAATTTTCAAGAATTTTCCCAAAAATATACAAAAAAATCAAAAACGCAATAGATAGTAAAGCGGAGGTACTTGTGAGTTACATTAAACCGTTTGAAGAACTCTGCTTTTATGATGATTTTATGTTTGGTGTTGTGATGCAGGACAAAGACATTTGCAAGGAAGCACTTGAGTGTATGCTCGGCTTCAAAATTGACCACATCGAGTATAACGAGCCGCAAAAAACTGTTGCGCCGCTTTATACGGCACACGGAATCAGACTTGACGTGTACGTCAAAGACAGCAACAGAATTTATGATGTGGAAATCCAGAACAAAGACGAGCATGACATCGGCAGAAGAACCCGATATTATCAGGGCATGATGGATGTGGATTCGCTTTTGAAAGGGCAGGACTACAGCGAGCTGAAAGAGAGCATCGTAATTTTTTTGTGCAGGTTCGACCCTTTCAAAAAAGACATTCCGTGTTATACTGTACGCAGAACGTGCAAACAGGACGCATCTGTTTTTGTTGATGATGCGGCTGTCGTACAGATTTTCAACTGCACGGCTTATGACGAAATCGAAAATGAGAGCCTAAGAAAATTCCTTAAATTTGTGCAAACGAACAAGGCAGAATCAGACTTTACACGGAGGCTTAATGACATGGTAGAAACACAGAAACAAGTAGAAGAACTGAAAAAGACATATCTTTCATGGAGCTTGCACGACAGCGACGTGCGCCGCGAAGGCATTGCAATCGGTGAAAAGCGCGGTGAAGAGCGTGCCAAGCTTGAAGATGCGCGGAATTTTCTTTTGGAGAATTTACCAGAAGAAACTATTGCGCGTTGTACAGGTCTGCCGCTTGAAACAGTGCAGGGTCTTGCCGAAAATCTGAAAACCAAGCCTGTACATGCACACTAGACAGTCCTCGCGCTATTGTACACTCGTTACCAGTTTTGCACAAGCAAAACTGGCAGGGTTTGCCAACAAAACTTATTTCGTAGACTAAACCTAAACGCAAACCCGGCTTTCAAGTTTCGTCGCAAGACGGAATAAGAGGAAATTATTACTTAAAAATCATCTGAATAAAATGGTCAAAGCCGTTTGCCCAGACTTTCCATTCATGATCTGCTCCTTGAATGGTTTCCTTTTCAAATTTTTCAATTCTTTCCCACTTAGGCATTTTCTGAATATAGGCACTGTAGCCAGGATAAAAGCCTCTGTCGTTTGTACCACAAGTCATGTAAAGAAGCTTAATCTTTAATTCGCTATTAAAGGTTTTGTCAACTCCATTCATATAAGCAGCCGGCCTCTTGTAAGCTGAACCCGGATCTAATGGAACAGAGAAAGGAATTGAAGAAAAAGCACCAAAATATGAAATTAAATCAAGGCACTCTCCGATACCGATATTCATTGTCTGTTCTGCACCCATTGAAAGTCCTGCCATAGCAGTATTCTCACGTCCTTCCAGAATGTTAAAGTTTTCTTTAAGGTATGGCAGAAGGTCATTTTTAAGTTCGCTTCCGAATTTATTTGCACCTTTCAAGCTTGAACCATTTTTAGTGTTTTGCCAGCTTTTGTCTGAAACACCACTGGCAGTCACAACAATCATTTTTTTCACTTTCCCAGAAGCAATTCCGTTATCTAAAGAATGGCGTATATCTCCGTCTTCATGAAGTCCCCATGCCCATTCATTACCGCCGTTTCCGTGCTGAAGTATAACAAGCGGATACTTTGTTTCTTTGTCTTCAGCATCATAGCCGGCAGGAAGGTATACAAAAGCATGTTTGTTGTATTTATCCTGAGATGTAAGTTTTTTATCCGGAACAGTATAATCTTGTGTCGGATAATAAATTTCTACAACAGTTCCTTTGTCAGAATTTGCCGGAGCGGCATACATCAAAGAAACTAATGTAAGACCCGCAATAAGTAAAAATGTTTTCTTAAGTTTTTTAATCATTTTCGAAAACCTCCTTTAAATGATTATTTGATTAACAGTCTTCAAAAGAAGACCCTCGTTATCTGTAACGCGCAATCAGCTCTTCGCGGTTTTTTACACCGGTTTTGGCGTAGAGGCGGCTGGTGTAATTTTCCACGGTGCGCGGCGAGATGAAAAGCTCGTCGCAAATCTGCCTGTTCGTTTTGTCTTGCAGAATTGCTTCAAAAATGTTGCGTTCCTGCTTTGAAAGCACCGAAACAATTGAATCAATCTTGTTTTGTGCTTCTGTCATGTATTGTTCAATGTATGTGCCGCCGCTCTGCACAACTTCAAGACAGTGCGCAAGTTCTTCTTCTTTGGCAACTTTCGAGATATAGCCTTTTGCGCCGCTGTCTTTAGCCTGTAAGACAAAGCCTGTAGTGTCGAACATCGAATACATTACGCACTTAATCTCGTGATATTTTTCTGTTATCTGTTTGACTAGTGCAAAACCAGTTTCGCCGATAAGCTGAACATCAACAATTATGATTTCTGGCAGCGGCACTGCATCTGCGCCTTCATGCTGATTCTGGCTGTTAAGGCTTGTAAGACATTCAAGGCACTCAAGGCACTCTTTTGAGCTTGCAAAATCTTTTGGCACGCGCCAATCGGTGTGCTGTTCAAGCCAGGCCTTAAGCCCGTTCCGCACCATGTTATGGTCATCTACAATATAAAGGATATTTTTCATTTTGCGCTCTCCAAAGGTAATTCGATTTTGATTTCCATACCGTCATTCTGAGCTGTAAAAAACTCAATCTTTCCGCCAATAAGTTCCATTCTGTCTTTCATGCCGCGAAGCCCCAGATGTTCTTTGCTTTTGAGTTTTTTGGCAAGCTCATTTTGATTGCAGCCTATACCGTCGTCTGTAACATAAATCAAAAGCTCCGGGCTGCCTTTCTCATCGCTGTCTTTTTTTATAAAGATAGAAGCCTGCGTTGCGTACGAATGTTTTTCGATATTCGTAAGACCTTCCTGAATTACGCGGAAAAGATTCTGTGTAGTTTCTTTTTCAAGCACCGGATATTCAAAGTCTTCTTCTACCTTAAAGACGCACGGAATGTGCGTGCGCGCGCTGAACTGCTGAACCAGAGAATTGATTATGGAAATAAGTTCAAGCTGTGTTGAATCACCTTCGCTGTGGCTTGCAAGTTCCGCCGGCGTAAGGTTATAGCAGATGTTGCGCAGCTTGATTATGCAGTCAGTCGCCAAATCTTCAATTTTAGTCTGGCGCGCTTTAGAAGCCTCATCTACCACAAGATTTTCTGTTTCAAGGCGCATCACGCGTATGTCTTGCACAACTGAATCGTGAATGTCGCGGCTGATTTTGGCGCGCTCTTTTTCCTGAATATCAAAAATCATTTTGTTGCGCTCGATGCGCGAAATTGATTTTTGACCGAGCCGTAATCTTTTAAGCACAATAATCAAGACCGCGGCAAACATCGCAAGGCTTATGAACAGCAGCACAAAAACCGGCAGACGCGCCAAAAATTTTTGCTTTGCTATAAAAGCGCGGTCTATCATGCCGGCGGCTTTTTTTGCAAGCTGATAGTTGTCGTGTTTCGTCAGCTCTTGCGTGATGCAGTTGAACACCCACCACGAAGTTTCGTCTTTATCGCAGATTAAAAGCGTATAGTCTGTAAACTTGAAACACTGCTCATGCTCATATTTTTCTTTTGAGTTACTGCGCTTCTTATTCATAAAATTAAAAAAGGAATTGAAGCCTGCTTGCTTAGCTGAATCTGGAATTGAAAAAACAAAATTTCCGTTTGTATCTTCTATTTTGTAAAGCTGACCGCTATGGTCTTTTGTATCATGTAAAAGCCATACACCAGTTTTATTAACAGCAAAATAACCGCGTTCACCAATCATTGGTTCTTGTAAAAGTTTGAGAGGGCTGTCCTTTATTCCTGTCTGTGATGCAATCCAAAGTCCGGGAGAATTTCCCCAGGCAGAGCAAAAATAAAACTTTTTTGAAAAAGGACTGAATACAACATTACCGACTCCGCTTCCCGAATCCCACAGCTTATGAATTCTTACATCTGACATGAATCTGCCTTTTATAAAATAATAAACGGTATTGTGCCATTCTATACCATCAGTTACGTGCATTAAAAACAGAGAATTATCTTCATTGCCAACACAGCTCCACACCCAGGTTTTAGACAAATCTTCGGTGAGAGTTTCATGAAAAGGCTTACCTTCAGCCAGCGCATCAGTTTGAGCCGAAAGTGAGAAAACTACAAAAATGGAAAAAACAACAATACAAACAAGCTTTCTAAAATGCATATGCTTATATTACCGCATGATTGCAAAATGATATACAGAGTTGAACTCACAATTTTTTCAGTCATTTCCATGCCCGACACGGGAATCTTTTTTTGTAAATAGATTGAGCTGACCCAAAAGTATTGTCATGCTGAATTTATTAGCCTTCGGCGGCTTTCAGCTCAGCATCTACGCCAGATATAGTATTCAGATCCCGAAACAAGTTCGGGATGACGCTTTTGGTTATTCCCCTAGAAAAATGTAATTTTTCTTAAATTTTCCCCTAGAAAAATGTAAGATTTTCTTTATTTTCCCCCAAGATTACAAGAATTAATAAATTTGAAATGCCCTTAAAATATTATGAAGACTTTGAAAGTTTTAAGCTTTTTGTAAATGATTTAGGGCTTTTGGGTGCAATGACTGATGCACCGCCATCGGAAATTCTTGTTGGAAATAATATTTTTACCAATTATAAGGGAAGCTTTACAGAGCAGTTTGTTGCCCAGGAATATTTTACCGCAAGGCAAAATCAGCTTTTCTATTATACAAACGAAAATTCGACAAACGAAATCGATTTTGTAACTCAATCAGATAAAATCTATCCTATAGAAGTAAAAGCCGAAGTAAACTTAAAATCAAAAAGCCTTTCAACTGTGCTTAAAAATAATACTTCTACTTATGGGCTTCGCTTTTCAATGTCGCCTTACAAAGAGCAGGAACGAATGACAAATGTTCCGCTGTATCTTGCAGGTGAATATTTGCGTAATTTGCCGGAATAATCTGAAAATTGTGAGTTCAACTCTGTATTTTTTTTGTGCGGGCAGGTTGATAATTAAACTCAAGGAGTATAACCATGAAAGAACTAACTTTGATTTTAGCTACGCTGATTCTTTCAGGTAGTGTATTTGCCCAGAACACTCTGCCGTTTTCTAAAGGTGTAAACATGCCTATGTTTTTTGAAAACTGGAATAAAGGTCGAATATTACCTGATTTAAACAGATATACTGAAGCCGATTTTGTATGCTTAAAAAGCATGGGAGTTGATATAATCAGACTTCCAATCAATTGTGATGTTCTAACTGACGAAGAATTTGGTGCAGGAACAATACATGAACCAGTACTTAAAAAGCTTGATGAAGTTTGTGACTGGGCTGAAAGAAATCAAATTTATCTTATAATTGATAATCATAATAATCAAACCTTTGATAAACCAAGTTATACAAGCAATGATTTTATACTTTTACAAAAACAACTTGAATCCGCCTGGACTCAGATTGCACAACGTTATGCAGACAGAAGCGATTATATTATTTATGAAATTATGAATGAGCCGGCTGGTAAAAATGCAGACAAGTGGTATAAAATTCAGCAGGGAATCATCAATCTTATAAGACGTTATGATGCTTCCCGCAAAATTATTGTGAGCGGAGTAAACTGGTCAAATATCACAGAACTTACACAGTTAAAGCCTTATAAGGACGAAAATCTTATTTATACCTTTCATTTTTATGAACCATGGGGCTTTCTTACAGATGGATCAGGACCGCTTTCAGACATTGGTGAAATTCCTTTCCCCTATGACGAAAAAAGATTTCCAAAACTACCAGACAATCTTTCTTGGATAAAAGACCAGTGCAGAAAAGAAGGAAATATTAAACATATAAACAGCAGAATTAAGAAAGCTGCTGACTGGGCAAAAAAGAATAATGTCACCCTCTTGTGTGGAGAGTTCGGTACAAAAATCTGGACAAATCCAAAAGACAGAGCCGCATGGAATAAAGCAGTAACCTCGGCTTTTCGTGAAAATAATATTCCATATTGTGTATGGGGTGTCATAGAATGTAATGGTTTAGTACAGACAAAAATCCGTTCAATAGAATATCTTGGTTACCTCGATTTTCCTGATGATATTGATGCATATATTGCTGAGTCATACGGATTTTCGATGCCGACTTCAGAAGCTGTGGCAAAAATAAAAGCTGGTTATGACGATTTCCCCAAAAAGCCTTACGTTGTTTATGATGGAATAGGTGGAACACGTTCTCGCATGGGAATTTGGAATGTAAATGAGAAAAAAGTCAGTGATTCACATGAATACTGCCTTGTAATGTCTTATCCACAGAAATATGGAAACTCCGGAGTTAATCTTCCTAAAATAATTGCTTCAAAATTCGAAGAAAATGTAGATTCTCTTGTTGTATGTCTCGATGTAAAATTTACAGATAAAAGTCAGAGCTTTGAAGTTTTGCTTCAAGATTCAGACTTCGGAAGAAAAGAATTGCCATGGAGTAAACATTATGAGTTGAAAGCTGCCGACTATGCTTTGAATGAGTGGGTAACCGTTGAAATTCCAGTTTCAAGCTTTCAGGAGAACAGAGGTGTATATTCAGATGTGGATCAGAAGTGGTACGATCTACCATGTGAGTTTACATGGTCACGCTTCCAAAAAGTGTTCTTAGATTTTAATGACCATAATGACTCGAAAAAGGGTGATGTCTTTGTTGATAACATAATTATTAAGATGAAGTAAACCAAGATTCCCCGGTCAAGCCGGGGAATGACATGCCGCTTCCCTTGCGGCTTTGTGCAAAAGCATGCACTGTTGGTCATTTCGACTTGGTTCGACTACGCTCACCAACCAACGCTCAGTGACCGAGTTAATTCACAAAAGCGGAGTTCTTTTCGCAGCAGCTTGTTCTACAAATATAGCTCAATCGGCGAAAACCGGGTTTGCGATTGGGCTTTAGCTACAAAATAAGCAGTTTCGGCAAACCCTGCTAGTTTGCGTTTTGCATTGAGATTAATCCACAGCTTCAGACTATTTAGCAAAACGCAAAACTAGCAATAGCCGTGTACAAAAAGCAAAAACCGGCAGTCTTGTGCAAAAGACCACGTTTTTGGTCACTTCGACTCCGCTCAATGATCAAGTTAATCTCAAAAAGCGGAGTTCAATCGATAATACTTGTACAAACGGGGTTATTAGGGGCAGAGCCCCTAATCGGTGCTGGGGAAGATAGGGGTTGAAGGGGAAAGAAACCCCCGCTTCCGAAGTAGAGGGGTGTCTTTCCCCTTCAAAGAAGCGGTATATTGTTCTTTGCGCAATCGTCAATCATTGACTGCGGCCATGTGCTTACCTGAGTTTCGCCGATATGGGCTTTTCTCAAAAAGTACATGCACAATCTTGACTGGCCTATGCCGCCGCCGATTGACGGCGAAAGTTCGCCGTTGAGAAGCCTTTTGTGAAAATAAAGCTTGGCACGCTCAGGGCAGCCGCGCTCTTCAAGCTGGCGTTTCAAAGATTCTGGCGAAACGCGCACACCCATCGAAGAAATCTCAAAAGCTCTTTCAAGCACAGGATTCCACACGAGCAGATCGCCATTAAGACCGCGCTTGCCGTCGCCTGTTTCGCTAATCCAGTCGTCATAGTCTGGCGCGCGGCCGTCGTGTGCAATGCCGTCAGAAAGCGGCGCACCGATTCCTATGATGAAGACAGCACCATATTTCTTGGCGATTTCATTTTCGCGCTCTTTAATTGAAAGCTTCGGATAAGCTTGAAGCAAATCTTCTGCATGAATGAACGTAATCTCTTCGGGCAGAATCGGCGTAATCTGCGGAAAACGGTCGTAAATATAGAATTCGGTGCGCTTCAAGCAGCGGTAAATCTTCTTTACAACGTCTTTCAAAAATTCAATGCTTCTGTCGCCTGAGTCAATCGCCATTTCCCAGTCCCACTGGTCAACGTAAAGCGAATGAATGTTGTCCAAGTCTTCGTCAGCGCGGATTGCGTTCATGTCGGTGTAAATACCGAAACCGCGCGAAAGGCCAAGCTCCGTAATCTTTACCCTCTTCCACTTTGCGAGCGAATGTACAATTTCCATTGTCTGCTCGTTCATGTCTTTCACAGGAAAACTTACAGGGCGTTCCACGCCGTTCAAGTCGTCATTCAAGCCTGTGCCTTTTGGAACAAAAAGCGGTGCAGTGACACGCGTCAGATTAAGCTCGGTTGAAAGCGCAAGCTGAAAAAAATCCTTAATCATGACGATTGCATGTTCGGTTTCTTTGACCGAAAGCAATGGTTTATACTTCTTTGGAATCGTAAGCTGAGACATTTTGTTCCATCCTTAGTTATCGTTTAGTTTTATGCGCTACACGCTTTCAAGCACTTTCTTGAAAATCGCAAGCCCGGCCAGAGCCTGCTCCTCTGTAAGCACAAGAGGCGGCAAAAAGCGCACGGCCTTTGTTCCGGCTGTTGAAACGCACAAGCCGTTTTCAAGGCACTTTTTCTGAATCTCGCCAGGAGCTTGCGTAACGTCAATGCCGAGCATCAAGCCCTTGCCGTGGACCAAAGTTACGCACGGCAGCTTCCATGAGTTGATTGTATCAGTTATGAGCTTGCCGACTTTGTTGACATGCTCAAAAAAGCCCGGCTTAAGCATTTCTGCAAGAACAGCCCTACCGCCTGCACATGCAAGCGGGTTGCCGCCAAATGTAGACTGATGGTCTCCGGCAACAAAAACGTCAGTTGCTCTGCCACCGAAAATACATGCACCCATCGGAACGCCGCCGGCGATGCCTTTTGCAGCTGTAATTACGTCTGGTTCAAGCCCCATTGCAAGGCTTGCGAACAATGCGCCTGTTCTGCCCATGCCGGTCTGAACTTCGTCAATCATTACGAGCGCACCTGCTTTGCGTGCTGCGTCGCATGCGGCTTTTGCCCATTTCTCGTCAACCAAGTTTACGCCGCCCTCACCTTGAATACATTCCATTAAAAAGGCACAGACTGAATCATCAAAAGTCCTTTCGATTGCGTCAAAATCGCCCGGCTCAATGTACTTAAATCCTTCCGGGTAAGGCGCAAAGCAGTCAGGGTGAAATTTTTCCTGGCCTGTTGCCATAAGCGTTGCAAGAGACCGGCCGTGAAAAGACTGCTTGAGCGTAACAATTGTCTTTCTCTTGCCGCCTTTGTCCTTGCTTTCAAGCCAGCCGAACTTGCGTGCAAGCTTGATTGCGGCTTCGTTTGCTTCCGCGCCTGAATTGCAGAAATAAACGCGCTTCATGCCGGTTGCCTTTGTCAGTTCTTCTGCAAAAGCAAGGTTCGTATCAGACGTGTAATAGTTTCCGATATGAATTTCTTTCTTAATCTGGTCGGTCAAAGCCTTTACCAGAACCGGGTTGTTATGCCCAAGGCAGTTGACACCAATGCCAGAGACAAAATCAATATATTTCTTGCCGTTCTTATCAACAAGCTCCGCGCCGT
>JAEEGH010006723.1_pt1 | contig 28015 bp, 20 predicted proteins | sample 9134181 | NCBI WGS metagenome assembly JAEEGH01 (sample SAMN16246544, study PRJNA631951) | gut metagenome | biome: gut microbiome; feature: rumen; material: DP-attached | host: Bos | place: Iran: Karaj | collected 2018-10 | reverse complement strand
ATTGTCTGAACAAGAAGTTTTTCCCTCCCTATCCATGTCCATAAAACCTTCAAAATGCTCTTTGAACTGATCTGGTGTTAACACATATGTATGACCGCCAGCTTGATCTGATGTATTTCCTTCCATAGTAGTAATGGTATAAGTGCCGTCTCCATTGTCTACTACGCTCGCTATAAAGCCAACATGTCCTCCACCATCTCTCGTTCTGTAAAATACATCTCCTGCCTTAGGAATATAATCTGGAGCATACTGATCCGATTCAGGATCTTTTACATTTCTATATATTCCCGCATCAATTGCGCCTTGCTTCATAGTTGAAGTACTAGCAGTATACGGCAAAGTTGTATCTCCAGCCATAAATAGACACCATGAAACAAATGATGCACACCAAGGTTGTCCATCTGTGCCTGTAAATTTACCAAATGGTGTGCCATTTTCACCAACTTCGACAAATCCATTTTGTGCTATTGCCCATTCCAACCAGTCTTTTGGTTCTATTACAGATATTCCTTCCAAATCCAACCCCAAACTCGGATCACCATATGCGGCTTGTAGCTTTGCTGTCATTTCCTTTATTGCAATTTCATACATAGCCGCAAGTGTTTGTTCATCAACATATGTTAATTCACCATTTTCACCAAACTCACACATTGATAATCCATACTCTTCTCCATATTTTTCAATAAATGCAATAATAGCTTTAGCCGTTCCCGGACCATATGAACCGTCAACTCCGCCTTCAACCGTTATTCCACACATCTGTAATAAACGCTGAATAACTCTAACTGTATTTTTGTCGGCTGATCCATATTCTACTACTGGCTTTGAAACCTTTATATCTCCAAGTCGATCAATAATACTTCCAATAGCACCACTTATACTTCCAGCGATCAAACATGATGGATTAAATGGAGTTGGAGCTGTCATGGGAATTGCTTCATTTAATTCATTAGCAAGTGTTGTATCCATCTCTTTTACTTTAGTCTCATATGTAGTTACCGCCTGATTAAACACTCCTACACGATCTACGACATTCTGTGTCTGTGTCTTGATCGGATCAGTGTACGATGTGTAATCAAATTTCGCTTCAGGAGTTTCAAGTTCTGAGAGCATACTTTCAGCTCGTTCAATTTTATCCTTAACGCTCTGCGCTAAAGTACCTGCTGCTTTCATAGATGTCTTCAGCGCTTCACAACTTCCAAAATTGCACATTATCTCTCCATTGCATTTGGAAGAATCTGTAGCTGATGGCATTGATCCATCTCTAAAAATCTGTGGAAATCCATTACAAAAGTTCTTAGATTCATAAGCAGTCTTCTGTGCATCCTTTATTGCTATATTTATTGCATCTATCTCTTTCCATGTCTGAGGCATTTCGTTATATACAAGATCTTCAAGAAGATTTCTTGCCATATCTCCATCTTCGCCCTCCCAGACGTCTTCTGTCATGGAATTTAGATCATTTCGCGCATTATTAATAACCAGCTCTGTTGAAGCCATTGCTTTTTCCTGCTGTTTCTGAACTTCCTTTAGCAGGTCTAGATCCCATTTTATTCTCTTCATACTATCTCCCTTTTATTATTTATAGATATTCAAGTCCATAAATTATAATAGACTCTAATATAATTAACCTTTAGTTAAGAGATTTTAATGATTCTATTTTTGGTGATTTTTTATATACAGACATTTTTGCAATTACTTAACCAATTTAGCTAAATACTTATATTTTCAAAAATCGTTTAAATATCTTTAAATTCAACCAAGTCTGAATCATTTAAGACCTCTTCTATCGGAATATCTATCTGATCAAATTCTCCACTATCTGTAGCATAAAAAATAGAAATCTCCATCTTTTCCGAATCATAAGATATGCTAGCCTGATTGTACTCTGTATTTATTTCTGCAAATTGGATAGAGCCACTGTTTCTTCTAAAAATATAAACTCCTCCTCTGCCACCAGCCATATATACTATATTCATTATCAATTCATCCTGACCATCCTTGTCTAAATCTTCTAAGAAATAGTCTTTAGCGTAATCTTTTTCTATACATTTCACCCCATCCTCTTTATTACAATAAACTTCAATCAGATTAAAATCACCACTGGGAATAGAAATCACAAAACCTTTATTTCCAAGCAAATCATCATATTCTTCAACTTTACCTTCATTAAAATCAACCGGATATTCACATTCATCCTGCGCAATAGAGCATAATTCTTTTCCTGAAAAATTAAGGTTAACTGAACAATACTCGTTATCTCCATGTACGACATATGCGTATGTATTGGTTTTATTAATAATAGTTCCTTCTATAACAGATTCCTGTTCTTCGCTATCTTCTTCCTTTGCTGTTATAGATGTATCTTCCACCTCTTCTGTCGTTGAAGTCTCTTCTTTGTTATTATCAACAATTACCTGTTCTCCGGTTATATCTTCTGCAGAGACTGTTTTATTATTTTCATTCTGATTACATCCAGTAATCATCGCTGCTATCAATAATGAAATTGTAATTAGTTTCTTCATGATATTAAACCTCTTTCTTTTAGTGTATTACACCTGTATTAGATCCATTAATCCATCCTGTTCCATTTTGATTATCGTAGACAATCACACTACCATCTTCATATTGTTTAGGATCTGAATCATAATTATGTACATACCCATAATCATCATCTGTATAAAACAAATTTCCACCAACTAAATAAATAGAACCTCTATCATCAATATCTTCAACCCATAAATTATGAGTATTGTCAGCAACTCCAAAATAGTTAGTACACTGGCCTATAGGATTATTTACTTTTCCTGCCATAATATCTTCTATCGCACGTTTAACATCCTCATTAGCAACTTGTCCAACATTGCTATAACTAAAAGCTGAGTACTGTTTGTCTTGAGATACAACTTCAGCTATAGTTTTATGATCTCTTACAGCACGATTTATAACTGAATAAGCTACGGCAACAAACGAATCGTATGCACCATCATTAAAATATACTTCCTTCGATATTGCCAATAAGTAGTTATAATCTTCTTCGGTAATTCCACATCCAGTTATTTCGCTATATGCCTCTAATAAAGCCTTTGTTTCTTCATTTATATCCCCATTAGCAGCTGATGCCGCAGAACCAGCAATCGCTGCACCTGCCATTGCTCCTGCAGCAGCTCCTGTTATTCCGGAAAGCGCCGATTCTGATCCTTCCTTATCTATATCTAATCTGTCTTTTCCGGTAATATGAAATACCAGATTAAGACCAGCTAATCTTCCAATTGCATCAAATGATTCTTCTTTAATCTGTCCAGCCGCCATCTCGAGACTATCTTTTGAAGCACCTTCCATATCTGCTACCATCTTCATTTCCGTATGGAAGTATTCTTCTATCATATTTGTCTGATCATCACTATAAATACCTAATCTATCTGCTATACGAAAAACTTGCGGCACAAGCATGAATATTCTGTTTTTCATGACCATCTCTCCTCGTTAATATTTGGGAATTTCCATTAAAAATTAGTGTTCTTTTCCTTTTAGTGCCATTTCTGCATGGTAAATAGCATCTTCAATGCAATAAACTTTAAATTTTGATTGTACTCTTGTTATTGCTTCGGATATTTCCGAACTACATCCTGATATTTTATCTGTAACTTCATTATGTACTTCATCTACAGAATTCAAAAGATTAGATTCAGCATCTGAAGTAAATGATGATGGAACATTTCCTTTTCCATCATTTAGATTATTATTCATTTCTGAATCATCACTTGCTGCATCACCTGTAAATCCACTTGCCTTTGACAAGCGGGTCAAGTCTCTTTGGCACATATCCTTTTCAGCGCACCTACAAACTGCCATTGCTTTTTCCTCCCAATCATTGGTTATTATTAAATTAACTGCCTGCGCCGATAAGGCGCAGACAGTATACTAGCACAAAAATATTTATGCTTAAGAGTTAGTTGCCCTGAGCAGCATGTAAACCTGCTTCATCAACAGCCATGTATTCAGAACCTGCCTTATTGATCGCAGATGTTAATGTGGAAGCATATTCCACTAATGTTTTAATATTCTTTACAAAATCTTCTCCTGTGATACCCAGCTGGTTAGCTGCCCCACCTGAGATAGCCTCTGTTGCAAGAGACTCAATAGCCTTCCAAGTATCCTGAGAACCCTGCTCGAGACTCTCCGTAATCTTGTTAGTTGCAGTTGATGTTTCATTTACTCCTACTGTATCAATATATATTGCGCTTGATGATAATGCCATTTTGTTTTTCCTCCATTTTCTTTCGTTTTTATTGTTAGTACTTTAAATTACTTGAATTTTGCAAACATTGCTTTACATGAATCCTTAACAGATACATATGAATCTGAAAGATCCTTACCCCATTTAACGATGGAATCTGTTGTTTCGTTGACCTTGTCAAGTCCTAAGATAAGATTTTCTCCTGCTTCATGAACCTCTGCACCAAGCTCGTCACCGAATACTTCGTTGCAGTTATCTCTGTATGGGATGTATGCCTGCTTTGCATTCTCAAGCATCTCCATTACTGAGGTAAGAGAAGTTAACCCCTGACTTGCTAATTCTGGATCAATTCCAATTCTTGTTTCTGACATTTGTTTTTCCTCCATTTTACTTTTTTGTTTTTGCTTATATATGGTAACAGTCCGATAATTCTCTCTATACTTTTAATAACTAAACGTATATTGATTGGTTACCGTCCCGGAACCTACGATAGTAGTTTCAGCTTATTGCAGCTGCTGTATTCTTATAGCATCCTCTTTCAAGTAGAGCTTCTATGCTATATTTATCAAGTTGTGGAACATATTCACATACTGGGAATCCCAGATTATGTACAACATCGTTGATGTGATTTTCTTTATTTACTTCACACCTTCCACATGTGATATATAACTGTCCTGACAGTGTTTTCATTACTTCTGCAAAAGAGTTAATTCTTTCTGCGCTATCTTTATTCTGCATACATGTAATAAGTATTGTTTCACTTGAAAATAGCCTCATCTGCATTTCTGAAGTAAGACCTTCAGGAAATTCTGCAATTATATAATCGTATATCTGTCTTCCGGCTATCTCATCGATAAGCGCAAGCAGTGAAGTGAATGTTATCTGATATGTTCCTGTCAATCCCTTGAGCTGTGGTAATATATCAATCTGTTCATGGATCATTTCTTCAAGTGCATAATCCGCAGCCATATGAGGATTTATTGCTATTGCATGAATGAGCTTGTCAGACATATATCTTTGCGTTGTATCAGGATTTAACAGGTTGTAGAAGTGTTGAAAAGGTTCGAGATTAACATAAAGGACCTTTTTACCTTTTTGAGCCATCCTGATTCCTGAACATATAGCTGTAGCTGTCTTACCACTGCCGCCTGCCAACGAGCAGACATCTATGATGTGTGTCTTTCGACTACTGAGCATTCCGCTTCTTATAAGATCCGCAGGAAGATTCCTTATGATAGCCTGTGCTCCTCCAAACTTGCTTATACGGTTATCGCTTCTAAGGATTGTATCTTCACTCAGTATCAATACTTTTTCAGCCTGAAGATTCTGACTTATCTGTGGTGCACTTTTTTCTTCAACTATCAGTAAGTTAACTTTCCTTGGTTTCTTCTGGTATTCTTCCAAATATAGAATGTCAGAAATGATCTCTAACACCACCGAAGATGACAGTTGCAGTGCAAGCTTTGTTTCAATATTCAGGTTGTATTCCTCATCTGTAGAAACGAGAAGCAATGTTTTTCTGTTCATTTACTTTGTTCACTCTTTAATTGCGAAATTCAAACTCTTCATCACCAAATCGGATAACATTTCCCGGATGCAGAGGTATCTGCTGGCCTTGTGGAATTCGATTACCACTAACGAATGTTCCGTTTGTAGATCCAACATCTATGATCACGGCTCCCTGCATTGTTCCGTGAATCTCTGCATGCATACGGCTTACAGCTGTGTTATTGCGTATGCAGTAATCGTTATAATTTTCATTTTTACCTATACGATATATGGGTTTATCTATTACTATGTTTTCTCCTGTACGTTTACATATAAGAGTTCCGATAGCATATGAATTTGGAGCAGGATTCATTCCTGCACTTAGTACAGTCGTTTCTGATGATGCCGCAAGATTGTCAGAAGGGTGAATTTCTCTTGCCATGCCTGTATCTGGTTGAATCTCTGGTTCTTTCTGAAGTTCCTTTGATTTTGATTTGATCTCACCTGAAACAAGCGGCTTTTCTTCCTCTTCAGCTTCATCCTGATCTTCAAATCTTTTGCCTGACATGATCGCTTCTTCTTTTTCTTTTTGAAGCTGCCTCTTACTCTTTTTCTTAGGCTTTGAATTTCTTACTATAACAACTATCAAAGTTATAAGAACTATCAGGATTATTCCTATCAGCACAAATATCAGAATAAATATCTTTGTTGGAATTACCTGAACGATTGTCGGTGTATCACCTCCATCGTCACCTCCACCATCGTCTTTTCCACCATCGTTTTCAGGTGGATTAAGATACTCATCATATTCTGTTGCTGTCATAACGTTGACTGTGTCAAGTCCGACAGCTTTAAGAACTTTCATAATGCTGTTGGAGCTGATAGATATGAAATAGTTACCTTCTTTATCAAGGGTATTCATACCTATTAGCAGTCCATGATCATTAACAAGTGGTCCACCGTACATACTAGACTGCATTGCTACTGTCTGGAGTATGACTTCGCTGCTCTTCTTCTCTGTAATATTTGTTATCTTACCGGAGAGAGTAACAACATCCTTGGTGCTGTAATAATCAATCGCATCATCCAGAATCTTACTCATGCTTGGAAAACCAAGGGCGTATACATCATCTGCTTCTTCAAATGGTCTTTTATTTGTTTTTTCTTCATCATCAACAAGGAGTGTGAGTGGTGTACGGTTATATACCTTATCATCCAGCTTCAACACTGCCAGGTTCATTTCTTTAGATGAATAAGCTACGCTTGCTGATGTTGCAACATCTCCTTCATAAGCAACTTCTATCTGAAGTTTGATCTTGTCCCATGCATTATCTTCATTAGAGATTCCAAGCTGCTGATATACAGACTCTCTCGTTTTTTTAGAAGGAGTCACTATATCTTTTGTAGATATAACATACTGATCACCTTCTGATGTTTCCAAGAGAAATCCAACTCCGCATGTGACCATATGTCTTACTTCATTATCATCAATGAAAAGAACATTGATCTCGAGAATAGATTCAGTCGCATCCTGAACGGAATTCGTTGTTGGTGCTTTAGGATTTATATAGTTTTCAATATCTTCAGCTTCTGTATTAGCATCTTTTATTTCTGTCCCTTCCAAAGCTGTACTTGATTCATTTGATGCTGAACTCTCTGATGAGCTTTCTGTTATACTACTGCTTCCTTCTGCAACATTCTCAGTTGCATGTGAATTTATTACAAATAGCTGCATACACATAAAAGCTATTAGTAAAGCTGATATAACTCGTCTTTTTTTCATCATTCCTCCATAACAATCACAGAACCATTTCTTATCCCCAATTCCTCAATCGTTACATCACCCCTTATTAGTGCTATGGGGTTCTCTGCTCTCATATATGCATGAAGCGGATCATCTACATTTATACCCAAACGTAGTCCTTGATTGAGTCCATATATTAATTCTGCCGCAGTTATATCTGTCGGAATTTCTATATCTATTCCAGGATCTGATGCCCTTCTTTTAAAAATAACAATGACTTTGTCTTCCATTTTTCATTGCCTCTATTATTTTTTATTATGAAGATATATTAAATTCCACTTGCTTTCTCTATATGGACTTGGAAATCCATATTTGCAAATCTCAACATATCATCTTCTTTAAGGCGAGCAGGACTTCCCGGTGATAATAACTGACCGTTAAGCCAAGTATGATTAGTACTTCCTAGATCCTCTGCATAACAGCCTTCGGGTCTTATTATTATTCTTGCGTGGTTCCTACTAATAGCATTATTTATGGATATCACACCATCGCAAGTCGGATCCTTTCCGATTATGAATTCATCCTTGCCTATATATATTCCAAATGAGCCATAGGCTCCATTGTATCTAAGTTCTACTCTCTCAATGTGGTTTTCCTGAACAATGTTTTGATCTATACATTCAGGAACACTATCATCTGCTGCCCATCCCTCGATAAGATATGAAATAAATATTCTTGCTTCCTGTTGAACATCTGTTTCTTTAGTTTCAATAGCAGTTGATAATCTTTCCAACTTCGAGATGAGTTCTATGAACTCTTCCGACATTTCAGTATCCTTGACAGATACAAGCATCTTAACTACATCTTCAAACTTTGCAATCCAACTATCTTTATCATCTGTTACCCACGATTCAACGGGAGTCAGTATAAATCCCGGTGTTCCGTTCGCCATATCTATAAATATGTATTGTTTTCTAACATCCAGATATTCTTTTTTCCAGAATGGCTGCTCCTCGATCATCTTAAGTGTTTGTGCCAGACCTCTGAGTATCATTCCCCGATAAGAAACGCTTAGTTTGTCTGAAACATCCGAAAGGCTTGTCATTCCTTCAGTACTATATAAAAGCCTTGTCTGTCCATTCTTTAAAATCTCAAGAGTTGGGATTAGATTGGCATGATATGTTTCTTTTAATATCTTCTGTCCAAGATAAACTGTGTGTTCATCCTGACTCAGCGAAAAAGCGACATGATCGCTGTACTGAACTGATTTCATAAGGATTTCTCCAAAATAATAAAAAGCTGCAAGGCAACAATTATTGTTTCCTGCAGCTAAACCATCTATATATTGGGAGATCACGTTACTAAAAGTAATAAATCTCTTATAGATTTACAGCTTTGCGTCCTACCGTCACCGGAAGTTTGCCAACTATCTTATGTCATCGATAATGATTGAACTTTGATCTTTCAATAAACATTATCCTAAATTGTTATTGTGCGTAGCTGATTGCAGTTAGATCCGCGTTAGAATATGCGTAAAAACTGCTATTATTTTACTGTGAATCGTGCTTTGTCGGTTCGTCATCCGACGAAATGCACTTTTTATACGACGAAATGCATTTTCGGATAATAAAAAGTTACATAAATGTTAAGCCATGTGATTTTTATGATAAAAATAAAGAGCAATGCCTTTTATATGGCACTGCTCTTACACTTTATCAGAACTGTTATATTTCTTTTAATATATTTTTTTATTATTACTTTCCAAATCTAAAGCTCTTCATGTCGAAATTACTTCCAGGAAGGAATACAAATGTAATAGTTCCATCACCTTCTATATTACCTATATCAAAAGTATACTCGGTGATGTCATCGCTCTCATAAGCTTCAAGTATCTCTCTTGTACTTACACCCTCGCCTTCAAACAGGATGTGGATAGTATTCTGTCCATCTCTTGCCCTTCCGCAGATAGTAACCTTGGAAGGCTTATCATCTCCAAAGTTCATATCTTTATAAACAAGTGATACGTTATTACCAATTCCTGATACAATATCCGCTTCCTTAGTGTAAGTATCGCCATAGATCTCATCTGCATCCACAGCAAGGTGTTCATTGAATGCTCTTTTATTTCTCTTAAACTCAAAGCCTTTGATATGGAGCTTATTCCAAGTTTCAAAGCTAAGATCACACACTCCTGTAAGGGGTTTTTTAAGCTTCCATGTCACTTCCTGATATACATTCCACATAAATGGCTTATCGTATATCTCATCCAGTACAACCTCTCCGTCTGACCATAACTTGATCCTGCTTGTTCCTTCATCTAATGCAAATACAGGAATTGTAATCTCATCAGCAAGGTCTCTTCCAAAATCAAGTCTATTAAATGTTACAATTGTCTTCTGGCCTCTAGCAGTAGCAAATCCCTTATCATTGCCCGTGCCGATCTCGCCTTCAAAGCTTTCATACATACTTCCTGATACAAAGCTATACGGATCAAGGAACGCAGCTCCCATTCCCTTAACTTCAAAGTCCATGTATGAGATGATTCTTGTCTTATCGCTGCCATTATTTGAAAGCGCTCTTACAAAGAATCTTCCATCACCCTTGGCTCTTACTACAGCCTTTCCATCTATAACTTCAAGCTCTGCAATGTTAGACTTTGCTCCAAACTCAGTTACAGCCTCGAATGTGGCATCCTTATAGCTTGCGTTTTCAGGCAATGTATTAACAGATAATACCTTTTCTCTATCATCCTGGGTAAAGATATTGCTGCCGCTTTCATTTACAAGCTCAAGCTTTCTGATCGGTACTTCGTCTTTTTGACCAAGGTTTATGACTCTGTCTGAGCACTCTTCTAAGGCTTCAAGAGGTTCATAACAGAGTATCTTTTTAGTATAGCTGCTACCTGTTTCATCTCCCCTATCACTATCACTTCTAGCAGAATATTCTATGCTATCTTCAAGGTCCTTTACAGTATATTCGGTACCACCTTCAAGACGCTTTACACTTCTAAGATTATACTTGGATTCCTCTAATCCTTCTCCTGTGACTGTTACTTCTATATCGCCTTCCTTGTCAGTTGTCTGTATTATTGCAAGAAGCTTACCACCAAAAAGTCTGCGACTATTTCCTTTATAGCTGTCAAGATCTGAGCTGTCACCATTATCAAGACCAACTAGTCTTCCTGCACCTTCGACTGTTACTGTTACTCTGTTCTGGGCATTGGCAACTTCTGTACCCTCTGCATCAAGAGAAGATATTTCAAGATATGCAAGATCTTTAGTATTTGCTATAAGATCTTTACCCTCTTCAAATGGACGCTTTATGCAAAGTTTCTTTGCATCTCCAAAACTCTTAATAACGTCTATAGCGATGACTTTACCATTTGTATCAAGAGCCCTCGCCTCAACTATACCTTTTGTATATGGAATCTGAAGGTTCCATTCTATCTTACTTCCAGAGCCTGGCTTATTAGAGAATTCGTGATCTCCTATTCTTTCTCCGTTTACATACAGCTCCGCCTTAGGCGCATTGGTCACGATCCTTATATCAATTGTCTGACCCTCATTAAAATCCCAATATGACGGGCATATGTGGATCATCGGTGCCTTGTCAGCGTCAGTCCATGCAGCCTGCCATTCATAAAATACGTCCTTAGGGAATCCTGCTGTATCTATCTGGCCAAAGTATGAGTTCTTGGTATGATACGGAGTCGGCTCTCCTATATAATCAAAGCCAGTCCACAGGAACTGTCCCATGGAAAAAGGCGTATCCCTGTCGACTCTGATACAACTTTCCGTGCTCTTAGCTCCCCAGCTCGTCTGGCTGTTACCAAGACTTGAGCACTGCTCATCGTCATCTGAAAGCACACTTGCTGATGCCGGGAAGTGGTATATGTTTCTGCTCTGTACTATTGATGAAGTCTCGCTTCCATAGATAACCCAGTCAGGATGTGCCTTGTGATGCTCGTCATAAAACTTCTCTGCATAGTTATATCCGGCAACTCCTAATATATCTGCACACTTCTGAGCATTCTCCCATGGCATGTAGTTTGAGCCTATAGTTGGTCTTCCGTTACCATTGTAATCGAATTCTTTGACAAGATCAGAAAGCTCTCTCGTTATCCTCTGGCCATCTTCATCCGCATGAGTATCATATATTTCGTTACCGATACTCCAGAATGCCACACATGCATGATTCCTATCGCGGCGAACCCAACTTGCCACATCTCTCTTGTGCCAGTCGTCAAAAAATCTTGCGTAGTCGTAGGTTGTCTTAGACTTCCTCCACATATCGAAAGCTTCGGAGATAAAGACAAAGCCCATCTCATCCATAAGATCAAGAACATCAGGAGCTACCATGTTATGAGTTCCTCTTATAGCATTAACTCCCATGGACTTAAGCATAGTGAGCTTTCTTCTCATGGCTTTGGAATTATATGCACTTCCAAGAGCTCCATGATCATGATGTTCGCAAACACCGTTAAGCTTTATATTTCTGCCATTAATGATAAATCCCTTATCAGGATCAAGAACTATATGTCTGAATCCTACTCTTGTCCTGTATTCATCAACTTCTCTGCCATCAACAAGCAAGTCCACTTTTATGTTATAAAGATTAGGACTGTCTGGATCCCACTTCTTAGGAGTTTTTACAAGATATTCATTTACATATCTGTATCTTTTTATCCCGGACTCAAGCTCTTTGTAGTCGCAGTAAGGAGCATCTATGATAGATACTTTTTCTGATAATCCAAGTTCTTCAATATCTACGCCGTCCAAAGCCGCGCTGATAGAAGCTGTATCTGCCTTACTTCCGCTAACTTCCGACTCAATTCTAAGGATGAAATCATCCCCGCTTGGCCTTGAAGATATATAAACGCCATCATTTGAAAGGCAAGTTTCGCTAGTTATGTTAATCCATACATCTCTGTAAATACCAGCACCGGAATACCATCTAGTATTTAAGCTCTGATACCTTACAGATACAGTGATATTGTTAGTACCCTTTTGCAGATAATCTGTTAACTCGAAGGTAAAAGAAGAATATCCATACTTCCAGGTCCATACACTCTTTCCGTTTACATAGACTTCGCTGTCCATGTAGATTCCTTCAAAGGTTATGAAGCATCTTTTGTCAGCATCCTCTTCGTATTCAAAATCCTTAGAATACCAGCCAAGTCCGTCTCTATACAGATCTGTACTGTCATAGATCAGCCAGTCATGCGGAATCTCAACTTTCTTAAAGTCGTCTTTAATCTTCTGAATATCATCAAATGTAGTATCAAGGCTTGTCTCAAGAAACTTCCAGCCTCCGTCAAATAAGTATCTCATGTGTCTGCCTTTCTTGTATTAGTACGATATTTAAAGCCAACTATTTGTATTTTAGCAAACATATAGATATTATTCGATAGCAATGAATTTATTATTCTTATTAAAAAATTTGGAGATTTTATCCATAAAACACATCACTTGGCATACCAAATAAATAAGGCCGCATAAATCATTTTTTGATTCATACGACCTTATTACTCAATATCAAAACTATAAAAATATTGATTTTAATTTAACATCATGTCAAAACTATTAAAATCAGTCTTGAAATGCTGTTTTATTGTTTTGTCTTTGGTTCTGCACCAAGTTTCTTCTTACGCCAGAAGTATACGCCTGCTCCTGCACAGCCTGAAGCTCCTACAACTCCTCCAGCTACTGCTACCCAGATTTTAAATGGATCTGGATCCGGCTCAACTAAAGGCTTGATCTCATCGTTTTTAGATACTTCCTCGTCTTCTATTATCTTTTTCGCCTGACGAGAAACCAAAACGTTGTTAAAATCTTTCTCAGACTGATTTCCAGCAACATCTGTTGCAAGGATCATTACGTTCTGATATTTATCAAGTTCAGGAAGGCTAATTGTTAATGTACCACCCTGCTTTTCGATATCCTCATCTGTAAATGACACAAGTTCTTCAAGCTCATCCTGTCCTACATATACTACAAGACTCTCAAATCCCATGTTATCAGATACATTGATGATGAAATCGTGGCCTTCTTCCTCGTATACACCTTCTTCTTCAATTCCGGAAGTTACGATAGAAGGAGCTGACTTATCAACGGCAAACTCGATCTCTTTTTCTGCAGAACGGTTGTCCTGTGTATTGGTAGCTCTGTCCTTGGAATATACCATTACAGAGTAGTTACCGTCTTTCTTGAAGTTATCTGCCTTGACTGTGTATGTCATGGACTTCCATGACTTGTCGTTGCCCTGAACAGTTACTGTGTAGTCTCTACCCTCTTTAAGAACTTCACTGTCACCATCTCTGTCGACTGAAACCTCTTTGTATGTAAGGCTGTCAACATTGATCTCTGTGATAGTAACATCCTGAGGCTCATTTGTATAATACTTCTCTGTAAGTTCCTGAGTGTTTTCACTAATAACATATACAGAACCAAATCTGTTTACAGAGAATACCAGCTCTTCTTCTGCTACGTTACCTGCAAGGTCTGTGATCTTAACGCTAAGAGTGTAAAGGTCATCTGTATCCTTGTCATGAGTAAAGTCACTGTATGTGATCGTTACTGTATCAAATACTGTAGACTGTTTGGACTCTGGTGTAACTTCTCCGTGGTTTGCACCCTTCATAACAACAGTTGTATTAGAGAAGTCAATATTCAGATCCTTGTAGATAAGTACAGGAGCAACTACTCCGTTATTAGCTGAATAGTTCTCAACACCTGTGAATGTGATATCAGGAACTGTAGTATCAATTACGAAAATATCACTTGTAAATATCTCTGACTTATTACCTGCAAGGTCTTCTACTACAATTGTATATCCATACTTACCATCTTTAGCAAAAGACATTGAAGAAGTATATACATTCTTCGTTTCATTTGCTGTAAAGGTTGTAAGCTTAGGAAGCTCAGCCATTGGTGTGTCATCGTCAGATGCCTGTGACTTTACATCAACTAATGTCTCATCAAATGACATTTCATCAACCTTTATGGTTGCTTTTCTCACATCCTTGTAATAATAGGTATTTTTAACATCGTTGTTATCATAGGTTACTGTAACAACAGGTGCTGTAGTATCTATTATGAAAAGACTTATTGTATGTGTCTCAGATTCGTTGCCTGCTTTATCTGTAGTCTTGAACGAGAAGTCGTAACGTCCATCTTTTGTAAATGCTACAGTCTTTACATAAGTCTGATCACCGGCTGCTGCCCATTCTCCCTCTGCAGGAAGATTGTCAGGAGCGTTCATTGTAAGCTCACATTTACTGCTGTCAAATGTGTAATCCTTAACAGTAATTGTAGCTGTTCTTGATGCGTTGTAATAATAACCGTTCTTAGCAGAGTTATTATCAAAAGTAATAGTTACAACAGGAATTGTACGGTCAATAGTAAATCCTGGGCCTTCATATGTGTCAGATGTATTACCTGCTCTATCAGTTGCAACTGCTCTAAGTGCATATTCACCATCATCAGAAAGCTCAACTCTGGCTGTCCAGTGATCTGACCCTTCGCTGTGATTCCATTCTGTAACTTTAAGCTCTACAGCTGTTCCATCTGCTTTAGTTCCTGTAATTACCGCATCTATTCCCTCTTCAAGAAGGTGTTTTTCTTCAATGCTGATCTCTACATATACTGTATCTTTGTAATAACTCTTATCTTTACCTTCAGGCTTAACATTCTCGCCACCTACTGTATATGTTACAGTGATCACAGGAGCTGTTGAGTCGATTACAAAGCATGGACCATCGACAGGAGATGAAATATTACCACTCATGTCTTCGCCCTTAGCGCTAAATATGTAGTCACCATCTCCATTGGATGTATATGTAAGATAAACCTCCGATTTACCAAGCTCATGACTCTGTTCTTCCTGCTCTAACAGATTAGGTTTCTTACCGCCATCCTTAGGCTCGAATGTTACTCCAGTGATTTTTTTGTTCTCATTTACTTTAAGGTATCTTTCATCTACTTTGATAGTTCCTGAAACATCATGGTTGAAGAAATAGGTTGTTGATGCAAGGTCTGTTGGATATCCATCACCAAGCCCCTGACCATCAAGGTCTATAAAGGAAATTTCTGGTTCTTTGTTATCTATTACATAGCTATAAGGTTCAATTCTATCGTTAGCAGTATAATTACAATAGTTTTCGTCTTTTGTATCGCCTTTAATTACATATGTAAGATTGCCGGCACCATCAACAAGTGCAACATTTGCAATGTGAATAGGTCCCTGTCCCTTGCTGTCTGATGGAAGATCGATTGTTATTGTTACGCAATTATCTTTGATTTCTATTTCGCTATAACATCCAGATTCACCTTCAGGATATTTATCATTAAAAATTACATATGTAAGTTTTGCTAATCCTGATGCAGGTATCTCTTTTACTGCACTTCCTCCATTTTCTACATCTTTTTGGTTAATAGCAGGATCCTTAGAACTTGATGTATCAATGGTCAAAGTAAGTTTTCTCTTGGTATAAATTACTTTTTCCTCGACTCCACCAAATGAGTATGTACCTGTTACGCCTTCTTCCTCGTTAGTATCTTCTTCCTTGTATGTAACCTTTATGTCATTGACTTCTGGACTTGTACTATCAATCTTGACATATATGAGACTTTTTTTATTAACTTCATTTACTAAATTAATAAATTTGTTATTTCCCTCTGCTTTAAGCTTATAAATCCCATATTGATCTTTATCTTTAGGAAGATTAAATGTAATTGTATATTCTGTAGCTAAGAATACTTTTCTATCCTTAATAGTACCTGTTATTGGTGTTCCAACAGCGTCTTTACCATCTTCATCGACAGGTATAAGTGTGACTTTGAAATTATCCTTTTTACAACAAAAGCCACAAACAGTAACCGTCAAAGTCACGTCTGATTCCTCTTTGCCTTGAAGAGATATCCAACTACTATCTTTTGTAGCAGGATAAGAATCATCTCCAACTTTTATAACCCTGTCACTGTAAAAAACAATACTACCACTATTTTTATCATTGTTAGTACTAACATATTTATCTTTTTCTATCGATATCTGTCTGAAAATATTGTTTTCTTTTTCTTGACAAGTACTATCATAAACTACAGTTTCAGCTTCGCCATCATTATGAATGATTGTTACTGATACAACCTCATAAACAGCAGCATTTGAAGGGAATTTATATGTATAAAATCCTCCTTCTGTATATACCATAGCTTTGCTTTCGGGATCATTTTTATTATTATTATCTTCTACTTTTTTATATTGTATTTTGACGTCTAATTCTCCGTCATAAGGGGTTCTTGTCTTAGTTTCATTTGGATTGCATTCATCCGCTTCTTTAATTGCAACTTCTACAGAAATAGTGACTTCATCCCTTGTTTCAAGGAGATTACCCTCACCCCAGTTGTAGTCCTCTTCTGCTTTTGCGTTATTATTAAATAATATCTTTCCGCCAGAAACAACTATCTCTTTATCAAAAGTTGGTGCTCGTCTTCTGTCACCAAGTACCTGAGGTTCATCAGAAGTAGAAGCTGTTGCTGCAGCCTCTGCTGAAGAACTCTCTGTAGAAGCGTCTGAAGCTACTTCTGTAGAGCTTTCTGTTGCAACATCTGAAGTTGACTCAGTTGCAGAGTCTCCTATTACTGAACTATCATCATTATATGAATCTGATGATCCTGCATTCGCAGAATTTTCAGTTCCTTCTACGGTACTTCCTGTATTAGCAGAATTACCCTTATCAGAATCATCACCTTCTGGCTGACCCTGATCATCCGGTGTGCTTTCCTCAGTCGTTACTTCTGTCTGTGGAGCATCTGAGCTTCCTCCACTTTCTGCCAGTGTTTGAATGCCGCTCATACCAATTACGATAAAACATGCTGTCAAAAGCGCTGTAACTCTAAAGAACAAGTTACATTTTTTACTGTGCATCACTTTAATTTCCTCCTTGAATACCTAACCATCTCTACAAGCATCAGCCCCTTACAACGACTATGTTGCCAATCCGTTTTGTTTATAGACACAAAAAAAGCTGCAAAGATCCTTCTTTGCAGCTAAACCATCTTGCATTTATTTGTAATACATATCAGTAAATCGGAATCCCCCCGAATGGTCTCCCCAAAAACTTTTATTACTCACCAAGATTTACAGCTTTGCGTCCGCCCGTCACCGGAAAGCGTTTGCCTATAAATAATTATTAAAAATCTTTACCTATAATATATTGTTGGTATTATTTCGTCAATACTTTTGCAGTAATTATCACATATTCGAACATTTTCTTTTTCACGAAAATATATTTAAAAAATTCTTTAATTGCACTATATTTCAGCACAATATTATTATTTTTTAGCGTTAATGAAACGTTTTTTCGTAGATGAAAAAAATCATTGTTCTGTTAGAAAATCATCCGTCTATCATCCACATTACTTCCATAATGAAGAGTTTTATTGTTGCACTTTTTTCGCGCAAAAAATCCCTGCCACCACCACAAGGCGCTAACAGGGATCATAAATCTAAATAACTATCTTATTTCTCAAGTCTGATCACATTCCAGCTTCTTGAAGGAAGAATGCTTGTAAGTACTCCGTTATCAAGCTTTGTACCATTGTAAGCTACAGGTGCTACATTATCAGGATTCTCTTCTGTATTTACAGCTTTAAGGTCATCGTGTGTGAGCATGATGTGTTCTTTTACCTTATAATCAGCGAACTGGCGAAGGTCAGCTGTAAGCTCGAAGTCATTCTCAAGGTCTTTGTTTACAGCAAAGATAGTAACTGTGCCGTTCTCCTCATCCTTAACAACAACGCTGTCGATGTAAGGAGCATCGCCGTGCTTGGACTCATATGTAGGAGTCTTAACAACAGATGTAAGAACTGTGCCTCTACCGAACTGGCTTGCGTGCATGTAAGGATAGAAGATTGTCTGCTTCCAAGCACCTGTGTCTGAAGTCATGATAGGTGCAATAACGTTAACGAGCTGAGCGAGACATGCGATCTTAACTCTGTCAGCGTGGCGCAGGAGAGTGATGAGCATACTTCCTACAAGGAGGGCATCTTCGAAGTTATAGATATCTTCAAGCTGGTGAGGATGCTCGATCCATTTCTCAAGCTTCTTGTCCTGCTCGTTGGAGTGATACCATACGTTCCACTCGTCAAAAGAGAGATTGATCTGCTTGTTAGACTTCTTAACAGCCTTAACGTAATCACATACAGATACAACAGCGCTGATGAACTTGTCCATATCTACAGAAGAAGCAAGGAAATCAGGTGTGTTGTTCTCGTGGTTACCATAATATGTATGAAGTGAGAGATAATCGAATGTATCATAACCCTCTTCAAGGACTGTAGCTTCCCACTTACCGAATGTAGGCATGCCCATATTTGAACTTCCGCAAGCTACAACTTCGATAGAAGGATCGATCCACTTCATGATCTTACCTGCTTCGTTAGCGATACGTCCATACTCAGTAGCTGTCTTGTGCCCCATCTGCCAAGGTCCGTCCATCTCGTTACCAAGGCACCATAACTTAATATCAAATGGATCCTCAGCACCATTTTTACGACGCATATCAGAATAGAGAGTATTCTTCTTAATATTACAGTACTCTACAACGTTCTTGGCATCTTCGATTCCGCGTGTACCAAGGTTGATAGCGTACATTGTCTCTGTTCCGGCTTTCTTGGACCAGTTCATGAACTCGTGAAGACCGAATTCATTGGTCTCAATAACGCCCCAAGCTGGCTCGATGCGGTGAGGACGCTGATCTACAGGTCCTACGCTGTCTTCCCAGTGGAAATCTGATACGAAGTTTCCACCCGGATATCTTACGATCGGCACTCCGATCTCTTTGATAAGCTTTATTGTATCCTGACGAAGTCCCTCATTATCTGCGAACTTGTTGCCAGGCTGATAGATTCCTTCATATACTGCACGTCCAAGGTGCTCGATAAAAGAACCATAGATTCTCTTGTCAACTTCCCCAACTTCTATGTTTCTGTCTACATAGAGCGTAGCTTTCTTAACTTCTTTGCTCATAAAAAACCTCCCACTATTTCTTGTTTCTTTGATCGAATTAAGATATTAATTCATTGAATTACAAAAATCGCAGAAGCTACGCATTTTTGCAATTATCTTTACATCATTAATATATTCTGCAGATACAGTATTTGTATCTTATCGTTGAGATTATTCTAAAATATTTTAGTATGAATGTATAGTCATTTTTTGCCCTATTTATATCAAAAATAATCATTTTTAATCCTATTATGTTTGTGATAGTATAAAAACATGGTTTTTAATTCATTTGGATTTATCTTCATATTCTTGCCCCTGCTCCTTGCAGGATGGAACCTGTTGCTTAACTTTGGCCACAGGCGACTTGCCATACTCTTTATTACCCTGATGAGTGCAGTGCTCTATGGGCTCTTTAACTGGAAGTACCTTGTTATAATCGGTATCTCCATGGCAGTCACATATCTTTTTTCCTATATTATTGAGAAAAGAAATAAAGCACCTAAGATGCTGACCGCCTTAATGGTAATATTCCATGTCGCCGTCCTCGGTTATTTTAAATACACGGGATTTTTGGTTGATAACATCAATGCGATCTTTAAGACGGATTATACCTTTACGGCTTTCCTTCTTCCTGTGGGAATCAGCTTTTACACCTTTTCCCAGATCGCGTTTGTTATAGACAGATCTAAAGGCGAGATTCCTCATTACGATCTTCTAAGCTACGCTTTTTATGTGCTTTTCTTCCCTAAGATCATGCAGGGACCTATTGCTTTCCCTTCTGAGATCATTGAACAGACACATGATATAAAGAAGCTTTCCTTTGACCCTGACAGATTTGCAAGAGGCATTATCCTCTTTATTATAGGTCTTTCTAAAAAAGTTCTGATGGCTGACACCATCGCTCTGATCGTTACTTACACTTATAGTCAGGCATATTATCTTGATACCTTGTGCGTTATCGTCGCAGGAATCGCTACAGCACTTAATATATACTTTGACTTTTCCGGCTATTGCGATATGGCCGATGGAATCTCACAGATGCTTGGATTTACGCTTCCCCAGAATTTCAACTCACCCTTCAAGGCAGCGAGCGTTCAGGAACTGTGGCAGCGCTGGCACATGACGCTTTCAAGATTCCTTACCAAGTACGTTTACTTCCCACTTGGCGGAAGCAGAAGAGGAGTAGTAAGAACTGTATTCAACATTCTCCTTATCTTCTTCATTTCAGGACTCTGGCACGGCGCCGGCTGGAACTACGTTGTATGGGGACTTTTGAACGGAATCCTTGTTATATTCGATCATTTCCATAAGAAAAAGATCCTTCCAAAGAAAATAAGACAGGTGCTGACTTTCCTGTTTTTCTCCTTCAGCGTTATCATTTTCCAGGCCCCGGACCTTGTAACAGGCGGTGTAATGGTAGGAAAGCTTTCCTTCTTCACATTCCCCGGGTTCCTGTACAGGACAGCGGCGAACCTTTCTCTTTCAGAGACCTATGTATTAGAAGAAGCAGTGCAGCTCTTTGCTCCAAATATGCTTAACATCTTCTTCTTCGTACTTATGATTATCATCCTAGCATTTTCTCTTTTCCTTATGACAAGGAAAAACGCCAGAGAGATAGCACAGGAGAGTACATTTAAAACCAGCCAAATCGTGGTTCTGGCAGTACTTGCAGTATTGTCTATCCTATCACTATCTAATGTACAGACTTTTATATACTTTACGTTTTAAAAGCACAACACCCGAATTATGTTTATGATCTCTCCTCTAATGAACTCTATTTTTTCTCAAACCAAGGAGATATCTAATTTGAAATCTGATCTATTATAGATCATACAAACTATTGTTTATAAATAAGGAATGCTATGAATACACCAAAGGAGTTTATCAAAAAAATACTCATCGGCATTGTCGCACTTCTTCTTGTAGTTGCCCTTGTCGTAGTCATATTCGACCCCTTCTATCATTACCACGGCCCTTTATTTGGAATGACCCCTGTTCTTACGGAAAAAGAGTACCAGTGCGTTGGAACTCTTCGCAATTTCGAGTATCAGGGACTTATCGTCGGTTCATCTGTTGCTGAGAACAATAACAACTCCTGGTACGAAGAAGATTTTGGATGCGAAACCGTGATCAAGGCTATCCGCTCCTATGGCGCAACCGCAGATCTTTGTTACCTTCTCGATGTTGTTTTTGAAGACCACAGCCCTAAATATGTTTTCTACTCAATAGATACAACTTCACTTTCGGCATCACCCGAACCAACCTACGAAACAACCGGCTCTCCAACATATCTTTATGATAAGAATCCTTTTAATGATTACACCTACCTTTGGAACAAGGATGTCCTTTTCAAAAAAATTCCTTACATGATGGTCCAGTCCGTGTTCGCGCATTATGATGATAACCTCTCTTATAACTGGGAGGCAGGCAAAGATTTCTCCGAAGTCGGAATGCTCAGTCACTATGCAAGATCATCTACCATAGCTGAAATGAAAAAAGAAGATGAGTACGCAGAAAATCTTGCAGCAAACATAGCTCTTCTTACAGAGCAGGTTGCTAATCACCCGGAAACAAACTTCAAGTTTTTCTTCCCTGCATATTCAATTCTTTTCTGGGACAGTGCTTACAGACAGGGAGACTCAGACGCATACCTCTATAATGAGGAAACAGCCATCAAAGCCCTCCTTGAGTACGACAATGTTGAAGTTTACTATTTCAAAAATAATGAAGAGATAACATCTAATCTTAATAACTATATGGATACTCTTCATTTTACTTCTGAGATCAATCACTATATGGAACAGCAGATGGCAGCGGGAGAGTGCAGAGTAACAAAAGAAAATGTAGATATACTATTTGAATCAATGCATGAATATGTTGATAAGATAGAGAATGAACTTTTGATATATTACGAAGAGAACGATATGTTCCTGTACGACGTTGCGTTCTAATGTAGTTCAAATCATGAATGATTTGAACTACACGAAATCAAAATGTTACACATTTTGATTTCCAGAATTTTATTACTAGATTTGTACAAAAAATCAGCCCCGATGACCTTGGTCACCGGGGCATTTTTCTTAACTATGGTAATCAAAATGTGTAACATTTTGATTACGTGTAGTTCGAAACATTTATGTTTTGAACTACATTATAATGTCTGTCCACAGTTCTGGCAGAATTTGTCACCTTCGTTGTAAGGTGTTCCGCACTGAGGGCACATAAGAACTGGTGCTTCAGCAGCAGGTGCTTCTTCAACAACTGGAGCTGCCTCAACTACAGGAGCTGCTTCAGCAGCAGGTGCTCCCTGGTTAAGAGGTGTTCCACAGTACTGGCAGAACTTGTCGCCAGGTGTGTTTTCCTTACCACAGCTTGGGCAAGGATTTACAGGTTTAACTTCAGGTACAGGCATCTTGTTGCCGCAGTTAGGGCAGAATGCTGTTCCCTTCGGTACTGCGCTTCCGCAGTTAGGGCAGATCTGCTCGTTACGAAGATCCTGAAGCTGCTTCTTAAGTGAATCAATCCTAGCATCAATGCTGTCCATGTCTGCAATTACTGCATCATAGTCTGGTTCTACACCGTCGGGATTCTTCTTGAAGTTATATAACAGCTGACCAAGCTTTACGATATCAGCGTCTTTCTGCTGCTGTGCAGCCTTGATATCCTGGTTGAGCTTGTTGGTCTCCATAAGGTCGTTAGCCTTCTGGTTAACTGTTGCTGCTCCCTTAGAAATGCTGTCCCCGAGTTTCTCAAAGAAATTTGCCATTTATTCATCCTCCTGAAAAAACTTTCAAATTATTTTTAATCTTAATTAACTAGCTATTGAGATTATAGCATATAGCGTTATTATATGCTGTGTTTTTTTGACGAATTAACAGTTTTATTTCGTGAAATGCACAGAATTATATTTTTAACGAATTGTAGGATGAAATTATTATAACAAAATATGCTCAAAAACCAATCCCGATATCAGGCTGTAGCCTTCTGAACTCCATCCTTTAACTGTCTGGCAAATTCCGCCACATAAGGAACACAGTCTTTTCCATACTGGCCTACGATCTTAACGATAGCAGATCCTACTATGGCGCCGTCTGACTTTTCAGCCATGCCCTGTGCCTGGTCAGGGTTAGATATTCCAAATCCAACAGCGGCAGGGATGTCTGAAACTTCTCTTACTGTAGCTATCATGTCTTCGATGTTGGTAGCAAATTCTTCTCTTACTCCGGTTACGCCCATTGATGATACAACATAAAGGAAACCTTTTGCTTCTTTTGCGATCATTTTGATCCTGTCTTCAGAAGTGGGAGCGATCATGGATATAATCGATATACCATTTTCATTTGCTACATCTTCGAATTCTTCCTTCTCTTCAAATGGTATATCAGGAACGATGATTCCCTGCATTCCGCTTTCAACGCAGCGCTTCATGAATTTCTCTTTTCCATAGGCAAAAATAGCATTTGCGTATGTAAGAAAGACCATGGGAACTGTAACTTTACCTTCGTCATGAAGCTCTTTTAACATATCAAAAAGTTTGTCTGTTGTGGTGCCTGCTGCAAGGGCTCTTTCGTCAGCTTCCTGAATTACAGGGCCTTCTGCGATAGGATCGGAGAATGGGATTCCAATCTCGATAAGGTCGCTTCCTGCATCCTGAAGGGCTAAGATAAGCTCTTTTGTTGTATCAAGGTCAGGGTCGCCGCCTGTTATAAATGGTATAAATGCCTTACCGTTTTTGAAGGCATCAGCTATCTTAATTTCTGTCATTTTTTCACCTCTTATCGCGAGTGATTACTGATTGAAGTGGTGGAGCTCGCGACACCACTTCGTGAAGTTTGAAAATTTTATATTTTCAAACTTCCTTAGTCCTGAAGATTCTCACCGCGGTAGCGAGCGATTGCTGCAACGTCTTTGTCTCCGCGACCTGACAGGTTAATTACGATGATCTTGTCCTTACTCATCTTTGGAGCAAGCTTCATGGCATATGCAACAGCATGTGAACTCTCGATCGCAGGGATTATACCTTCAGTTTTTGAAAGATATTCAAAAGCCTGAACAGCTTCTTCATCAGTGATGGCCACATATTTGGCTCTACCTATATCATTAAGATATGCGTGCTCAGGTCCGATTCCGGGATAGTCGAGACCAGCAGATATTGAATATACCGGTGCGATCTGACCATCTTCATTCTGGCAAAAGAGTGACTTCATACCATGGAATATTCCAAGCTTACCTGTAGCTATTGTAGCCGCTGTTCTTGGTGTATCAGCGCCTTCGCCTGCTGCCTCGCAGCCAATAAGCTCAACTTCCTCATCTTCGATAAAGTCGTAAAAAGCTCCGATCGCATTTGATCCACCGCCTACGCAGGCAAGAACTGCATCGGGAAGTCGTCCCTCTTTTTCCAGCATCTGGGATTTGATCTCCCTGGAGATAACTGCCTGGAAATCACGAACGATAGTAGGGAAAGGATATGGTCCCATAACTGAGCCAAGTACGTAGTGGGTATCAGCTACACGGCTACTCCATTCTTTCATGGCTGCGTTAACGGCATCCTTAAGTGTTCCTGTTCCTGACTCTACTGCGTTAACCTTGGCACCAAGAAGTCTCATTCTGTATACGTTAAGGGCCTGGCGCTCTGTATCCAGCTTACCCATGAAGATCTCACATTCAAGACCCATGAGAGCAGCAACAGTAGCAGTAGCAACGCCGTGCTGTCCTGCACCTGTCTCAGCTATGACTCTTGTCTTACCCATGCGCTTTGCAAGAAGGCACTGTCCAAGTACGTTGTTGATCTTGTGTGCTCCTGTATGGTTTAAGTCTTCACGCTTAAGATATATCTTTGCTCCGCCAAGGTCCTGTGTCATCTTCTTGGCTTCATATAAAAGGGATGGACGTCCTGCATAGTTATTAAAAAGATCAGTAAGTTCCTTATTAAACTCAGGGTCATCCTTATATTTGTTATAGGCTTCTTCAAGTTCCGTGATCGCATTCATAAGTGTCTCAGGAACATACTGGCCACCAAATTTTCCGAATCTGCCTTTTGTTACCATGTTAATTAATTCCTTTCGATTTAATCATAGGGTAAATAGGCTTTATGCCTATTTACCAGACTTTTGCCGCTTTGTGGCAAAAGTCCTTATACAAATAGATTTTGAGGTCTGTAAGCTTCCATAACTCTCATGAGCTTTTCAACCTTTTTCCAGTCCTTATGTCCGTCGGTTTCAACAGCAGATGAAACGTCTATTGCATATGGTCTTGACTGAACAAGTGCCTGAGGGATGTTATCAGCAGTAAGGCCGCCAGCAAGGAAATATGGCTTATTAAGCTTTGGTATCATCGAAAGATCAAAGCTTTGTCCTGTTCCTCCCGGAAGCTTTTCAACATAATTGTCTAAAAGGAGCATATCTACAGGAAGATCATCTATATTATCAAACTCTGATCCGTCCTTGACTCTTATAGCTTTCATGATTGGAGCGCCTTCGCCGAATTCATCGTAGTGGCGCTTTTTGTCAGGACCTGATGCTGCGATCTTTTCTCTAAGAAGATTTATGTAGGCTGCGTCTTCATGGCCGTGGAGCTGGATTATCTGGATTATGGCGCTGTTATAAAGATCTACGATGTGGTTCATATCATCATCTACGAATACACCAACTGTAGGTATTGAGATATCCAGTGTGTTTCTGAGATCTCCAGCCATCTGGTCTGTCAGATAGTGCCTTGTTTTGGCAAAAACAAATCCGCAGTAATCCGGCTTGAATCCGTTCATTATTACGCAGTCTTCTTTGGTCATCAGACCACAGATCTTAATCTTAACCATTTTAAAATCCTCTTATTTCTTAATCATTGCAGCATTTACTATTGCTTCCTTATCAAATCAACATATTACTTTGTAAGTTATTGAAATCTATGCTTCCAACTTACATCCCTTTAAGTCTTTGTATCATGCCGCTCTTATCATCTGACCTCATAAAAGTCTCTCCGATAAGAACTGCATTTACACCTGCATCCCTAAGCTCTATCATATCGTCTTCAGTCTTGATCCCGCTTTCAGCAACGAATATCTTATCCTGTGGGACGAGCTTTCTAAGTCTTATGCTGTTGCCAAGATCAACTGTAAAATCCTTAAGGTTTCTGTTGTTGACTCCGATAATCTCAGCCCCTATATCAAGAGCTCTTTTTACCTCATCCTCATCATGGGTTTCAACTATTGCAGAAATTCCAAGGGATGTTGCAAGTTCGTGATAAGCTTTTAACCTCTCATCATCAAGGATCGCGCATATAAGAAGTATTGCTGATGCGCCGTATACCTTAGCTTGGTAGATCATATACTCATCGATCGTGAAATCCTTTCGAAGCAGGGGAGTAGTGACTCCGGCATCAAGTATATCTTTTATATATTCGATATTACCTTTAAAATAGTCAGGCTCTGTTAGTACAGAAATAGCGTCTGCGCCTATCTTTTCGTATTCTTTTGCTATATCTATATAAGGGAAGTCCTCAGCAATTATTCCTTTGGAAGGAGATGCTTTTTTTACCTCACAGATAAAATGGATTCCCGGGCCTTGAAGATTTCTTATAAAAATAAAGTCTTTATCCTTGCTTGCATCGCCAGCCGTATCTTTTAGTTCACGCTCTCTGATTTCCAGAGCCATTTCTTTCATCTTTTCAGGTGAAATCTGACTTTTTTCTACTTCGAGTCGCTTACTGGTTGCAGCTACAAGATCATCAAGTATCATATGCTTCCTCTAATAATTAAATCTATGTATCTGTGTACCAGCTTTCGTATCACCGTAGCCGGTACACTATCTGTTCTTTGATTATGCGCTAAGCTCTGCGTACTTATTAGTAGCAGCTACAAAGTTTTCAAGTGTCTCAAGAGCCTTACCTGAATCGATAGTCTCTTTTGCCTTATTAACTGCATCTGCCATGGAGATTCCGTCTACTCCAAGATAGATTGCAAGAGCTGCATTTAAGATTACGTCGTTTCTCTTAGGACCCTGTTCCTTGCCTGAGAGGATGTCTCTTGTGATCTGAGCGTTCTCTTCAGGTGTTCCGCCTACAAGGTCTTCAAGCTTGCAGAGCTTAAGTCCGAATACTTCAGGTGAGAGCTCATAGGTGTGAAGGTTACCTTCTCTTATCTCACATACTGTTGTAGGACCTGTAAGAGTAACTTCATCTATTCCATCGCTTCCACACACTACAACGCCCCTTGTAACTCCAAGGTTAGACAGAACCTGTGCAAGTGGCTCAACAAGCTTTTGGTCATATACACCCATTACCTGCATCTTGGCTGCTGCCGGATTGGTGAGCGGTCCAAGGATATTAAACATTGTTCTGATTCCAAGCTCTTTACGAACAGGTGCTGCATACTTCATGGAAGAGTGGTACTTCTGTGCGAAGAGGAAGCAGATGCCTGTTTCATCTAAAACCTTCATCATCTGGTCAGGCTCAAGTGTGATCGTTGCTCCAAGCTTTTCAAGAACATCTGCTGCACCTGACTTTGAAGATACGCTTCTGTTACCGTGTTTAGCTACAGGTAC
>JAEEGH010006721.1_pt1 | contig 28016 bp, 29 predicted proteins | sample 9134181 | NCBI WGS metagenome assembly JAEEGH01 (sample SAMN16246544, study PRJNA631951) | gut metagenome | biome: gut microbiome; feature: rumen; material: DP-attached | host: Bos | place: Iran: Karaj | collected 2018-10 | reverse complement strand
GTTTACGGGTAGCAAGTAACAGTCTCCTCGCAAGTGCCAGACCGTATATGCGCCTTCAGGCGCAGCTAGTAAAAAAGGGCTATGCCCGAAAATGAAAAGCCCCCGGCTTAGCCGGGGGATAATTACTCCGATTTGCCCCGAGGTTCTGGGAGGGCTTCCAACGCCTCGGGCGCCTTCGGAACTGCGGGACGGCGTTGTTGTCAATCAAGCCGGAGTCAGCGTTGACCGGGAGTTCCGGTTTGGTGCGGAAAAGTGTCTGGAGATTGCGCTGCGGGAGCGGCCGGATCTGATTATTCTCAAGTCCAGGAGTCCCAGTTGCGGCGTTCGGCAGCGTTACGACGGCACATTCTCCGGAAAGCTGATTACAGGCCCGGGCGTTACGGCGGAACTGCTGATACGGCATGGGTTTCGTGTCGTGGATGTGGAAGAGCTGAGGGTCCCATTTTGCATTTCAAGCGTATCGAAGTAAACAAACAGGCGATGCCGTATTTTGACCGATACGGCATCGCCTTTCTCATGAATGGCATATTGTGCACTTTTCATGAGATTATCACCTCTTCGCATTGACTTTTTGGTAAATGTATATTATAATATTATCAGCGTATAAGTGTACCCAGTCGATTGCAGATGCTTCAGATGTTATTCTGACGTTTCAACGTAACAGTTGAGGATCAGTTGTGGATTACCGTGAAGTTTGTGTGAATTTTTATTCATACTTATTTCCGGAGCCATCCTTCCGCATGAAATAGAAATGAGGGTTCAAAATGAGAACAATGAAAACAACAGTTACTCACTTGATTTTCCTTGTCTTGTTGATTGCGCTTTGCGTCACTCCGATGTCCCCGGCCTTCGCTGAATCCGGCATTGAAGTCAGCTCCAGCATCGATAATGAGGACTTCAATCTGATCTTGCTGATTGATCGCAGCGGGTCCATGAAGAACACGGACCGGAGCAACCTGGTCAAGGATGCTGCAAAGCTGATTGTTGATTTGTGCGACGAGGGAGGCTATTCCCGCGTTGCTGTCATGAGCTTTGACACGTCGGTACATAACAGCGGATTTATTACGGTGAGCGATGAAGCTCAGCGCGAAATTGTGAAAAATGAAATTTCTGCCATTGATTATGAGGACGGCGGCACGGACATCGGCCTTGCTTTGCTGACTGCGGTGGAGTATATTCGCAGCGAGGGGAATCCTTCCCAGAAGAATATGATTTTGTTGTTTACCGATGGATATACCCAGGATCTGATCGGCAAAAAGGAGGAAGAATCCGAGGAACAGCTTACCCAGGCGCTGGAGCTGGCAAGAGACTATAGCTGCAGTATTTTTACCATCGGAACAGATTACAACGGAAGTATGAAGCAAAACGGCCGTGACGCGTTGGAGGGAATCCGGAATTATCAAATCGCAAACGGACTAGGCAACACGCCGGAAGAGCTGCTGACGATAATTAACGCCAAGGATCAAGACGGTATGAAAGCCGTTGTTGCGGAATTTGAGAAGATTTACGCCACCATCGAAAAGCGAATCATCCATGAAGGCAACGTGATTATCGAATCGCCGAATATTGCGGAGGTGAATATCATTGTTTCCGCTCCCGGCGGCGTGTCTGAGGTTCGCGTTACCGCTCCGTCCGGCAATTCCGCCCTGATTGATCTGGAAGGGCGTGAGACAGTCCTTGACGAAGCTAAAATTGTATTCAAAGAGGGGCAGGCCTACCAGCTGATCAAGATTGTTGAACCGATCGCCGAGGGCACCTGGCTCCTGAATGTAGCGGACGGCCAATCTGAGCCGATCCTGAACTACACCTGGATGCTTACGACAAAAGCAGAGATTACCATGACGCTGGAGCAGAGCAGCAAGGACAGCGTCTCAGTTACGGTACGGCCGAAGAATATTGAAGCGGGAAGCATACGTGATTTTTATAACTCTCTGGTGGAACAGGGCATAGTCATTACGAGGGAAGGGGACCAGGAAAACAGCAGCACGCAGGAGCTGGAGTATGACGCGACAGGCCCCTGCCTGAGAGCGTCGTTTCCGGTGGAGTCCTCTTCGAACTATACCGTAACCGCAAGAGTGTCTGACGGCTATTTTATCCGCACCTGTAAGGGAACCATTGAAATCCCGGACATTTGGACCCATCCCAGCGGAGAAGAATCCGATTTCGGAACAATCTATGTATGGAATTGGTTCTCCCGCTCGGTCGATTTAGCTGAACGTGTGGAGGTATCGCTTCAGAGCTGCGAGTCGGTTAGCGGCGGCGAAGAATTGGCGGGTCTTGAAGTCAGCGGCACCACGCTTAAGGCGAGCAGCATGAACGCCGGGACGGGCGAGCTCAAGGTGGTAAGCAGGATGACTGATGGCAGCAGAATCGTATTGACGGGCAAACTGAAAGTCCTGAATCCGATCTATGTGCTTGTTGCGCTGCTGTTTGTGGTTGCCGTAGTTGCTTTGATTCGCTTCCTGAAGCGTCAAAAACGCTCGCTGCGGGGAAATTACTTCATCCGATTCAATATTTCTCTTGCCGACGAGGGCCAGTACACGGTTCCCGAGGTTTATGTACCGGTACAGCGGGTGTTCTGTCTCTATGATCTGGTAATGTCCTATCGCAGAGACTCCTTGAAGCCCGACTGGGCGCAGATCCTGGACGATAAGGTATTGAGCAAAAAATCTCCATATTTCAAGGCATTGAAGGACAATAAATTCTATGTATGCTCTGACGAAAAGAGCTTCAAGAACCGCGATACCATCTACAGGCAAAAGATGACGAATTATGAGTGGCATTCGGACGATGAGCAGCTCAAAGTGACATTCAACTATTGACAGCTGTAATTTCAAAGCTTTTTCCTGATTGATCTAGATGAAACGTAAGAAAGAGGACGCCGGGCTGCGTCCTCTTTCAGTTTACGAGATATTCACAATTCAGAGCAAAGAGGTTATTGCATATTGGGCTGATTTCGATATAATAGAGTGCAGAGAGAAAAAGACAAACGCATAGGACGCTGCGCTTTTGACGCGAAGCAATATGATGATTGCTGCGATACGTAGCCGCCGCGAAAAAGGATATGGATCATGGGCAAGATTGTTTACGTTCAGGACGACTATACGGTCTATTACAATAATAGGATTGTTGGATACTACCGCGTGTTCAGCGATGGTTCGGTAATCTTTGACACCGCCTGGGGGAGCCCCTGGAATATTGAGGCGGAACTGCGCGAGCTCGGCCTGGACAGGGAACGAAAAAATGCTAAGCCCCTTAAGTTCTTTGCAGACCTGATTCGTGACGAAAATCGCGTACCGGGACGAAAGCGGGTCTTGTATTGCAGCGGTCCTGTTTTGCTTGAGCGGGAGCCCAGGCAGACCGGTGAGCGTTACTCCGTCTACCGGCGCAGGGCGGAAAAGGACGAGCCAGACTATTCCCCGCTGCCGCACGACGCCCCCCATTGTGAGGGACCTCATACACCGGAGGGCATGCGGGAGTGGGCGTCCTGGTACGCCTTCAATAAGATGGACGACGGCACCTATGATGCCGAGCTGGACGAGGCCTGGTGGTGGGGCGGCGGCCACAACGACGGCGGAACCATACACAATGAAATTCCGGAAGACTGGTTTACGCTGCCCTATGAGCAATTTTTGAACAAGGTGGTCACGCTCTCCGCTGCGGCCCACTACGGTTTTACCCCGGAGATGCTGCTGGAAAAGAAGGGCCTGAAAGAATTCTTTGGTTTTGAAACCGCTTAAAGGAGCAGTAAATGAAACGATTCATCGCTTTTCTGATGGCTGCGCTTTCCGCGCTGCTGGTTGGATGTTCCAACCCGGATGTCACCCCCGCGAACACCACGAATACGGGTTCCGTCTACACGCAAATCACGCAGGCGGAAGCGAAAGAGATGATGGCCAGGGAGGACGGGCACGTCGTTGTTGACGTGCGCAGACAGGATGAGTATGACGCCGGACACATTCCCGGCGCGATTCTGATCCCCAATGAGGACAATATAACGACTCCGCCTCCGGCGCTTCCGGATAAAACACAGATCATCCTGATCTACTGCCGGAGCGGGCGGCGCAGCAAGGAGGCAGCCCAAAAGCTGGCCGACATGGGCTATATCAACGTCTATGAATTCGGCGGCATTATTACCTGGGACGGAGAGATCACCACACCGGAGGAAAGCATGGGCAACACGGCGGTTTTGGAGTTTGAATCCTTTGATGGCGGAGGCCCGGATTTTACCGCGATTCTGGAGGATGCTTCTATCGTTTCCGTCCGGAAATCCATCGAATACAGCGATCCGAACCATGCGGAGCTCAATGGAGCGGGGTATACCGTAACTTTTACATTCACCGGCAGTAAGGCAGGGAAAACAGGCATGAAAATGGAAGAGCGCTCGCCCATTGCCGGGAACTATGACCGGACTTATACGCTTACGGTTGCCGATGATTTGAGTGTTTCGATCGAAGCGTTGGAGGTCGTTGATCTTGATGCGCCCAATGACTCGATTCAGTCGGCTCCGGTTTTGGCAATTTTGGTCGGAGACCAGCTTTTCCACGCTGATTTGGAGGATAATTCCTCGGCGGAGGCACTGGTGGAGAAGCTGCGTCAGGAGCCCCTGACGCTGGAACTCCACGACTACGGCGGTTTTGAGAAGGTTGGAGACCTGCCTTGGGCGCTTCCCCGCAATGATGAATCTGTTACCACAGTTCCAGGAGATATTATTCTTTATCAGGGGAAGCAAATCACAATCTATTACGATGAAAACACCTGGGATTTTACCCGTTTGGCACGGATCGACAATGTTACGAAGGAGTCTCTTTTGCGTTTTCTTGGCTCCGGCAGCGTTACAGTGACTTTCCGGATCGAATGAAGCGGAGAAACTGATGGGAGAGAAAACGTCGCACGCAGACGGTTTTGGTATCTTTACCGCAGTCCGAAGGCTGCGTCGGCTGAAAGAAATAATATCAAATAATTGGAGGTAATGATCATGAAGAAATTTAGCATCGGAATTGCCATCGCGGCATTTGTTGTGGTCTGCGCTGCAGAGTCCATCCTTGCGTTGAAGATGGCCCAAAAGGAAAAGGAAGAGAGAGAGGCGTCTGCTTCAGAGGGGGCCGAAGAAGAAAATCATGGCTGAACGCTCCATTGTAAAGGATCAATTCTTTCTTGCCCGGAAGTCCAGGGACGCAAGCGCGGCGGACCTTCCCATTGCGCAGGACCTGCTGGATACCTTCTCTGCGAAACGGGAATGCTGTGTCGGCCTGGCTGCAAATATGATTGGCGAAGCGGTCCGAATCATTGTATTTGACAACGAGGGAACTGCCGCCCTGATGTTCAACCCGGAAATTATCAAGGCCGAAGAACCCTACGAGGCCGAAGAAGGCTGTCTCTCCCTCAGCGGTGCGCGCAAGACCAAACGCTTCAACAAGATTAAAGTCCAATATCAAAACGAGAGGATGCAGATCCGCCTGAAATCTTTTTCCGGCTGGACCGCGCAGATTATTCAGCACGAGATCGATCATTGCAACGGAATCCTGATTTGAACGGAAAGACGACGATGGCTTACATTGAAATCAAAAACGTCACCCGGGTCTATGAGACGGGTGACGTGCGAATTTGCGCCCTGGACGGTGTGGATTTACAAATTGAACAAGGGGAACTGGCAATCATTGTCGGACCCAGCGGCGCGGGGAAGACTACCCTGCTGAATCTGTTAGGAGGCATGGATACCGCTTCTTCCGGCTCCATTCTGATTGATGGAAAGGAAGTAGTGGGGCTTCACGGCAGAGAGCTGACCAAGTTCCGGCGCTACGACGTGGGCTTTGTCTTTCAGTTCTATAATCTGGTAGGCAATTTGACCGCGTTGGAAAATGTGGAACTGGCGAGCCAAATCTGTCCGGACCCCATGCCAGCCGCGGAGGCTTTGGAAAAGGTTGGTCTGGGTCATCGGCTGCAAAACTTTCCGGCGCAGCTTTCCGGCGGCGAGCAGCAGCGGGTGGCCATTGCCCGGGCGCTTGCAAAGCGTCCCAAGCTCCTGCTTTGCGACGAGCCCACCGGCGCGCTGGACTATGTTACAGGCAAAGATGTTTTGCGCCTGCTCCAGGACACGTGCCGCAGGGACGGAATGACAGTCCTGATTATCACCCATAATTCCGCCCTGATGCCCATGGGAGATCGGGTAATTCGGCTTCGCAGCGGCAAGGTGTTGGAATCCTGGAAAAACGATACACCCATGGACGTGGAAAGGATCGAGTGGTAGTGAACAAAAGCCTTCAAACAGAACTGGCCCGGGAGATTCGAGGTTCTATGCCCCGATTCCTGTCCATCCTGACGATGGTGGCACTGGGCGTTATGTTTCTGGTGGGGCTTCGTTCGGCAGCGCCGGATATGCGATTCACTGCGGACAGCTACTTCGATCAACAAGGTTTTTTTGACCTGCAGCTGTATTCTACGGTTGGTTTCAGCCCTTCAGATGTGGAGAAGCTTTCTGAGCTGGAGGGTGTGGAAGCCTGCACCGGAGCCCAGGCACTGGACGGAACCCTGCTTTATGGGAATATGGAAAAGGTGATCAAGCTTCACAGCTTGACCGCCGGCTTCAGTTCGCCTGTTTTAGTGGATGGCCGCCTTCCGGAAACGGCGGACGAGTGCGCGCTGGACGCGCGTTTGTTAGAGGTGCTGTCAATTAAGCCGGGGGTTCCTGTGAAGCTTACTTCCTCCACGGAGGGGGCGTTGCCCCTGGATACCTATCGGGTTGTGGGCATTGTGGAAAGCCCGCTGTATATCTCTCTGGACCGCGGCACTTCTACGCTCGGAGACGGCTCCGTGGCGGGCTTTGTCCTCCTTCCGGAGGAGAGCTTTGACCTGGACTATTCAACTGTGGTCTATATACGCGCCTCCGGCGCTGCTTCTCTGGATGCCTATGGCGACGAATACAAGGATTTGGTTCAGAACCTGACGGCGCGGGTGGAACCCACGGTCGCCCGGCTGGCAGAGGAACGATACGATTTCTTGAAGGTGGACGGCGCCAGACAGCTTTCCGATGGGGAGGCTGAACTGGCTGCGGCACAGGCGGACGCGAAACGGCAGCTTTCCGATGCGGAAGCAGCTCTGAAAGAGTCCCGGGCTGAGCTGGATGAGGGTTGGGCCGCGCTGGAGCAGGGAAAGACCGATTTTGAGACCCAATCCCGGGAGGGCCGTGAGGCTTTGGACGATGCCCGGGAAGCGCTGAAAGCCGGCCGTGCGGAATTGACGGAAGCGGAGCTCAAGCTGTCGCTCGGCAAGGGTGCTCTTGCCATGAGCCGGGAACTCTACAAGACAAATTTGGACTCAGCGCGGGAGACTGTTGCCCGGGCGGAGGCCAAGCTGGAAAAAAAGCAGGCGGCTTTGTCAGAAGCGCGTGACAGGGTTGCGGCTGCCCACGCGGAGCTTGACGAGATTGAGGCAGGCATCCGGGATAACGTGATCGCTGCAATGACCGGGCAGGAGCAGAATCCAGAATACACGCCGGAAGCCCTGACTGCGGCGGCGGCGAATGCTGCCCTGGAGGACGCCATGGTGGATGTGGCGGAGCGAAGCCTGTCGGACGCTAAGCAGGAGCTGTCCGACAGCCAAACAGCCCTGGAGCAAACGCAGCGCAAGGGGCAGGAACAGATTGCCGCAGCCCAGGCACAGCTGGCTGCCGGGGAAGCCGCTGTCGCGGCAGGACGCGCAAAACTGGAGGAAGGGGAAGCGGAGCTTGCTGCCGGCGAATTGGAATTTGAAACCCAGATTGCCGACGCAGCGAAGGCTTTGGAAGAGTCGGAGAACGACCTTCTTTCCGGCGAGGAGGAGTATGCCCAGGGACTCTTGGATTATGAGGCTGCCCGTCTTGAGGCTGAGACGGCCTTAGAGGAGGGACGGGAAGCCCTGGACCGTGCCGCGCGGCGGCTGGAAGAGCTGGAGGAGCCTGACACCTACGTTCTGGACCGCAACAGCAACTACGGCTTTGTCAGTTACGATCAAAACGCCCAGCGTATGACAAACCTTGCCAAGGTCTTCCCGATCATTTTCTATCTTGTTGCTGCTCTGGTCTGTCTGACCACCATGACCCGCATGGTGGAGGAGGAACGCACCCAGATCGGCTCCATCAAAGCAATGGGATACGGGACCTGGAGCATCGCGGCCAAGTATCTGATCTATGGCGTGCTGGCCGCCTTGCTTGGCGCGATTCCCGGCGCGGCAATCGGCACAGTTCTGTTTCCTTGGGTCATCTTTTCCTCCTATGACATTATGTATGACCTCCCGTCCTTAAGTTTGTTGATTGATTGGCCCCTTTGCCTGATTGCAACAGGCGTTGGAATCGCTGTGACCGTTGGCGCGACCCTGTGGGCCATGTTTGCAACGGCCCGGCAAACGCCGGCGGCCCTTCTGCGGCCCAAGGCACCAAAGCCGGGCAAGCGTATTCTGCTGGAGCACGTCAGGCCGATTTGGCGCCGTATGAGCTTTTCCATGAAGGTTTCGGCGCGGAATCTTTTCCGTTATAAAAAGCGCCTGTTCATGACGGTCATCGGTGTAGCGGGCTGCACGGCCCTGCTCATTGCCGGCCTGGGCCTCCATACCAGTATTTTCAATATTCTTGACATACAGTTCTTTGATATTTACCGTTATGATGTTTTGCTTTCCGTGGACACGGATTCTCCCGGCGTGAAGGAACGGGTGGAGGAGTTCTTGAACAGCAGGGAAGAGTCTCTTGCCTGGACAGGCTTATTTAACCGTGCTGTGACTTTTACCGGCAATGGACTGACTGTGGAAGGATATGTTACAGTTCCCATTGACCCGACCTCCCTGAAAGAACAGGTCATTCTGCGGGATATGGACACGAAGGCGCCGGTAGACGTTCCGGAAGAAGGTACGCTAATTGACTTGAAGCTCGCGGAGCTTTTGGAGCTGAACCCGGGCGACGAGCTGCGGACAGATGTGGGGCATATTGTTTCGATTCCTGTTTCAGCCCTGCGGGAGCATTACGTTTATCACTATGCAATGGTGACAGCTCAGACCTATTATGCGCTGACAGGGGAGAATCCGGAGCCAAACGAGTACATGATCCGTCTGAATCAGAACGACGACGAGTCAGTTTCCGCCTTCTGCAAGGCTCTGATGCGGATTGAGGGTGTTCGCAGCGCACAAAATAAAGCCGTCATGGCGAAAAATTTTCGGAAAACAATGGAATCAATTGATGCGGCTGTGACGATAATCATTCTATCTGCGGCTGCCCTTGCCTTTGTGGTGCTGTATAACCTGACCAACATCAACGTCACCGAGCGAATCCGGGAGCTGGCTACCATCAAGGTCCTGGGTTTCTACGACCCGGAGGTTGCCATGTACGTCTACCGGGAGAATATCGTTCTGACGGCGGTGGGGATAGCCCTGGGCCAGTTTTTCGGGAAGAGCCTCCTGTCTTTCCTCATTCGTACCGTTGAGATGGATATCGTTATGTTCGGCCGGGACCCCAAGTTTGAAAATTATCTGTTGTCAATTCTGCTGAGTTTTGTTTTTGCGGCTATCGTCAATGTCTTGATGTACTACCGTATTCGCAAGATCGACATGGTACAGGCATTAAAATCCGTGGAGTAATGCAGTATTTGGTTATCTGTTTTCGTCGGCTGCTATTATGTGCCTGAAACAGGGAGGTTTATTGTGAAATGATGAACTGCATTGAAGCGATCCAAGCGAGGCACAGTTATCGCGGAAAGTATGAACAGAATAAGATCCCGCGAGAAGACTTAATTGCCATTTTGGAGGCCGGATTGGCAGCTCCATCCGGCTGCAACAAGCAAACTACAAGCCTGATATGCGTGGATGATCCTGCTGTGCTTGCCCGAATTCGTTCCGTGATCCATCCGCCTATTGCTGAGACGGCTCCCGCTCTGATCTGCGTCCTGACGCAAAGAGTCTTTGCATATCGGGACAAATGCTTTGCCATTCAGGATTACGCGGCGGCGATTGAAAACATGCTGTTGGCTATCGTTGAATTGGGATACCAGAGCTGCTGGTACGAGGGACACGTCACAGACGACGACAGGATTGGCGATCAAATCGCCGGGATCCTGCGTGTGCCCGAGGAATACGACCTGGTATGTGTACTCCCGGTTGGAGTTGCAGAAAGCGAGCCGACCGCGCCCGCCAAGAAAGCGTTTTCTGAGCGGGTATGGTTCAATTCTTTTCAGGGAGAATAGTATGAGGAAACGGGACCTGGTTTTGTACGCCAGGTCCCGTTGATCGAATTAAATGAACTTGCAATTGCGGGGGTTATCTGTCCACAATAACGCTGCCCCGGTTTTTCCAGCCGCCCCTGCGGTAGTAGGTATACATCGCGCAGCTGGTGATGGTCCAGGAGACGGGATAGCAGAGGCAAAGGGCAAAGAGAGAGTGGATTTCAGCGATAAACAAAATCGCGATCCAGATAATCCGAAGCAGACAGATGCCAACTCCGATGATGATAACGGGCCGAACCGCGTCTCCGTAGCCTCTCAGCACACCGGAAAGGACTTCGATCACCACCCAGGTGAAATAGTAGGGGACAAAGTAGATCATCATGAGCCAGGTGGTGTCCCGTACCGCCTGGTCCTCGGTAAGGACAAACAACAGCGGTCGTCCGGTCAGCATGATAAGACCTGACAGAGAAAGGGTAATGACAGTGGAGAGAATCATGCCCTGCTTAACGCAGAGCTTTACCCGGTCATCCCGGCCGGCGCCACGGTTCTGGCCCACAAAGCTGGTGATAGCCGCGCCGAGCGCGTTGCTGACGGCCCAGAAAATCCCGTCGGTCTTACCGGTCATGACCCAGGAGGCTACCACTACGGTGCCCAGGGAGTTGACGCCCACTTGGATAATCATGTTGGACACGGCGTACATAGAGGATTGCAGCCCCGCGGGGATACCAAGCCGGAGCATATTTTTCAGATAGACTCCTTTGAGCCGCAGTTCCTTGAGGCTTAGGCGGTAGGACTCCTTTGTGGTCATCAGCTTCCGAGTCAAAAGCACCATGTTTACCACCTGGGCCGCTACCGTGGCCACGGCTACACCGGCCACGCCCCACTGAAACACCAGCACAAACAGGCAGTCCAGCAGAATGTTTGTAACGCAACCGACCACCATGTACAGGAAGGGACTGACCGAATCGCCCACAGCCCGAAGCATATTGGATTCCATGTTCAGAATCAGAATAAAGGGGACGCCGATGAAGTAGATTCGCAAATACAGAATGGCGTCCTCCAGGGTGTCCGCTGTCGTTTTCAGCAGACGGAGCATGGCGGGAGACAGGACCAATCCAAAGGCCATCAGCAGCACACCCAGCAGGGTAAAAACCGCGATGGCGTTGCCTGCGGCAGACTGGACGTCCCGCTCCCGATTGGCTCCGTAGACCTGCGCTATGACCACCGAGGCGCCGGAGGTGATGGCAACGAAGAAGCCAATGAGCAGATTGATAATCTGGGCCGAGCTTCCGCCCACGGCCGCCAGGGCAGTGGTTCCCACAAAACGACCGACGATTAAACCGTCCACCGCGTTGTAGAGCTGTTGGATGCAGGTCCCGGCGGCGATGGGCAGGAAGAAGACCAGCAGCTTTTTCCATACAACGCCCTGTGTCAAATCCTTGCGTGATAAGCTTTGTTCCATATAGTTATTCCTCAAACCACTGCAGGGCAAAGTCGCCCAGCGCGGTGGTAAGCTTCTTGATTTCCCAGCCGGTGGTGTTGATGATCAGTTCGAAAGCGCTGCAATCATCCTTGGACTTGCCGCTGAGTATCTCTCTGGTTTGAGCTCGATTCCTGTCAATCCGGCGGATGTTCCGCAGAATCTGCTTTTCGGTCAGCTGCTCTTTCTCCGGACGGTTTGCTTCATGCCGCATACATCGGGCAAGACGCGCCTGGGTGTCGGCGCACACGAATACCCGGAACGGGTGATATTCCTCCAGAATCACGTCCGCGTCTCTTCCGATGATAATGCAATCGTTCCCCAATTCAGCAATGCTTCGAAGCACCTCTCGTTCCCGGCAAAGCAGCTGCGTACCGACGCCCGGGTCATAGAGCAGGTGGGAAAAGCTGTTGCGGTAGGTGAGCTGGATGTTGTGCCAGCCGTGGTTGGAAAGGGCACGCTTCACATATTCGGGGTCCAACCCGTGTTCCATAGCCAGCGTATCGATGATCTCTTTGTCGTAGTAGTCCCAGCCAAGCCGATCTGCCAGGCGCTTGCCCAGCTCCCGCCCACCGCTTCCAAATTGACGGCTGATGGTGATGATTCGCATTTCGTTGCCTCCTGTTGATTTTAATCAGACGTGCTTTGTCATAGTCCTGAGAAAACGCCCGGTTTTGGAGGCTTCACAGTTCAACAGCTCCTCCGGTGTTCCTTCAAATATAACGCTGCCTCCGCCGGAGCCTCCGTCCGGCCCGAGGTCAATGATCCAGTCCGCTTGAGCAATCAGTTCCATGCTCTGCTCAATCATGACGACAGTATTTCCGTCGTCAACCAGCTTTCGCAGCAGAGCCAGGAGCTTTTCGACGTCCTTGCTGTGCAGGCCTGTGCTGGGCTCGTCCAGCACGTAGACCTGCCCCTGCCGGTGCAGCTCGCTGGCCAGCTTGACCCGCTGGACCTCGCCGCCGGAAAGGGTGCTGGTGGGCTGCCCCAGGGTAAGGTATTCCAGCCCCACGTCCAGCATGCACTGCAGCCGCTTGCGGATTTTTGCGTTGTCGAAGAACTGGTATGCTTCGGCAATGGTCAGATCCATGACTTGTTCAATGTTCAGGCCGCGGAAGCGGTAGGAAAGGGCGGTTGGATTGTAGCGGTGGCCGCCGCATTCCTCGCAGGTGATGGTAACCGGTTCCGCAAATGCCATTTCATAGCTGATCTGACCGGTTCCCTTGCAGATCGGGCAGCCGCCCTCGGAGTTAAAGGAGAACCAGCCGGCACCTACACCGTTTTCTTTGGCAAACACCTTGCGAATTTCGTCCATGACGCCGGTGTAGGTGGCAGGCGTGGAGCGGATGGAGGTGCCGATGGGCTTCTGATCGATGACGATAGCGTCCGGGTAGACTTCCGGGAAGGCGTAACGCATCAGGGAGCTCTTGCCGCTGCCTGCCACACCGGTGACCGCGGTGAGAATGCCCTTGGGAATCGTGACGCGGACGTGCTTCAGATTGTGGCAGCAGGCGTCCGGAATCGGATAGCCATCCGTCCAGCGCAGGGGATTCCTGTTTACGGTTATCTCCCGATTAAGCGCTTCGGCGGTCGGAGTGTCGGAGGCTTTGAGTCCTTCCAGACTCCCGGAAAAGACCAAATGGCCGCCGCCGCTGCCCGCCCCTGGACCAAGCTCGATGATATGATCCGCTAACTCCATCATCTGCCGGGAGTGCTCCACTACCAGAACGTTGTTATGCTTCTCCCGGAGCTCGCAGAGCATCTTGCCGATGCGCTCCGCGTCCGCCGGGTGGAGTCCGGCGGTAGGTTCATCGAAGATATAAGTGATATTGTTGAGATAGCCTCCCAGATTCCGCACGATCTTGATGCGCTGTGCCTCGCCGCCGGAAAGCGTTTCCGTCTTCCGAGAGAGGGACAGATAGCCGATGCCCACGTCTGCCATCCGTTCCAGATAGGCGGCAATCTGCCGGGCAAGGGAAGCCCCCCGGGGATCGTCGATGGATTTCAGGAAGGGCAGCAGGTCGCTGGCCGTCATGTCCATACAGTCCACAATGTTTTTGCCATTGATTCTGGAGGCAAGCGCTTTGGGATTCAGGCCGGAGCCTCCGCAGGTCTTGCAGAAGCCGTGGCGAACGTGGGTCAGGATTTCGTCCTGCAAGCCTTTTTTCAGTTTGGTGATGTCCCGCCGCATGTACACCCGTTCAAAGCGGGGATAGACGCCCTCATAGGGCAGGTAATCCATGCGTCCGATGTTGTTGCATTTGAATTCAACCTTGAGGGGTTCATCAGGGCCGTATTCCAGTACCTTCCATTCCTCCGGACTGAAATCCCGGAGCTTTTTGTAGGGGTCCAGCAGGGGATTGTTCTGATAGTAAACCGTTTGCCAGCCGGAGGAGAACTGACTGAACAGGATTGCTCCCTCCGCCAGGGTTTTATCTTTATCGAAAAAGCTCTCTTTTTTTAACTCCAACTGCTCTCCGATGCCAGTGCAGTCCGGACACATTCCTGCCGGATGATTGAAGGAATAGGCCATGGAGCCCCCTGCGCTGGGCTGCCCCACACGGGAGAAGAGCAGACGCAGCAGGGGAGCCACGTCTACCGCCGTACCCACGGTGGAGCGAGAGGTGGAGCCGATTGCGTGCTGATCCACCACAATGGCAGGGGTCAGGTTTCGGATCTCATCCACCTTCGGCCGGTCATAGTGAGGCATCTTGTTCCGCAGGAACAGGGGGTAGCTCTGCTGCCATTCCCGCTCGGACTCCACAGCCACGGTGTCAAAAGCCAGAGAACTCTTGCCGGAGCCGGAGACGCCGGCAAATACGACCAGCTTTCCTTTTGGAATTGTCAAGTCGATGTGCTTCAGGTTATTTTCTGCCGCGCCGTAAATTTCAATATCGTCCTTCATTTAATCAATCGCAACCTTTTTCCTGAGTTTGCATAGCGTGCTAATTTTATCACATCGAAAGGAAAATAGCAATCCGGCATTCTGGAAATGTTTTTCAAATTCTGCTTGCATTTCTGTGCAAGGCGTAGTATAATCCTGTCGAACTGAAAAACAGGGGAGCTTGTGTCTGCAGGCTGAGAGGAAGTCATCAAACTTCGACCCTATTACCTGATGCGGGTAATGCCGCCGTAGGAAGTCATACAAAAGATTTTTTACAGGAGGCATCCCACGGGCTGTCTTCTGTTTTTTGTCCTTTTGGAAGGGAGGAAACGTATTCCACTTATGTGGCGGGCTGAGGGGGAGCGCCCTGAGTCTTGTAGATCAGCGATGGGAAGCCGTGTTCCGGTGTGAGAGGATGCCAGTAAGCATCGACCGAACTTCCACACAGCGTTCCCAGGGACGGCTGTGCCATTTTTTGGAAGCGTCGCTGATAATAGACGTTTCCTGTATTTCAAAAAGGGGAAATCAATGATGAAGCAAACAAACGATAAGAAATTGGCGGTTGCGGGTCTGTTCTGCGCGGTTGCGGTGGCAGGAAGTCTGCTTTCTTTCCCGTTTCTGGGCAGTAAATGCGCTCCTGTGCAGCACATGGTCAATATCCTCTGCGCAGTTCTGCTCGGTCCATGGTATGGGTTTGCCGCAGCGTTTGCCGCGTCCTTAATCCGAAATCTCACCGGTCTTGGAAGCCTGCTGGCCTTCCCGGGCAGTATGATCGGCGCGCTGGTTTGCGGTTTGGTTTACGCAAAGACCAAGAACATACTTGGCACCCTGATCGGCGAGGTTTTCGGTACGGCTGTTCTCGGGGGCCTCTGCGCTTATCCTATTGCGATTCTTTTCATGGGAAAGAGCGCGGCAGAAGTGGCGTTTTACGCCTATATCATTCCGTTCCTGATTTCCACCGCCGTGGGCGCCGCAATTTCCGGTGTTTTGATTTACAGCTTAAAAAACGCAAACGTTTTAACTTCCATGAGGAAAGCGCTTGAATCGTAACAGGGAGGGAATAAAATTGCTCGGAACCATGCTGGAGAACGTGCGAAGAGCTTGTCCGTTGATCCATAATATCACAAACTATGTCACAGTCAATGACTGCGCCAATATCCTGCTTGCCTGCGGCGCCTCGCCTATTATGGCGGATGACCGGGAGGAAGTATCGGAAATCACGAGCATCTGTGCCGGACTGAATATCAACATCGGCACGCTGAACAGCCGGACCATCGATTCCATGGTGATTGCAGGAAAACGGGCCAACGAGTTGGGCCATCCGGTTGTGCTGGACCCGGTGGGCGCGGGCGCTTCCAAGCTTCGGACGCAGACCGCAAAACGGCTGATGAATGAAGTGCGGTTTACGGTTATTCGGGGAAATATTTCCGAAATTAAAACACTTGTCTCCGGCAGCGCTGCGACAAAGGGCGTAGACGCCAATATTGCGGACCGGGTGACGGAAGAAAATCTGAATGACACGGTTGATTTCGCAAAAGCCTTTGCTTTGCAGTCAAGGGGCGTGCTTGCCATCACCGGGGCCATTGATATTGTCACGGACGGCCAACAGGCGTACTGCATTCGAAATGGCCATCCCATGATGTCCTCCATCACCGGTACCGGCTGCCAGCTCTCCGCTATGACGGCGGCCTTTGTGACTGCAAATCCGGCCACTCCGCTGGAAGCCGCCGCCGCTGCCGTCGTCGCCATGGGGTATGCCGGGGAAATCGCCCACGCCAGGCTTACCAATCTGGACGGCAACGCCAGCTATCGGAACTATATCATTGACGCGATTTATAATATGACCCCAGAGATGCTGGAGAAAGGCGCAAGCTATGAAGTGCGATAAGAAGATGATGCTGCTTTATGCCGTCACAGACCGGGCGTGGGCAGGCAGGCAAAGCCTGTATGAGCAGGTGGAGTCTGCTTTGAAGGGCGGGGTAAGCTGTGTACAGCTCCGGGAAAAGGAACTGAACTACGAAGATTTTCTAAAGGAGGCTGTCGGGATTTCCGAGCTGTGTAAGCGCTATGGCGTTCCGTTCTTTGTCAACGACAACGTGGAAATTGCAATCCTGAGTCACGCTGACGGCATTCATGTTGGCCAGGAGGACATGGCAGTCTCTCAGGTTCGCCAAAAGGTGGGGCCTGACATGATGATCGGCGTTTCCGCCCATTCCGTGGAGGAAGCTCTGGAAGCCGTCCGAAATGGTGCGGATTGTCTCGGCGTCGGCGCCATGTTTTCAACCTCCACCAAAACAGACGTGAATCTGCTGACGAAGGAAACCCTCCGGGCAATCTGCGCGGCAGTGGACGTTCCAGTGGTTGCCATCGGCGGCATCGGAAAAGACAATATCGGACAGCTTGCCGGAACCGGCGTGGACGGCGTTGCCCTGGTCAGCGCGATTTTTTCCGCTGAGGATATTGAGGAAGAATGCCGTCAGCTCCGGAAGCTGTCGGAGAAAATGGTGCGGGCATGAAGATAAAATGCGCGATATTTGATTTTGATGGAACCCTCTTTGATTCCATGTACATCTGGGACAGCGTAAGCGATACCTACCTTCGGTCCCTGGGAAAAGTACCCGCTCCTTCTATGCGGGAGGATGTCAGGCCAATGAGCCTCTATCAATCCGCGTGTTATTTCCAAAGAGAATATGCCCTCACTCTTTCTGTGGAGGAAATTTTGGCTGGTATCAATCAGACCGTAGCGCGTTTTTATACCCAGGAGGTTTTGCCCAAGCCGGGCGTCAAGGATTTCCTGCAAAACCTGAAAGAATCCGGTATTTCAATTTGCATCGCAACCGCCACGGACAGTCCCTTGATTCAGGCTGCACTGGGAAGGTGTGGAATGGAAAACTTTTTTCAGGCAATTTTCACCTGTGGAGAAGTGGGACACGGGAAGGACGAACCCATCATTTTCCGTTGTGCAATGGAGTATTTCGGCGCGGACAGGGGCTCCTGTATTGTATTTGAAGACGCGATTCACGCCGTTCGGACCGCAAAAGCGGACGGTTTCGCGGTGGCCGCTGTGTTTGACAGCAGTGAGAAGCGGCAGGACGAGATCCGGGCTATAGCGGATTGCTATCTGCCGGATTACAGCCATACAGAAGAATTTTGGAAGTTTGCTTCGGCCCAATAAGCCGAAAGCTTCAGGCGGCACATTGGGGGCACCACCTTATGCCGCTTTATAAAACGATGCTGAAAGAGGAAGGAGATCAAAATGATTTTAAAAACAGCATTGACCATTGCGGGCAGCGACTGCAGTGGAGGCGCCGGGATTCAGGCCGATCTGAAAACTATGACCATGAATGGTGTTTACGCCATGAGCGCCATTACGGCGCTGACCGCGCAGAACACAACCGGCGTGCGCGCAATTCAGGAATCTACCCCTGAGTTTTTGAAGCAGCAGCTTGACGCGATCTTTGAGGACATCTTTCCCGACGCCGTAAAAATCGGCATGGTTGCGTCCGGTGAGCTGATTCGGGTCATTGGGGAGCGGCTGCGGTTCTACGGCGCGAAGAATATCGTCGTGGACCCCGTTATGGTTGCAACCTCCGGTTCCGCGCTGATGAAGACTGATGCTGTTCAGACCTTGATGGAGGAGCTTCTGCCCATTGCGGCAGTTGTGACGCCGAATATTCCAGAGGCCCAGATTCTCTCGGGAATGACAATCGAAACAAAAGAGGATATGGTATCTGCGGCAAAGCGCATTGGAGATTCCTGCCGCTGTGCCGTCCTGGTGAAGGGCGGTCACAGCGTCAACGACGCAAACGATCTGCTCTATGCCGACGGAGCAGCGCTTTGGTTCGAAGGAAAGCGCATCCAAAATCCAAATACCCACGGCACAGGCTGCACGCTCTCCAGTGCAATTGCCGCGAATCTTGCAAAGGGCTTCTCTCTGGCGGATTCCGTGGCTCGTTCCAAGGACTATATCTCCGGCGCGCTGGCTGCCATGCTGAATCTGGGCAGGGGAGCCGGTCCGATGCACCATGCCTTTGCTCTGCAGGGTGAGTACGCGAAGGAGGCGGAGTAGGCATGGAAGAAAAACGCACGTCGGTATTTGAAAACGGCTTGATCTGGTTCGGCGCTGCTGTCTCCATAGCGGAAATTGTTACCGGTACATATTTTGAACCCCTTGGTTTTGGAAAGGGCCTTCTGGCAATTCTGATCGGTCATGTGATCGGCTGCGCGATGCTCTTTTTTGCGGGCCTGATAGGCGGCAAAGCCCGGAAAAGCGCCATGGAAGCCACAAAAATGAGCTTCGGCAGCAAGGGCGCGCTGCTCTTTTCCGTGTTAAATATTGTTCAGCTTGTGGGTTGGACGGCCATCATGATATTTGACGGCGCGGTTGCGGTGAATGAGATCATAAATCTCGGAAGCTGGGGCTGGTCCATCGTAATCGGCGGGCTGATTATTCTCTGGATTTTAATCGGGATCAAAAACCTGGGCAAGGTCAACACTGTTGCAATGGCCGCGCTGTTTATTCTGACGATCGTTTTGTGCTTTGTCATTTTTGGCAAGGGCTCCATGCAGATGCTTTCCGGGGAAGATATGAGCTTCGGCGCGGCGGTGGAGCTTTCCGTCGCTATGCCGCTTTCCTGGCTGCCGTTAATCAGCGACTATACCAGAGAGGCAAAGAAGCCTGTGAAGTCCACCGCTGTCAGCGCCATTATCTACGGCATCGTCAGCTGCTGGATGTACGTCATCGGCATGGGTGCGGCGATTTTTACCGGAGAATCCGACGTGGCAAAGATTATGGTGAAGGCAGGGCTGGGCGTTGTGGGCCTTCTGATTATCGTGTTCTCCACTGTCACCACCACCTTCCTGGACGCTTACTCCGCAGGCGTTTCCAGCGAGTCGCTTTCCAAGAAGCTGTCAGGAAAGTGGGCTGCCATTTTCGTTACCGTGATTGGCACGCTGGGTGCGATATTCCTGCCCCTATATGACATCACGGATTTCCTCTATTTCATCGGTTCAGTTTTTGCCCCGATGATAGCGATCCAAATTGCGGATTTCTTCATTCTGAAAAACAATCATGAGAATCACGCCTTTCATTTCGTGAATCTGATCGTCTGGGCCGTTGGGTTTGTAATTTACCGCCTGCTGATGCAGGTGGATCTGGCGGTGGGCAACACCCTGCCGGATATGGTGATCACGGCTATCCTCTGCATTGCGGCAGGGAAGCTGTTCGGTAAGAGTTATGCAGAAAAAAGAAGCTAAGCGCTGCGTTATTGTCGGCGGCGCGGATATCAATAATTACAGCTTCATCCGGGATTGCCTGCGGACGGACGACTACGTCGTTTACTGTGACAGCGGATTGAAGCATCAGGCTCGGCTGCAGGTACAGCCGAACCTGATTGTGGGGGATTTCGACTCTCACGAAAACCCGCTTCTGGACGTAGAAACCATTGTGCTTCCCCGGGAAAAGGACGATACCGATACCGTGTACGCTCTCAAGGAGTGCGTCAGGCGCGGCTTTCAGGATTTTCTTCTGCTGGGGGTCGTCGGCGGAAGATTAGATCATACGCTTGGAAATGTGTCCACGCTGCTGTATCTGGACGAAGCAGGGAAGAGGGGGCAGATTCTGGACGACTATTCCGAGATGGAGATTGTCTCCAGGGAACCGGCCCGCATTCCGGACGCCTTCGCGTTCTTCTCTCTTTTGAACATTACCGGCACAGCCAAAGGGATTACCATTGAAAACGCTAAATACCCCTTGGAAAACGCGGAAATCACCTGTGAGTATCAATTTGGAATCAGTAACGAAGTCCTCCCTGAGAAAACGGCCAGGGTTACCGTTCGGGAAGGGAAACTCCTGCTGATTAAGATCCGCTGATCCGCGCTGAGATCAGCAAGGCGTCTCAGCAGGGCGGGCAATTTGCCCGCCCTTTCCCGCATTATCATTCCGAAGGACGATCCGCGCCCGGTTCTGCCGGGCGTTTTCTATATCCCCGACGAAGCGCTGGGCGGATTTCTTCCGTCTCATACCTGGGAGTAATCAAGAATATTATGAATATTTGCATATACAATTATTTGGGCAATTGTTACACATTTCTTTTTCATCCAGCACGGCTTTTCGTTGACATTGACCGTTTAATGTGATATTCTATATATGCTCTTGTTTATGCAAATAGAGTGCTTCTCGGAATTTTATATGAAAGGATATGCGGATATGAGGATTACCCAGCACCCGATTCTGAACTTTGACCGCGGTAAGGAAATCAACTTCACCTTCAATGGGCAGCCCATGAAGGGATATGAAGGCGAAACCATCGCGGCCGCGCTCCACGCTGCAGGCGTTAAAGTGCTTGCAAAGAGTCTGGAAAAGCACCGTCCCCGTGGCTTTTACTGTGCAATCGGAAACTGTGCTTCCTGCCAGATGATCGTAGACGGAGAACCCAACGTCCGTACCTGCATTACGCTTCTGCGGGAAGGAATGACTGTAGAGACGCAGGAAGGGAAAGGGAGGATCGAATGATGAGAGAGGTTGAATTGCTGATCATCGGTTCGGGCCCTGCAGGCTTGTGCGCTGCCATTTCCGCAGCATCCTCCGGTGCCAAGGTGCTCATTTTGGAGCGCAGCTTCAAGCCCGGCGGGCAGCTCATCAAGCAGACCCACATGTTCTTCGGCTCAGAGCGTCAGTACGCCTCCCACAGAGGCGTGGACATTGCCGGTATCCTGCTGAAAAAGGTCGCGGAGTATGGCGGCCAAATCGAGATTATGCTCAACGCCACTGCTGTTGGCTTCTACGAAGACAACGTGATTACCGTTCTGAAGGACGAAAAAGAGTATTTCAAGATCAAAGCCCAGTCTATTATCTGTGCCACCGGCGCCTATGAAAAGTCTCTGGCCTTCCCCAACAACGACCTGCCGGGTATCTATGGGGCAGGCGCGGTACAGACGCTGATGAACGTTTACGGGATTCGTCCCGGCAACCGGGTGCTGATGGTGGGCGCGGGAAATATCGGCGTAATTGTGAGCTATCAGCTCATGCAGGCGGGCATTCAGGTTGTGGCCGTCCTCGACGCCGCGCCCCGGATCGGCGCGTATCTGGTACATGCCTCCAAGCTGGCCAGAATGGGCGTGCCCATTTTGACCTCTCATACAGTCAAAGAGGCCATCGGCACCGACTGCCTGGAAGCCGCCGTTGTCTGCGAGCTTGATGAAAAATTCCAGCCCATTCCAGGTACGGAGAAGCGTTATGACGTAGACGTGATGTGCATTTCCGTGGGCCTGAGCCCGCTGAATGAGCTTCTCGCCATGCGTGGCGTGGAGATGAAATACGTGGGTCAGCTCAGCGGCTATGTCCCGTTGCGGACAGAGACCTGCGAAACCAGCATCCCCGGCATTTTCGTGGCCGGCGATGCCTCCGGTATCGAAGAAGCCAGCTCCGCTATGGCAGAGGGTTATCTGGCCGGACTGTGTGCTGCCGCCAAGCTGGGGCATGTCCCGGCGGACTTTGCGCAGCGCAAAGAGGAATATCTCAAGCAGCTTGAAGATCTGCGGTCCGGTCCCGTGGGCGATCGAATCCGCGCGGGCATGAAAATCAGCCAGCTGTAAGGAGGGAAGACTATGTTTGAGAAGACTGGTGTGGCCACCAGAGAAATGGTCATGACAAAATTTCCTCCCTTGGAGAGGATCAACAGGGGTCCTGTCGCGGTGGTTGAGTGCTACCAGAAGATCCCCTGCAATCCCTGCCAGACTGCCTGTCCCACCGGGGCGATCCAGATCGGCGACGACATTAACGAGATTCCCCGGCGGGATGAAGCTGTCTGCACCGGCTGCGGCCTTTGCGTGGCGAAGTGTCCCGGCCTGTCTATTATGATCGTGGACGGCTCCAAATCCGCGGAAACCGTGGAATTCCGCATTCCCTATGAGTTCCTGCCTCTGCCCGAGGCAGGGGAGAAGGTTGTCGGCCTGGACCGGGCCGGTCAGCCCGTCTGTGAAGCCAAGGTCATAAAGGTGATGAATCCTCCGGCCTTCGACCGTACCCCGGTCGTCACCCTGGAGGTGGAGCGCAAGTATCTCTATGACTTCCGAAATTTCAGGAGGGAGGCATAAACACATGGACGAGAATACCATCATTTGCCGTTGTTCCGACATCACCTTGAAGGACATCCGTGACCTGATCGCCCAGGGCTACGTGACCTACGATGAGATCAAGCGGATCACCCGGATCGGCATGGGCCCCTGTCAGGGCAAGACCTGCGGCCAGCTTGTGCTTCGGGAGATTGCCAACGCAACCGGTCAGAATATTGCGGATCTCAAGTTCCATAACATTCGTCCCCCCGTGGTGGGTGTAAAGCTGCATCTGATTGCAGAGGAGGCGGTGAAGAATGAAGAATAAAGCGGATATTGTGATTATCGGCGCCGGTATGTCCGGCTGCTCCATCGCTTACAATCTGGCCGCTCGCGGCGCGAAGAATATCGTCGTGCTGGAAAAGAGCTTCATCTGCTCCGGCTCCACAGGTGCCTGCGGCGCAGGCTTCCGGATGCAGTGGGGCACGGAAATGAACTGCCGCATGTCCAAGTTCTCCACGGAGTTCTTTGAGCATGCCAACGACATACTGGAATATGACGGCGACATCGAGCTCCGCCAGAGCGGTTATCTGATGATTGCCGACACGGAAAAAGAACTCACCCAGTTCAAGAAGAACATTGAGGTCCAGCACGCCTGCGGCATACCATCCCGCATGGTCAGTCTGGAGGAGGCCAAGGAGATCGTCCCTCATCTGAACACCGATATCCTCTCCGGCGCGGCGTACTGTCAGAAGGACGGCTTTCTGAATCCTCACAAGACCACCGACGCCTTCTACAAGGCCGCCAAACGCCTGGGCGTGGAGTTCAACACCTTCACGGAAGTAACCGGAATTAAGGTGGAGAAGGGGAAGATCGTGGGCGTGGAGACCAACAAGGGTTATATTGAGACGCCCATCGTGGTCAACGCGGCCAACGCCTGGTCCCAGGGCATCGCGAAAATGGCGGGCGTGGACCTGCCGCTGTACTCCGAGCGGCACCAGATCCTGGTTACGGAGCCGGTGGAGCCCATGCAGGAACCCATGGTCATGGCCTTTAATCTGAACCTGTACGTCCAGCAGTCCCCCCACGGCTCCTTCATCATGGGCCGCAGCGACTCCTCCGAGCCCAGGGACCTGCGGCGAACCTCCTCCTGGCATTTCCTGGAGGAAATGGCAAAGACCATCGACAAGGTGCTGCCGCCCATCGGCAAGCTGCGGGTGATCCGCCAGTGGGCCGGTCTTTACAATATGTCTCCGGACCGTCAGCCCATCTATGACAAGGTAGAGGGCGTGGAGGGCTTCTACGTGGCCGTCGGCTTCAGCGGTCACGGCTTCATGTTCGGTCCTGTCACCGGAACCGTCATGTCTGAGATGATTCTCGGCATGGAGCCCACCATCGACGCCTCCCGGCTCAAGCTGTCCCGTTTTGCCGAGGGCAACCTGTTCACCGAACCTTCTGTTGTATAAGCGTAATCGAAGAACAAGCAGCGAGGCTGAAAACCGCGGAAAATCACGGTTTTCAGCCTCGCTTTCAATATTGGGGAACGTGCTTATTTGACGAGATAGACCAGAAGCGCCAGTGTGTTATCGTAGCCCTCGCTGTTCAGAATCTCCGCTTCCACAGAGATCTCTTTCCCGTTTCTGAAATAGTTGAACTGTGCGGAGTTGAAGATGCTGTCAGTTTCGGGAGCGGCGGTGAGCTCGCTGCCGTATTTTCCCAGGTAGTCATACATCTTTCCTTCGTCGGCAGCGGGGGAGCAAACGGCGAAAGCGGCCTTTGCCAGGGCGTTCATATCGTCAACTGTTGCGCCGGAGATGTAAGTCACCATCACCTTGTCCATTTTCCGGGTGGCGAAAGTATAGCTGCCAAAGGTCGTGTCGAGCTCGTCGAGGGTGAAGCCAAAAACTTCCTTCATCAGTTCCGTCTCGCGTTCATCGGTGGGGGGATCAACGTGCTTGCTTCCGCCGTTGTCGTAGGTAAGCGTATAGCCGTTAAAATCTTTTTCAATGTCTTCGATGGCGTCTTCCACGGAAGTGTAATCCTTGTAGCCCTGTTCGATGCTGAAATAGGTTTTGTCATCGCTCCATACAGCTTTCCAGTTGCCGCTTTCCAACTGCGCGGAGGCTTCGTCGTAATCAGAAGCATTCTTCAGATAGTAAACGGTATCCTTCACCGTACACTTTCCGTCGCTGCTGAATTCATAGACGTTCTGGATTTCCTTGACACGCCAAAACTTGTCTGCCTGAGAACCTGCGGCGGGGGCATACATATCGCTTTTCACGCCCACGATAGCCCCGGAGCCCGTGTTGTTTTCCGTGTTTTCCGGTTTTGCCGCGGCAGTCGTTGCGGTGTTGCCGTTGTTTCCCTGCTGTGACGCGGGGCTTGTAGCCGCGTTTCCGCCTGCTCCGCCTTCCTCCGACCCGCAGGCGCAAAGCCCGAAAAGCATGAGAGCAGCGATAAGCAAGCATAGACCCTTTTTAATCATAACGCTTCCTCCTGAAAGATTATTTGTTGTTCTGATAAGGGATGCAATTGCAGTATATATTTTTTTACAGTAAAAATCAAGAGTATTGTGTGTTTTTCTTTCAAATGAATGCATTTTGCCCGTGCAGACAATTCATTGCACAGAGAAAAACTGTTGCATTCCGCCCTCTGTTTTGATGAATATCGTATCCACATTTTGTTTGCCTCGAACCCAGCCCCGGGTCATGTGGCTCAAACTGCCGGATCGATAAAAGTCGGATTTAATATCCGAAAATCATCAAATCCGGTTGAAATATGGCGGGAAACCTGCTATAATATCCTCGTCATTTTATAAACTCTGACCAAGGAGGGTGAAGCATGGCCGTTAGCTATAAAAAGCTCTGGAAGCTGCTCATTGATAAAGATATGAAAAAGAGCGACCTTGAGCGTGAAGCCAAGATCACTCATTACGCATTAAGTAAGCTTTCCCAGGGAAAGGACGTCTCAACCGAGGTCTTAGGCAAGATCTGCGAGACGCTCGACTGCACGATAGACGACATCATGGAATTCGTGCCAGAGGAAGAAAAGCGATAAATAAATGTGTTTTGTTGCTACAAGACACATTGAATGACTGTTAGTCTGGGGTATTTGGAGGATATGTTGTATGGCGGATAGAAAGATTGACAATAAAAACGAGATTTATGCGGATATGAATGCACAGATAAGAGCACGAAAGCCCAAAATGGCTATCTGCTATGATTTTGACAAGACGCTCTCGCCGGACGATATGCAAACATTCACATTGATTCCGTCTTTTGGAATCAATAAAGGTGAATTCTGGGACGAATCAAATGATCTAGCCAAAAGGAACTTGATGGACAACAATCTTGCTTGGATGTTTGAGCTGATCAAGTATTCTAAATTCAAAGGAAAATCCCTTAAGAAAGAGTATTTCAAAGAAATTGGGGCTGATGTAAAGCTGTACAAAGGTGTTGATGGTTGGTTCAAAAGGACACGAGATTTTGCGGCTAAACTGGGAATTGAACTTGAGCATTACATTATATCTTCTGGCTTGAAAGAGATAATTGAAGGCAGCAAAATTGCCTCTGAATTTGAACGCATCTATGCATCATCGTATCTGTATAACACGGACGGTGTCGCTGAATGGCCTGCACAGGCGATCAATTATACAAACAAAACGCAGTACATTTTTAGGATTGCAAAAGGGTTTATGGAGGAGTATGACGAGCGAGTAAATGACAGCATGCCTGACGAGAAACTAAGGATACCCTATGAGAACATCGTATACATCGGAGATAGTGCGACTGATATCCCGTGTATGCGGCTAGTGAAGAGTCGGGGCGGCTATTCCGTCGGCGTGTTTGATCCGGAAAAGGATAACCGGGCAAAAGTTTATCAGCTCTACAACGATGGAAGACTTAACTTTTACGCCCCTGCTGATTATTCTGCACGCAGTCCACTGATGAATTATATGAAGCAGATTATTCAAGAAGTGGCAGCGAGAGAGGCTATGAAAACCGAGCAAATGATTTTGCGGCAGCCTGCGGAAGCCTACAAAATGAAGAAGGCGCTGGTCGATATCTCCGGTGCGTACCCCGGTAAAATGACATCAAGGGAGAAGAAAGAATTTGAAAAAATGACCAGTGCACTTGATAGCATGATTCCCGGTAATATTGATTAGACGGGACCAATATTCAACAATCAGACTGAAATCGAACGGACAACATTTCCTTAGGAGGAATATGTTACTTCCGTTTGAGTGCGGAGGAAACATATAATGAATGATTCAATTCTTAAATTGCTAAAAGATGGTCCAGAACAGACCTTAACTGTTGGGCCGTTAGTTGAGCGTTTGCTTGATGGTGGATGGAAATTGGGGCAAATCATTTTTGGAAAAAATGAATGGAAGGTTCCCAAGACCCCGTCAGAAGCATCAAAAAGAGAACAGGGACATTCCTATGATTACTTCCCTGTAGACATAGCTGTGTTTGACAGCGAGAAGACATGCGGTGATTACAGGCATCTTTTGTTCATCATTGAGTGCAAACAACCTGATATTGATGTCGGTCTCCAGCAGTTAGAAACGTATCTTTCACTTGAACCACATGTCAAACTCGGGATTTGGGCAAATAATCCCGAAGATTCGGCTAAGGCACTATTTGTTTATAAAACTGCACAGGGGCTCAATTATCCCAAAAAATGTCTAGTCAAGGACTTCCCATCGTGAAGATGTTGGCAGTCGGTATAGGGAAGTTAAAATACCGAAACCAAAATCTGTTGAATGGGCCGAAAGCGTATCACGCGCATTTCGTAATTATTTCCAGGGGCTGGCAAATGCAAAAAAAGAATTTGCTGATTCAACTGCTTCAGATGGATACAATTACATTGCGAGCGTAAGCGCATTTGATACAGGAGAAGATGCCTATGAATGACTCAAAGCTCCAATCTGCCATAGCAGCATTTGTTAAAAATAAGATGGCCAACGCCGCCTACTACGACGACAACTGGACCGAGCGTAAAGAGCGGAAGCCTATTAGCAGTCGTTCATAAAGGACAAACTGTTGGCGATGACAGAGGAAGATTTCTTCGAGTACATGAGCAGACAGTTACTTACCTATACCAATCCCAACGAGTACATACTTTTCCTTAGGCGACGTTGTGGTCGGAGTGGCGGGAGTTCTCCCGCGGGCTAAAAACGTGCCACCGGCACGTTTTTGCGGCAGTTTGCCGCCGCCCTGTTCGAATCCCGCCGCTCAAATACGATACCAAAACAAAAAAGGACGCCAAGATGCGTCCTTTTTGTTTGTCATACGAAAACCCCACGCTAGGCGTGGGTGGTTCGGAAGCGCTTAAAGCTATACAACAGGACAAAAAAACTCCTTTTGGTGCTATAATGAGCTTGCGGTCTGGCAACTGCAAGGAAGCACCA
>JAEEGH010006720.1_pt1 | contig 28016 bp, 13 predicted proteins | sample 9134181 | NCBI WGS metagenome assembly JAEEGH01 (sample SAMN16246544, study PRJNA631951) | gut metagenome | biome: gut microbiome; feature: rumen; material: DP-attached | host: Bos | place: Iran: Karaj | collected 2018-10 | reverse complement strand
CCCTGTTTGCTCCCTTTTAAAGGTAGAAAGAAGGGAGAAACAAAGTAGGAGGAAGTTTTATGGTAAACGGCAGCATAGGTGGGTGCGTACAAGGATTTTAGCATTCTTCCATTCGGTGATTCAATCTCAAGAATTAGAGAATTTTCTTTTGCACGCAATGGAGTGTGATATCTGTATTGAATTGGTGAGAATTAGAGAATTCGATAGCTCTGGAGGTCGCATTGAACTCTATTGCGCTCTCGTACACTCTGTACTTACTATGTCTCCCGTTGTTTTACAATCTCTCGCGGAAAAGAGTGTAAAGGAGTTTTTTCGTTATCGTTATCTTATGAAATTCTTCCGCTTTCTGCTTTCCGTGTTTCTAATCTCTCGCGAGTGTAAGTGAGTGTAAAGGAGTTTTTCGTTTTGGTTTTCGTTTTCGTGCGAAGTTCATAATTCGCATTTGATATTCCTTTCAAGCGGATGGGAGCGCACAGAGTTATTAGTCTGGATTCGGTTAATTCGGTGATTCATTTTTTATTGCTCGGTGAAAATGAGAAGCAAAAGCCCGAAGGGCTGACAAGATTAAAGGCAGGGGTGAAACGTAGTGCAACCCCTGTTTTGATGGGAGAGAGTAACCAAAACTCCGAAGGAGTGACAGACCACAGGCAGGTGGTGAAACGTAGTGCAACCCCTGCTATGTGACATGACCTGCGAAAGCCCTGAATGGGCGGCAGAATAGAGAATGACGGGATTATCAACTCCTATGATCGCAACCTTTTGTTTGGATATGTAAGAATATTTTGTTGAACTCGCGTTAATTGTTGGCTAAAATTTGGATATATACGATATTTGTTGTATTTTTGCACCCGAGAAACATTTGTGCCATGACGAAAGAACTCGATACCGTTTCCCTTGACTTCACGGATGAACTTCAGGGTTAAATGGCGCGAAATTCCCTAATGGCATTACACGTAAATCACATATTCAAACCCTGAGATTAATTAAAACTCCTATAATACAACTTTCATGAAAATGCAGAAGGTTTATTTATCATTTTTGTTTGCGACGTTTTGTATTTTCCAGTCTTTCAGTGTTGGAGGAGACTCGCAATTGCAAGAAGTCGTTGTAATGGACTCCTTGATATATTATAAAGGACAAAATCCTGCCATTGTCGCCAGACAAAAGAAACCTCCATTTGTTGGTTACTATCAAGTAATCAAGACTGGAATAGATTCTGTTTTTAGTGGGGTTTCTGGGAAAAATGAGAAGGCGATTTTAATGAAAGACGATACTCTCGTGATATTACGGGACTGGAATTCCCTTAGAGAAGGATATGTAACTACCGTGCCCAAGGCGAAAAAGGGATATCCTACCTATAATGTTGAGGAAAATGATTATGATGTGCCATACTACTTTTTGATGTATTCAAAATTGGATTCTTTGTGTTTTGAGTATGAGGAAGATTCGGTTAAAAGCATTTCATTGTCCGATGCTATCATTCGGGATACCGTCTTTTCGTATGGTCCAGCAAAAGTCGGTATGGATAGAAAAACTCTCAGTACAAATTTAGGGATAGATTTGGATGACTATCCGTCTGTTCGAGTAATAATTCTTCCTCATTATTATCGTTTTACTTTAAAAAAGCATCCGTTAAAAAGAAATTATTTTATGTGGCCTCTTCCTCCTTTGTCGTTATATTCCATTGTAATAAATGATAAGGTAGAGCAAATTCTAATCAATCAAGAATCCAATCACATTAGGCCGACTTTTTTCACCATACATTTATTATAATATGGTTTGATAGTGCATTCTGAAACTAAGTCAAATTCCTTCACCAATGGTTGGATTTCGGTCGTTTGGTGAAGGAATTTTTTAATAGAGAATAAGGCAAGGGCTTATTGTCATTCAGCAATTCATTAAAACACCTTAATGGTTTCATTCTCAGTATGCTATAGCAATTACTATAGCAGTGATTAAAAGGCCCCCATATGGGGAAATGCTCACGGAGTGTAAGTGAGTGGAAATGAGGATTATATGTATTTCTTGAATTTGACCGATTATCTCAAATAGAGAGGCATTTTCTGTGTGTTTCGTGCCTTTCGTGGTTACTTCAATACGTAACGTGTTGATTTTCATAGTACCATAGCAAAGTATAGCAAAAAGTATAGCAGTCCGAAGTTTGGAGGGGAAAGGCATAGACACTATCTTTGTGGCGTGAAAATCGTTAGAGGTTATTGGTTCAAGAAAATGGTCATTGAGATAAAAAAGATCTCTCGCAAGGGACTGGTATCCGCTTGCGAGAGAGGTATGAAAATGTATGTCCTATTTGGGGCTTTGAGATTCTTCGCGTTCGCTCAGAATGACATTAGCAGTTCCAAAGATAAGTTATCGCACATACTTTACTTTGCCCTTGACGTCGGCCGAAGAGGCAGCGACGTAGATGGTGAAGGAGCCTGGTTCGAGAGTCCATTGCTGGGTGTTCTCGTCGAAGAACTTGAGGTCGTCGTCAGCAATCTGGTAAGAGACCGTCTTCTCTTCGCCAGGCTGGAGAGAGACCTTCTCGAAGTGTTTGAGTTCCTTGACAGGACGAACCACAGAGGCCTTGTCGTCGCCCACATAGAACTGGACAACCTCCTTGCCAGCCACCTTGCCCGTGTTGCGGACAGTGACAGAGACGGTGTTGCCCGAGATAGTGGGTTTGCCATAGGCGAAAGTGGTGTAACTCAGACCGAAACCGAAGGGGAAGACCACACGGCTCTTGGACTGAGCGTAGGTGCCATTCTGCGCCTTGGCATCGAACCAACGGTAGCCCAACAGGATATCCTCGGCATAGACTTCAGCCTCGTTGCCACGGCCGTGGTGCGTGCGTCCGTCGATGGAGGTGTTGCGCTTGTTGATGTTGTTGTCCTTGGCAATGGCGGCAGCCTGCTTCTCGAAGAAGCCCTTCTGGAGAAGGAGAGCCGACTTAGGATTGGTCTTGTCGCCGAACTGGAAGGCGGCAGGCAGCGAGTCAGGATCGAGACCTGGATAACCGACACGGCCCAGTTTGTGAGCAGGATAGTCTTCCAACTCACGGGCAAAGGTGAATGGGGTCTTGCCCGAAGGACAGACATCGCCCGAAAGGATGTCAATCAAGGCAGGGCCGGCCTGACTGCCTAAGTACCACGACTGTACGAGGTTAGGCACCTTGGCAAGCCAAGGCATGGCATAGGCGTTACCGCTCACGATGACGGTGACGAGGTTCTTGTTGGCATCGGCCAGGGCAGAGATGAGTTCGTCCTGCTCGAAGTCGAGGTTGTAGAAACGACGGTCGCCACCCTCGCAGTCCTGGAAATGGTTCTTGTTGAGGCCGCCGATGAAGATGACGAGGTCAGCCTCCTTGGCTTTGGCCACAGCATCGTTGCGCAGCGAGTCGATGGTCTGTTGCTTGATCTGGTCGATGCGTCCGAAGTAAGCGCCGCCGCAGGTATAACCCTGAGCATAAGTGATTTGAGCCTGTTTGCCGTAGCGCTCCTGCAAGGTGCGGAGAGGAGAGACCTCGTCCTTGGCCTTGAGCTCGGACGAACCGCCGCCCTCGGTGAGACGGCGGGTGGCATTGTCGCCCACCACAAGGATGCGCTTGTACTGCGAGAAGTCGATAGGCAACAGCGCCTTGCCAGCAGCAGCGCTGACATCGTTCTTGAGCAGGACGATGCCCTCCTGGGCCACGGTGCGGCAAGCCAGGACGTGCTCGTCGGTGTTGAGCGAACCGAAGTTGTCCATCGGATTCTGCGTGAAGCGGGGCAGACTGGTGCGGAGGATGAGTCGCAACATACGACGGGCCTTGTCGTTGACCACCTCCATCGGGATCTCACCTTTCTTGATCTTCTCCAGATAGGCGGTGCCGAGGTAATAGTCGTCGTAGCCGAAGCCATGGCCCTCGCTGGTGAGGCCGTTGGTGTAAGTGCCCATCTCAAGGTCGAGACCATAGAGGGCCGCCTCGTCGGTGTTGTGGGTGGCACCCCAGTCGGAGATGACGGCGCCGTCGAAGCCCCATTCCTCCTTGAGGATCTTCTTGAGCAACACTTCGTTGTGGCTGGCATGTTGGTCCAGATATTGATTGTAACTGCCCATCAAGCTCCAGGCCTTACCCTGTTTGACGGCCGCCTCGAAGGGACGGAGATAGAGCTCGCGCAAAGCGCGGTCGGAGACAATGACATTGACGTGGCCGCGGAACTCCTCCTGCTCGTTGAGGGCATAGTGCTTCACGCAGCAGGAGACACCGTTGCTCTGGAGCGCCTGGATGTAGTTGACAACCATGGCCGATGCCAGATTCGGGTCTTCGCCCATATACTCGAAGTTACGGCCGTTGAGCGGCGTGCGGTAGAGGTTGACGCCTGGACCCAGCAGGACGTTTTTCTTGCGGTAACGGGCCTCCTCGCCAATGCTCTTGCCATAGATGGTGGCCAACTCGGGGTTCCAGGTGGCAGCCAGACAGGTGAGGGCAGGGAAGGCGGTGATGGCATCGTTGGTCCAATGGGCATGACCCCAGTCGTTCCAGTTGATTTCCATGCGGACGCCGTGAGGGCCGTCGCTGGTCCACAGTTCGGGTACACCCAAACGGGGCACACCTGGGCTACAGAACTTGGCCTGTGCATACGACAGACGCACTTTCTCTTCGAGAGTCATCTGCTTGAGCAGATTGTCTATCTGTTGCTCGAGGTTCTGTGCCATCATGGGGAAGGCCGTCACAGCGAGCAATAGGGAGGTAATCCAATGTTTTTTAATCATAGTGATTATAAAGTTAAAGAGTTTTTCGGAATAATCAGAGTACTCAGAGTAATCAGAGCCCCCTCCCCATTAAGGGGGAGGGTTGGGGAGAGGGTCTGTTACAGTTTAATCACCTGCGGTTCGCCATTGTAGTTGACCTCGATGCCGAAGGCCTCAGGATTGAAGTCATGAGGATGGTCGGCACTGACCGGAATGACCAGGAAACGGCGACCGGAGAGCATACCCTTGAAACCACCTTCGCGGCGGTGGAAGGTGAGAGTCTTGTCCTTCTCGCTGTACTGCAACTTGATTTTGGTGTAAGCACCCTTCTCGTAATTGTAGTTGGTGCCTTCGTCCTCGTAGAGGGTGAACTCGGCATCCTGACCCTCATACAGATAGATGCGCGTGAAGAAGCCTTGGTCCTGACCCGTGTATTGTTGGGCGGGGCCGACAGGGATAATAGAACCGGAACGCACAAAGAGAGGAATGCGCTCGTAGGGAGCGTCGCACACCTTGGTCTCGTCACCCAGAGAGGCCACTTCGCCAGTGTAGAAGTCATACCAGGCAGGTTGGTCACCCTCCTTGGCAGCAAACTTCGGGAAATAGACCTCGCGCTGACGAGCCTTGTACTGGAAGACAGGGTTGACCATAATCGAGGGACCGAACATGAACTGGTAGCCGATGTTGCGGACCTGGGCGTCGTTGTTGAAGTCCATGACCAAAGGACGCATGATGGTGTAGTCGTCGAAGTGAACCATGGCCGTGAGCGAGTAGATGTAGGGCAACAGACGATAGCGCAGGTTGATCTGCGAGGTAATGGCCTGATAGGCAGGATGTTTCTCGGGTGCAATGTTCCATGGTTCGCGGTAGGGGAACTGACCGTGCGAACGGTACATAGGAGCAAAGACACCCCACTCGTGCCAGCGTGCATTCAACTCACGCCACTCCTTGAGGTCCTCGTTCTCCTTGCCGGTCTTGTCGAACTCACGTTGAGCACGCTCGAAACGCTTCTCGACCGAGAATCCGCCAATGTCCTGACTCCAGAACGGGATGCCCGAGATGGAGAAGTTCAGACCGGCGGTAATCTGGGTCTTCATATCCTCCCAACGGGTGCCGATGTCGCCACTCCAGGTAGCAGTGCTGTAACGTTGCTGACCAGCAAAGCCGTTGCGAGTGAGGAGGAAGACACGTTCGTCGTTCTGCTCGCGTTGGCCATTGTAAATAGCCTCGGCATTGACGATGCTATAAGCATTGAAATATTCGTCCGACGAGCCCAGATAAGTAGGACCACAGAGCAGTTTGCGGTAAGGAATGTCGGTGCAGTCGCGGATGTTAGGTTCGGAGGCATCCATCCACCAGGAGTCAATACCGATGGTGCCGAGGTGCTCCCAGAGTTGGTTCCAGAACACCTTGCGAGCCTCGGGGTTGTAGGCATCGTAGAAAGCATATTTGAAGCCGAGCCAGTCAATGAGGGTATCCTTGATGCTCTGCTGGTAGATGGCACCCATCTCGTTGAGTTCCTTGAAGTGCTCCGTACCTAAATAATACTTCGGCCAGCAGGAGATCATGATCTTGGCGTGCAGGCGGTGAATCTCGTCTATCATGCCCTTGGGGTCGGAGAAACGGGTGGGGTCGAACTCGAAGGCACCCCACTGGTCGGGAGTCCAGTAGTTCCAGTCCATGACGATATTGTCGATAGGGATGCGGCGCTGACGGAAACCACGCAAGGCATCCAGAATCTCGTCCTGCGTCTTGTAGCGTTCGCGGCTTTGCCAATAACCCAACAGCCAACGAGGCATGATTTGCGCCTTGCCGGTGAGTTGGCGATAGCCCTTGATGACCTCATCCAGGTTGTCGCCGAACATCACATAGTAGTCCATCTGCTGCGACATCTCGCTCCAGAACGAGAGTTGGTTCTGTTCCTGAGCATCGACAGGAGCCAAGGCACGCAGACCGCAATAGGCCTCGCCGCCATCGGGTTGCCACTCCAAGCGGAATTTGTATTTGCGACCCGCCTCCATAGGAACCGAGAACTTACGGGCATTGGGGTTCCAGGCGGTGCGCCAGATGGTCTGGTCACCCTCCTTGCCTGTGCCGGCGACGTCTTCGGTATAGACGTTCTTGCCGTCGATGTAGATCTTCTGATAGCCGCTGTAGTAGTGGCTGAAACGATATTCGCCCGAGGTCTTGGGTTCAATCTCACCCTCGTAGGTGACGGTGGCAAAGGCGAGCGGGAAAGCGGGCAAGTTCTTGGCCGACTTGAGGTTCTCGAAGTAGATGGAGTCCTCGCGGCGCACCAAGGTCTGTTGACCTGGAGCTGAGTAAGTGCCTGTCAGGGCACCCGCCTGACCCTCCTTGTCGTAGAGGGTGAAGAGCTCCTGCAACTGGCTGTAGTCCTTCGGATTACCGAAACGCATCAACGAGTAACTGTCGTAGAGCACACCGTAGTTGCGGCTCGATACCACGAAGGGGATAGATACCTTGGTGTTGTACTGGAAGAGTTCCTCGTTGCGGCCCTTGTAGTTCCACTCGTCGGCCTGATGTTGGCCCAAACCATAGAAAGCCTCGTCGGCAGGGCTGTCGAAGACGACGCGGGTGGTCCAACCTGTATATTTGGTCGGGTTGGCTTGGTCGTTGTAACCCACGCTGTTGTCGTCCTTGGTGGTGTTGCCCTCGCTGTGCGTCCAGACGGTCTGTTCACACGCGTAAGGTTGGAAGGTCTTGCTGCCTTGGGCCTGCTCGGCCAATAACTCGTTCCCTTGCAGGTCGGTGAACCACACGCGACCCGTCGATTTCTGGATGTTGGCACAGATGGCAGAGGTCTGCACACACACGACGTCCTCGTGGGAAGAGACTTGGAACGCCTCTTTGGGCAGAGGAGTCTGCGGCACGATGATGAGAGAAGGCTTGTCGGCAAACTGCTCCTCGGCAGTCGCGCTGACGCGGATTATCTTTGGACTGATGACCTCCAGGCGCACCAGTTTGGCATCGCCCGATTGTACTTTCACGGTCACTTGATTGCCCTGTTGGCTATAGTCGCTGCAACTGCATAAGGCAGCTAAGGTGGCCATACAGGTCCAGGCTATTGAATGATAGTTTTTCATATTGTATAGAATAAAACGAAAGAACGAAAACAAATGAACGAAAACGAAAACAAATGAACGAAAACGAAAAAAGGAACCAAAACGATAACGATAACGAAAATACGCCGTTAACCGTTAACCCTTAACCGCCATTACGGTTCCCACTGGTCGGTGCGGAACGGGAAGGCGGGCAGTTCGTTGCCGCCGATGAGGGTGCCGGGTTGCCAGTCGTGGAAACAATAACGAACGGCAACCGGGTGGGGTACACGGGTGCTGCGAACCAACATCTGGTTGGTACGCCACCGGAAGAGCGCCTCGTCGGCAGGATAGAAACGACGGTCGGCGCCAGCCACCTCAAACCCGCGAATGTCGTAGTTGCGGCAAATGCCCATCGGTAAATCGGTGAAATTCACGACACAGGTGTCTCGTCGAATCTCCATATCCTTGTAACGAGGACCAGCCCAGCAGACTTGTTCCTGCCCATAGGTGTTGTGGAGGGCAGCCCAACAGAGACGTTGGCCGACGACACTCTTCTGACGCGGATGGATGTTATAGACCTCGTAGGGTTCTACCAGGTCATTGGTGGAAATCATGTAACTGTTGGGAATGATGGACTGAGCCAGATACTGTTGTTCACGCAGGTAGGGAGCGCGTTCCTTCTGGTCGCCGTCGTACTGATAGGGAGCTATCTCGGCGTAGATGAACGGGATATCACCGAGTCCGATGCTGTCGCGCCACAGTTGTACCATATTGGCAAGACGCTGAGCATATTGCGTGCTCGATGGACCGATGCCTACATTGCTCTCTCCCTGATACCAAAGGATGCCGCGATAGGTGTAGTGGCGTATCGGACAGAACATGGCATTGTACATCAGCAACGGGCGGTTGTAGTGAGGAAGATGTGCCCAGATGTGGGTCGTGTCGAGATCAATGTCTGGGTATTGCTCTAAGATCAGGTGATTGGTCCAACTCTCCACCGAGGCACCGCCATAAGCCGCATTGACAATGCCTACAGGCACTTGCAACGCTTCGCTGAGGGTCGAAGCAAAATAATAGGCTGTGGCACTCCAATCCAAGGTATTGGGGTAGTGGCTATCGGTCCATTGACCTTGGCAATCCTCCAGTTCCTGAGCCGACTGATGGAGTTGGACATTCATCATGCGGACATAAGGCGAACGTTGATGTGCCAGAATAGCATCGTTCATACCCCCTTGCACAGCGCATCCCGGAAAGCCCTTGAGCGGCATCTCCATGTTGCTTTGGCCCGATGCCAACCATACTTCGCCAATCAGGATGTCTTTGATTGTGACGGCGTTACTGCGTCCGCCAAAGTTGCCCGACTCGCGAATTTCAATCTGTTGCGGTTCGGTGGTGGCATCACCCGTCGGGAGAAGTATTTGCCAACGTCCTTCGTCGTTCGCCTGTGTGGCGTGCGAAGCGTTATCCCAGGAGGTGTGAATACGTAATTGGCTATTGGGAGAGGCCCACCCCCACAGGCGTACCTCGGTATTGCGTTGCAACACCATGTGATCGCCAATCACAGCGGGCAAACGAATCTCGCCTGCCGGACTAGACGTCAGGTAAATGGCAATCAAGGGGATAATGGCCAGACAGAACAAAGCGGCCAATAGAAAGAGGATTTTTTTCATACGTTCACTCTTTCTTCAAATAGTCCACCACCTGTTCGGCTATGGCCTTATGACCAGCAATCGAGGGGTGACCCTGTTGCTTGTCGATGTCGTGCAAGACGATGACGGGGATGCCGTAGTGCTTGCAGATGATTTGGAGCGACTCGCCAAACTCGGGTTTCAACTGCGTGTTGAGGATGATGTAGGTCTTGGCCATAGGGTAGTTCTGTTTCAACATCGAACAGAGGCGTGCCATGGCAGGGCGGAAGTACCACATGTCGTTTTCCGTCCAGTTGGCATACTTGTAGTGACCCAGTTTCTCGCCCGTCCAGGAGTCGTTGGTGATGCAGCAGGAGAGGATGACGTCGGGTTCGCCCAAGTTCTCGACGCGGGTATTGAAAGAGCGAGGCTGATAGTTCTCGTTCTGGTAACCAAAGTAGCCCACGGTACTGCCCGAATAGCTGTTGTTCATCTCCAATTCCCAGCCCATCTTGTCGATGACTTGCCACCACCAGGTCTCTTCGACCTTGGTGACGTCGTTCTTCTGGTTGCGGTGAGGAGAGTCGGCTTTCCAGTACCAGGTCTCGTTGGTAGCAGGAGTAAGGTAACCTTCGAAGGTGGAATAACTGTCGCCAAAGATGGTGACGCGGGTCTTCGCCGATATGTTTGACAGAGCCAAGAAGGACAGTAAGCCCAAACAGAGAATTTTTTTCATGTGTTTATTGTGTTTTTATGTTAGAGGTTTCTATTGATGCACAGAGAGTTGTTTCTATTCTAGAACATGCACAGGCGCAAAGATACATTTTTTTTCCTGAATTAGGAAATTCATTCTTCGTTTTTCGTAGAATAGTATTGAATAATGATAGAATTGTATCTTTTCCGACAGATTTTTCCCCATTTCAGGTCAAAAACGAGGCTTGTGCATCACTTTTTGGTCAATTTTTTTGGAGACTTGTTTTATTATCGCCAACTTTGCATCATGGGAAGTCGTACAGGAAGGGGCATGGATATCTCACCCTCCTGAGGCAACGAACATCCCTCAAGATTGTGGACATGAAATACTCCTTCTCCTTGATACTCATCTGTTTGAGCCTTTGCGTGGCAAGGGCTCAGAACCCGATTCCCGCACCGCCTGGAACCGGTATGACGGGAGAGGCAGATTTTTGCCGATGGCAAGATGCCGAAGGGTACTGGTGGTATGGAGGCAAAGGGACTGGGTTGTGCCGCTACGATGGCTACGAGACCGAGTCGTTCCGAAGCGACCGTCAGCATCCGAACCTCTTGAGGAGCAACGACGTGCTTTGTTTGACCGAAGTACCTTCGCGAGCCGAGATTTGGTTCGGCACCAAGGAGGGAGCCTTCGTGTTGAGCAAATCCGATTACACGATCCGACCCATCGAGGTGTCGAACGGTATGGAAACCAACGAATTGGCCGACAAACGCATCACTTGTTTGGCGACGGCGCCCGACAGTACGGTGTGGTTAACCTACCGCAACCAGTTGTTGCATTTCTCGGCCGACGGCACTTTGCAGGAGCGATTGGAGACAACGTGGCAAGGCAAGAACCGCAGCGTCCTCCGTCTCGCATTGGGGGCAGATGGTACGTTGTGGGTCGGTTTGTGGAATGGCGGCACCCTTTCTTTTCGACGGGAAAATGGCGTTTGGCATCCAGAAGAACACTCATCGGACGATTTTCCCGTCGTTACCTCTTCGTCCCTGTCGCCCGACCAGCAGAAACAACAGATTGACTCCCTGATGACCTTATTTGCCCCAGGGAACGACGCCAAAGTGCTGTCGTGGGTCACTTTGCCTGATGGACATATCTATATTGGTACTTATCATGCGCTTTATCTCTATGATGGACAAAAGGTTGAGCAGAAAATGGATGGGTTGGACAAGGTGCGTAGCCTGGCCTATTCCGAAGCGACGCAGATCCTCTACCTGTTGAGCAAAGCGCGGGGTGTGTGTCGCTGGAAAGAGGATCAGTTGACGGTGCTTCTCGACAGTGTCCAGTATCGCCAGATGCAGTTGCAGGGCGACACGGCATTGTTGTTGTCGGAGGGTATTTCGGGCCTTCGACTTTTGGATCTCCGTACGCTGCAATTGAGTGCCGATATCACCCAGGCCAGTGTCCGACCTGTTGTCACCGCCTATGTGGTAGGTGGCAAGCGACAGTTGTTGCCCTATGGCCAACGTCAGCTGACCTTTCCCCGTGAGACCGATTTGGTGGAGTTCAGTCTCTCGACGCTTACCTTTGAACAAACGTCCCGCGTGCAGTTTGCCTATCGTTGGAAAGAGACAGCACCTTGGACCGAGTTGTCCGAAGGCAAGCATGTCATCCAGGTGGCACACTTAGCAGCTGACACTACGCACCTGCAAGTCCGCGCCACCGATATGTACGGACGATGGGGTGCCCCGACCGAGGTACTTACTTTATACCGTCCCGCCCGATGGCAGGAGTCGGTTTGGGTGTGGCTGTGTCTCGCTTTGACCGTCCTCGGTTTGGCGATTGGGGTGTTCATTTGGGCAAGAAAGAGGGCTCTGAAGGTGGATAGGATGGCCGATGACAAGTCACAGGAAGAGACCGACCCGCTCTCGGTGGCCGACAGGGAGTTCATGAACAAGGCCGTGGCGGCAGTCTCTGCCCACATGACCGATTCGGACTATTCCGTCGATGCCCTTGCCAGTGACCTCTGTATGAGTCGAGCCAGCCTGTATCGCCGGATGCGTGGCATCACGGGACAGTCGCCGACCGACTTCCTCCGTAACCAACGTCTGGAGCAGGCTGCCCATTTGTTATGTACAACTTCACATAGTGTCAACGAGATTGCCGACTTGGTGGGTTTTGCCTATGCCAGCTATTTCTCGAAGTGCTTCAAGGAGAAGTATGGCGTCTTGCCGAAGGACTATAAGGATGCTCCCCGATAGGGAGTTTTTTTGGAGTAATCGGAGTATCCTGAATACTCGGAGTACTCTGACTATTCCTCTTTGCAACGATTTTCTTATTATTTGCGACCACGTTTTTAGGCTGTTTGCCAATAAATACCGACCTTTGCAGCCGTAACTTATTCTTTTGTACTATGAAGCGGCTTACACTCTCATTCCTTGTTTTTTGTGCGTCGTTGGGCATCGGACAGACACAGACCAACGACCTTTCCAATCGTGCACTCTGGGCCAGTATCAATGGCAAAAAAGATGCCTCTCTGGGTGACTATCAACAACACACGGGCAAGGTGCTCGTCTCATGGCGTATGCTCCCAGGGGATGATGCTACGACTGCGTTCGACCTCTATCGCGCAGCAGGGTCGGGCGTGGAACGAAAGATTGCCTCGAACCTAAAGAACTGTACCTGTTTCCAGGATGCGTCGGCGAGTACGTCGTCCGGCAATCACTACCGCCTCACCTATGCAGGCAACACCGAGACTCTCTCTACGTTTACTTTGCCCAAGGCGCAGATAGCCAATGGATTACCCTATTGGAGCATTCCGTTGGCCGACACCAAGGATGTCTATGCCAATACCGACAAGGTGGTCTATACCGCCAACGACGTGAGCGTGGGTGACTTGGACGGTGACGGTGAATTTGAACTGGTTGTCAAACGTTTGCAAAGCGTTAAGGACGACAACGGCAACATCGTCAGCGATGGTTCGGGCGCCAGTTATTCGCAGCAAGATTGTCTCTGGGCGGTCATCTGGGATGCCTACAAACTGGATGGCACCCTCCTGTGGCGCATCAAAGGCGGTCCCGGTATCATTTTAGGCAATTCATCGAGTTTCGCTATTGCCGACTTCGATGGAGACGGATGTGCCGAAATGGCGATACGTACCTGCGAGGGTACCGTTTTCGGTGACGGACAGGAGATACCCGACACGAATGGCGATGGCAAGATTGACTATCGCACCTGGGGAAATCAGAATAGCAGCAGTCCCGGTTGGGCCGATCACTACAATGTGGCAGGTCCGGAGTTCCTCAGTATTATAGATGGTAAGACGGGACGGGAATTGGCACGCGACAACTTCATCGCTCGTGAGACCAGCGAGGCGTGGGGTGACAACTACTGGAAACGCGCTTGTTCCTTCCGCATCGGTGTCGGTTGCTTTGACGAGACCGGTCTGCCTTCGGTCGTCTTGGGTCGAGGAGTTTATGCCCGCTCGGTCATCGAGGCCTGGGATTGGCGCGAAGGCCAACTCACCAAGAAATGGCGTTTCGATACCAACGACAACAAGGTGGGCAAGGATGGCAAACGGCACAGCACCTATGCCGCCCAAGGCAATCACTCGTTGAATGTGGCCGACTTGGATGGCGACGGATTGGACGAAGTGATGTATGGGTCGATGGCGGTGGATGATGATGGTATCGGCCTCTGGAACACGCAGTTGGGACATGGCGATGCCAACCACGTCGGTAAGTTCCTGCCGCAGCGCGAGGGTCTGCAGATGTTCCACTGTCTGGAGACTGGCACCACGATGGTGGCGTTGCACGATGCCCGCGACGGGTCGGTCATCTGGAAGAAAGAGGCGGCGAGTGCCAACGACATGGGCCGTTGTCTGGTGGGCGACTTCTTCCCCGAATATCCAGGTTGCGAGTTCTTCTACTATCAAGGTAACTATATCCAGCAGGATGGTACCGAGACCGCCATCAACACCAAAGGGCAGAAAGGCGGTTGCGGCATGGCGGTGTGGTTCGACGGCAATCTGTCGCGCCAACTCATTGAAGATAATATCATCAACAGTCCTAAGTACGGGCGCACTTTCACCATGTACCGTTATTCGGAAACCTTCATCAACGGAACGAAGTCCAATCCTGCCTGGTATGGTGACCTCTTGGGTGATTGGCGTGAGGAGGTTATCTTGCCCGACGCCACCCGATTGGCCGACATCAAGATTTTCTCCACTTGGTACCCCACTACCCACAAGTTCCCGTGGCTGATGACTGACCACTGCTACTGGATGAGTTGCCTCAATGAGAATATCGGGTACAACCAACCTACCCATACGGGTTACTATCTGGGCAGCGACTTGAAGAGCGATGCGGAAGCCTGGACCGAAGCAGCCAAGGTGCAGAACCGGGAGGCGGTATCGGCGATTGCTACGGTATCGACCGAGGCGAAAAACTCCCTCTCGGACTCTTTCTCTCTTTCGGGTATGCGCGCCTCTGCCTCGCAACGGGGCATTTGTATCTCTCAAGGTAAAATCATTTTTAAGAAGTAACGTATGCGAAGACTGCTTTCCCTTGGTTGGATGATGCTGTTTGCTCTTCAGGCGGTAGCCGTGGAGCGACAGGAACGTAATTTCAATGCCGATTGGCGACTTTGGGTTGGTGACTTGCCCGAGGCATCGGCTCCGACGTTTGATGACGCTCGTTGGCAACAGGTGACGTTGCCTTACGCCTTCAACGGGGACGAGGCGTTCCGCAAGGATATCGTCGATTTGACCGATACTATCTGTTGGTACCGAAAGCGGTTCGTGCTCTCGGCCGACGAGGTGCAAGGCAAGGTCTTTGTGGAGTTCGAGGGGGTACGACAAGCCGCCGATGTCTATCTGAACGGACATTCCTTGGGCTTCAGCGAGAACGGCGTGATGGCTTTCGGCATGGACCTGACCCCTTTCGCACAGGTGGGAGAGAACGTGTTGGCCGTACGTTGTGACAACAGTTGGACCTATCGTTCCCGGGTGCACGACAGTCGCTACCAATGGAACGACAAGAACTTCAATGCTAACTACGGCGGCATCCCCAAGAACGTGCGTCTGCATGTCACCGACCGCCTCTACCAGACCTTGCCGCTTTACTCCAATCTGGGGACAACGGGTACGTATGTCTATGCAACCGACTATGACATCCCAGGCCGACGGGCAGTCGTGCATGTCGAATCGGAGGTCCAGAACGACGACGCGCGTGCTCGTACCTTCACCCTCCGAGCCCAAGTGTTCGATGCCGAGGGGCAGGAGGTAGCCTGTTTCGCGTCGCATCCCGTCACCCTGCAGGCGGGAGAAAGGACCCATGTCCAAACCCAACAGCGCCTGGACAACCTGCATTTCTGGTCGTGGGGCTATGGTTATCTCTACACCGTCCGCACCGCATTGGTGGAGGAGGGCAAGAGTGGCGACTTTGTTACCACGCGGACGGGCTTCCGCAAGACCGGGTTCGGTGCTGGCAAGATACGGCTCAACGACCGTGTCCTGATGGTGCATGGCTATGCCCAACGTACCTCCAACGAGTGGCCGGGAGTCGGTCTGAGTGTTCCTGCTTGGTTGAGCGACTACTCCAATCGGTTGATGGTGGAGTCGGGTGGCAACCTGGTCCGTTGGATGCACGTCACCCCTTGGAAGCAGGATATCGAGTCATGCGACCGCGTTGGACTCCTTCAAGCCATGCCTGCCGGCGATGCCGAAAAGGATGTGGAGGGTCCCCGTTGGGAGCAACGAAAGGAGTTGATGCGCGATGCCATTATCTACAACCGCAACAACCCCAGCATCCTCTTCTACGAGTGCGGCAACGAGAGTATCAGCCGCGAACACATGTTGGAGATGAAGGCCTTGCGCGACAAGTATGACCCGCATGGTGGCCGCGCTATCGGCAGTCGGGAGATGTTGGATATCGACGAAGCGGAATACGGTGGCGAGATGCTCTATATCAACAAGAGTCAGAAACACCCGATGTGGGCGATGGAATATTGCCGAGACGAGGGTCTCCGTAAGTATTGGGACGGGTTCAGTTATCCTTTCCATAAGGAGGGCGACGGTCCGTTGTATCGCGGCAAACCTGCCACCGACTACAACCACAACATGGACCAGTTGGCCATCGAGATGGTACGTCGTTGGTACGACTATTGGCGGGAGCGACCTGGCACGGGAACCCGTGTCTCGTCGGGCGGTGTCAAGATTGTCTTTTCCGATACCAACACTCATCATCGTGGCGAGTCCAATTACCGCACCAGCGGTGTGACCGATGCCATGCGCATTCCCAAAGATGCTTTCTTCGTGCATCAGGTGATGTGGAACGGTTGGGTGGAACCCGAAATGCCCCGTACCTATATTATCGGACATTGGAATTATCCTGCCGGAACCGTGAAACCCGTCTATGTGGTCTCTACCGCCAACGAAGTGGAACTGTTCCTCAATGGCAAGAGTTTGGGCAAGGGACGACAGTCTTATCGTTATCTGTTTACCTTCGATGCAGTTCCTTTTGCGCCTGGTACGTTGGAGGCAGTAGCGTCCGACGGAAGTCGATACTCCTTGGCAACAGCAGGTGACCCTTATCAGTTGAAACTCACGGCTATGCAGAACCCCGAAGGGACGAAGGCCGATGGTGCCGACCTAGTGCTTTTTGAGGTGGAGGTGCTGGACCGACAGGGGAGAAGATGTCCGTTGGACGACCGGATGATTCATTTCCAGTTGCAGGGTGAAGCCACTTGGATAGGCGGTATCGGAACCCGTCATAATGCCGATTCCCTACGCCCCGACACAAACCGTCCAGAGGGTCTGCTCGACGCAGCGGCGATGAAGAATTTTTCCGATAACTATGTGGGTTCTATGAATTTGCCGGTCGAGTGTGGTGTCAACCGTGTCTTGGTGCGTACCACCCCGCGGGCTGGCAAAATCACTTTAACCGCGATGGCCGATGGAGTCAAGTCGGCTCGCCAGACGGTGAAGAGTGAAGCCACGTCCCGTCGTGGTTCTTCCCTTTCCGACACGGGCTTGCACCCGCGATATACCTTACCTGTTTCGTTGATGCGTGGTCCGACACCTCTCACGCCTTCGTATCAGGAACAGCGGACAGGCGTGAAGATACTTTCTGCCACCGCCGGTTGCCAAGCCGAACAGGCCTCCAACAGTTTCGACGACAACGAATTGTCGGAATGGAAGAACGACGGTAGGTTATCGACGGCATGGATAAAATACCGACTGGAACGGAAGGCCATCATCGACGATATCTGCCTCAAACTGACGGGTTGGCGTTTGCGTAGTTATCCACTCGAGATTTATGCCGGAGATACGCTCATTTGGAGTGGCAACACCGAACGTAGTTTGGGATATATTCACTTGACGACCACGCAGAAAGTGTGTGCCGACGAGATAACCATCCGCCTCAAGGGGGCGGGCCAAGACGAGGATGCCTTCGGTGGCATTGTCGAGGTGGCCGAACCTGCTGCTGGCGAACTGGACCTCTTCAAAGCCCGCAACGGCGAAAAGACCAAGAACGAACTCCGTATCGTGGAGGTGGAGTTTTTGGTTAACGATTAAGGGTTAGGGGTTAACGTTTATGGTTTAATGGTTAATGTTTAACGTTTATAGTTGAAGCCGCCAACGGAAGGATTGTCCTCTTCCGTTGGCGGCTTTGCTTTTGTTTCCTATAATAATAAGGGATCGTTAGATACCGCAGATGCGTTTGATTTCGGCCAATTTGTTGAGGGCCTCCATCGGGGTCATGTTGTTGGGGTCGAGACCCTTGATTTCGTCACGAATCTGACTGAGTACGGGGTCGTCCAACTCGAAGATCTGGAACTGATAGCCCGCCGGGGCGGCGGAGGGTTTGATTTGATTGACAGGCACTTGCGTGGCCAGTTTCTCGGCCGAGGCGGAAGCCTCTTCCAACGACTTGAGCACCTGGTCGGCACGGCGCACCACTTCGGGGTTCATACCAGCCAGTTTGGCGACGTGGATACCGAAACTGTGTTCGCTGCCACCGGGCATCAACTTACGGAGGAAGAGCACCTTACCACCCTCCTCGCGGACGCTGACGTTGTAGTTCTTGATGCGTTCGAACGACTTCGCCATCTCGTTCAGTTCGTGATAGTGCGTAGCAAAGAGCATCTTGGGTCGGCCTTCGGTGTGCTCGTGGATATATTCGACAATACTCCAGGCAATCGAGATACCGTCGTAGGTCGATGTGCCTCGTCCCAACTCGTCGAAGAGGATCAGCGAACGGGGCGAGACATTGTTCAGGATGTTCGATGCCTCGGTCATCTCCACCATGAAGGTCGATTCGCCCAACGAGATGTTGTCCGAAGCGCCTACGCGGGTGAAGATCTTATCGACAATGCCGATATGGGCAGCGTCGGCTGGCACGAAACAACCGATATGGGCCATCAAGGTGATGAGAGCGGTCTGACGTAGCAAGGCCGATTTACCTGCCATGTTCGGACCCGTGATCATCATGATCTGCTGCTGGTCATCCAGCAGCACATCGTTCGGCACATAACATTCCCCCACAGGCATTTGTCGTTCGATGACGGGGTGACGGCCTTGGCGGATGTCGATGACGGTGCTGTCGTCCACATCGGGGCGCACGTAGTGATAACGTTCCGCAATGCGACTGAAGGCGAGCAGACAGTCCAGGCGTGCCATGAGTTGGGCATCCAACTGAATGATAGGGATATACTCCTCCAAGGCATTGAGCAATTCCTGATAGATGTTCGTTTCGAGGTCCAGGATACGTTCCTCGGCGGTGAAGATCTTGTCCTCGTACTCCTTCAGTTCCTGAGTGATGTAACGTTCCGCGCCCACCAATGTTTGCTTGCGTACCCATTCCGAGGGCACTTTGTCACGGTGCGTGTTGCGTACCTCTATATAATAGCCGAAGACGCTGTTGAAAGCCACTTTGAGCGACGGGATGTCATACTCGGCTGCCAGACGTTGCTGGAGGTTGATGAGGTAGTCTTTTCCCGAGTGGGCAATCTGCCGCAGTTCGTCCAGTTCGGCATTGACGCCCGACTGGATGACCGTGCCTTTGCCCACCTGCACGGCGGGTTCGAAGACAATCTCACGGCGGATGCGGTCGGCGATGCGCTCACAGGTATTGATCTGTTCGCCCATGCTCTGGAGTTGGTCCAGTTCGGACGACTGGCACGCCTCCTTGATCTCTTTCAATGCCTCCAGGGCAAAACGCAACTGCACCACCTCGCGAGGCGTGACACGTCCCACCGCCACTTTTCCCACGATGCGTTCCATGTCGCCTACGTCCTTGAGGTTCTCGGCGATGACGTTGGCGCGTTGCGGGTCCTTGAAGAAATATTCGACCACCGTATGACGGTCACGAATCTGCTCCACGTGGATAAGCGGGAAGAGCAACCAACGGTGCATCATACGACCGCCCATCGGGGTGATGGTGTCGTCCAGGATACTGAGCAACGACCGTCCGCCCTCGTTCATCGGCGCCACCAGTTCCAGGCTGCGGATGGTGAACTTATCCAGACGCATATAGGACTGATTATCAATGCGTCGCACCGAAGTGATGTGCCGGATGTTCTTGTGTTGCGTGGCATCCAGATAGCGGAGGATAGCCCCTGCCGAAGTGATGGAGAGGTACATCTCCTCGATGCCGAAGCCCTTCAGGTTCTGGGTGTGGAAGAGGTCCAACAATCCGCGCATCGCATTGTCGTAACTGAAGTAATAGTCGTCCAGTTCGTAGCAATAGGGATTGGTGGTGAAGTGTTGCTGATAAAACGGTTTCAATCCCTTCAGGAAGAGCATCTCCTTGGGGGCATAGTTGCCAATCAGTTTGTCGATGTAGTCGTACGACCCTTCGGCCACCAGAAACTCGCCCGTCGAGATGTCCAACAGCGCCAATCCCACCTCGGGAGCGGCGCTGTTACTTTTTCGTGCCCCCTCGCGTTGAGAGGTACCGAACGTGACGGCCGCCAGGAAGTTGTTCTCCTTGGCATTCAATACGTTGTCGCCCATCGACAGACCCGGCGTAATCAGTTCGGTGACACCGCGTTTCACCAGTTTCTTGGTCAGTTTCGGGTCCTCCAACTGCTCGCAGATGGCCACGCGTTTGCCCGCCCGCACCAGTTTGGGCAGGTAGGTGTCGAGAGCATGGTAGGGGAATCCCGCCAACGGACTGCCGGCACGGGAGGTCAGGGTGATGCCCAGGATGTCGTGAGCCTCCTGAGCGTCGTCACAGAACGTCTCGTAGAAGTCACCTACACGATACAGGATGATGGCATCATGGTATTGGTTCTTCAGTTCGAGGTACTGTTTGATTAACGGGGTTTCGTTAGGATCGCTTGCCTTGGGCATGGTTTTCTTATTAATAATTATCGGAGTAATCTGAATACTCTGAGTAATCTGAGTAATCCGAGTACTCTGATATTGTTCAATCTACTATATTATCTCCTCCCCTCGGGGAGGTTGGTGGTTTAATGTTTAATGGTTAAGGGGGAGGAATGGGATAAATGGGAGCAACTGATTGTAACTACTTTACACTTTACTCATTACTCTCTACTCTCTCCCTCAAAGTACTCCTTCGCGAACTCCCAGATGACCAGGCCGGTGGTGACAGCCACGTTCAGGGAGTGCTTGGTGCCGTATTGAGGAATCTCCAGACAGCCGTCACATTGGTCCACGACCGACTGCTGCACCCCCTTCACCTCGTTGCCCATCACGATGGCATAGCCCTTGGGCGAACTGGCATGGAAGTCGGGTTTCCAGTCGGTCAACATCGTGCTGCCCTGACATTGCTCGATGGCCATCACCTGATAATCACGTTGTTGCAACGAGCGGACCGCCTCGTGCGTATCGGCAAAGTATTGCCAATCCACCGAGTCCTCGGCACCCAGCGCCGTCTTGTGAATCTCCAGCGACGGTGGGGTGGCCGATATGCCGCACAGGTAGATGGCTTCCACACGGAAAGCATCACTGGTGCGGAATACCGAACCGATGTTGTTCAACGAACGGATATTGTCCAGAACGATGATGAGCGGCATCTTCGTCGAGGCTTTGAACTCCTCGGTGGAGATGCGTTCCATCTCCAGCATAGTCAACTTCTTCATGGCGCGCAATTAACGGATCCAGAGGAGTTCACGATACTTCGGCATAGGCCAGATGTTGTCGTCCACGATCTCCTCCAACTTGTCGATAGGCTTGCGGATGCCGAAGAACGAGTCGGCAATCTCCGAGTAGGCGAGTGCCTTCTCGTAGGGGTCTTCGATGCGGTTGGCAATCTTGCGTTTCTCCACCATGGCATCCACTTTATCCTTGATTTCGGCATTGTAGGCCGAGATCTTCTTGATGATGGCAATCTCCGGAGCCGACAGTTCGTTGTACTCGTTCGGGAAGAGCGACTTCATCATGGTGACGTTCTTGAGGAGCGTCGATTGGTAGTTGGTGGCAGCAGGCATGATGTGGTTGATGGCAAGGTCGCCCAATACGCGAGCCTCGATCTGCACCAGTTTGGCATAGGTCTCGAACTTCACCTCGTTGCGGGCATGCAACTCCGCCTTGGTGAAGACACCCATGTGCTCGTACATGGCGACGGCATCGGGCTTGACATTCTCCAGGAACATCTTTGGTACACAACGCTCAATGTCGAGGCCGCGTTTCTGTGCCTCCTTCTGCCATTCGGGCGAGTAGCCGTTGCCGTCAAAGCAGACGGTGTCGATGATGCGTGCAATGATTGGTTTCAGGGTCTTCATCACCGCTTCCTTGACCGGCAGGCCGGTTTCCAGTTGCTTATCGACCTCGGCCTTGAAGTCGGTGAGCTGTTCGGCCACCATGGTGTTGAGGGTGGTCATCGACGACGAGCAGTTGGCCTTCGAACCCACGGCACGGAACTCAAAACGGTTGCCCGTGAAGGCGAAAGGCGAAGTGCGGTTGCGGTCGGTATTGTCGATGAAGATCTCGGGCAACTCGACCAGACCCAGACTGTAGGCATGTTTGCCGGCAATGACGATGTCGGTGTCATCGGGGACGGTCAGCAGTTTGCGGAGCACATCGTTCATCGCCTTGCCCAGGAAGGCCGAGATGATAGCAGGAGGTGCTTCGTTGGCGCCCAGACGGTGTGCATTGGTGGCCGAGGCGATAGAGGCTTTGAGCAACGCGCCGTGGCGACGGACTGCCTCCAGGGTGTTGACAAAGAAGGTGACAAACTGGAGGTTGCTCATCGGGTCCTTGCCTGGGGCATAGAGGATGACGCCGGTATTGGTGCTGAGCGACCAGTTGTTGTGCTTACCCGAGCCGTTGATGCCCTCGAAAGGCTTTTCGTGCAACAGAACACGGAAGCCGTGCTTACGGGCCACTTTCTTCATCACGCCCATCACGAGCATGTTCTGATCGACGGCCAGGTTACATTCGCCGAAGATAGGCGCAAACTCAAACTGGTTGGGCGCCACCTCGTTGTGGCGCGTCTTCATCGGGATGCCCAGACGGTGACCCATGATCTCCAGGTCCTTCATGAAGGCCTGTACACGTGACGGAATCTGGCCGAAGTAGTGGTCGTCCATCTGCTGGTTCTTGCTCGATGCATGACCCATCAGGGTGCGACCCGTGGCAATCAGGTCAGGACGGGCAGCGTAGAGGTTGTCGTCCACCAGGAAATACTCCTGTTCCCAACCCAGGTTGACCTGTACCTTGGTGACGTTCTGGTCGAAGAGCTGGCACACCGGGATGGCGGCATCGCACACCGCCTTGATGGACTTCTTGAGAGGGGCCTTGTAGTCGAGCGCCTCGCCCGTGTAGGAGATGAAGACCGTCGGGATGCAGAGGCAGTCGTCCAGGATGAAGACAGGGCTTGTAGGGTCCCACGCCGTGTAACCGCGTGCCTCGAAGGTGGCACGGATACCGCCCGATGGGAAGGAGGAGGCATCCGGTTCCTGCTGAACCAGGCTCTTGCCTTCAAACTCCTCAATCATACCGCCTTTCCAGTCGTACTCCATGAACGAGTCATGTTTCTCGGCTGTGGTCTCGGTCAAGGGCTGGAACCAGTGGCAGCAGTGGGTGACGCCATGTTCCATGGCCCATTGTTTCATACCGGCAGCCACGCCGTCGGCGATGTTTCGGTCCAGATGTGCACCGTTGTCGATGCAGTCCAGCAATGCCTTTAGAGTCTTGGAATCCAAGTACTTTTGCATCTTCTCGCGGTTGAAGACCAGTTCACCGAAGTACTCTGAGGGACGTGCTTCAGGCACATCCACCTCGACGGCATGCTTTTTGAACGCCTGTTCAATTGCATCGAATCTAAGTTTGCTCATAAATAGGGAAGAGATTTATTTTTTTAAGTGCGCAAATTTAATGACTATTTGCTAAATATCCAAACTTTTCGCAAACTTATTTCTTTGGTTTTTTTAAAAACGGTAGAAATATTCTACACTTTTTGATAATCAGCTTAATTATTGCAGTTATTTTGATTGTTTTTTGGCAGATTGCTCAGATTATCCGAAAAAATGCAACTATTTGAACAAATTCCCGTTTTTTGTGCATATAATAGCTTTTTGCTCAATAAACAAGGCAATTGGGAACAAATATCAGGAAAATATTCTCGCTCTTTTCCTCACGCTTCGACCCACATTCGACCACCTGTTGCCCACCCCTTGACGCCCCGTTGTCGTAACGGAGTTGCTCCCTTTTTCCTCCCTTTTTGCTCCCTTTTTCCTCCCTTTTTCGTTCTTTTCAAAGACGGGAAGGTAGTAGAGGGAAAACACTGTCACCTTTGTGAGTAGCCCGAAGGTGCGGCACGACGAGGGGAGGACAGTGCTACTTTTGAACTGGGGGCGGGAATTGCTCCCTATAGGAAACAATCCCAGCTACTAATGACGCGAAACGGCAGAAAACGGAGTCGGTTTGTACCACTCTATTGGATATTTACTTAACTTTGCGCGCACCCTAAAAAAAAAGGTGATGTCCTATCGGCATCGTCGCCGTCGTGTCGGGACGTAGCGTGAGGAGAGAGATTCTTCACTTCGTTCAGAATGACAAGAATAGGCTAAACGGGGCATGAAATTGGGAAATAATCAAAAAAACAATTATACGAAAATGATGACTGCAAAAGAAATCCGCGAGAGCTTCTTGAAGTTCTTTGCAAGCAAGGGATGTACCATCGTTCCATCGGCTCCAATGGTGCTGAAGGACGACCCCACCCTGATGTTTACCAACGCCGGTATGAACCAGTTTAAGGACATTATCCTGGGCAACGTCGAGAAGAAGTTCAGCCGTGCTGCCGATAGCCAGAAGTGCCTCCGTGTGAGCGGTAAGCACAACGACCTGGAGGAGGTGGGTCACGACACCTATCACCACACCATGTTCGAGATGTTGGGCAACTGGTCGTTCGGCGACTACTTCAAGGAGGAGGCCATCTCGTGGGCGTGGGAGTATCTGGTCGATCAGTTGAAGCTCGACCCCAAGAACCTCTATGCCACCGTGTTTGAGGGTTCCGAGAGTGAGGGTCTGACCCGCGACGATGAGGCTGCCAAGATCTGGGAGCGCTTCTTGCCGAAGGATCACATCCTGAACGGCAACAAGCACGATAACTTCTGGGAGATGGGCGACACCGGACCTTGTGGCCCTTGCTCGGAGATTCACTACGACTCGCGTTCGGAGGCCGAGAAGGCTGCCGTGTCGGGTCGTGACCTGGTCAACAAGGACCACCCACAGGTGATTGAGATCTGGAACCTCGTCTTCATGCAGTACAACCGCATGGCCAACGGTTCGCTCGAGAAGTTGCCTGCTCACGTCATCGACACCGGCATGGGCTTCGAGCGTCTGGTGCGCACCATGCAGGGTAAGACCTCGAACTACGACACCGACGTCTTCCAGCCTATCATCAAGACCATCGGTGCCCTGGCAGGCAAGACCTATGGTCAGGACGAGAAGACCGACATCGCCATGCGCGTCATCGCCGACCATATCCGTACCATCGCCTTCGCCATCACCGACGGTCAGTTGCCATCCAATGCCAAGGCCGGTTACGTCATCCGCCGCATCTTGCGCCGCGCCGTGCGTTATGCCTATACTTACCTCGGACAGAAGGAGGCTTTCCTCTACAAGCTGTTGCCTATCCTCGACGAGACCATGGGTGAGGCTTACCCCGAACTGTTGGCACAGAACGAACTGATTGTCAAGGTGATCAAGGAGGAGGAAGACAGCTTCCTGCGTACGTTGGAGAACGGTATCAAGCGTATGGACGGCATCATGGCCGAGACCAAGGCTGCCGGCAAGACCGTCATCGACGGCAAGGAGGCATTCACCCTCTTCGACACCTACGGTTTCCCATTGGACCTCACCGAACTGATTGCTCGCGAGAACGGCTTGACCATCGACGAGGAGCAGTTCAACGTCAACATGCAGGCGCAGAAGGAGCGTGCCCGCAACGCTGCTGCTGTCGAGAACGGCGACTGGGTAGAATTGCACGCCGGCACCACCGAGTTTGTCGGTTATGACTTCTTTGAGTGTGAGACCGAGGTACTGCGTTACCGCAGCATCAAGCAGAAGAACAAGACTTCGTACCAGATTGTCTTGGCCAAGACGCCTTTCTACGGCGAGATGGGTGGACAGGTAGGCGACAAGGGTGTGCTCATCTTCAACGGCGAGACCATCCACGTCATCGACACCAAGCGCGAGAATAACCTCGCCGTCCACATCGTCGAGAAGTTGCCAGCCGACATCACCGCTCCTGTCGTTGCGAAGATTGATGCCGAGGCACGTATCGCCCTCCAGTGCAACCATACCGCTACTCACATCCTGGACTACTGTCTCCGCACGGTGCTGGGCACCCACGTTGAGCAGAAGGGTTCGTTGGTAACACCTCAGTCCCTGCGCTTCGACTTCAGCCACTTCCAGAAGGTGACCGACGAGGAGTTGCGTCAGGTGGAGCACTTGGCTAACAAGATGGTGCGCGAGGCTATCCCGTTGGAGGAGCATCGTAACATGCCTATCGCCGAGGCCAAGAAGATGGGTGCCATCGCCCTCTTCGGTGAGAAATATGGTGACGAGGTGCGTGTCGTTAAGTTCGGCCCAAGCATCGAGCTGTGTGGCGGTTGCCACATCGCGAACACCGGCCGCATCGGCATGATCCGTATCTTGAGTGAGAGCAGCGTGGCTGCCGGCATCCGCCGTATCGAGGCCATCACGGGTCAGGCAGTCGAGGAGATGCTCGATGCCCAGCAGGACTTGTTGCGTGACCTCCGTGGCCTCTTCAACAACGCTCCTAACTTGCTCCAGACCATCCAGAAGACCTTGGCCGACGACGCTACATTGAAGAAGCAGGTTGAGGACTTCAAGCAGAAGGAGGTGGGCGAACTGAAGAAGAAACTGATGGAAAAGGCCGAGACGGTCAATGGTTTCCAGTTGGTACGCGTTCAGGCGGAACTGGAACCTGATTCGGTCAAGAACATCGCCTTCCAGCTCCGTATGGAGAACAGCAAGCTCATCTTCGTGGGTGGTACACAGTGGCAAGGTCGTCCGATGCTCACCGTGGCTGTCGGCGATGAGGCGAAGGCTGCCGGCTACAATGCTGCTGCCCTTGTCAAGGAGGCTGCCAAACTCATCCAAGGTGGTGGTGGCGGTCAGCCTCACTTCGCTCAGGCCGGTGGTAAGAATGTTGATGGCCTCAGTGCAGCTGTTGACAAGGTCATCGAACTGGCAAATCTCTAAAGAGGTGATATGTTCCATAGAACGTTCACAATAGTATTCTTCATGCTGGTCGTCTTAGGGCTGAGAGCTCAGGACGACCCGCATAGTCTTCGTCTCATGGGGGTTGCCCTGGAAGGACCTGTCGACAGTGTGTCTGCCCGTCTGCAGAGTGCCGAATGGCAGCCCTGGGGACAGTCGGACGACGGAGAGGACTACTATTATCGTGGAAAGTTCTATGGCATTCGTGCCAAACTGATGGTCTCGGCTGATTCCAAGACCCACTTGGTGTCCTCTGCCTACGTTACCGTCGGTCCTTATAGCACCCGTCAGTTGTTGGAACGCAATCAGCAGTACTTCCTTCATCAGTTGAAAAAGGAGCATGGTGACTTTACCCAGCATGCAGATGCGTGGGTGTCCATAGGCGACTTTGGCAGTATCAAACTGTCGCTGGTAGATAATGAAAACGGTTCGCACGACATTCGAGTGCTCTATTTCATAGAAGGGACTTACTATAAAGATGCCCTTACGATGGGATTGCATGGCCCTGTACAGGAGGTGGTGACAGAGAATGCCGTCAGCGAAGACCAGTTCTTGCATTTCTCGAAAGACGGTAAAATAGAGAATGCCGACCTGGCAGAGCGTCAGTATGATGCCTTGGGCTATCTGCGCTCAGCGCGAATGACAGAGAAAGAAGGTTATAGTTTGGTGAGATGTGAATACGACAGTCAATACCGACTGGTGCGCAAGACATTGGAAAACCCTGTTGCAGGTATCTCCTATGTCCATGAATATACTTACAATGGTGACGGGGAAGTGCAGACGGAACGTCAGAAGGTCTGGGAAAAAGAGGAGTGCGTGCTCATTATCAACATGCATAACAACTACCTGACACGTGACGGACAGGGCAACTGGACTACCAACTCTCTGCAACTCAGCTACTGGGAGAAAGGTACCCAGAGCCAGCAAGTCTCCGTGCTGCAGAAGCGAACCTTGTCTTACTGGGAATAACCCCAATGGCCCATTATCCCTATTAGATCCATGAATAATATCAAAGTCATAGCTTTCGATGCCGATGACACCCTGTGGGATTGTCAGTCGTGGTTTGACGAAGTACAACAGAAGTGTTGTCGTTTGCTGGCTCCTTGGGCAACGGCCCGTGAGGTAGGGCAGGGACTTTTTGAGACGGAACGCCGCAACCTCTCGCTGACGGGCTATGGTACCAAAGCTTT
>JAEEGH010006719.1_pt1 | contig 28017 bp, 19 predicted proteins | sample 9134181 | NCBI WGS metagenome assembly JAEEGH01 (sample SAMN16246544, study PRJNA631951) | gut metagenome | biome: gut microbiome; feature: rumen; material: DP-attached | host: Bos | place: Iran: Karaj | collected 2018-10 | reverse complement strand
TGTAGGTAGATTCGTTCGGACGCACGTAGAACACCTTGTCGCCAACAGTACATGTTGCCGTACCGCTAACAACAACCCAATGTTCCGAGCGGTGCAAATGCTTCTGCAACGAGAGGCGTTCGCCCGGACGCACGACGATGCGCTTCATCTTGTAACGGTCCGACGATTCGAGCACGGAGTATGTACCCCACGGACGATTGACCGTCTGTGGAACCGTCGGCAAATCGGAACCACGAGCCTTGAGCTCGTCAACAACCTTCTTCACCTTCTGGCTACTCGCAAGCGGAGCGACCAAGAGAGCATCCGGCGTATCGACAATCAACATGTTGTCCAAATCAATCGTGCAAATCTGACGCTGACCGCCCAGCACGAGAGAATTCTTGGAACCAATTGCCAAGTGCTTCGCGTTCAAGTTGTTTCCGTTTTCGTCGTGGTCGTATTCGCCATAGAGAGAGTCGAACGCGCCAAGATCAGACCAGCCGATATCACTCGGAACAACCTTCACCTTGGAAGACTTTTCCATCACAGCATAGTCAATCGAGTTCGAAGGAATGTTCATCATGTCGTCATGATCAACACGGACAAGAGCACCCTTGTTTTCTTTCTTGGCATTCGCAAACGCAACCTTCGCCGCAGACAGAATGTCTGGAGAAAACTTCGCTAGTTCATCAAGGAACGTCGAAGCCTTGAAGCAGAAGATACCGCTGTTCCAGAAGAATCTTCCAGAAGCGACGTACTTCTTGGCAGTTTCCAAGTCCGGTTTTTCGACAAAGCGCTTGACATCTTCGCCGTTCGCTTCGATGTATCCGTAACCCGTTTCCGGGCCTGTCGGAGTAATGCCGAACGTGACCAAGAATCCTTTTGTAGCAAATTCTTCGGCCTTGCGCAAGCATTCTTCGTAAGCATCAGCTTTGCGAATCACATGGTCGGATGGCGAAACAAGAACAACATCATCCGGGTTGAGACCGAGGCACGCAAGAGCAATTGCCGGAGCCGTATTGCGGCCCACCGGTTCCAAAAGAAACCGAGCATGAGTGGCACCCACTTCTTCGAGCTGATCCTTAGCCAAGAAATACTGTTCCGCATTACTGACAATATACTGCGCGCTGCAAATACGTGAATTTGTCTTTACCGTACGTTGGAACAGGGACGCCCCGTCAAAAAGACGGGCGAACTGTTTCGGCATGAGAGAACGGCTAATCGGCCAAAGGCGCGTACCGCTGCCACCGCACAAAATCAAGTTAATCATACCGATACCCACGTGTTACTTGCTTGTCGTAGTCGTTGTCGTTGATGTCGATGCCTGCTTTGAAGAGCTTCCACTTGTTGTAGTCGTTTTCGGATTACTCCAGCCATTTCTACTGATCTGCGACATGTAGTAAACAGTATTAGTAGTATTCTGGATAGCGGTAAGTGTCGGGGAAATCAAGCCAAGGAGACGGTTCCATGTTGCAAGGCCAGAAGCATCGACATATACGATATCGCGCGGATTCATTTCAAAGCGGTCCGCCATAGCAAGGGCCATAGCATTCTTCGCATTCAACTGAAAAATATCGATCTTATCCACAGCGGTATTTCTAATAACATAAATACCTCTTGAGGTTGCATCCCTTGCGTTCACACCACCAGCCGCAGCGAGAGCTTCAGCCAAGGTCATGTAATTGTCCATACGGACAATGCCACTGCGCGCCACTTCACCGAGAACATAAACTTTTCTATCCCTTTCAGTATCAGCCCTTAACGGAACGAAAATTTGGTCACCCGGCTTCACGAGGATGCGGTCGATGGCAATGTTGTCACTGAACGCACTGACATAGTTGATATTATAGATTTTATCACCACGACGAATTTGAACAAATGCGGGGTCAGCCTTTTCGTTAAATCCGCCAACTTCAGCAATTACGTCCGGGAGTGTCATCGGGTTTTCATCGAAGCTTACATAACCCGGTCTGTTCACAGCACCGGTCACAAAAGCCTTGCGGCTGTGATAACCGGTCACACGGACATCCACCTGCGGATCGTTCAAAATCTTGTCCGAAAGGCGCTTCGTAATTTCAAGACGAAGTTCCTGAGCCGTAAGGCCTGCAGCCTGAAGTTCACCCGCATACGGATAGAACAACTTGCCGTCCGTCGTCACTTTCTGACCAGCCGGCTGATACTGACCCATCGGAGACGTGAGTTCCGGATGTTCCCAAACAACAACCTGCACCTGGTCCAGAGGTCCAATCCTATATTCCAAGTCCGGGAGGGAATCCACCATGAGATCGGCCAAATTACCTTCTTGGGGATTTGCAGCAACCGCCACAGGTTCACCCATGTCCCCCTTCTCAATGGAATGAAGCTTGAACGAGATTCCATTATAAGTCGTGGAATCTTCGGGAATACTCATTCGCATTTGCGGAGCAGCAAAGCAACCACTCAAGACTGCAGCAGCCACACCACAAAGAGCAATACCAATTTTATTCATACGTTTCCTTTTTGATTTATTTGGCTTCACTTTGCCTAATCTTTTCAACCCAGTACGGCGTCAGCTTCGAAATAAAATTCCAAGCCAACACAAACGCGTTTTCCGGACGGCGGTACGGGTCAGGGATATCAACCTGGTGTGATTCACCATAGCGGAACACCTTACCTTCAAGCCAAGGATACTTATGCAAAAGTTCCCTCTTATGTCCGTTCTCCATCACCAAAATCAAATCAGCCCATTTAAGGATATCCAAATTTATTTGGCGAGCCCTGTGGGCACTCATATCCACACCATGCTGCATGGCGATTTTTTGCGCAATTTCGTGTGCAGGATTATCAACCAATGCACCAAGCCCAGCACTCATCACATTGAAGTCCGGTCCGAGTTCCTTCTTCAAGAGGTACTCCCCTGTCGGGCTTCGGCAGATGTTACCAGTACAAACAACAAGAATGTTTTTCATAGTAAATAAAAAATAGCAAAATAACTAGCGACATTTAGTCATTAGTATCCAAATTGGCGGCAAAGCCACAACCGAAAGAATCTAATAACTAACGGCTAAAAACTATAAATCAAACGCGAAGTCCAAATCCTTGAGGAGCGGGTTCTTCGTGTCCTTTTCAGAGAGAAGAGGTTCGAAGCCATCGCCCACAGGCCACTTGATACCAACAGCAGGATCGTTCCACATGAGGCCGCCTTCGTCTTTCGGATCGTAAAAACGAGTGCACTTATAAACAAACGCAGCCGTCTCGGAGAGCACTACAAAACCATGAGCGAATCCCTCAGGAATGTAGAATTGCTTCTTGTTTTCGGCAGAAAGCACAACGCCTTCCCACTTGCCGAAAGTCGGACTGTTTTTGCGCAAATCAACCGCCACATCAAAGACTTCGCCTTCAATCACGCGGACGAGTTTTCCCTGCGGGTTTTTCTTCTGGAAATGCAGGCCGCGAAGCACGCCCTTGCGGGAACGAGATTCATTGTCTTGAACAAAGTCAACGTCGATGCCGCCTTCGGCAAAGTCACGTTTGCTGTAAGTTTCCATGAAATAACCGCGAGCGTCGCCAAACACCGTCGGTTCAATAATTGTCACGCCATCGATGGACGTCTTGATAAAATTGAATTTACCCATTTTTCAATTACCTATTCTTATACATCGTCTCGTAATACTTTTCGTAGTCGCCGCTCGTGATGTTATCGAGCCATTCCTGGTTGTCGAGGTACCAGCGCACCGTCTTCTCGATGCCTTCTTCAAATTGAAGCGAAGGTTCCCAGCCCAACTCCTTCTGGAGCTTGGTGGAATCGATGGCGTAGCGGGCGTCATGGCCCAGACGGTCGGTCACGTAGGTGATGAGGTTCATGTCCTCGCCTTCCGCGCGGCCCAAAAGTTTATCGACAGTCTTGATGACGACCTTGATAATGTCGATATTCTTCCATTCGTTGAAGCCACCGATGTTGTACGTCTCGGCGATTTTGCCGTTATGGAAAATCACGTCGATAGCGCGGGCATGGTCTTCCACGAAGAGCCAGTCGCGCACGTTCTCGCCCTTTCCGTAAACCGGCAGCGGCTTCTTGTGGCGGATGTTGTTGATAAAAAGCGGAATCAACTTTTCGGGGAACTGGTACGGACCGTAGTTATTGGAGCAGTTCGTCACGATGGTCGGCATGCCGTAGGTGTCGTGGAACGCGCGCACGAAGTGGTCGGAACCCGCCTTCGAAGCGGAATACGGAGAGTGCGGCGTGTACTTCGTCGTTTCGTAGAAGAAGTCGTCGCCATAAGCCAGGTGATGCTCGCTAGAGCTAGCTGTCGTGGTGAACGGAGGCGTGATGCCTTCCGGGTGGTTCATCTTGAGTGCACCGTAGACTTCGTCAGTCGAGATATGGTAGAAGCGTTTGCCTTCGTACTTCTCCGGGAGGCTTTCCCAGTAAAGCTTTGCAGCCTGAAGCAAGGAGAGCGTACCCATCACGTTCGTCTTCGCAAAGGTAAACGGATCCTTGATGGAACGGTCCACGTGGCTTTCTGCAGCAAGATGGATGACGCCATCGACATGTTCGTCCTGCATGAGCTTGTAGAAAGCGTCAAAATCGCAGATGTCCATCTTCACGAACTTGTAGTTCGGCTTGCCCTCGATGTCCTTGAGGTTCGCGAGATTGCCAGCATAGGTGAGCTTGTCAAGATTGATAATCTTGTATTCCGGATACTTATTCACGAAAAGGCGCACTACGTGGCTCCCGATAAAGCCAGCGCCGCCCGTGATGACGATAGATCTTTTTGTGTTATTCATAATTTCTTTAATAATGGATTTTTCCTTCAGCGACCTTGCGTAGATGCTGGCCATAAGGCGACTTGCCGTACTTGGCGGCGGACTCCAAAAGTTTTTCCTTGCTAATCCAGCCGTTCTTGTAGGCGATTTCTTCGATTGCGGAAATTTGGATGCCTTGGCGGTTTTCGACCATTTTCACGAACTCGCCCGCTTCGATAAGACTATCCATCGTGCCAGTATCGAGCCACGCAAAACCGCGACCGAGGAGTTTCACGTCAAGTTCACCCTTGTCGAGGTAGGTCTTGTTGAGGTCGGTAATTTCAAGTTCGCCGCGGGCGCTAGGCTTTTGCACCTTGGCAAAACCACTCACGCGGTTATCATAGAAGTAAAGTCCTGTAATGGCGTAATTGCTCTTGGGTTCCTTCGGTTTTTCTTCAACAGAAATCACCTTGCCATTTTCGTCAAATTCCACGACACCAAAGCGTTCCGGATCTTCGACATAATAGCCGAACACGCTCGCGCGGCCATTTTCTTCAGCATTCTTCACGGCAGCTTTCAGGAGCGGGCTAAATCCGTTTCCGTAGAAAATGTTGTCACCGAGCACCATCGCGCAGCAATCGTTTCCAATGAACTCTTCACCCAAAATAAAAGCCTGGGCTAGTCCGTCCGGGCTCGGCTGAACCTTGTAACTCAAGTTTAAGCCCATAGCGGAACCGTCACCGAGCAGGCGTTCAAAGTTCGGCAAATCTGTCGGGGTCGAGATGATAAGTATATCACGAATACCCGCCAACATGAGTGTCGAAAGCGGATAATAAATCATCGGCTTGTCATAGACCGGCAAAAGTTGCTTCGATGTGACCATCGTGAGCGGATACAAACGTGTGCCGGAGCCACCAGCAAGTACGATTCCTTTCATAAAATCTCCTTGTTCGCAAAAATAGAAAACTTATTACGTTTTATTTTCAAAAAAGTTATCTTTGAGGCACTATGGCAGAGCAAAGCAAGCGGATTCTCAAAGATTTTTTGAATGAACTGGTAGAAAATGCACGCGGAAACCGTGCAGATATTTCAGCTGAAGACGTTTTAGAACAATTTATGGCATGGGCGGAAGCCCGCGGGACAACGTTGTACCCAGCACAGGAAGAAGCGATTCTTGAACTTTTGGACGGAAAAAACGTCATTCTCAATACGCCGACCGGGAGTGGAAAATCCATGGTCGCGTTGGCGCTTCATTTCGACAGTCTTGTTCATAACCGCCGTAGCGTTTACACTTGCCCTATCAAGGCGCTTGTGAACGAAAAATGGATGGCACTTTGCAAGGAATTCGGAGCCGAAAACGTAGGGCTTTCGACGGGCGACGCAACCGTCAACCGCGACGCGCCCATTATCTGCTGCACTGCAGAAATCCTTTCGAACATGGCACTTTGCGAAGGCGAAACTCTTTCCATCACAGACATCGTGATGGACGAATTTCATTATTACTCTGACCGCGAACGCGGTGTCGCCTGGCAGGTTCCGCTTTTAACACTGCCGCAGTCGCGATTCCTCTTGATGAGTGCAACCGTTGGCGCTACGGAATTTTTCGAACGTGACATGACGAAGCACACGGGTCGCGAATCCGTAACCGTCCGCTCGACGCAACGTCCGGTACCGCTCGACTTCAGCTACAGCACGACAGAAATTTCAACAGAAGTGCAAAAACTCGTGAACGAAGGCAAGGCTCCAGTTTACGTTGTCCACTTTACGCAAGCCGCAGCGGCTTCGAACGCGCAAAACTTCATGAGTCTTGACTTGTGCACAAAAGAGGAAAAAGCCAAGATTAACGAAGCAATTAAGGAAGTCCGATTTGCCAGCCCGTACGGTCCAGATGTCAAGCGCTGGCTCAAGCAAGGCATTGGGTTGCACCACGCAGGTCTTTTGCCGAAATACCGTATTCTCTGCGAAAAGCTCGCCCAGCAAGGGCTCTTGAAAGTCATCTGCGGAACGGACACGCTCGGCGTTGGCGTGAACGTTCCTATCCGCACAGTACTGTTTACGCAACTCTGCAAGTACAGCGGCGACAAGACCGCGATTTTGACCGCCCGCGATTTCCACCAAATTGCTGGCCGCGCCGGACGAAAAGGTTTCGACAATGTCGGTTACGTTGTCGCACAAGCGCCGGAACACGTCATCGAGAACTTGAAACTTGAAGCCAAGTCACGCACGACAGGAAAGAAATTTCAAAAACGCAAACCACCGGAGCATGGTTACATTCCCTTCGACGAAAATACGTTCAAGCGTTTGATTGACTCCGCACCGGAACCGCTCACATCGAGTTTCCAAGTGAACCACGGGATGCTTTTGAACATTTTGAGCCGCCCGACAGACGGTTGCCGAGCCATGCGCACGCTCCTCAAGGATTGCCACGAAAGCGCCGCCAGCAAAAAGCAATTGCAACACCGTGCATTCTTGTTGTTCCGAAGCCTTGTCGAAAAAAAGATTATCGAATTCGTTCCAGCTGTTGCCGAGGGCTACAGCCACTTGCGCGTAAACATGGATTTGCAAGACGATTTTTCGATGAACCAACCGCTTTCGCTGTACCTACTAGACACACTCCCGAAGCTTGACAAAGATTCACCGGAATACGCTTTAGACGTTATTACCTTGTGCGAAAGCATCCTCGAAAATCCTGAAGCTATCTTACATATCCAGTTGAGCAAGGCTCGTGACGCCCGCATGAACGAACTCAAGGCTCAAGGCATGGAATACAACCAGCGCCTTGAGGAACTTGAAAAAGTCGAATACCCGAAGCCACTCCGAGACTTTATTTACGACACATTCAATGCGTTTGCCGATGTCCACCCGTGGGTCGATGAAAACATCGAACCAAAGTCCATCGTACGCGAGATGTTCGAAAATTTCAGCACGTTCAGTGGATACGTGAAGCAATACAATTTGCAACGCATGGAAGCGATTCTGCTCCGCCACTTGAACGGAGTCTATAAAGTTCTTTCGCAAACAGTCCCCGACGGTTACAAAAACGAAGAACTCTTGGAAATGCAGGATTACCTCGGCGACATGATCCGTCGCGTCGATTCCAGCCTCTTGGAAGAATGGGAAAAGATGGCGCACCCGGAAGATTACCAGAAGCGCCTAGAAGCGGGTACCGCCGAAGACGAGGCCGAAAAAGCGTTTGGCGCAGACAAGGCCGCAGCCAACATTACCTACGACAAAAAGCGGTTCCTGAATATGGTGCGTCAACGTATTTTCCAGATTATGATGAGTTTGCAAAAGCAAGATTTCTCAGACGTTCTGGACAGTCTCGCAGACGACCTTGCCGAAGGCGAACTTTTAGCGGATGCCGAAGGCACTCCATGGACAGAAAAGCGATTGCTAGAAATAATGGCTGCCTACACCGCCGAGCATCACAAGTTCCGTATGGATGTGGAAGGTCGTGCCCTCGCCCACACCATCGTCACTTACGAAGGCAACATCATGCACATCCAGCAAATGTTGCAGGACGAAGAAGATTTCAACGACTGGAGCATTGATTTTACGGTCAATCTCGACGAAAGCCGAGAAGCCGGAATGCCTTTGCTAAAGCTAGCCCGCATCGGTGAAGTCTAGGCTCACATAAAAACGTCGCGAACTAAGCCTCGCCGCCGAACTCGAACCCGGCTTCTTCAACTGCAGTTTTTAAAGCGGACTCGTCGATATCATCATCGTCGTGCCATTCCACATGCAACGACTTGCTCGCAACATCGGCTACGGCAAAAACGATTCCATCAAGTGCACGCACCGCTTTTTCAACACACGCCTTGCAATGGCTGCAATTCATGCCGTTCACGCGATATGTTTTAGATACGGGTTCGGAATGCTCATGATGGCTATATTCGTGACCATCCTCGCATTCGCAATGATCGTGGTCATGTTCACAAGAGTCCACGCATTTGCAAGATTCGCCGCAACCACAGCCGCAACCGCAATGACCGTCGCAGCCTTTATGTGCAAACTTCGCATAAATCATGAATGCGGCCAAGAGTCCTGCGCAAATGTAATCGAATACACCTAACGCTTCGTGACCGTGGCACTCCGCAGAACCTTGCGGCAACATCGCCGAAAGGAACGTGTCCATAAAGAACGTATCGACAATAAAGCCAAAGAACATCGCCCCAAACGCAATCGAGAACAAGTACGCTACAAGAGTGCGCTTGCCAAAAGCTTTACCGACCACAAGCATCGAAGCGATACTCGTCGCAGGCCCGGCCATCAAAAGTACAAGGGCGGCCCCCGGCGTTATTCCCTTTGCAACAAGCGCAAGCGCAAGCGGAATGGAACCCGTCGCACACGTGTACATCGGCATCGCCAAAAGCAATACGCAAACCATGCAAAGAATCGGATTTTCACGCAACGCAAGGAACAGTTCATTTGGAACAAATGCAGATATCAAAGCACCCAGCACGAGACCAATCATCAGCCACTTGCTCACATCACCCACCATATTGACCAAACCATAACGGAATGTTTCTTTGACTTTTTCCACAAAGGTCGCATCATGAGTATCGTGGTTGCCACAGCAACAACAACCATGTTCGTAATCGCCACATTCGCAATGGTCATCGTCGCAATCGTCGTGGTCACAGCATTCGCAGTGTTCATGTTCGTCACCGCCACATTCGCAATGGCCATCATGGTCATGGTGATGATGTTCATGATTGTAATGTTCGTGTTTCACAGCCGAATTGCCGTGCTTTTCAGCTACAGCATTCTCAACAACCTCCCCACGAGTCGCGAAATTCGTCAGCACACCACCAAAAAGAGCCGTCACAAACGCCGCTACCGGTCGCAAAATCGCAAACGGGAGTCCAAGCAATGAATATGTTGCCAAGATAGAATCCACACCCGTCGCTGGCGTCGAAATCAAAAAGCTCACGCTAGCGCCCTTACTCGCGCCTTCTTTACGAATCGCAATCGATGTCGGAATCACGCCGCAACTGCAAATCGGCAGCGGAACGCCAAACAACGCGGCCCACAGCACCGATGCAAAATTCGACTTTGCAATCTTGGGCACGTACAAATGATTCGGCACCCACACATGTAAAATTCCCGCCAGCAAAAAACCAAGTAAAAGAAACGGAGCCATCTCCGAAAACAGAGTGATAAACTCCCTAATAAATTCAAAAACGATGTTCATCGTTAACCCTTCTTTTTGTGCAAAATGTGCGCGAGACCTGTATTGAAGATTTCGCCAATATGTTCATCATCGAGCGCATAATAAATCTTGCGACCGTCACGAGTCGGCTTCACAAGATTCGCCGTGCGTAAAATACGCAGCTGGTGGCTCACCACGGACTGTTCCAGATTCAACTTTTCAGCAATAGCACTCACAGACATTTCGCCAGAAAGCAGCAAATGAATCACGCGAATGCGAGTCGTATCGCCAAAGAACTTGAAGAACTCCGAAAGTTCGAAAAGCGTATCCAGCGAAATGTTTTGCGGTTCTTTTTTCATAAAAACTTCCATTTTAATAGTTTAAACACATGAACAACAATTCATATATACATATTTTCAAATATCTTGTCAAGTGCTAACGAAATGATTTTTCGACTATTCCACGGCCACCCCCAAACAAAAGAATCCATATTTACGACTCGTATAATGCCACAAATTGCAGTATTTTCCATTATAAAAAGCAATTTTTCCATCATATAAAGGCGCACCCGCCCCTCCTTTATTATATTTTCATTACAATTAAGGGATTCCGCAAAAGAATCACATAAAAAAGGAGTTTTTATGAAGAAATTTGCAGCCGGTCTCTTGACCGCATTCTGCGCCACCGCGTTTTCCTTTGCTCAAACCACAGATCAAATCGCACAAGACAATTGGGTTGACGCCCAACCCGCAGCCCAAGCAGACGGATCTTTCAACACACAAACTCCTATCGAGACGCAATCGGTACAGACAACTTCTACTACAGAAGCAACAGTAGCCGCACCGGCAACCACACAAACTGCCCCAACGCAAGCGGCAACAACACAAGCAACGGCAGCACCACAAGATCAAAGCAACGACCCCATGCCTATTGATGAACAAGCCGCTCCAGCACCGAAAAGAGCCCCCATCGGCATCGGCGCACGCGCAGCATTCATTTACGGAAACATGTGGGGATTCAAAGATCTTAAAGCCGACGGTCTTGAACCGCCCACAGGCATTGGTGGTGAATTCGGCATCACGGCACGTTTCTCCATGGCTGCCGGGCTCGACTTTTCTCCAGAAATTTCATTCCGCATATTCGACGTAAGCCATGACGAAGATGAAATCGAAAGATGCTACAATCAAATGTTCCTCGATTTCTCATTTTACCTTCGCGCTGTTTTCGGTGGAGGATTTTTCCTTGAATTCGCTCCGCAAATTTCCCTCAATACAAGTGCCGAATATACTTATGACGGAACTAAAAACGACTTTGAAAGAATTGAACAAGCAACAGCTGAATTCGGACTCAACGTCGGTGTAGGCTACTTTGTTATAGATAATTTAAGCCTCAACTTCCGTTGGTACATGGGACTTACCGAAGTATTCCCCGACGTGAAGTATGAAGGCGACATGAACTCCATCAAGGAAGAAAAGAGCAAGAACAATGTCAGCTGGGCAACTATCAACCTAAAGGGCGCCCACACGATGATGTTCAAGTTCGGCGTCACCTACTGGTTCATTTAAGTTAGGTAAAATGAGCTCGCTCAAATCCTTAAATTTGCAACCAGTCATTTCGACCGAGAGCATGCGCAACATAGATGATGCGTCAAAGGATTTTTATGCAAAACAAATTACGAGCGAGCCTTCAAAAAAAGATGTTATCCAAAGCGGATACACATTAATGTTAGAGGCGGGGCTCTCGCTTTTCAATTTCGTAAAAACAAAAGCACTTGAGCCCATCGCCATTTTTGTAGGCGGCGGAAATAACGGCGGAGACGGACTTGTCCTTGCAAAGCTTTGCATTCAGGCCGGGATTAAAAGCACAGTTTTCAGCCTCGCTGCAACAGACAAATTCAAAAACGAAGCAAAATTAGCACTGGAAGATTTTTTTAAAGCCGGTGGATCAATCGAGCAGTGCACATTTGACAATCTGGACAACTTTAAGCTCGTGGTCGATTGCATGCTCGGCAACGGTGCCAAAGGAGAACTTCGCCCTGAATTTGCAACGGCAGTACAAGCAATAAACTCAAGCGGACTCCCTGTAATTGCAGCGGACGCGCCTACCGGCTACGATTCCGCCGCACACTTCAGCAACGATATTTGCATTCACGCCGAAGAAACAATGTTGTTCGGATTTCCGCGACTGGACGCTTACGCAAAGGAAGGCGGTTCGACTTTCGGGAAAACTGTCATTGCGCAGCTGAACTACCCCACCGAAATTGTCCAGAAATTTGACGAAAAGAATTACCTCGTTACAGAAGACGCCATTCCCCAACTTTTACCTAAGCGAGATGAATGGGGAGACAAGCGCAATCAAGGCAGCGCATTCATTATCGCAGGTTCCAAGGATATGCCGGGGGCGGCAGCACTTTGTACGGAAGCAGCACTCCGCAGTGGTGCTGGGCTTGTCACTCTTGCCACGACTGAAGCGATTACGCCAATTATCCAAGCGAAACTTTCGGAACCTGTTTTTTGCAGCCTAAGCGATTTCGGCAAAGACACAGTGCACCGCGGAACACTACGGCAAGAAAACATTTCAACATTATTAGACCGCGCAAAACACGCAAGTGCCATTGCCATCGGACCAGGTCTTTCAACAAACTTCGGCACGGTCCGAGCCGTTCTCGAATTACTTCCGCAGTTCAAGGTTTCAACAGTCATCGACGCCGATGCTTTAAACGCAATTGCAATGTTGGATGACGCAGAACCCAGATGCGGTATGGTTTTTCATGACGAGAAGTCGACAATTCAGGCAGTCACCGAATACCTGCATAATTTGCAAACACCCGCTATTTTGACTCCACACGTGCGAGAATTCGCAAGACTCTTCGGAGAACTTCCCAAAAGTAGTTTTGATATTCCCAACCGTTTAAGAGAAATCGCCGTAAGTACAAACAAAGTTATTTTGTTAAAAGGCGCACCGACCTATATCGCATCGCCTGACGGCAACGTTTACATCATCCCAGTCGCAAACTCAGGCATGGCAAAAGGCGGCAGCGGAGACGTTCTTACCGGCATTATCGCAGCCTTGCTTTCGCAGGGACTCGCCGCAACAGAAGCCGCCGTTCTCGGCGCACTTTTGCACCAGAAAGCAGGACGCATCACGCGCGAAGAACTTGGCGCTTTCAGCATGCTCCCAAGCGACATCATCAAGAATTTGCATAAAGCGTTTTAAGGCATCCCACGCCAAAACCGCATCGTTCAGCAAAACAGCCTATCAAGCTCCCCTGCGCAACTATTTTCTTTCGTCTCTCGTCTGTAGGGCAAAGCCCGTTCTCTCGCCTAAATTGCACTCCGTGCAAAATGCTAGCCTCGGTCATATCCATGCAAGCATGTCTGCGACGCTCGACTTACTCGTTTTTGCGCTTCGCGCCAAAACCGCTTCGGCTCAGTTATACTGGTAAGCAAGCTTACCAGTGCAACTTTCGCCTCGCTTGTTTTTGCTACATTCCCTAGCATGGCAGAAAAGACTTTACTATTACTTGATTCGTTCGCACTCGCGTTCCGCATGTTCTACGCATACAGCCAGAACCCGCTCGTCAACAGCAAGGGCGAAGAAGTTTCCATGATGCACGGCTACTGGGGCGCAGTTCTCCGCATTTTAGCAAAGCACAAGCCCACGCATTTCGCGATAGCACGCGATGTCGCGCACACCAAGACTTTCCGCCACGAACTTTACCCAGACTACAAGGCCAATCGCGGCCCGATGCCCGAAGAAATGGCAGCGCAGATGCCGCTCCTTTGCGAATCTTTGGAAGCAAGCGGCATTCCGCTTTTGTCGGAGCCAGGTTACGAAGCCGATGACGTGATGGCAAGCGCCGCCGAAGCCGCTGTCAACGCAGGCTTCGACCATGTCGTGATTATCAGCAAAGACAAGGACATGTCGCAAATCGTGACCGACAAAATTCACCTTTTCCATTTGGAAAAAGGCGCCGACGGCATCGATTTTGGGCCACAGCAAGTCCTTGAAAAATATGGCATTCCGCCAGAAAAAATCCGCGACTATCTCGCACTCATGGGCGACTCGAGCGATAACGTTCCGGGCGTTCCGAAGGTCGGCCCGAAGACGGCCATCCAGCTGTTGACCGAATACGGCGACATGGACAACATTTACGCAAACCTCGACAACATCAAAAAGAAAGGCTTGCACGACAATCTCGCGAACAACAAGGAACAGGCATTCCTCAGCCGCGAACTCGTGACGTTACAGACAAAGCGGGCCTACAGCGGCAATCTCGACGCGCTCGAATTTTGCGGCATCCACAGCGATACGCTTGAAGGCATTTTCAGGGAACATGAAATCAACAGTCTCATCCGCCTGCTTGAAAACGTTCCGAGCAAGACCGGCTTTGTGCGCGATTCCGACGACTCTGCGACGGGGGCCGAGAACAACAAGGTTGGTGAGCCTGCCGAACCACCCGCCGACCTCCCGCCCACCTACATCTGCGTTGATAACGATGAAGTTTTCGAACAGATGAAAAATGAATTCGACGAAGCTACAGAAATAGGCATCGACACCGAAACCAACGGACTCGATCCGATGCAGTGCAACATCGTCGGGCTTTGCCTTGCCGCCGCCGCAAAAGACGGTAGCGTTCCCAAGGGATATTACATTCCGCTCGGCCATACCGACGATATCGGCTTCCCGTACCCCGCCGGGAAGGGCGGCAACTTCGACTTCAATGCCACCAAGAAATGGTTTATCGATTTTTGGAACGATTCTTGTGACACTAAACGTTCCCTCGTTTTCCACAACGCCAAATTCGACTTGCACGTTCTCGCCCGCACTTTCGGTCTCACGCAAAAGCAAATCGATTCCGCGAACATCGTCGATACGCTCATCGCAGCATGGATGCTCTCGCCCGGCCAAACCGGGCTCGGCCTCGACAATCAGGTGATGCAACTTTTGCAGCACGAAATGATACCCATCGAGAACCTTATCGGACGCGGCAAGAACCAGATTACGTTCAACCGCACGAACATCAAGGACGCCACCGAATACGGTGCCGAAGACGCGGTCTATACGCTCCGCCTGTGGAAGCCGCTCCGCGCCAAGTTGCAAAAATACGACTACGAAAAGTACTTCTTCAGCCAAGAAATGCCGCTCCTCAAAGTACTTTACCAGATGGAAGGCGTTGGTGCTTTTGTCGATACAAAAGTCTTAAAAGAACTCGAAGTCAATTTGCAGCACCGCATCGAAAAGCTCGAAAAAGAAATCTGCGACATGGCAGGTTGCGAATTCAATATCGGAAGCCCCAAGCAGCTCGGCGAAGTGCTCTTTGACACGCTCGGCCTACCCGAAATCAAGAAACGCAGCACCGATGCCGCCGTCCTCGAAGAACTCAGTTTCCGCAGCGCACACCCGATTGTCTTTGCGGTTATCGAATACCGCGAACTCAAGAAAATGCAGAGCACTTACGTCTCCGTGCTCCCCACACTTGTGAATCCGGACACCAAGCGCATTCACACGAGCTTTATCCAGTGGGGCACTGCGACTGGACGCCTTTCGAGCCGCGACCCAAACTTGCAAAACATCCCCGTCCGTAGCGACCTCGGCAAGCAAATCCGCGCCGCATTCGTGCCGCAGAACCCGAACAACGTGATTCTCGCCGTCGATTACTCGCAAATTGAACTCCGTATGCTCGCCCACCTGAGCGGGGACGTTGCCCTCATCGAAAGCTACAAGGAAGGCATCGACATCCACGCCCGCACGGCCGCCGCCATCAACCGCGTGCCGCTGGACAGCGTGACCGCCGACATGCGCCGCGACGCAAAGGTCGTGAACTTCGGCGTGCTCTACGGCATGACCGCCTTCCGCCTCTCTCGCGACCTGAAAATTCCGATGGCTCAAGCCAAGAGCTTTATCGACGGCTACTTCGAAATGTACCAAGGCGTGCAAAAATTCATCGACGACACCAAGGCCGCAGCCCACCGCGACGGCTATGTGGAAACGCTTTCGGGCCGCCGCCGCTACATCGCAGGCATCGACTCCAGCGACCGCATGGAATCGCAAATGGCAGAACGCATGGCCGTGAACACCCCCGTGCAAGGCAGCGCCGCCGACCTCATCAAGATTGCCATGATTCGCATCCAGAAGCGCATCAACGACGAGAATCTCCCGCTCCGCATGATGCTCCAAGTGCATGACGAACTTGTTTTCGAATGTCCCCGCGATCAAGTCGAAACGCTCTCGCAGATGGTCAAGTCCGAGATGGAAGGCGCCATGGAACTTAAAGTTCCGCTCGTCGCCAGCGTCGGATTCGGCAAAAACTGGCTCGAAGCGCATTAAAGTTCGCGCATTCCCCGCATAGTCCCATGTTCTCAAAAAAAGTTCTCAAAACATTTGCAATTTTCATCACATAAAAACTTACAAACTTAATATTTTTCGTAACTTACCGATTTCTCTGTTGCGTTTTCAAACGTAATCATGTATATTAAGGTAAAGATTACGGGTGTTTTCTTTAACGAGTATGAGAATAAGGGATGTTTGGGAAATCACGGGAGATGTTCTCAAAAATTTCTAAAAATCATTAAGAGAACCACGGCAAAGACACCCACAACAAGTTACTATAAGGAGTCTTCGACATGAGATTCAATACCTTTGGCATCGCCGTAAGCTCACTGCTCTTAGCCGCAGCTTCGGCTTTTGCGCTTCCCAAGGCAACCGAAATTTTCCCCAAGATGGGCCTCGGCTACAACATCGGCAACACGATGGAAGTGCCAAAGAACCCGACACTATGGGGAAACCCCTTCCCGGACGCAGCCTACGTGAAGGCAATCAAGGACGCCGGTTTCAACACGGTGCGCATCCCTTGCGCCTGGAATAGCCACTCCTCTAACGGCACAATCAACGCCGGCTGGCTCGACTCCGTCAAGACTGTCGTCGATCTCGTCATCAGCAACGGCATGTACGCCATCTTAAACAGCCACTGGGACGAAGGCTGGCTCGAAGACCACGTGTTCGACGGTGAAGGCTATGACAAAACCGGTCTCGTGAACAGCTCCGCAGCAGCAGTCGCCGCCAAGCAGGAATCTTACTGGAAGCAAATCGCCACCAAGTTCGCTGAATATGACGAGCACTTGATTTTCGCCTCCGCCAACGAACCGGGCGTGAACGACCCGTGGAACGGCGGTGCCGATAACGGCCAATGGGCATTCGATTCCAAGCGCATGACCATCCTCAAGCAATTCCATGAAGCATGCCTCAAAGGAGTGCGCTCCACCGGCGGCAACAACGCCACACGCATCGTGGTCGTGCAGTCTCCGCGTACCGAAATCGACAAGGCTCCGCTTCTATCCGAGCAGTACCCGACCGACCCGGCTGGCGACGGCTACACCATGGCCGAAGTCCACTTCTACCCCTACCAGTTCTCGCTCATGACTAGCGGCGACGAAGACTGGGGCAAGATGTTCTACTACTGGGAAGACCAGACTCCAGGTAACGACGCCGCACACACCTGCTCCGGCTCCGCACTCGGTTCCAAGCAGTCCATCGACAAACTGTTCAGCGGACTCAAGACACGTTTCTACGACAAGGGTATCCCGGTCGTGATTGGCGAAATGGGCGCCGTCAAACGCCTCGACCTTCTCTCCGGTGACAATCTGAAGGCTCACTTGAAAGCTCGCGCAGCCTGGTACGGCTACACGGTCGCCGCCGCAAAGAAGAACGGCCTCGTCCCCTGCGTATGGGATACCGGTGACGAAGGCGACGGCAACTTCACAATCATCCGCCGTCAGGTGAACAAGTTCGGCGGCAAAGTCGGCGATATCACCGATGTCGAAACGCTCAACGCCATGCGCGAAGCTTACGGCCAGGCCGCAGTTCCGGGCAATTCCATCGACTCCACCGTCAAGGAAAACACAACTATTCTCGATGGCGACATGGCCCTCCACATCTCTTACAAGACGGTTCAATCCGACACTAGCGAAGCAGGCACAATGCGCATCGACCTCAGCAAAGACTGGAGCCAGTACGTCGCCATTTCCTTCGACTTGCGCGCCGCTGGCGAAATCGCAGGCCCGTGCATGGACAAAACCCGCGACGGTTGCGGTGATTACGGCTGGGCAAGCGTCTCCCTCTTCAACATGAGCGGCGAATGGAAATGGAACGAAGTCTCTCTCGGCAACGTCGAAGACCTCGGCACCCTCAAGAACTACAAGATTGAATTCGGCGACGGCGAAGGCAAACTCGCTTTCGAAAACGCGGCCAAGATGAACGCCATCGGCATCAACCTCTACGGCACACAGTTCACCGGCGACATGTACCTCGACAACATGCTCCTCTGGAAAGCCGACGGCACCGCCGACACGCTCCAGGACTTCAACACCAAGAAGCCAAAACTCGAAGGCACCGCCAAGGGTGAACTCATCAAGGCGAACGCCACGGGCGACTGGGGCGCAGACACCAAGAGCGGCATCTGCATGCCACGCGTAAGAACAGCATCCAAGATGCTCGTGAACGTGCAACCGGGTTCCGTCACTGCCATGTTCACCGCAAGCAAGGCCACCCGCGCAACCGCCATGCTCATGAACTCCATGGGCCAGGTGATTGCACAGCAGGCCTTTAACGCCACCGCAGGCACAAACGAAGTCAAGCTGAAAACAAACTTCCGCGGTCCAGCAGTTCTTATCGTCAAGATGGGCAGCCAGAAGAACGTGCAGAAAGTAACGCTGCGTTAACTTTCGGCATTGACTGCAAAAAAAAATCCCCTTGCATGTTGGAGTGTTTACGCAAGGGGCAACACAGAGAACAAATTCTCGTTGTTGTTTGGGAAAGGACCCGGCTTTCGCCGGGCCCTTTTTCTTTGATTCCTCCCCCAATATTTTTATCTACGGTTCGTTCCGAGAGCCTTTATATTGAACTTTCCTTGGTCCCCATTTTTCCCTTTTATAATGAACCTCATCGTCACGGCTCGTTTCGCAGCCTCTTCGCCTGATATTTTGAATTTTTCACCATTCGGCACTTTATCCAAATCAATTTGTTTAAAATCACTCCACGCAAAGCACTTGGACGTTTCGACAGACGATGTTGGCAGTACGACAGACGGCCACTTGTAAATATCAAAGCCATCGTCTTCGACATAGAACCCCGAAGACGCCGTATCAAAATCAACTTCCAACGACACAGGATCCAAATCCAATGTTATAGGAATATCTGTACTATAGGTGACACAGATTCCGCCCCAGTTGGAGATATTGACAGGCACCGCGGCACCAGAATCATTGTGCGCCAGCTGGAACCCAAATAGAGCAAAAGGTTCACGTTCAAGGCCTCCGTTATCTAGGACAACATCACTGCACATACCCTTGCAGTAATCAACCACATATTCAAAATAAATGCTTTCATAATCATCTAACGATTGGTAATTCCACCAGCTGAACGAGGAATTTCCTCCTTCGTATTTATCCGTGTAATCATACCATTTGCCATATGGCTTCGCCTTCCACGCTCCCTCCGCATAAAGCCCTGTCTTGACAGTAGCTTCTCCGGCGACTCCGTTCCACAAATCGCTAGACGCAGCAGGAGATGTCGAGCCCGAAGAAGGACTAGAGTTTGGCGATGCGCCTGCACTTGACGAACTAGCCGGATTTGAAGCTTGGTCAGAATACGTCCCTAGACTTTTGATATTGAATTCATATTGCCCAGGAGAAGCCTGAATTTTAAACCTTACTGCAACAAGCTGTTTTGCAGCCTTTTCGCCGGAATTGTCCAACCAATATTCAGGCAGATCCATGGAACGCACCCACGTAGGCAACTTGAAATCTTTCCATTCGTAGCATTTCGTCACGACCTCCGGGGTTCGGGTCTTGGGCAAGCTCATATTGGGCAGCCCAAACTGCAACAAAGAATTTATGGAATCGCCCAAATCCAATTCCAATAAAGGAGCGGCAACCGACGTATAGCTGATGCAAACGCCACCCCAGTCCGAAACGTCAACAGGAACAGGAGCGCCCGCACCATCCTTTGCCAGCACAAAACCAATACTCGTAAACGGACTGTACGTCATCGTGCCCCTATCCAAAACGGCAATTCCGCAAATTCCGTCACAGGCATTGACAAGAGTTCCCTCGTCTTCCACCCGGACAAAATCCACAGGCCACGTGACAGATGATTTTCCGCCCTCCGAGCTATCCGTTTCCAAGGACCAGTGGCCATCGGGTTTTGTATTCGCTGGCAACGAGGCCGCATAGCGAGCCATATTGATTGTCAAATTGCCCGCCTCCGGGTTCCACAAATCATCACGTTCCGCAACAAACGAGCTAGACGAAGTTCCAATCACCGAGCTAGACGAATTTTCAGCAACAGAACTCGACGAAGCGTTATACGCCGTCAACACATTCGGGTCTTCCGATGAGCCCGACACGTTATCGCCCGAGCAACCAAACATCGCAAGCGAAAACACCCCAGCACATGCCACATACAATTTCTTATTCATACTACTCCTCCGTTTCATGCACGACTCTTTCGGTCAAAGGGAAAAATTGCAAATTCAGTCTACAAACCTGATCAAGCTTACCGCACTTCGCCGCAATCGAAATCACCTTCTTGCGGCAAGCATCGAGTTCTCTCACGATTTCTTCGTAACCTTCACGGTTTACACCTAAAGTAACGCCCGTGACATTGCGGTTTTCAGGGCCGAACTGATCAACAGAATCCATACCAAGGCGTCCCATTTCGCGATGCATCATACGAATTGCAAGCGTCAAGCCTTCCTTGGAACCCACTACCGCCTTATCAGTCTGCTCATAAACGTTCTCGCCGGTCTTTTTTAAGAATCCCGCCTTTTCCAAAAACGCAAGCGACTTGCGGACTTCAAGCGCAGAGATTTCCTGGCAGCACACCTTCGCCATGTCACCCGGCATCGCACCCGGCATCATCGGGGCAAGTTCACGCACGACCTGATTTTTCCAGCTGTCGTAATATTCAAACGCATCCTTGTCGATGACGCGCACCCGGTTCGCCGCCGAAATCGCCATCATCTTATCGAAGTAGGTTTTCTTGACATCGTTTTTCTGGGCATTGACAAAATTCACCATCGCTTCGAAATATTCAATTTCATAACCAGAAAGCCCCATCGCCACAGCCACACGGTTCATCGTCACGCGGCTCAGGCTGCTCTTGCCATCACAAACAAGTTTCAAATACGAGGGCGAAGTAAACCCTGCAATTTTTGCGAACTCGCGCCAAGTAAAAGCAGAAGCCCTCTTACGTTCTTCGTAAAAGTCCGCCATATAGGCTCGGTAATCATTATATTCGACAATCGGTTTCATGTTAATCAATATACATTAAAAAAATCAAAAGTCAATATAAAATGATACAAAATTAGTTAATTTTATCATTTTTAAAGAAATTTTTAAAATATTAAAATACATAAAGCACTTTAAATGATACAAATGTATCATTTAGCCCAATACACTCAAAAAAGCAAAACAGGACCCGGCTTTCCACCGGGTCCTTTTTCAATGAGCAATCAAGGCCAATATCCAATGAATCGTTTTCTAGAAAATCAGTCTTTAATACAGCGTACAGGATAAGCATTTATCTTATCGGTTTGCATATCTAAAATTTTTGCACTATCATCGAGATAATTCAACCCCATAAAACCGGCTTTGTTCACATCATACTCAGACGAGCTCCAAAAACCATTCAGCATGGTACTAAACACAAAAGCATTATATATCCTATACCCCGCAGGCAAAATAGAAAAACCGACCGCATCTATTCCATTCTCGCCATTCATATCAACAACACCCCATCCCGCCTGCGACCTGAGAATTTTACCAGCAACAGCTTCTCCTCCTACTGTATCTATCAATTTTTTCCATTCTTCATTACTCGGCAAATGCCAACCGTCAGGGCACGCTTCTTTAGCAGCATACCACGTATAATGGAGGCCTATTTCATCGCAATTTCCTCCTTGACGCGTAAAGCACCAGATATGATTCGTGAGAATCGGCGTTTTTACACTATCTGCATAGTTCAAATTTCGAGCCATCCACCATTGCCCACCGACTTTCACGGTCTTGTAAGTCTGACCATCGCGAGCATCCGTCATAGTCCCATACTCGCAATTATCTTCAATTTCCGTCTTGCAGTATATAGGCAACATGGCCACAGCAGAAGAACTGCTAGATTTCGTTTCTTCACCCCAATTGGTAGAATTCGGTCTATTCGACGCAATAGCCATAATCCTAAAAGAACTTTCCGAACCCGAAGTACCCTGCATTTTGAAAATAACCTTGACCACCTGCTTTGCTGCGTTTTCACCCGTTATGTCGTACTTATAGCTTGCAGACTGTTTTCCCGAACCAGACTGCTTAAAGTCCTTCCATTCAAAGCATACAAAATTCGAAACAGAATCCGCCTTGGGCAAGGTTACAAACGGCAAATCCATCCCTAAATCTCGATTGACAGAATCGCCAAGATCAAGCATCAACGAAATCGGCACATCGGCATAATATTGGGCACAAATTCCTTTCCAATTCGAAACATCCATCGCATAATACTTTCCGCTAGAGTCACGCCCTTCAACATTAAACCCGATTTCGACAAAGGGAGCATCAGAGGATTCACCTTGTCCAAAGTGAGCGACACCGCAAATTCCACGACAAGCATCCTTTACCTGAGTAAAGAAGTCTCGACCATCGCTATAAGGAATTTCCACAGGCCAAACTATATTCGACTTCCCCCCTTCCAACGAATCGGTTCTTGCAAAAAATTCACCAGCATCAGCACCTCTCAAAACTTTCCTCGAATACGCATCCGTATATACATGAGCGTAAGTATAACCGGCATACCACAAGTCGCTTGTGACATATTCTGCCGGACTCGTATTCGGCACCCTATAAGAACTCATCATACAGCTATCCGTAAGCATCACAATCTCCTGGGCCTTAATCGTTGCATAGTTTTCAACAGATTTATCATATACAGATTTAACATCTGCAAATTCTCTAGAAATGCGGTACGATTTATCGGCACATTGCAAAATCTTTGTCATCGCATTATCACATGTACGAACGCCCGGTGTCAAATCCAGCATCTCCAACATCATCATTCGCATTTTAACCGCGCCAAGACAATACCCCGCATCAGCCTTAGATTTGAGCATATCCTCCGCTTTAGCAAAAGCCAAATCAAAACTATAATACTTTGCGACAGAATCTGTATAATTGCATTCACAAAAACTTTCTACAGCTACAGGTGTTCCACAATTTTCATCGACAATAGATAAACTATCCTCGTTATAATTTTGCTTGTTCAAGGCTGCGGCATAACGGCCCAAACGCACAATCTTGAAAGATTCCGTACTTTTATCGTAACTGGACCGGAACCTAAAGCGAATTGAAACCAAATGTTTCAAGCTCTCTTCAATACTGACTGCGGGTTCTTCATCGACAAGCGGATGGTACAACCGACCTGTACTCGGTTTAAAATCGCTCCACGCAAGACATTCTTCGCGATAACGAGGCTCACTTATCATCGAAGGTTTTGAAGAACGGAACAACAAAGCTTCATATAAAATACCATCCAACGCATTTTCCACAGAATCACCAAAATCAAGAACAACGTTCATAAGACCCGAGGACGCGTATCCAATACAAATGCCGCCCCATTCGCTAACATCAACTTCATCGAATTTACCTGTAGCATTTTTTCCAGCCATGCTGAACACGATATCAACAGACGGGCGAACATCATCTTCCGTCAATTCATACACATCATGCTTGATGCCATCATCGACAACATTAAAGTGCGCCGTTCCGCAAACGGCTCCATCACACGCATCAATGACGTTACTAAACGAAAGCGAATCATAAACATCACTCACCTCCGCTGGCCATTCCACGCTAGGAATCAAGAGTTTGGTCGAATCCAACACCAAGAACCAAATACCAGACGTATTCGTCCCATTATCAAAACCGGTACGAACGCGGTACCCCGATTCCGGGTTCCACATTTCAGCAAACCAATCGCAATCGGCAGAAGCTTTTTGCATATCGGCCACGCGGCACAGTCTTGGACCTCCGAATTGTTCAGAATCCGACGAATACACAGTAGAACTTGACGACCCTAACGCCACCGTATTCGGTTCTGTCGATGTTCCGACAAAAACGCCATTGTCATCTGCACACGCGGCAAAAGCTAGAGCCATAGCGCCACACGCTACCCAAAACGGCTTCACAGCAAAAGGAATTACAAATTTCGAATAACCCATCTCGACCTCCTTTTTCAAATTACTCACGCAACGTCCGAATAGACGTAATATTAAATCCATACTCTCCCGATTCCGCCTGCATTTTGAATCTCACAGCAACAACACGTCTGGATGCTTTTTCTCCCGGATTTTCCAGCCATTCTTCAGGAACATCCTTATTCCAAGAAGGTATCTTAAAATCGCTCCAAGAAAAACATTTTGATATTCTTGAAGTTGATTTCGGAAGCGATACCGACGGCCAGGCCCAGCCCAGCAAAACATTCACAGAATCACCTAAATCTAACTCTAGTGCTAATGCAGTCTCCGAATAATAGGCAATGCAAATTCCACCCCAATTCGAGATATCGACTGGAATCGAATTTCCAGAACTATCTTTAGCTAGCGTAAAACCGACAACGGCAAAAGGATCATAAATCAAATCACCTTTTTCCAAAACAGCAGTTCCACAAACGCCCCCACACGACTCAACAACAGATTCAAAAGAATCCTCGCTATATTCATTGCCCAACCGACCAATCCAATCAATAGTAGATTTTCCGCCTTCATCCGCTGAATAAAACCATTCGCCGCTCGCCATTTTTTTCCATGATGGATCTGCATATAGTCCAACATCAACTTTTTCAACACCGTTCGCACCATTCCATAAATCGCCATCAATTCCATAATAAAATACGGGAGGATCTTTGAGTTCGAAACACTTTTGATAATCGCTATATTGAGGATAAGTTAACATTTCTTTTTCATAAACGGAATCGACCATGTGTTGATAGTTTGCTTGACTGCTTAGAGCTTCAACAGATTCGCTCAAGCTGCCATTTTCGCAGCGAATTGTTTTAGGAAGCGGATTAGAACATGGTTTTTCCGTATCTATTTTTTTAGGCTCCCACCTGCTATATTCACTGTGCAAATTCAAAAGACAGCTCACCGCCCTATCCGCTGACCTTGGCATCACCGAAGCTATAGAATCCCATTTTTTTTCAAACGCTTCAGAGGCCTTATTCTTCGCTTCCAATACCGCATCTTCTTCGGAATAATTGCAAGTACAGAACCATTCTTCGACGCTAGCAGGCTTGCACGTTTTTTCAACAGGATTCATCACTGCTTCTTTTGATTGCCTTTCGCTATACCGCCCAATTGCAGATATATCAAACTTGAAATAATTATTCGAATACGTGCTAAACAAAGCAAAACGAATGCCCGTCAAATGGCGAAGAACAACATCCAAAGGAACTTGACTGTACTTTGATTTAAAAGCATCCCATCGATAACAAAATTCATAAGTATCCATAGGAGTTTCTATATTCTGCATTTGAACGTTGTATAAATTATTATTCGACAGAGCGTTCAAAGAATCCCCTGCATCCAACTCTAATAAAATGCCAAAATCACTATAGTGAATCCAAGGATATTCTTCCACCGGGCCTAGCGAATACTTTACACAAAGTCCCTTCATTTCAGTAGCATCAACGGCAACCGCATTTCCATTTTCATTCAAGCCGCCCAAATTGAAGCCCACCAAAATCTTCGATTTTCTGGTCAGCGGCTCCGCATTCGCATCAGGATTCGGATGTTTCATATCAAAAAACACACTTCCACAAACAGAGCCTCCACATTTGTCAATGACAGAAGACAACGCCAACGAATCACGCATATCGCCAACGCTATCCGGCCACTGGAGGCGACCATTTATGCCGTCGGTCGTATCTTCCTTCCAATACCAAATACCCGAAGTATTCGTTCCGTTATCATAACCTGTACGCACACGATAACCAGATTCGGCGTTCCACATTTCGGCATTCCATTGGCATTCTTCGTCAGAATACAATCCATCCGAAAGGACCACCCTACAGTTCCTCGGTTCATTCATCGGTTCTGTATTAAACAACGTATTCGGCTCCACCGAAGTTCCAGACACCCTATCCTCCGAGCAAGCGACAAGCCCTATCAAAGCAAAGCAGGCAAATGCCATATAATTGTATTTTTTCATACTAAGTCTCCTCATTTTTTTCAACCTCTTTAGAAAGAGGGAAAAACTGTAAATTCAACCTGTAAACTTGTTTGATATTGCAGCATTCTTCAGCCATCGCGGTAATCCTTTTACGGCACTCGTCCAATTCGTGGACAATGCGTTCGTAAGTTTCGCGATCGATGCCCATCGTGACGCCAGTAACGTTGCGCTCTGCCGACGTGAAACGGTCCAGAGAATCGACGGCCAGATTCCCCATTTCACGGTGCATCGAACGGATTGCAAGCGGCAAGCCCTCCTTGGAGCCTTCAACAGACTTCTCCGTTTGTACATAAACGTTTTCGCCAACTTGCTTGAGGAACCCAGCACGTTCCAGGAACGAGAGCGACTTGCGGACTTCGTACGCAGAGACTTCCTGCGTGCACATCTTGGCAATTTCGCCTGGCATGGCCCCCGGCATCATCGGGGCAAGCTCACGCACCACCGGATTTTTCCAAGTGTCGTAATACTCGAACGCATCCTTATCGACAACGCGAACTTTATGGTCAACGGCAATCGAATGCATTTGTTCTAAAAACTTTTTTTTCGCATCATCCGTTTTGGCATTACCAAACTGGACCATCGCTTCGAAGTAAGTCACCTCATAACCCGCAAGGCCGATCGCCGCAGCCACGCGCCCCATGGTCACTTTGCTGAGATTCGTCTTGCCAGCACAAACATCCTTGAGATACGACGGCGAAACAAAACCCGCAATTTTTGCAAACTCCCGCCAAGAAAAAGCGGAAGTGCGCTTGCGCTCTTCGTAGAAGTCGCTCAAGAAAGCGTGATAATTTTGATATTCAACTATCGGTTTCATATTCACAAATATACGTTCTCGATTTCACAAAGTCAATGCTTTACAGTACATTTTTCTTTATTTTTATAAAATTTTAGCATTTTTCACAAATATAAAAACAGAAAATATTGATATATAGTACACCCTGTACTGTATATGAAAATCGCCGCGGATTTTATCCACGGCGATTCTTGAAATTCTTAAAAAAACGAAACGCGCCCGCGAATAGCGAGCGAGAATCGCGACTTACCAAATTTTGTCGAACTTTTTGCGGTTCTTTTCTTCGTCCTTCTTTTCTTGCACAATCGCGTCGATGACAGCGGCAACAGTCAAGTTGAAGATATCGTGCACGGAAGCGTCGGAGTCAGTAAAGTGAACCGGCTTGTTCAAGCCCATCTGCACAGGACCGATGGATTCGCCCACACCCATTTCGAGGAGCATCTTGCAAGTGGTATTTGCAGAAGACAGGCACGGGAAAATGAGCGTGTTGACCGCCTGGCCCTTGAGTTTGTTGAACGGGTACTTCGAATCACGAAGTTCCTTGTCCAAAGCCACGTTCACCTGCATTTCGCCATCGATCACGTAATCCGGATACTGTTCGTGAATCATCTTCACGGCTTCGCGGGCGGTGTTGGACGTTCCGCGCGGAGCACCCTTGTCAGAACCGAAGTTTGCGTAGCTGAGCATGGCCATCACCGGTTCGTGAGCGAAGAAACGGACAGCGTCGTGAGTGAGCTTCACGATATCCACGAGCGTTTCTGCATCCGGGTCGCGGTTCACGAGCGTATCGGCCAGGAAGAACGTCCCCTTCTTGGTGGAGAGAATGTGCAAAGCGCCAAAGTGCTTGTATTCTTCGCGGATGCCGATGATTTCCTTGGCGAGTTCAATCGTTTCGGAATACTTGGAATAGCCACCGGAAATAAGGGCGTCAGCGTCACCCACCTTCACCATCATCATGCCGAAGTGGTTCGGCTCGAACATATCGTCGCGGGCTTCTTCGAAGGTCACGCCGTTGCGACCGTTTTCTTCGGCATAAATAGCAGCGTACTTGCGGCGGCGTTCGAATTCTTCGGGCGAGCGCGGGTTCACAATCTGGATGC
>JAEEGH010006718.1_pt1 | contig 28018 bp, 28 predicted proteins | sample 9134181 | NCBI WGS metagenome assembly JAEEGH01 (sample SAMN16246544, study PRJNA631951) | gut metagenome | biome: gut microbiome; feature: rumen; material: DP-attached | host: Bos | place: Iran: Karaj | collected 2018-10 | reverse complement strand
TTTTGTCGCTTAAAGTATACCTCAAAAACGGAGAAAAATCAGTAGTTTTTCTGTTAAAAAAGCATTGTGCCGATTGGCTTTTTTGACTTTTACAATCGGCTATAATAAAAATAAAAAGGAGAAATCAAAATGACCGAAACAATCAAATTCGAATCTCTCCCCGCCAACGTAGAAGAGCTCAAGGCGCTGCCCGAAGCCGCGCTCGACACTCCGTTCAAGGCCGCCGCGCTCACCGTCGCCGCGCTCTGCCGCTACCCCGCAAGCAAGGACGACGCCATTGAGATGCTCAACTTCCTGAAAGGCCCGCAGCCGCTTTCCAATTACGAAAAGCAGTTCCTGCGCGACAGATTTATGGATAAGGACTACGTTCCCCGTTCATATTTCAACGGCGCGGTCCCCGCGAACAACTACGAACCCGACGTTCCTTATACCGTCGAGGTCTTTGACAACCCCTATTCCTACCAGGACGAAGGCTACGCCACTCTGTGGATCAGATCCGGCGGCGCCGACAGCCCCAGACAGGTCAAACTCCGCCGCAAGGGCGAACAGTGGTTCCTGTGGGAACAGTTCCTGCTCCCCGATATCCGCAAACCCGCCGCGGAAGACCCCTGGGCATAATTACGGCAGATGTACGAAGCCGAGCTGAAAAAGCTTTTGCTTGAGCGCGGCGCCGACGACTGCGGTTTCTGCGCGCTGGGCGAACACGCGTCCGCGCGTTTCCCGCAGTACGGTTACGCCGTTTCGATAGTCAAAGCGCTTTCGCGCGCGGTGGTCGCCACCATAACCGACCGCCCGGGAATGATATATTTTCAGCATTACCGCGCCGTCAACGCGCGGCTGGATCAGCTTGCGCTGGACGCCGTTTCGTTCATCGAATCCAAGGGCGCGTTCGCGCTGCCCGTGGCGGCTTCGCAAAGCGTGCCGGGCGATAAATATTCCGGCGTGTTTTCGCACAAGACCGCCGCGGTCCTTTCGGGCGTGGGTCAGGTGGGCAGGAACAATCTGCTGCTGCACCCGCGGTTCGGGCCGTGCATTCGGCTCGCCACGGTGCTGACCGACCTCCCGCTAGTGCCTTCCGCGCCGCAAGTCGACGCGCACGTGTGCTCGGGCTGCGATATCTGCATCAAAGCCTGCCCCGCGGGCGCGCTGCACGGCGACGGCGGATACGACGCGCAAAAGTGTTCCGAATATATGAAAAACTTCCGCGACGAAGGCCGCGGAGCCGTGTGCGGACTGTGTATGAAAGCCTGCCCGCTCACGCAGCGATACACCGATCCCGGGCGATGAACGCCCGCAAGGGCTCATTATTCTGAAGAAAGGCAAGTATGCACAAATGAAAAAGATCATAGCACTCATCCTCTGCCTGGCGCTCGCCGCGCTCGCTTTCGCTTCGTGCGGGAAGACCGGCAGCGACGAAAGCGCCGACGCTTCTTCGCCCGCGCAGAGCGGCGAAGGGGACAATTCGCAAACCGAACCGGCTTCCGAAGAAGTTTCGGTCGACGAAGTACAGCGGATACTCGACAACCCCGACATCTACAAGGGCTCCGGCTACGAAGGCAGGACGTTCAGGATCCTCACCTTCGGCACCGGCACCAGCGCTCCCTCGGAATTCGTGTATAACGAAGACACCACCGAAGAAGCCATGCCCGAGACCGTCAATCTCGCCATCAAGACGCGCAACGACAAAGTCTACGACGCCATAGGCGTTACGATCGAAGACGAATACTACCAGGCGTCCGACCGTTACGGCGGCATTTCGATAAGAAAAGTCAACCAGATCATAAGCGACGCCGACGATTCGTACAATATGCTTTCGATCTGCCTGTACGACTGCGGCACGCTCGCGCTCAACGGCGATCTGTGGGATCTGAACGCGCTGGACGGCATAAACACTTCCAACCCCTGGTGGGAACAGTATTTCAACGACAGCGTCACCATAGCTAACCAGCTGTTCTTCACGACCGGCGATATGGGCACCAACATGAAAGGTTCCACTCCCGTGGTGTTCTATAACACCAAGCTCATCCAGGACCTTGGCCTTGAAGACCCCATCAACCTCGCCAACCGCGGCGAATGGACCATCGATAAAGCGCTGGAATATTCCAAGGCGATGCCTCACGAAGATACCCCCGCGACCGTCAAATACAAAGAGACCTTCGGCTGGTCCGGCCAGTACGACGACGTTTACGCCATGATGTACGGCTCCGGCACCCGCATACTCTCGCGCGACAGCGAAGGGTACCTCACGCTCACGCTCAATAACGAGACCGCCATCAACACCATTAACAAGATAATCGGCCTTATGACCGACAGCTCCTACGTCAGCGGCAACGACCTGTTCGGCATTTCCAACACCCCGATGGAACTGCTCGTCGACGCGTTCGAAGAAAACCGCTGCCTGTTCTATTCCGGCAGCATCTATCTCGCCGCGCGCCTGGATATGGACGCCGTGTTCGGCATACTGCCCGTACCCAAAGTCTCGGCGGATCAGGAACACTACTATTCGCTGGTCAACACCTGGACTTCCAACGCGTACTGCATAGCGACCAACCTGAGCAAGGCGGACGCCGAATTCACCGCCGCCGTTATGGACGTTATGGGCTATTATTCGTGGATAAAATACCCCGATTCGCTTGCGTATAACTACTACGAAAAGATGATAAAGAACCAGAAGCTCGCCAGAGAAGATTCCGAAGCGATGCTCGACCTCATCTTCGAAGCGCGCGGATGCGAACTGGGCTCGATATTCCAGGTGGGCAAGCGCACCGCCGGGACGACCGCGAACGAGATGTTCATCCAGCTGCTCAACAGCAAGGGCGCACAGCAGTTCACCTCCCTTTACGACAAATACAAGAACTCGTTCGAGACCGACACCGAAGACCTGAACGAATTCTTCAAAGTCAATCTGGAATAACGATTTCCTTTAAAAATCCGGGGGACGGCCGCGTTCCCCGGCTTTTTATTCGTTTTTTTGCAAAAAACAGATGACAAATGCAAAAAAGTATGATAAAATCAAAACGACGATCGATCAAACACCCGACGTAGGAGGACATTTTATGAAAAAAATTTTTGCGCTGCTGCTTTGCCTCGTTCTTATCGCCGTGTGCTTCGCCGCGTGCGGTAAGACCGAAACCGAACAGAGCAAGGGCGAACCGACGAGCGCCGAACAAAGCGTTCCCGTTTCGGAAGAAGAGAGTTCCGAACCGGTTTCGGAAGAGGACCCGTATAAAGAGATACTCGAAAACCCGGATATCTACAAAGGATCCGATTACGCGGGAAGGACTTTTAAAGTCCTCACATCGCATTCCGCGTCGACCATGCCTTCGGAATTCGTATTCAACGCCGACGTCGCCGAAGAGACCATGCCCGACACGGTCAATCAGGCCATACGGCGGCGCAACGACAACGTCTACGACTTGCTGGGCGTGACGATAGAAGACGAATATTTTCAGGCGGGGGACCGTTACAACGGACAGGCGCTGACGAGAATAAGGCGGATCCTCAGCGACGCGGACGATTCGTACAGTATGTTTTCGATATGCCTTTACGACTGCGCCACGCTCGCGCTCGAAGGCGAGATATGGAACCTGAAAGAGCTGGAAAACATCAACACCGAAAACCCCTGGTGGGATCAGTCTTTCAACGAAAGCGTGACAATTGCGAATCAGCTGTTCTTCACGACCGGCGATATGGGCATATTTATGAAAGGCTACACGCCCGTAATTTATTACAACGCCAATCTCATAGAAAACCTGGGGCTCGAAGACCCCATCAACGTCGCCAACCGCGGCGAATGGACCATAGACAAGGCGCTGGAATACTGCAGGGCGATGCCTCACGAAGACCTGCCGGCGACCGAACAGTACCTAAAAACTTTCGGCTGGTCGGGCCAGAACAGCGATATGGAATACATAGTGTACGGTTCCGGCGTACGCATTCTCTCGCGCGACGCGGACGGATATCTGACGCTGACGCTCAACACCGAGACCGCCGTGGACGCGATAGACGGCATAATAGATTTTATGACCGACAGCTCGTATATCATAGGCAACGACCTGTTCGGCATTTCGAGCACGCCGATGGAACTGCTCAAGCAGGCGTTCGAAGAAGGGCGCTGTATGTTCTATTCCGGCGGCATAGGCACCGCGGTCGAGCTGAATATGGAAGACACGTTCGGCATACTTCCCATGCCCAAGTATTCCGTCGAACAGGAGCATTATTATTCGATGGTCAAGACCTGGAGTTCCAACGCGTATATCATCGGCGCCAACTTAGGCGAGGAAGACGCGGAATTCGCCGCCGCCGTGATGGACGTTATGGGGTACTATTCGTGGATAAAGTATCCCGATTCGGTGGCGTACAACTACTACGAAAAGATGATAAAGAACCAGAAGCTGGTGCGCGAAGATTCCGAAGCGATGCTCGACCTCATCTTCGAAGCGCGCGGGTGCGAACCGGGCGCCATCTTCAAGATAGGCAAAAAGTCCGCCGGTATGATGGTGAGCGAGATGTTCACCAAGCTGCTCAACAGCAAGGGCGCGCAGAAGTTCACTTCCCTTTACGACCAGTACAAAAACGCCTTTGAGACCGACACCGAAGACGTGAACGAATTCTTCAAAGCGAATCTGGAATAAAACGCGCAAAGAAAAGCCGCGGGATATCGGTATTCCCCGGCTTTTTTGCTTTTTACTTTGTTTTTTTACAAAAAAATGATGACAAACGCAAAACGTTGTGGTATAATTCATGCAGACCTAAAAACTCAAACCCCATAAGGAGGATACAGTATGAAAAAACTTTTGGCTATCGTTCTGTGCCTGCTCCTCACGGCAGCCTGCTTCGCCGCCTGCGGAAGCAATGACAGCGAAAGCAAAGAAGAACCCGCGAGCGGCGGCCAGAGCGCGGTATCGGCGGAAGAAAGCGCGGAACCCGTTTCGGAAGAGGACCCCGTTCAGAAGATACTCGACAACCCCGATATCTACAAGGGCTCCGAATACGAAGGCAGGACTTTCAAGATCCTTACTTTCGGCGTAGGCGACTCGCCGCTTTCGGAATTCGTTTACAACGAAGACACCACCGAGGAAGCCATGCCCGAGACCGTCAACCTCGCCATAAAAGCGCGCAACGACAAGGTGATGGATCTTTTGGGCGTGACCGTGACCGAAGAATACTACAAAGCGGCTGACCGTTTCGGCGGCACTTCCATAAGAAAAGTCAACGAGATCATCAACGACGCCAACCCCGATTATCATCTGCTTTCGATATGCCTTTACGACTGCGGCACGCTCGCGACCGGCAACTATCTGTGGGATCTGTATTCGCTGCAGAATTTCAACCCCGAAAATCCCTGGTGGGAACAGTATTTCAACGAGACCGTCACAATAGCAAATCAGCTCTATTTCACCATAGGCGACGTGGGAATAAACAACAAGGGCTCGACACCCTGCGTTTTCTACAACACCCGCCTTATAGGAGACCTTGGCCTTGACGATCCCATACAGCTTGCCAAGAACGGCAGCTGGACCATAGACAAAGCGCTCGAATATTCAAGATCCGTTCCGCACGACGAAGATCCGCCCGATGTGGCTTATCTCAAGACTTTCGGCTGGTCGGGTCAGAACGACGACATGTACGCCATGCTCTACGGCTCCGGCACGCGCATCCTTTCGCCCGATCCCGACGGTTTCCCCCAGCTTTCCATCAACAACGAGACCGCCATCAACACCGTGGGCAAAGTGCTCGCGCTCATGGGCGACAGCTCTTACGTCAGCGGCAACGATCTGTTCCATAAAGCTCAGTGGCCCATGGTCCTGCTGCGTCAGGCGTTTGAAGAAGGCCGCTGCCTGTTCTATTCCGGCGGCATAGACAACGCCATCGAGTTCAACATGGACGACGTTTTCGGCATACTCCCCGTGCCCAAATACAACGAAAGCCAGGAACAATACTATTCGCTTATCAACACCTGGACCACCAACGCCTACTGCATCGCCGCCAATCTCGATAAAGCGGGCGCGGAATTCGCCGGCGCGGTACTGGACGTGATGGGCTTCTATTCCTGGTCCAAATACCCCGATTCGCTCGCTTTCAACTATTACGAAAAAATGCTCAAGAACCAGAAGCTCAGCCGTGAAGAATCCGAAGCGATGCTCGACCTTATATTCGAAGCGCGCGGCTGCGAACTCGGCGCCATATTCCAGATCGGCAAGTCCGGCGGACACACCGTCAACAACATGCTCGTCGAACTCATCGAAGCAAAAGGCAACAAGGAATTCGTATCGCTTTACGCTTCCTACGAGGGCGCCTTCCAAAACGACGTCGAAAATCTGAAAGAGTATTTCACCACCGATAAAAACTGAACCTCTCTTATCGCGCTCACCGCATCCTTCGTTTTGAAAAACGGGGGATGCGGTTTTGTTTTTATAATTTATATTCAATATTGTTTTTTTATGAGAAAAAATGTGGACAAACGCGGAAATATGTGATATAATTAAACAGAATATATATGTGTAAAGAAGGAATTGCCGGTATGGCGGATTTTTCTGAAAACGATTCGGGCGCCGTTTGCGGCAGAAACGCGGTAAACGAGCTTCTGTCAAGCGGGCGCGCGGTCGACAAGCTGCTCGTGAAGAGCGGCGAAAAAGACCAGACCCTTTCGGTCATCGTGGCGCGCGCGGTCAAGGCGGGCATACCCGTGGTGGAAGCTCCGCGGAAGAGGCTCGATTCATATTCCGACCATCATCAGGGAGTCGTGGCGCTCGTTCCGGAGCGCGAATACGCGTCGCTCGACGATATCTTCGCGCTGGCGCACGACCGCGGCGAACCGCCGTTTATAGTGGTGCTCGACCACGTGAACGATCCGCACAATCTGGGCGCGGTGATACGCAGCGCCGAATGCGCCGGAGCGCACGGGGTGATAATCCCCAAGCGCAACGCCGCCGCGCTGGGCAGTATCGCTTCCAAAGCCGCGGCCGGGGCCGACGCGCATCTGCCCGTGTGCCGTGTGGCGAACATAGCGCAGACGCTTGACGAACTTAAAGAGCGCGGCGTGTGGATCTTCGCCGCCGAAGCCGGAGGAACGCCTCTTTACGAATGCGACCTTTCGGGTGGCGCGGCGTTCGTTATGGGCAGCGAGGGCGAGGGCGTGAGCCGCCTGGTGCGCGAAAAAAGCGATTTCGTCATATCCATCCCCATGTACGGCAAGCTCAATTCGCTCAACGTTTCGGCTGCCGCCGCCGTGATCCTTTTTGAAGCCGCAAGGCGCAGACACTCTTGAAAAGGAGATTTTGCTCTTATGGAAAAGCAAAAATTCAACATAAACGAAATACTCGAGGCAGCCGCCGCCGAAAACGACAAGCAGCTGCTCACGGAATATAAAGAACCTTCCAAAGAGGAAGCTCCAAAGGAAGAAAAGCCGGCGTCAGTTGCCGAAAAGCCCGCCGACGGCAGCGCCCCCGAAGGGATCGGCTGCGAGACCGACGAGCTCATAGGCAGGTATTCGCAGAAGATAGCTGTCGCCGACAAGAAGACTTCGACCGATTCCATACGCGAATCGCTCGAAAATTCCATGGCGAACGACAAGGAACTTCTGAACGTCTACCGCTCGCTTTCTGCGCGCAAAAAGAGCCGCAAGGTAGAAGAGCTTTACAATCTTATAAATTTTGCGACCGAAAACGATCTTAAAGAACGCAGCGAGCTCGAGACCGAGAACCCTGATTCGCATTTCTCTTCGTCCGCCGAAAGCGAGCGCGCCGAGCGCGAACATCAGCAGCATTTTTCCGGCTTTGACGACACCGTACTTATAGATACCGAGGGCGTGAACAAGCCCGTGGCGGATTTTGACGAGGATTACGATTCGCTTTCCGAAAAGATAGAAAGCGGCGAGCTGGATTTCACCGACAACAGCGATACCCGTCAGATACCGCTCATCAACGACAAGCCCGCGGTCAAGCCCGCCGAGCCCGCAGTCCCCGATATGGACGACAAGGACAAGGACCTGCTGAGGGTACTCAACATAGGTCAGAAAGGCGCCGAGGAGCCCGAAGGACCCAAGAAGAGCTCCGGCAGAAGATTCGGCAAAAAAGAAAAAGCCAAAGCCGCGCGCCCCGCTTACGAATACGTCGACAAATCGCAAAACAGCGAAATACAGGAACTGCTCACCAAGGCGACGCGCAGCGCGCTGGGCAAGCTCATAATAGCGTTCCTGCTGTGCATAGTCGTGTTCTATCTGGAACTCGCTTCTCCCGATTCCGGGGCGTATTCGGTGTATACCAGGCCCGGCAGGTTCGGCATACTTTATTTGCTTGTGGATTTTCAGGTGCTTTGCTTCATGGCGATCACCCTGCTCGACAGCATCAAAAAGGGCTGTATAGGTCTGTTCACCGGCAAGCCGTGCGGCGAATCGGTGTTCTTCGCGCTGTTCGCGGCTGCGGCGGCGCACACCATAGTCACCGCCTTTATGCATCCGCGCGCCGATCTCGGCGTGTTCTGCCTGCCCTGCGCGGTCTGCGGCGTATGCCTGGCGTTCGTAAAATATCTCGAATGCCGCAAGGACTATCACTGTTTCAAAGTCGTGGCTTCCACGCGCGCCAAATACGTCGCCCAGCAGCTTAAAGGCGACACCAAAGAAGCCATAGAATTCTACAAATATCTGTTCGACGATTCCGAGATCTACACCACCCGCAAGACCGCGTTCGTGGAAGGCTTCTTCCGCCGCCTGCACACCAGACCCGAAAGCGAATCGCTTTCCGGCTTCGCAATACTGCTTTCGTTCATTGCGGCGCTGGGGCTCGGTATATACAAAGCGGCGACGGGCGAACCGGCGTACGAAAGCGTGACTCAGGCCATACAGACGCTGTGCTTTGCGCTGCCGGTGTCTTCGCTGTTCATCATATCGCTGCCCGTCATCAAAGCCAATCTGATAGGCAAGCGCAACGGCTCGGCGTTCATAGGCAACGCCGTGGGCGAGGAATACGCCGACGCGAGCGTCATATCTTTTTCCGATAACGAAGTGTATCCTTCCAACCTCGTCAAGATCACCTCGGTCAAGATATACGGCGATAACCGCATAGACCGCATACTTTACGACATAGCCGAAGTGTTCGCTTTCGCCGGCGGCCCGCTGAGGACCGTCACCGGCAATATGATCACCGGCGGCGTGCCCGCCCCCGAATCTGCGCGCCTCATCGAATCCGCGAGCGACGGCATTTGCGTAGTCATAAACGGCAACGAGATGTTCCTGGGCAAGCGCGACTATATGCGCCGCTACCGTTACGACGCGCCGTACGACAATTCCGACGCCGCGTTCGAACGCAAGAACGGCTCGGTGATGTCCGTGGTCAAGGGCGGCCAGCTCATCGCCAAGGTCTACATAAAATACCACATCAATCCGCAGTTCAATTCCCTGCTGCGCGACCTGTATAAGGCCGGCATGTGCGTGGGCATCAAGACGACCGACCCCAACATAACCGGCGATCTCATAGAAAAATCGGTCAAGTTCAAAAAGACTCCCATTTCCATACTCAAGGCCGGCGACGTGAGCGACGTAGAGGCGGAATGCGAGCGCGTGGATTCCGGCATAGTCGCCAACGCCTCGCTGCACACCTTTTTGAAGATGTTCATAGTGTGCGACAAGGTCCGCCACGTTACCAAGGCGAACGGGATCATCAATATGCTTTCGCTCGCGGTGGCGTTCTTCGTTTCGCTGTTCCTGGCGCTGACGGGGCAGCTCATAGGTCTGCCTTCGTGGTACCCCGCCGTGTTCCAGCTGATGTGGATAATCCCGGTGGGAGTGGTATCGTTCTTGCTGTAAAAAGATTGTACTGAAAATATAGAAAAGGAGCGACGGCTATGCTCGATTGGGAAATAGAAAAGAAATACTATTCCGAAGGCGCCGGACTTATCTGCGGCTGCGACGAGGCGGGCAGAGGTCCGCTCGCCGGGCCGGTGTTCGCCGCGGCGGTCATTCTGCCCGTGGGGCTGGTGATCGAAGGGCTCGACGATTCCAAACGCATAAAGCCCGAAAAACGCGAAGAGCTTTACAATATCATCCGCGAAAACGCGCTGGATTTCGCCGTGGCTCACGCCGAAGTCTACGAGATAGAGGCGATAAACATACTCAACGCCTCGATGCTCGCGATGCGCCGCGCCATAGCGGGGCTCAGGAAAACGCCCGACCTTGCGCTGATAGACGGCAACATAGTGCGCGATTTCAATATCCGCGCCGTGCCGGTAGTCAAGGGCGACGCGAGATCGCCTTCCATAGCGGCGGCGTCGATACTCGCAAAGGTCGAACGCGACCGTTTCTGCGAAGAGATGGACAAATTCTACCCCGGCTACAATTTCACCAAAAACAAAGGTTACGCTACAAAACAGCACAAAGCGGCCATATTGAAGAACGGGCCCGCTCCCGTACACAGAAGGTCGTTTTTGCGCAAGACGCTGGGTGACGCCATTGAACAGTTCGACATTTGGCAAAGCTGGTGAGGACGCCGTAGAGCGTTATCTTCAAAAGCGCGGATGGCGCGTGGTGGCGCGCAATTACGCCACAAACGGCGGCGAACTCGACATAGCGGCGTTCCGCCGCGGAGTTTTGGCGTTCGTCGAGGTGAAGACGCGTTCCGGCGAATCGTTCGGCACCCCCGCCGATGCGGTGGACGCAACGAAACGCGCGCGTATCAAAAACGCCGCCGCGGGTTTTGCGTACGAACAGATACAAAACGGTATGCTGCCGGTATATTCGCCGCTTTTGAAGCGGCAGATAAACAGGCGCGTGAAACGCCGCCGCTTCGACGTGGCGGAAGTGTTTATGACGCGCGACCTTGAAGTGCTTGATATAGTTATGCACGAAAATGAGTTTTAGAAAGCGAGCATTGGTCAGAGATTATGAAATTCGTTTCCACGCGCGACGCCGCGTTCAAACAATACGAGCCCTGTGAAGTTATAAAGGCGGGCATTGCGCCCGACGGCGGGCTTTTCTTCCCCACCGCCATCCCCAAGTTCAGCAAATACGAACTTATAGGGATGATGCCTTTTTCGTACGCCGACCGCGCTTCGTGCGTGATAAGCGCTTATCTCACCGATTTAGACAAGGCCGACATAGAAAAAAGCTGCCGCGAAGCGTACGGCGAAAGCTCGTTCCCGGGCGGAGCCGCGCCCGTTGTGAACGTGGGCGGCACGTATTTTCTGGAGCTTTACCACGGGCCGACCTGCGCGTTCAAGGACATGGCGCTGCAGCTTATGCCCCGTCTGCTTGCGCTTTCTGTAAAGCGTTCGGGCGCAAAAGGCGACGCGGTGATACTCGTGGCGACTTCCGGCGACACCGGAAAAGCGGCGCTCGAAGGTTTTGCGGACGTCCCCGGCACGAAGATCGCGGTGTTCTACCCGGCAAACGGCGTTTCGGAAATACAGAAAAAGCAGATGTGCACCCAGCGCGGCGAAAACGTCGCGGTTTTCGGCGTGGACGGCAATTTCGACGACTGCCAGAGCGCGGTCAAGGCCGTGTTATGCGACGCTTCAACGCAGGAATATCTGAAAGAGCGCGGCTGTTTCTTTTCGTCGGCGAACTCCATCAATTTCGGCCGTCTGGTGCCGCAGGTGGCGTACTACGTCTCGGCGTCGCTCGACATCGGCGAGGAATGCTGCGTAACGGTCCCCACCGGCAATTTCGGCAACATTCTCGCTGCGTATATGGCAAAGAAAGCCGGCGCGCCGATAGGCAGACTCATATGCGCTTCCAACCGCAACAACGTGCTGACCGATTTCTTTAATACCGGAGTTTACGACAGGCGCCGCAAGTTTTACCTGACTTCGTCGCCGAGCATGGACATACTCATTTCCTCCAACCTCGAACGTCTGCTCTGGCTGGTCTGCGGCCCCGAAAAGACCGCGCGGTATATGAGCGAGCTCAAAGAGGAAGGCGCGTTCAAGGTCGACGGCCGCACTATGGAGATACTGCGCCGCGATTTTGCCGCCTACTACGCCGACGAAAAGCAGGTGTCTTTCGCCATAGCCGAAAGCTGGCGCAGGAATTCATATCTTATAGACACACACACGGCGGCGGGACTGCACGCCGCGAACGTATATAAAAAAGAGACGGGCGACGCCCGTCCCATGCTGGTGGTCTCCACCGCTTCGCCGTTCAAATTCGCGCCCGCGGTATGTTCGGCGCTGGGCATAAAAGCCAAAGAAGGCTTTGCCGCCGCCGACGCGCTCGCCGAATTCACCGGACTTGAGATCCCGCAGCCCATCGCGGGGATACGCGGCGTTCCCGACCGCTTCACGCAGGCCGTGGCGCCCGCGGATATCGCAAATGTGGTGAAGTCGTTCGTCTGATCATTCGCTTTTAGGCCTGAACGTTGCGCACACCGTTTCGGCGCAGCATCTGGCATTGACCGGTCCCACGCTGACGGTGCGGGCCGCGCAGGCGTTTTCGCCGCAGTGGTAGGCGCATTCGGCGACACTGCACGAAACGCCTTTATTGCGTTTGCGTTCTTCTTCGTTTTTCATACAATACTTCCCTCCCGAAACGGTAGTATGCGCCGTTTGGAGCGGAAAAATACATTAAAGAGAGTGGTTTTTTGGCGCTTTACGTACTTGCCGACCTGCATCTTTCCCAGACAGCCGACAAACCGATGGACGTTTTCGGCGCAAAATGGGAAAATCACACTGAAAAAATACTGAATAACTGGCAAAGCACGGTCCTGCCCGAAGATACCGTCGTCATACCCGGAGACGTTTCGTGGGGGATGAACTTTTGCAGCTCCGCCGAGGACCTGCGCTTTGTGCACGCGCTGAACGGCAAAAAAATAATTGCCAAAGGCAATCACGATTTCTGGTGGCAGACGATGCGCAAGCTCACGGCGTTCACCGAAAAGAACGGGCTCGACACCGTCAGCTTTCTGCACAACAACGCCTATTACGAACAGGGATTCATAATCTGCGGCACGCGCGGCTGGGCGCTTTCCGAGACCCCTTCGACTGCCGACAAGCAGATAATCACGCGCGAGGCGGGACGTCTGAGGCTTTCGCTGGAATGCGGCGAAAAGCTCAAAGAAGAACATCCGGAAGCCGAAACGCTGGTGTTTTTGCACTATCCGCCCGCGTACGGCGAACTCGTATGCGCTCCTATCGCCGCCGTGCTGGAGGAATTCGGCGTGAAACGCTGCTATTACGGGCATCTGCACAATATAAAAGCAGAAAGTCTCGCTTCCCGTATAGGGGGAGCAAGACTCTATTGCGTGTCCGCAGACGTTATAAACTTTAAACCTATGCGTATAGACAAAGCCGATTAGTTGGCTTTCTGCACCGCTTCCTCGGGGACCGTCTCGCGGCGGATATCGGCTCCGGCGTTGGCAAGTTTGCCGACAAGGTCCTCGTAGCCGCGCTCTATATGACGGATATCTTCTATATAAGTGACGCCTTCGGCGGCGAGACCGGCTATGACCATGGCGGCTCCGGCGCGCAGGTCGACCGCGCGCACGCACGCGCCCTGCAGCTTGCCGAGGCCTTCTATTACAGCCATTTTGCCGTCGACTTTGATGGAAGCGCCCATCTTTGCAAGCTCGCCGGTGTAGCGGAAACGGTTTTCGAACACGCCTTCGTTCATATAGCTGGTGCCCTGCGCCAGACACATAAGCGCGCACATCTGGGGGTTCATATCCGTGGGGAAGCCGGGATACGGCAGCGTTTTGACTCTGACCGGAGTCAGCTCGTTATCGCCGTCGACGACGACCGATTCGTCGTTTTCAACGACGTCCACGCCCATTTCCAGAAGCTTTGCCGTCACCGACTCAAGGTGCTTGGGAATGACGTTGGTGATCTCGACGTGGCTCTTGGTGGCCGCGGCGGCGATCATATATGTTCCCGCCTCGATCATATCGGGAATGATGGCGTAGGTCACGCCGTGAAGACGTTTTGTGCCTTTGATCTTTATAACGCTGGTGCCGGCGCCGGAAATATCGGCTCCGCAGGCGTTTAAGAAGTTGGCAAGGTCGACGATGTGCGGCTCGCGCGCGGCGTTGTCGATGACTGTCTGACCTTCGGCCTTGCAGGCGGCGAGCATTATGTTTATGGTCGCGCCGACCGATTCCATATCCAGGTATATACCGGCGCCCTTGGGTCTGCCGTGACAGTCGCAAACGACGTAGCCGTTATCGGTAGCGACGTCGGCGCCCAGCGCGGTGAAACCCTTGATATGCTGGTCAATGGGGCGCACGCCGAAATCGCACCCGCCGGGGATGGCGGATCTGGCTTTGCCGAAGCGCGAAAGCTCGGCGCCCAGGACGTAATAAGAACCGCGCATAGCCGAAGAAAGCTCGTACGGAGCGGTTCCGCACACTATATGCGTGGTGTCGATCTTTGCGGTGGTGAGGTCGAGCATGGTGACCGAAGCGCCCATCGCGCGCAGGATCTCAAGCGAGTCGGTGACGTCGCTGATCTCGGGTAAATTTTCTATTATACAAACATCCTCGGCGAGGATAGTTGCAAACAATATTGGGAGCGCGGCGTTTTTGGCGCCGCTGACGCGGATCTTTCCGCCTAATTTTCTGCCGCCGTTTATTACAATGCGTTCCATGGATCGTATCCTTTCTATAGGTCTTATATAGAATATCATATTCGACACGAATAGTCAATAATAAATTGTCAAAAGAACGGTCACGCAAACGCACTTTTTTCCAAATTTCCGTGCAGACGGCGGTTTTTCATGCATTTCGGCTCCCACAGTACAATATATGACATTTTGCGTCTATTGACACACGGCGGAAGAAGGCGCATAATGTGAGCAAAGAAACACATTAAGAGGTAACATAAATGGCAAGGATCAAAAACAAAACCTTAGAACAGATAAAAGACGAGACCGATCTGTTTTTACAGACTAAATCCAGGAATAAAGAAAAGCCGCCCCGCAAGGCGGAAAAAGAAAAGACGCCCGCCGAACCCGAAAAGCGGGTCAAAAAGGCGGCAAAACAGAAAAAGGACAAGCTGACCGTGCGCATAATCCCGCTCGGCGGCACCGACGGCATAGGCAGGAATATGACCGTTTTCGAATTCGAAAACGATATCATCGTGGTCGACTGCGGTCTTTCGTTCCCCGAAGGCGGGATGTTCGGCGTGGATCTGGTCATACCGGATATGACATATCTGGAAGAAAACAGCGAAAAGATACGCGCGCTCATACTCACCCACGGGCACGAGGATCACATAGGCGCGGTGCCGTATTTCTTAAAGCGGTTCGCTGTCCCCGTCTACGGCACGCGGATGACGCTGGGCATACTGGAAGGCAAGCTGGAAGAGCACGACCTGCTCGACTACGCCGACCTTATAGAAGTCAAGACCGGCGAAACGCTCAAGTTCGGCGCTTTTTCGGTGGAATTCATTTCGGTGACCCATTCCATCCCCGAAGCTGTGGCGCTGTGCATAGAGACGCCGGCGGGCAGGATAATCCACACCGGCGACTTTAAGATAGACCACACGCCCGTCATGGGCGAGACCATAGATCTGCAGCGGCTGGCGCTGCTGGGCGCCAAGGGAGTGCGGCTTCTGATGTGCGATTCCACCAACGCGGAACGCCCCGGCTACACGCCTTCCGAAGCGCGGCTGTACAGTTCGCTGGAACCATACTTCGCGCTCAAGGACCGCCGCATAATCGCCGCGACGTTCGCTTCCAACATCCACCGCGTGCAGCAGATGATAAATATGTCCGCCAAATACGGCAGAAAAGTCTTCCTCGCGGGCAGGTCGATGGTGAACATAGTCAACGCGGCGATACGGCTGGGATATATGCAGATCCCCGACGGCATACTCGTGGAACAGGGCGACCTGAAATACTGCGATCCGTGCCGCACCACGCTCATCACCACAGGCAGCCAGGGCGAGCCGATGTCGGCGCTCTACCGCATGGCGGCGGGCGAACACGGGCAGATCTCGGTGGGCAAAAACGACCTGATAATACTTTCGTCTTCGCCCATCCCCGGCAACGAAAAAATGGTGATAAACATCATCAACGGCCTGCTCAAACGCGGCGCCGAGGTGGTGAACGATTCGGTGACCGCGGTGCACGTTTCCGGCCACGCGAGCGCCGAGGAGCTTAAAATGATGCACGCGCTTACGCGGCCCGAATGCTTTATGCCGGTGCACGGCGAATACCGTCACCTCAAACGCCACGCGGAGCTAGCGCTCGAGATGGGGATGCCGGCCGATAATATAATAATCCCCGAGACCGGCAAGGTCATAGAGCTGGGCAGGCACACGTTCGAAATAAGCGGCGAAGTCCCCTGCGGTCAGGTGCTGGTAGACGGCAACGGCGTGGGCGACGTGGGTTCGGGCGTGCTGCGCGACAGAAGACGGCTCGCCGAAGACGGCGTGCTGGTCGTGAGCGTGTGCGCCGATATCGCGCGCGGCAGCGTGTACGGCGACGTGCAGATATACGCCAAGGGGTTCATTTATTCCGAAGACGGGAATTTCGACGAGCTCAAGGCGGTCGCGGTGCGCAGCGTGGAACGCGCCATAGCCAAAGGGAGCGACGACCCCGAAAACATTAAAGCGCGTCTGCGCGAGGAGATGGCTTCGGTGATTTCGCAGAAGACCCGCCGCAAGCCGGTGATAATACCCATAATAACGGAGGTGGAACAATGAAAGTTCTGGTAACCGGGGCGACCCGCGGCATTGGCCGCGCGACGGCGCTGAAACTGTTTGAAGCCGGTCACGAGGTGACGGGCGTGTACGAAAACAGCGAATACGAAGCGCGCGAGCTTGAAAAAGCCGGGATAAAAATGATAAAATGCGATATTTCGGACGCGCAGGCGGTCAAAGAGCTGGCGGCGCGGACCGGCGATATCGACGCGCTCGTAAACAACGCGGGCGTATCGTTGAAAGCGCTGTTCCAGGACGTTACGCCCGAAGAGGAACGCCGCCTTTACGGCGTGAACCTTTTCGGCGCCCTCAACTGCACGCGCGCGTTCCTGCCCGGGATGATAAACGGCAAATACGGCGTTATAATATTCGTTTCTTCGGTGTTCGGCGTAAACGGCGGCTCGGCTGAATCCGACTATTCGGCTTCCAAGGCGGCGCTGATAGGGCTTACCAAGTCGCTGGCAAAAGAGCTGGGACCTTCGGGGATCCGCGTCAACTGCGTCTCTCCCGGGATAATAGACACCGACATGAACGCGTATCTTTCGGTCGAGGAAGTGCGTATGCTCGTTGAAGAAATCCCGCTGGAAACGCTGGGCAGACCCGAACAGGTCGCCGACGCCGTGGAATTCCTCGTATCCGACCGCGCGTCGTATATCACCGGCGCGGTGATAAACGTCGACGGAGGATGGACGGGTTGAAGTAAGAAGTAAGGGTGAACGGTGAATAGTTAAGGAGGCTTTTCGCAAAACTTGCGAAAAGCCCCTTTTTGTCGGAATTTATTTCTTTTCTATTATCGTTATGCCCGGGGCGGAAATGCCGGACTGCTCGACGGCGATGGCGAGTATCTGCGCGACCTCGTCTTCCATAAGCCCTTCCGAACGGACGATGACCGAGCATTTGCCGTCCGAAACGATCGCCACGCAGTCTTCGAACCCCTTGGACTTGACCAGCATCTCGATGTTGGCTTCCACGTTCATCTCGTCGACCAGCGTCGCTATCGAACGCAGCGCCTCTTCCCTGGCGTCGGGCATCGTGTCGGGCGAATCGGCTATCTCTTTCAGCGTCTGCATCGCGGAATCGCGCGTGCGCTGGCGGTTGATCACCGCCACGGCGAAAAAGCTGTCTTCGCCTTCGCCTTCGGCCTCGGTCCCGTCGGCGACCTCGCTGCCCACGAGCACGGCGTTGCCCAGCACCTTGGTGCCGCTTTGCGAAACCGTGTCGGTCTTTCCGCCGGCGACGCTGAACACGAGTATCCCCGCCGCGACGAGCATCACGCAGCAAACTATGATGAAATTGCGGCTCAAAAACACGCCTTTCCAATCGATTTCCCTGACTTTTTGCTTGATAGACGAAAAGTTCATATTCGTTGCCTCCAAAATATATATCTATTCAATCCGTTACGCCTATGCGGTTCGTCGGCAGATCGAACAGCGCCGACACCAGCTTTATTATCTTGTATTCCTCCGCCGCCGTTATGCCGCGGCAGACTATCGCCACGCCGCACACCTTGGGCATACGCTCTTCCACGAGCACGGGCGCGCTGCCGCCGGCGAGCACGTATTCGCGCCGCAGATCGCTGCCGCCGCCCGTATCCTGAACGCTCTGCTGGTTCGCGGCGTAAATGTATTCGTACCCGCGCTCAAAGGTTATTACGACCGAACAGCTTTTGCGGGTCACGCCTTCCACGAGTTCAGCCACTTCGCTCTGCAGTTTTGCGCGGTAGTCCTCGCTTGAAGAATACGATATGCCGCTTTCGGTCTGCGCCGTACCCGAAGACGGCGAACGCGCAAGCAGCAGGAGCAGCGCGGCGAGCGCCGCGGCCGCTATGACGGCGACGCGGCTTTTTTTGAGTTTATCCGGCTGCACCGTCTTCCCGCACCTCCACGTCGACGTTCCCGCCCAGTTCGCGTTCCAGCGCCGCTTTCAGTTCGTCCGCGCGGCCGGAATCCGCTTTGCTTATATACACCGTCAGTCCGCCCACCAGAGTCTCGGCGCCGTTTCTGTTTATTTCTATGCCGATATCGAGCGCGGTTATTCCTGTTTTTGAAAAAGTGAGCGATAATATATATTCTTTTACGTTTTCGTACGCAGTTTCTTCGAAATATCCGCCGTATGCGGGCTCGGCGAACGCGGCGTACGCGGTCTCCGGCAGCTCGACTCCGTGCGACGTTATCGCCGAAACGAGCGGCAGCGCCACCGCCGCCGCGCAGACCAGCGAGCAGACGAATTTTACGTGTTTTTCGAGCCCCGTGCCCGAGGCGAGCGCGCCGCATAGCGCCGATATCAGCGCCGCGGAGGCTATGCACAGAAAGTATTCCCTCATTCGCCCGTACCTATCCTTATGAAAAGCGCCACCGCCGTGATGAAGACCGTCCCCGTACCGGCGAGTATGGCGATAAGAAGCCCAAGAAACGAATTGATATCGTAAAGCATACCGGATTCTTTTTCAAGCCCCAGCATTCGCGCCAACGCCGCGGCTGCGAGCACGCAGAGCTTGTACGCCGCGGTCAGTACGACCGCGGGCAGAGTGAGCGAAAGCACCGCCGTGACCCCCGCGCCGCCCACCGCCGCCTTGACCGTGCCGACGGCGGAAGTCACCGTGCGCGCGGCGTCGCCGATCATAGTCCCTATTACCGGTATGAACGCCCCGGCGGCGAAACGCACGGTGCGGAACGCGCAGCTGTCGGCGGCGGCGCCGATGACCGTTTGAAAATACATCACCGCGCCGAACAGCGTGAACACGAGCGTGAGCAGGAACGCGAACGCGCTTTTGACGAATCCCGCCGCGGGGCGAAGATCGACGCTGCCCGGGAACGATCCCGCCACCGAAAGCGCGAACCCCGTTTTCAGGAGCGGGAACACGATATTCCCGGCGAACCGTTCGGAAAACGTGAGGAACACCAGAAGCGCCGACGAAGACCCCACGCCCGAAAATGTCCTTCCGCCCGCCGCGGCGAGCGCCGCAGTGACCGGTATGAGCGCCGACATATAGTCGCACAGCCGCCCGAGCGATTCGGAAGCGAAGGCGAAAAGGTCTTTAAGGAACGCGAACGCCGTGCCCGAGATCGCTATTACCGAAACGAGCGAATACACCGCGCCGAGCGTTTTGCCCGCGCCGGCGAACGCCGAAAGCAACGCCGCAAGCAGCACCGCCGCGAGCAGCGAGCAGAAAAAGCGCAGCACGTTCTTATACGCCGTTTTTACCGAATCGGCGAGTATTTCAAAAACGCCTCTGCCGGTATCGGCGTATTCGCCGGATGTGAGTTCCTCCGCCCCCGTGCCTTCCGCCACTTCGTCGGCGCGGGAGCTTTCCAGGCAGCGCGCGTCGAACGCGAAAGCGCAGGCGCAGACGAGCGCGAGGATGGCGCACACGATTTTTTTCAAATTAGCTCCTTTATGAATTCGTATATTCTTTTCATCACGGGCAGCGAAAGCGCGATTATCGCCGCTTTGCACGCGAGTTCTATCTTGGACGCTATGGAGTTTTCGCCCATATCGCCGCATATCTCGCACGACACGCGGCAGACGAGCGCGATCCCCAGCGATTTTGCCATAAGCGAAAAATACTGCGACATCCCGCTTGCGGACGTCAGGTCGCGCGCGAACTCCAGCGCGGGCGAAAATTGCGGCGACACGGCGAGCAGCATAATTATCCCCGCAGCGGCGGCGGCGAGGAGCGCAAAGCGGTTTTCGATATGCCGCAGTATGAGCGCTGCGCACGCCGCGCACACCCCGAAGGCGCACAAAGCGAACACGTTCACAGCCCGAAAACGCTGCGCAGCGTGGAAAACAGCTTGCTTATTTCGGTTATGAGCATAAGCATAACTATCACCACTCCCGCGACCGAAACGAAAGTCGCCTGCTCGTCGCGGCCCGAGCGCTGCAGTATCTGGCACGCCACCGCCACGGTGAGCCCCACGCCGGCTATCTTCAGGATAAGTGATATGTTCATATTTCACCTTTCTTCAGTAAATGACGATAGCCGCCATGCATCCCATCAGCGCGCCCAGTACGCGGTAATTCGAAGCTTTGGCGCGCAGTTCGCGCCCGGATTCTTCCACGCGCGGCCCGAGCGAGAGCGCGAGTTTTGATATGAGTTCGGTCTGAGTCTGAGCGTCGCTCATCCCGAGCGTCCCGCCGAGCGACCGTATCTCGGCGAGCATGGGGACGGCGGGCGAAAGCGTATCGCAGGCGGCGTTCCACGCTTTTTCGGCGGAAACGGCGCCCGAATTGAGCGCGCCCATAAAGCCGCATTCTTCAAGATATTTGTCGGAAAACCGCGCGAACACCGAAAAAAGGTCCGCCCGCGCGTAGTCTATCTCTGCGCGCAGCGTCTCGAGCAGCCGCAGTATCCCGCGCGCCTGGACAAATGACTCCTTTTTGTTTTCGGCGGACAAACCGCCCAGAAGCCATCCGGATACCACTATGACCGCGCACGCGAACAGTTTCATAAAATTTGAAGTTCACTCCCCGTTTTTTCGCCGCGATAAAGTCGCACGGCGCGGCGGAACACGCCGTTTTTTATAAGCGACGCTATCTGCGGACGGCTCATTATCTCTTTTATATCGGCGCCGTGGCACGAAGCGATTATGCACACGCCGGAATTCGCCGCCGCGAGCAGTTCTTCCGCGCCGCCAGCCCCTATTTCGTCGCAGATTATCACCTGCGGCGACATCGTGCGCGTGAGTATTTCCACCGCGAGCGCCTTGGGGCACCCGGACACGCGGTCGATGATGCACGCGCTCATCTCGGGGGTCACGAGCTCCTCCCGCTCGTCCGCCACGCCCACGCGCAGCGCTTCCTTGCCTGTGGAAAGCAGGTACGCCGCCGAACGCAAAAACGTCGTCTTGCCGCCGCCCGGCGGCGAATAAACCAGCGTTCCGAGCAGTTCGCGCCTGATCGCCGCGCAGACGCCGCGCGCGGCGTCGGGGATGAAACGGCTGACTCGCAGCGACACCGAATCTATAAGCTTTACGCTCTTTATCGCGCCGCCCGTGCAGACCGTTTCGCCGCACACGCCCGCCCGCGAACCGTCCGGCAGCGGGATGAAGCCGCTCTTTATACATTCTTCGTAGGCGTAGACCGAAGACCGCGTGAGCCGCGCCACGCATTCGCTCACTTCGCTTATTGTCGCCGACACGGCGTCGGACTGACGGCACACGCGGCTTTGAGCGTCGATAAACAGATTCCCTTTTTGCGTGGTGAGCGACACGGGCCGCCCGGCGCGCAGGCGGATCTCGTCGATCTGCGACGCGAGGACGGGCGAAAGCTTTATCATTAGCAGATATATTCGTTCCGGCAGATATTTATACAGGTTTTCTATTCCCATTTTTATGTATCAAAGGCAGCGCCGCAAGCGCGAACAGCGCGAGAGCCGCAGCGCTCCCGGCGCCGAGCCTGACAGGCGCGGAAAGCGGCGGCAGCAGGTATTCCGCCGCGGCGCCCGAAACCGCCGCGCAGCAAGCGGGATAAACGAAATGCGTAAAGACTCCGCGCACGCGGCAGACTCGCATAAGCTTGAAAACGCACATAAAGCACGAAAATGTGTTGGAAACGGCGAGCAGCCACAAATATCCTTCCGCGCCGGTTTTGGGTATGAACGCGAACACCGCCGCCACGCGCAGCGCGCAGTTGGCGACAGTTACGCGCATACAGAAAGACTGTTCGCCGATACTTTTGAGCACGCCGTCCGAAACCGTTTCAAGATACATAAACGGCGTGACGAGCGCGAGCGTCTTTATGGAATGCACCGCCTGTTCCGTGCGGTAAAAACACACGCTGATCTCGCGTGCGAAAAAGAACATCAGAGCGCCCGCCGCCACGCTTATGACCGAAGTCAGCCGCAGCACTCTGCCCACGGCGGCGTTGCGCGCGGGGATATCCGCGACGTTGAGCCGCGATATTTCGGGCGTGAGCATACTTATGAACGACGAGACGAACGCGAACGGAAAAAACAGCACCGGTATGGCCATTCCGCGTATCACGCCGAATTCGGCGAGCGCGGCGCCGGGACCCGAATAAAGCGAAAAGCAAAAAGGAACGAGCACGTTTTCGGCTGCGTGGAGCGCCGAGGTGAGCCAGTTCCCGCACGCCAGCGGAAGCAGTACGGGCAGTATTTCAAAAGCAGCGCGCCCGCCTGCGGGTTTTCCGGCGCGTTTCGTTCCGGCAAAGAAAAACAGACGCAGGTAACAAAACGAAAGGATTTCGCCCGCGGTGAGCCCGAAAGCGATCCCCGCGCAGAGCGCGCCGTTATCGGTCTCGCGCCCTAAAACGAAAGTGAGCACGGCGACGACGACGCTTATTTTGCACACTTCTTCAAAAAGCTGCGCGGAAGCCGGCACCGCCGCTTTGCGCACAGCAAGGAAGAATCCCTTCAGGCACGAAGAAAGCGCTATGAACGGCATGGAAAAGGCGAGTATCCGAAACGACGCGAGCGTTTTTCCGCCGCCGGAAATCATCTGCGACACGGGATACGAGAGCGCGAGCAGCAAAAACGCCGAAAACGAGCCGAAAAGCAGCGCCGCGCGCATAGACGAACGCGCGGTCCCGGAAGCTTTGCGCACCCCGTAAAGCTCGGCGTCTTCGGCGGCGAGGCGCGAGACGCACACCGTGAAACCCGCCGAGCCGAGCGACGTGAACAGCGCGTAAACCGACATCACGAGCTGGTACAGTCCTATCCCTTCCGCGCCCATGCGCGAAGCGAGGTAGAGCCGAAACAGCATCCCCAGCCCTTTGCAGCCGAAAGAGAACGCGGCGACGAGCGCGGCGCCGCAGAGCATCTTCTTCTTTTTCATTTGCACACTCTCCGTTTTCGTTTGCTATTTTATGAGCGAATTAACAAAAAAAGACTTGTTATTTGGCGCGCGCGGTGCTATACTTAAATATGTATAGATTAAAGCACGGCGGAAAGGAAAGGATTATAGGACGAATGGCAAATGATAGTCTTGCAAACGCACGAGACGCGAAGAACGATGAATTCTATACGCAGTATAGCGATATAGAATCGGAGATGAACGCATACGTCGAATATAATCCCGACGTGTTCAGAGGTAAAACAATTCTTTTACCTTGCGATGATCCGGAATGGTCGAATTTTACAAAGTATTTTGCTGCGAATTTTGAGCGGTTCGGTATCAAGAAACTCATTTCAACGTCTTATGCAAAAGGCGCGGGAAACCGTCAAATAACCTTGTTTGAAATGGATTCTCCGCTTTTCAATGAGGAAATGCATGATACACACGGGAAATTGTTTACTGTAACGCGCGACGCCGACGGTTCGGGAAACATTGATACAGATGATATTGAGTTTTCCGGTTATTTGCAGGGTAGCGGTGATTTCCGGTCAGAAGAAGTTTGTAAACTTCGTGACGAAGCGGATATTATCATTACGAATCCGCCGTTTTCATTATTCCGTGAGTTTTTGGCGTGGATAGTTGACGCAAAAAAACAATTTATAATTCTCGGCAATATGAACGCTATCACGTACAAAGAAGTGTTTCCTTTGCTGAAAGAAAATGAGATATGGCTTGGCTATTCAATTCATTCCGGGGACAGGAAATTTAATGTGCCCGATGATTATCCTTTGAACGCAGCGGGGTGCGGTATTGATGAGAATGGGAAAAAATATATTCGTGTAAAGGGAGTACGTTGGTTTACTAATATTGACCATGGCGGACGGCATGAAAAAATACAACTTGATACAATGGCCCATAATCTGAAATACAACAAGAAACTTCGCAAGAAGCTCATTGATGATTTTGGTGTAACAGAATATCCGAAATATGATAATTACGACGCTATCGAGGTGCCGTTTACCGAGTGCATCCCTTCTGATTATGTTCCGTGTTGGTTTGATTGTCCGCACGCGGATTCTTGCAGATACGCAAAAACGGAAGGCAAGGAAAACGATGCGTTATGTGAAAACACTTGCAATGGTGAAATCGGCGTTCCTATTACGTACCTTGATAAGCATTCTCCCGAACAGTTTGAAATTATCGGGAACGGCGGTTCGTATAAAGGCGAAGGCAGTATTGCTGACAAGCTTTTTGTTCCCTGTTCACATGTCGTTAATGTAGAGAGAGAGAGAGAGAGAGAGAGAGAGAGAGAGACGAGCGGACAGCGCCGCAAGGTATTCAAGCGAATCATCATTCGCAGAATGCCGTAAGTGCAACGGGATCATGGGAGTCCCGATTACCTTCCTCGACAGATACTGTCCGAGTCAGTTCAGAATTCTTGGCATCGCGAACAGCGCAAGATGGATTGGCGAATATGAATGCTATACCGTCATCGACGGACGCAAGATTTACAACAGATTGCTTGTTAAAAAAGTGTAACGGCATTATCGGTGTACCGATTACGTTTATGGATAAGTTTAATTCCGAACAATTTACAATTTTCGGTTTAGACAGATATACCGTACCTCAACAATCCCTTGTGGGTGGCAGAGTTGCGATAAACGGTGTTCCATGCTATGCACGAATCTTGATACGGAAAAAGAAAGGAAACGCATAATATGATAGCAAAACTTCACACCGATTGGACTGTCGGCGATGTTTGCAAAGGTTTCATTTACGACAGAAATGAAGATAAAGGGCTTTTCGGACTTAACGGTCAACTTATTATTCAACCTGAATATCAGCGGAATTACATATACGGGGACGGGAAACGTGACGTTGCCGTCGTGGAATCCCTTCTGAAAGGTTATCCGCTCGGCTTGATTTACTTTGTAAAGAACGCCGACGGAATGTATGAGGTTTTAGACGGTCAGCAACGTATCACTTCTTTTGCTCGTTTTGTCAATGAAACATGGAAATTTTCAGTTGAGTGGAATGGTAAAGTTCGGTATTTTACAAGTCTCGATAAAGACTATCAAGATAAAATAAAAGATACGAAACTGACGATTTATGTTTGTGAGGGCGAACCGTCTGAGATTCAGGCTTGGTTTGAGACAATCAATATTGCGGGCGTTCCTCTTGTCAAGCAGGAACTTCGCAATGCGACATATCACGGACCGTTTGTAACGAAAGCCCGCGCGATTTTCTCGAATTCGGGCAACGCAAACATGAGCCGTTGGCGTACATACGTGAAGGGCGACCCGAAAAGACAGGCGGTTTTAGAAGCTGCTCTTGACTGGGTAAGCGACGGAGATATTGAAGATTATATGGCTCAGCACCGTTATGATACAGACATAAACGAACTGAAAAGTCATTTTGATACCGTCATTGACTGGATTGATTCGATTTTTGAATACACCGGAAGCGAAATGTGCGGCATCGAATGGGGACGTTTATATCGTCAGTATCATGCGAACCCGTATTCAAAGCAGGCCGTGACTGAAAAAGTTGATAAACTTCTTTCTGATACGCAGGTCACGGATAAAAAAGGCATTTTTGAATATATTCTTGGCGGCGAAACAGATGCGTCTTTGCTGAATGTTCGCGTGTTCGATGAAAAGACCAAAAAAGCCGTTTATGATATTCAGACAAGAGATGCAAACGATAACGATAAGTCAAACTGTCCGCTTTGCGCAGTAGGTCACAACAATAACGCTAAGCGTATTTATCGGCTTAATGAAATGGACGCAGACCATGTGACCGCATGGAGCAGAGGCGGCGCGACTGATATTTCTAATTGTCAAATGCTTTGCAAGACTCATAACAGGGCAAAAGGAAATAGATAATCACTAAAAAGCATTTAAAATCATTTACAGGAGCGGGATATGGAAAGCAAAAAACGCGTATTTCTCATAGTTCTTGACAGCGCCGGAGCGGGCGAGCTGCCCGACGCCGACCTTTACGGCGACGCCGGTTCGAACACCTTCCTTTCGCTCACCAAAAGCGCCTATCTGAATATTCCCAACCTCACAAAGCTCGGGCTGTTCAATCTGCCCACGCTGGAATGCGGCAGGGCCGCGGCAAAACCGTGCGGCGCGTACGGCTATTCCGCCGAGCGTTCCGCGGGCAAAGACACGATCGTGGGCCACTGGGAGATCGCCGGCGTCCGCACTAAGCGCGCGTTCCCGGTATATCCCGAAGGGTTCCCCGACGAAGTCATACGCGCCTTTGAAAAAGCCGTGGGGACCAAAGTGCTGTGCAACAGGCCATATTCCGGCACCGAAGTCATAAAGGATTACGGCGAGGAACACATTCGCACGCGGTATCCCATTGTCTACACCTCCGCCGACAGCGTGTTCCAGATCGCCTGCCACACCGGTGTATATCCGGTCCCCGAGCTTTACGAAATGTGCGAAAAAGCGCGCGCCCTGCTCAAGGGCAAACACGGCGTGGCGCGCGTGATAGCGCGTCCCTTTGCGGGCGAGCCGGGGAAATTCTACCGCACGACCGACCGGCGCGACTATTCGCTCACGCCCAAGACCGACACCATACTCGACCTCGTCAATGCCGCCGGGATGGACGTGATAAGCGTTGGGAAAATAGAAAACGTCTTCAGCGGCAGGGGCATAACCGAATCGCACCACACCTCCGGCAACGCCGAAGGCATTGAATGCATAAAACAACTGCAGAAGAAAGATTTTTGCGGTCTTTGCTTTGTGAACTTAGTTGATTTTGACCAGCTTTACGGCCACCGCAACGATATCGACGGCTACGCAAAAGCGATGACCGAATTCGACAAAGCGCTCGACGACGTCTTTGCGAATATGCGCGAGGACGATTTGTATATCGTCACCGCCGACCACGGCTGCGACCCCGCAACGCCTTCCACCGACCATTCGCGCGAATACATACCCATAATATGTTTCGGCAAACGCGTAAAGCCCGGTTTCTTCGGCAGAAGATCCACTTTTTCGGACATCGGCTGCACGGTGTGCGACTATCTGGGCGTTCCGCGCCCCGCGAACGGAAGGCCGTTCCTTAACAAGATAATCAAGCCGGAAGTGAAAAAATGAAAAGCGTTACCGTAACACATTCGCCCGAAGAGACGATGGCCGTGGCGTACGATCTGGCGCCGGTCGCCGAAAAGCGGCGGTACGTATGCCTTACGGGCACCCTGGGCGCCGGCAAGACGGTGTTCACATCGGGGCTGGTGCAAGCGCTATGTCCCGAATGCCTTGAGCTCGTGCATTCGCCCACGTTCGCCATCGTCAACGAATATTTGGGCAAAAATCAAAACGTGTTCCATTTCGATTTGTACCGAATCCGCTCCGCCGACGACCTGTATTCCACGGGCTTTTACGATTACGAAGAGCGGCGCGGAGTAATCGTAGCCGAATGGAGCGACCTGTTTGCGGAATGTTTTCCGCCCGAATCGGTATTCGTAAAGATCGAAACGACGGGCGAAAACGAACGCACCGTAACTGTTGAATATAAGGATTGATCTGTATGTTTATTCTGGGACTCGATACCACCGCCGTGACGGCCGCCGCCGCGGTCTG
>JAEEGH010006715.1_pt1 | contig 28030 bp, 33 predicted proteins | sample 9134181 | NCBI WGS metagenome assembly JAEEGH01 (sample SAMN16246544, study PRJNA631951) | gut metagenome | biome: gut microbiome; feature: rumen; material: DP-attached | host: Bos | place: Iran: Karaj | collected 2018-10 | reverse complement strand
TAGCTGCCGCCGCCATAAGTTAAATCAAAGTTTCCTGTGGATGTGATGAAAAGCTTGGAATCGGGCAAGGAAGTATCCTGGCTGAAAGAGGAACCATCACCTGAATAAAGGTGCCCTTCTCTGTCTGTGATAAAAATGACATCATTGGCCACCCTCATTCTTGATATTTTCCCATCTATTGGGGTAGTTTTTCTTTCCCAGCTGCCGTCTCCGCTGCCACTGAACAGGTAAGCTTTTGCTTCATCTGTATCGTATGCCAGAATATAGATGGTATCGCCTACCAATCCCATCTCAGTCACATTGTGATAACCGTTTGGAGATTTGATCTTATGCCAGTCAAGCTCGCCGCCTTCGGCTTTTTTCTTGTAAATTGAGCTGGCAGCCACATAGAGATAACCTCCTGTCTTGACCATAGTCTCAGCTGTACTGTGGTCAGGCAGAGCATAGTTCTTAACCTTCTCTTCATGGGCAAGACCATAGAATACACCGATCTCACTCTCATTGCAGGAGAAAAGCAGGGATATAGTGATAAGAATCAGTACTGCTGAAAATAACTTTTTATTCATGACCACCCCCTAGAACCTGAACAGAACAGAAAGTGTCACATCCATGAAGTTTCCGAACATACTGTGACTGCTTGAGACTTTTCCACTTCCGGAATACATCTGCGGAATAAACCAGTAGACTGCATTTGCTCCGAAAGCCCACTCCTCGTTGAGGTTCCAATAGAAACCTATGCCAGGCTTGGCTATGAAATCGATATGGGCCGCCTCCTCAAGAATCGAGAGATTGCCGCCCAGACCCAAAGATATAGGTATCTCGAATGGATAGAACCTGAACCAGTAAGTTGCCTTGACTGTAAGAGGTATCATATAAAGAACGTGCCTGTTGGGGCTCAATGCGAACATACCGCCCAGTTCGCCTCCCACAGACAGGTGATTGGACAGGAACACCTGCCAGCAGAGAGAACCATTGCCTCCCAGGGTCAGGTTGGTGTCCATGACATCACAGCTTCTGTCAAAGAAGAACAGGGGGATGAAAAGCCCTGCATTTATAACGAACATCTGGTCTCCCAGACTGTAGCTCTCTTCATAAGTGTCTATGTCGTCATCCTCATCGTCATCTGAGGCGGCGAAGATAGAACCGGATATGAATATAAGCAAAGTAAGCAGAATTATTAATTTTTTATTTAAATCTTTCATCATAAAAAGTATATCTATTTATTAAAGGATAATCAAGCAAAAAAAAACTGGACCTTAAAGATCCAGTTTAAGCTGCCACCGATCAGAATCGAACTGATGACACATAGATTTTCAGTCTATTGCTCTACCAACTGAGCTACAGCGGCTTGACCATAGATGTTTATATAACACTGCAAAAAAAATGTCAATACTTTAGTTGGGAATGCTTCCGTCGATAGTAACTACTATGTTTTTTATCTCCGGGAAGTTGAAGGAGATGGTCTCTTCCAGTATCCGTATGCTGTCCTCGAAGTTGAGGCCGCTGTGGGCCGATGGGAACATGGCCTCGGAGCTTAAGTCGGCATAGAGGATGCCTGAACGCAGCATCACATGATTAAGCTTTGTGCCGGCTGGGAACACACTGTCCCTGACCAGGAGGGATGGCCCCAGAAGCTCGTCCTTGATAAGGAGCTCCACATTAAGCTCAAGATCATGTTTTTCGGCTATAAGCCGGTGCTCCATGACCACAGCCTTGGATACAGGCTCCACAAAGAAAAGGGTGCGTTCTGTATAGACATTCTGCTTTTTATAGAGACAGACAGCAAACACTGTCAGAACTATGAGAGCAAGAACAACTGCAATCTGAAACACTCTTTTCATTTTTTCCCCGAATGCTCAAAAGTATAGACAAAGTCTTTTATACCATTATAGATTCCATCGGAGATTTTTTGCAAGTAGCTTGCGCTGGAGAGGAGCTCCCCCTCCTTAGGATTTGTGACAAACCCAATTTCTATGAGTATAGATGGCATCTTGGCGTTGCGGACCACAAACCAGGATTCCTGCTTGATTCCACGGCATGGTATATCCTTGCCTATCTTATCCTTCATCCCTGACATGACAGACTTGGCCAGAAGCTCGCTCTCCATGGAAAGCTCCTCTTCTGCTATGGTATTGACGGCTGAAAGAAGGTTTTTGTTCGTAGAATTGATGGACTGGGAATCCACCACGGTACGCCGGTATTCCTGAGGCAGGTACCATACCTCAAAACCGTTTGCCTGTGGCTTCAATGAGGCATTGGCATGGATAGAGACAAACAGAATAGTCTCGTTGGGGCCCAGTTTGACCCGGTTTGCCATCTTCACCCGCTCGTCCAGGGTGGGATAAGTATCGCCGGTGCGGCTCATAAGTATCTTTTTATCCGGATAGGTGGAAACCAGCTTGTTGCGGAGGTTTTTCCCCACATCCAAAACTGCGCTCTTCTCCATAACCTTGAAGGATCTGCCGTTCTTCTTGTGAGTTCCTATGGCTCCAGGGTCTTTCCCGCCATGGCCTGGATCTATGAATATGGCGGCGACCCGGTGACCGCTGGCAGATTTTTTTGCAGCTGTTCCATTATATGAAGTGACAGCCTTTGCCAAGGCATCCGGAATCATAACCATTCCGTTCTTAAGGTATACGGCATCCTGCCCTATCTTGTCCCCTTTGTCAGTCACAACCCATGGAACGCCAGGAATAAAGTTATAAATATAGCGGGATGTGGAAATCTGACCGGATCCTGTCCGGGAATCCCATATAACTTTGCCCGAAATGCTCTTTGCGAAGGAGAAAATATCTGTATCGGCACCGAAAAGCATTGAGGAAATAAGGAAAAGCAGCAGGATGAAAAGAATTTTACGGCCCATGTTCCTACTCTTCCTCCGGTCTTTGATGCCAGTTTTCCACCAGTGCGCGGCCGCTCTGAATGAACCTGGTGCTGTTCTGGTCCACCCAGAATGCAGCCTCCTTATATTCAGCCATAGCCACCACAGGACCTTCACCGGACCTGAAGATATAACTGAATATTCCAGATTTAGGCAAGTATGCCAGGTTATCCTTTATACGTACTGCCAGGTTCCGCAGGTAGAAGCGACGGTAATCTTTGTCTATGGTCTGGTCATCCTGCTGGAAATCGGAGGTATAATAAATCCTGAGGGATGAATTAAGCTCAATTCTCTCGCCCCAAAGCCAGCTGCGGAAACCGAAGTCCATCTTCTGCCAGAAACTTGAGTTTATCTCGGGATCATAGCCCCCGGCCAGCTGGAACAGCTTTTTATTGTAGATTCCGGCATAATCGAAGGGATAGAGGGCCGAAGTCCCTGTCTCTATAGCTGTCATTGGAAAAGTCTTCACCGTACGGTTGCCGTGGGCCGGGGTCGGGATGGATGGGATCAGGTCTCCCCGGTAGCTGTACAGCATGGGAACAGAGCATACAGTGCCGCTAACCTCAATCTCCCTTATGAACTGCGGTGAGAACAGAGTCTTAAGCTGCATATCGTTCCAGATAACTGCAACAAAGGGATAGCTTGCGGCACTTATTCCCAGATTCACCTGCTCCCCCGGATTCACCGATGTGTCGGTTATAAGTGTCTTTACATTGGGAACAGTCTCCCGTCTTCTGTGGGTTGAGCTTTCTATAGAGATTATCTCGGCAAACTTAAGCTGGGAGACCTGCAGCGCAGAGCGTCCCCTGTTGAGCACCAGTAGAGTCCATGGTATTGTATGAGGGGTGAAATTCTGTTTTTCCCCACCTATAATTGTGTATGATGTGCCGGTCATATCTGTTCCCTATTCACATTTATCGTCATTTCGGCGCCGATATTGACTATTTTATTTGTATATGTTATTTTTTCTGAACATAATATTACTGAATTTATTTAGTTAGGAGGACTATTGGCTGAAAAGGAATTAAGAATTAATGAGGGTATAAGAGTTAGAGAAGTTAGACTGTTGGATGAAAACGGCGAACAGAAAGGCGTCGTATCAATTCAGGAGGCACTTACTTTAGCGCAGGAAAGGGGCTACGATTTAGTTGAGGTGGCACCCCAGGCCAATCCGCCAGTCTGCAAGCTGCTGGATTATGGAAAATTTGTCTTTGACCAGGAGAAAAAGCTCAAGGAATCAAAGAAGAAGCAGAAGCAGATTAAAATAAAAGAAGTAAGAATGCAGCCATTAATCGAAATACATGACCTGCAGTTCAAAACCAAACACGTTAAAGAATTTCTCGACGAAGGAAACAAAGTAAAGATCACCGTAAGGTTCAAGGGACGCCAGCTGGCTCACACCGAGATCGGCCGGGAGACACTGGAGAAAATCCTGGAGCTTTTGAACGATGAGTACAATCTGGACAAACCCCCGATGATGGAGGGGCGTTATATGTCCATGTTATTGAGTCCAAAGGGCAAAAAATAGGAGGCGATCGCATGCCAAAAATGAAGACTCGCAAATCTGCGGCAAAAAGATATTCCTTTACCGGAACTGGAAAAATCAAGTACAAGAAGATGGGCTTGCGTCATATTCTGACCAAGAAATCAACAAAGCGGAAGAGAAACCTTAGACATTCTGGAATCCTCAGCAAGGCTGAGCAGGCAAGAGCAAAGGTTTTGATGCCTTACAGTTAATCAATATTAAAGGAGTTAGATTATGCCAAGAGCAGTAGACGGAACAAGACGTCATGATAGAAGAAAGAAAATTTTAGAGAGAGCAAAAGGATTCAGAGGCTCCAGAAGCCTGCTTTTCAAGACAGCAAAAGAGACAGTAGCAAGAGCGCTCCAGAATTCATATGACCACAGAAAACAGAGAAGAAGACACTTCAGATCACTCTGGATTGCCAGAATCTCAGCAGAGTGCAGAAATCAGGGAACTACCTATTCACAGTTCATGAACGGCCTTGCAAAGGCAAACATCGTTCTTAACAGAAAGGCACTTTCCAACATGGCTATCGAGGACAAGGCAGCTTTCACAGCACTTGTTGAAAAAGCAAAAGAAGCCCTTAAGGCTTAATGGAGAACAGGATGAGCATAATGGAACAGATTAAGGCACTGGAAGACCGCATTGCAAAAGCAATCGAGATGATCAAGGCTCTTAGAGCTGAAAATGCACAGCTCAGGACCAACCTTTCAAATGCAAAGATGAGAGAGGAAGAGCTTGAGAGCATTGTATCCTCCCTTAAGAGCGGCAATGATGAAGTAGAGAACGAACTTGCCAACGCCATCAAGATTTTTGATGACTTCGACAATCTGGAGCCTATTTCCAACGCTCCATCCCATGTGGGCGAAGTCAAGAATGCTCAGAGTGCTTTCTCATTCTCAGCTCCTCAGGAAGATGCCCTGAATATCCAGCTGGGTCCAGACGATAACGCACCTGGCAAGGATCAGCTCAATATTTTCTGACCTTAAGCTGATATGAGCAATACTTTCAAGATTAATTTATTAGGATCCTCGTTCTCATTCCAGACGAATGAGGATCCTGATTATATCAACAGAATTCTCTCATACCTCGAACAAGAAATAAATAAATCACAATCATCATTCCATATCAAAGAACCCTTGAAAATATCTTTATTAACTTGTATAAATTTAATAGATGAGCTTTTCAGGGAGCAGAAATCCTCAGAGCAGGACAGAACCGATGCAGAGGCTCTGGCTCAGAGGCTCATCAGCAGCATAGATGCTGCACTTACAGAAGAAGAATAAGAGTGCCTGCGGAGTGCGGGCGGAGTGGAAATCTCTTGGAGCAAACCATAGTATAGGGATTTTTCCAGGATAAATTGGCATTCCTATAGGAATACTCATGAAATCTGAGGATAAAAAACCCACCTGAACCATGAGTTCAAGAGATTATCTCCAAGCGGCTTTGCGGGTTTTTATATCAGAATGGAGAAATTATGGCCAAACGCCTGGCTTGGCTGCTTCTTGCAGCTTGCCTGATCTTAACAGCTTGCAACACCACATCAACACAGAAGAAAGAGACTGTCCCCCAGTCTGCCACAACAGTGAAGGAACAGCCTAAGAAAGACAAAGGAAAGGCAAAAGCAAAGGAACAGGAAAAGGATGAGGAGAAGGAACAGGAGCAGCAGAGTGCCGAGACCGGCATAAAGTTCACCAAGATTCATGTCCCCCTTACAGAAACAAAGAAAGAAAATGGCCATATGACATCCAGGTCGGTCTATACCTATGGGCAGGACAAGCTGAATCCAGAGCGCGTCGAGACATATGATGTCCATAATGAGCTTATAGAGCTGGTTGTGATAGAGAAGATCGAGGTGCGCACCGAACGGAAGAGCTACCTTGATAAAGATAATAATATTATCAGATATTATGTGATCACACGGAATGAGAATGGTAAAATAGAAGAGCAGCTCCTGTTCAATGGATCAAACAAGCTTATAGCTATTGAGGAATATGATTACGACGAAGCAGGCAGGACTGCAGAATGGAGAATATATAACGGAAGCGAGACCCTTCTCTCCTATAATGTCTATACCTACAAAAACGGCAGGAACACCAGGGTTGACAGTTACAGCGCCAATGGAATCCTGGCTCAATATTTTATCAATGAATATGACAAGAATGGGAATCTGACCTGCGAAAGTGCCTATGACAAGGATGACAATCTCCTTGCGCAGCACAGGTCCACCTTCCGCAACGGCCTTATATATCGGGAGGAGTTCCAAGGCGAGGATAAGAAGCTCCAGTGGTACATCAACTATACCTATTCGGAGCAGTACCTGAAAGTGCTCAAGACCACTTATTCAGGCGACGGCAGGGAGCTGGAGCAGGTTGAACAGAGCTGTCTCCTGTTCGACAGGTAGGAGGATGAGATGAGAAAGATTTTTGCATCTGCCCTTCTGGCCCTTCTTGTTATCCTTCCTCTCAGTGCCGGCACCTTCGACCAGACTATGACTATGGTGAGAATCATGGAGCAGTCAGACCTTGAGTATAAGACAGAACTTCTTGATAATGCCTTTGACAAGTCCGACCGGATTGCTGGTGCCTATGCATCGGAGCAGCTTAAGACCACAATGAACGGGAAATATTCCAGCCAAAGCGATGAGGCTGTGGATGCCTTCAAGAAAGTCCTTGTAGAGCTGCTTGGGGAAACCAATTCTCTTGAGGATGCAGAATTGATATTCACCATTTTCAAGGGATCAGACAATAATCAGCTTATAAGAACTTCTGCAGAAGCTTTGGGAAAAATCGGTGCAGTGCAGTATTCCGACAGCATCATAGAGCTCTTGGAGGATTCGAACTCCAAGCAGTATTTCCTTATAACACAGGGCTATGAAAATGTGCTCCGGGAGAATGAACAGACCGCCTGGTCCTGCGTGCTGGCACTGGAGAGTCTCCATATAAAATCTGGTTATGAGCCCCTCTTCAATACCAGAATGAGCGAATATTCAAAGGAGTCCGGAGTGCAGGACCGGGCAGCCAAGGCTATGGCTGTAATTGTCCGGAACCCCACCTCTATCCTTAAGGATATCTCTGACAGAGAGCACAGCTCCAAAGGAAGAACCCTTATCCTGGATTTAAGCAGGAATTCCAATGCCCTCGAAGTGCAGAAGGTGGATCTGGCCGCCTATATCTTCTCTGAGACTATCGTCAACGACTATGAGTTCGGGGATTATATGCTCAATGCCTGCGCAGCCATAGAAAAATCCCCATACAAGGTAAGAGGAACCGAAGCGGCCCTCAAGAAGATACTCTACGGCTCTTACAGCCCTGACTTCACAGACCTGGCTATAAAGGCAGCCACCCACTGCCAGAACGGCGTAAATGTGCTTTCCGATTATCTGAGGGAACAGAACAATTACACAAAAGAAGGGGCTACCAAATACGAGAATCACAAGGTTGTACTTATGGTGATCAATTCCCTTGGTAAATCTGGGGATGCAAATGCTGCAGACCAGCTTATAGTGGCCAAGGATGCAGGATGGCCTCCAGAGATAAAGCAGGCTGCAGATACAGCTCTGAACAATCTTCTTTCTAAATAGCTACATCAGGCTCAAAGGATCTACATCAGCCTCCACATAGACCCCTGAAGGGACTTTATAAGCAGCCAATGCTGCTGAAAGTATACCGTGGGCAGCTGCAAACTTATCTGTATTTATAATAATCTGATATCTATAGTTGTCTGATATTACCGCCAGAGGACATTCGGCCGGCCCCAGCATCTGAAGACGGTATCCCTTTGGCTGCATCTGGGAGAGGAGCTGGGCAAAACTGGAAGCTGCACTTAAAGCTTTCTCCTGGTTCTTGCTGCGGAACACAAAGCGGAACAGCCGGGAGAACGGGGGGAACCCCAGAAGCTGCCGGGACTGGAGTTCCCTGCTGTAGAAGGTTTTCTCATCAAGGGCAGCAGCACAGGCTATGGCATAGTTGTCGGGTCTGTAGGTCTGTATTATGACCTTGCCGCCGGCCGAATAGCGCCCTGCCCGGCCCGACACCTGGGTCAGGAGGGAGAAGGTCCGCTCGGCAGAGCGGAAGTCCGGCATCTGCAGCGTAGTATCGGCCAGAATTATTCCAACCAGCGACACCTTGGGAAAGTTGAAGCCCTTGGCCACCATCTGGGTTCCCAGAAGAATATCCGCCTCCCCTCTTGCAAAGCTGTCCAGAACTGTCTTGGTCTTCCCTTTGTCCGAGGCGGTGTCGCTGTCCAGGCGGAGGGTGCGCAGGTGGGGAAAAAGGCGCTGTATGTCGGCCTCTATCTTCTCGGTGCCGAAGCCGCCGTACCCCACCTGGAGCGAGCCGCAGCTTGGGCAGGCTCGCGCAGGGCGCTGGGAGTAGCCGCAGTAGTGGCATATAAGCAGACCTCTGTCCTTATGGTATGTAAGGGGTATGGAACAATGGGAGCACTTGGCTTCGTAGCCGCAGTCAAGGCAGGAGAAGTTGTAGAAAAAGCCCCTGCGGTTCAGAAACAGGATCACCTGATTGCCAGATGCACAAACCCTGGTAATCTCCTTTCTGAGCACATCGGAGACAGCATAATGCTCCTTGCTCATATCCACCACCTGAACCTGGGGCAGCTGTCCCCCCGACACACGCCTGGTCAGGGAAAGCTTAGTTATAGTTCCCTGCTCCATAAGATGGTAAGCCTCCACCGAGGGTGTGGCACTTCCCATCACCAGCTTGGCATGCTCTTTCTTGGCCCTGTACATGGCGACCTGCCGTGCATGATACCTGGGGGAAGATCCTGATTTGTAGGAGTTCTCGTGCTCCTCGTCTATAATGACAAGGCCCAGATTCTGTACCGGAGCGAATATGCCGCTCCTTGCCCCTATCACCACCTTGGCCGCTCCGCTCTGGATACGGCGCCACTGCTTAAGGCGCTGGGCCGGAGTAAGGGCTGAATGGAGCACTGCAACTGTATCTGCAAACCGCTTTTTTACCGCATCCACCATCTGGTGGGTAAGGGCAATCTCCGGTACCAGGTAGATGATGCCTTTTCCCTCTGCCAGCATCTTCTCTGCCAGAGTCAGGAACACCTCGGTCTTGCCGCTTCCTGTTATGCCGTGCACATAGAAAAGGGAACCTGTTCCTTCGAGAATGTTCTTAACAGCATTCTGCTGCTCATCAGTAAGGGTGATTGAACCAGGAAGCCCATAGGCCCCCTCCATCTCATCCTCCAGGTCTTTCTCCCGCTTGCCGCCGGGAAGCATGGCATAAAGGGCCTCTCCCCAGCCGCACATATACATGTCGGCAATCCACAGGGCAGTCTGCCAGGTGGCTGTATCAAAGAGAGGATCAGCCTCCATAATCTTTGTTATAGCCTTAAGCTTTGAAACATCCTCATCCGGACTTTCTGCAACTTCTACTACAAAGCCCTGGACCTCCCGGCGGCCGAAGGGGGCTTTAACCCGCATTCCCACGCCGCACTCCCCTTTCTCCGGGGGAAGGTATGTGAACACTTTTTTAAGCGGAAGGTTGAAGGCAACTTTAATGAACATTCTTTATCTCTTCAAGCTCGGACTTAAGCCGTCTAAGGTCGTCCCACACCGGCTTCCTGAGTGCCGGATCCCGGAGTACAGCGCTGGGGTGATATGTGGGAATAAGGGGGATGCCCTTGTAGCTGTAGGTCCGTCCCCGCAGCCGGCCGATTCCGGCCTCCTGTCCAGCAAGGACAGCCGATGAGATGCGGCCTACCGTAAGAATGAACTTAGGTTTCAGAACAGCGATCTGCCGTTCAAGGAACGATATGCAGGATGCTATCTCATCGGGCTGCGGGTCCCGGTTCATAGGCGGGCGGCACTTGACCACATTGCCGATAAAACAGTTGGTGTGACGGGAAAGTCCAATTGCATCAAGCCACTTGTCCAGGTACTGGCCCGCCTTTCCTACAAAAGGAAGCCCCTGGATATCCTCGTCGCCACCGGGGCCCTCGCCAACCACCAGAACATCAGGGTTAAGAACACCCATGCCTGGCACCACATTCTTCCGTTTCTCGCAAAGCCTGCATTTTCTGCACTTTGCAACCTCACCAGCTATCTTCTCAAGGGAATCAGGCTCTTCCCTCTTAAGCATCATGTCGGGAAGTTTTTTGTCCGATATCATGCCGTATTCAATATAGTCCTGAGTATTGCTTATAAGTTTATATAATTCAGAATCAATGTTTTCCATATATCACCTGGTCAAGGAAGAGCCCTTTTGCCAGAGCACAGGCCCCGGCGGCGGAACGGTCATGAGCATCCAGAACCGCCTTCATGGCAGAGCCATCTTTCCCTTTGTCATATAAATCAAGCACAGTGCCCACTATGGACCGCACCATTCGCCTTAAAAAGCCGTCGGCAGAGATCTTGAAAACTGTATAACCCTGGCTCTGGTAAAATTCAGCATAGTTCACTGTCCGCTCCATGGGGTAGCCATCCTCCATCACAGAAGCAAAGGAGGCAAAGGAGTGGAATCCCACAAGGGGCGACACAAGATCATTCAGCCGGCTGAGGTCCGGTGAACTTTTTAAAGTCAGGCAGTACCGCTCAAGCCAAGGATAGCTTAGCTCCCGGGGAAGCATGTAGTATTTATAAATTCGCTCTGTGGCATCGTAGCGGGCATGAAAGCTCTCATCCACCGCCTCGCTTTTCAGAATTCTGATATCGTTGGGTAGAAATGAATTAAGGGCTTCCCTGAACTTCTCCACCGGCATAGTCATATCGGTGATGAAGTTGGCACACTGCCCTCTTGCATGAACCCCGGAATCGGTACGCCCGGCACCGGTTATCTTCACAGGATGACCATGCAGCTTCTCCAGCGCTTTCTCCATGCGTCCCTGGATTGTGTCGTCATCATTCTGGATCTGCCAGCCGCAATAGGCTGTTCCATCATATGCTACAGTAAGCTTGATATTCGCCAAAGCTTACCTCTTTCACTGCGCAGGTTTTTCTGCTGGTGCCGCAGGGGCTGGGGCCGGTGCTTCTGAAGATGAAGCAGCAGGAGCTGCAGTCGCCTGTTCTGCAGGGGTTTCCTGGGATGGAGTTATGTTCTTGGAAGTGACAGTTACCTCCACTGTATCTGGGGAGAAACCCACCATGTTCATATTCTTTGGTATTGCCGGCTTAAGCGGCAGGATGTAGGTTCCAGGCCCATTGAGATCGCCAAGCTCTGCCACCAGCTTCATGGAGGAAGCCGATATAGTATCTGCCCTCTGGCTGTTGACCTCCAGCTTGATGGAGCCTGCCTGAACATTAGGCACTGCAGTAAGGTTGTCTGGACAATGTGCCAGCAGTATAGTTACGTTCTGGACTGTTCTGACAACCATGATTTTGGCAATGCTGAGGGAAAGTCTTACATCCGAATTGATGAGCCGGACAAACTTATTGTTGGCCTCCACCCCTACCTGGACAGAGAAGTTATCGGAATGGCCGTCCAGATCCACAGAGGTTGTCTTGAATGATGTAATGGTGTCAAGGACGCTCTCTGGGCCTTCTACAGTCACAAAGTTAGGAGAAAGAAGTGTACCTGACAGTTCGTAGCCTTCGGCCGGTGTTCCTCTTACCACAGGCTCCAGAGGAATCCGCTTGATAGTCTTCCGGGCAAAAGCCAGGTTGATCTGGTTAGGTGTTGTATGTATCTCCAGAGGAGTGATGTAAAGGGCGCTTCCACTGCGCTCTATCTTTATAGGTCTGGAATAGTTTCCAGTCTCTGCCACAGCAGTGAAATCTGCAAAAGCAGTAAGGTCGCTGCTCAGAATAGAATAGATATCATCCTTGTTTCCACGGAGCGTCACCTTGATAGTCCGGGGTATATCCTGGACAACCAGATATTCTGAGTTGGTGTAGAGCTTGAACGGGATGTTCATGGTACGGTCTTCAATCTTTCCCATCCTGTTGAACAGAACAACGACAACTGCAATGGCAAAACAGAAAAGCTTGGCAGCCCAGTTCCGGGTGATAACCTTGAATACTCTTCCAGCTTTCATTCCTCATCCTCCCCACTGTCGCTCTGGGCAAGTCCCAGTACCACCAGGTTGTTCAGGGTGCTCAAAAGCTCATCATGCTTAAGCTCGTAATAGAGGTTCGAGTTGTAAGCCAGCGAGATTGCTCCTGTCTCCTCGGAGACAATAAGGACAACTGCATCGGTGGTCTCGGCAGTTCCCAAGGCAGCCCTGTGTCTGGTTCCAAAGCTCTTTCTGATACCCTTCTGCTCGGAGAGCGGGAGGAAACAGCCTGCAGCTACAATCTTTTTTCCAGATATGATTATAGCACCGTCGTGGAGCGCTGTATCCTTTCCGAATATTGTCACGATAAGGCTTGAAGATATATCAGCATTCAGGATTGTTCCTGTGTCTATTATGTTCTTAAGTCCAGTCTGGCGGGAGAAGACAACCAAAGCTCCCCTTTTCATGGAAGAGAGAATCTCTGCAGCACTCACAACAGACTCCACCTCGGTTCCGATCGTCCTGTGACGTCTCTGGAGGAAACGGCTCTGGCCAACCTTGATGAAGAAGTTCCGGATCTCGGACTGGAAGATGATTACTACAATGATGATAAGGGCGCCAGCCAGCCTGTTCAGGATCCAGAGTATTGTATCCAGCTTGAGGATAAAGGCTATGGCATAGAGAGCGGCTGCAGCCACCACACCCTTGATGGCAGGGAGAGCATTGTTCTGGAGAAGTATCCTATAGACCTGGTAGATCAGAAAAGCAAGGACAACCACATCCAGGAATGGCCGGACATAGGTTGAGAAGAAAGAGACAAAACTTTCCAATCGTCACCTCCTGACTGCAATATCTCCAAGGGCAAAGAGCATCTTAACCATATCAGATGTCTCCCTCACATCATGAACCCTGAGCACAGCTGCACCATGGGCGGCGGCAAAGGCATTTACTGCCAACGTCCCGGCCAGCCGGTCTTCCACATCTGAACCAGTGACTGCCCCTACAAAACGTTTGCGGGAACATCCTATGAGAACCGGATAACCCAGTGCCGCAAGCTGTTCCATCTGGCGCATCAGATCAAGGTTGTGCTCCGTATCCTTTCCAAAGCCAAGGCCAGGATCCAGGGTTATCTTATCGGCCTGAACACCAGCCTTCTTAAAGGTCTCGGCCCGGGATACAAGATAATCCCTGACCTCTGAAACCACATCAGAATACTGAGCCTTCTCCTGACTGTGCATTAATATAATATCACATTTATAATTTTTTACAATTTCAATTATTGAAAAATCGTAAGTACCTGCGGAAATATCGTTTACAATGCGGGCACCGGCATCCAGGGCAGCCTTTGCCACACTCCCTTTCCGGGTATCTGCAGAAATAGGGATTGAAGTGTGCTTGCATATCTCTTCTATAACAGGGATTATGCGTTCCATCTCCTCTTCGGCACTCACAGGGGCAAAACCTGGCCTTGTGCTCTCTGCTCCGATGTCTATGATGTCAGCCCCATTCTGCTCCATAGCCAGGGCAGCTTCAAGGGCAGAAGAAACCGACTCCTTCCTGCTTGGGGCATAGAAGGAGTCTGGTGTGACATTGAGAATCCCCATTACCAGGGGCATCTTCTTTTTCTCGCGTAGGGAGGAGATAAGGCCCATATTGGTTATTCGCCGATCTCCTCTGCCACCAGGTTGGTGGTGCTGTACATCTTGCGTAAGAGGGGCTTCTCAATCTTTCCGGTAGGATTCCGTGGCACCTTGGCAAAGATTATCTTCTTAGGCCGCTTGTAGCGTGGCAGCCCCTGGGCAAACTCATTTATCTCATCCTCGGTGCAGGTCATTCCCTCCTTGATCTCGATGATGGCACCTGCAATCTCTCCAAGCCGTGGATCAGGGAAGCCGATTACAGCCACATCCTTGATCTTGTCGTATTTGCGGAGGTAGTTCTCTATCTCTACCGGATAAAGGTTCTCCCCTCCGGTGATGATCACATCCTTCTTCCGGTCCACAAGGTAGATGAAGCCATCCTCATCCTCCTTGGCCATGTCGCCGGTGAAGAGCCAGCCATCAGCAAGGGATTCAGCAGTGGCCTTAGGGTTCTTGTAGTAGCATTCCATGACACCAGGGCCTTTTACCGCAAGCTCTCCTACCTCGCCCTGCTTAACCTCGTTGTGCTTGTCATCCACAATCTTGGTCTGCCACATATAGCCGGCCTTGCCGATAGCCCCAACCTTGTTCACATTCTCAACTCCAAGGTGGACACAGCCTGGTCCGATGGATTCGGAAAGTCCGTAGTTGGTGTCGTACTGATGATGAGGGAACACCTTGAGCCACCGCTGGATAAGGCTCTGGGGCACGGGCTGTGCTCCTATGTGCATAAGTCGCCATTGGTCCAGCATATAGTGCTCCAGCTTGATGCGGCCTGAGTCTATAGCATCCAGGATATCCTGTGCCCATGGCACAAGGAGCCAGACTATGGTGCATTTTTCTTCTGTAACAGTGCGGAGAATCCACTCCGGCTTGACACCTTTAAGGAGCACAGCCCGGCTTCCTGCAAGGAGGCTTCCGAACCAGTGCATCTTGGCACCTGTGTGGTACAGCGGGGGAATGCAAAGGAATACATCGTCCCGGGTCTGGCCATGGTGTTTCTGCTCCACTATGCATGAGCTTATAAGGGAGCGGTGCTTGTGGAGGATTGCCTTCGGGAAACCGGTGGTGCCTGATGAGAAGTAGATAGCGGCAAAATCATCCTCGGTGAAGAGCACCGGAGGGGCATCGGCTGAGAAATAATACATAAGACCGAAGAAATTCTCTGTATATGCAGGACCGTTCTTTCCCACAAAGAACTGATACTTTACCTTTGGGATCCGGTCCTGGATCGCATCCATACGCTCTATGAACTCAGGACCGAAAATCAGGGTCTCCACATCGGCCAGGTCAAGGCAGTATGCAATCTCGTCGCTGGAATAGCGGAAGTTCATAGGAACTACAATGCAGCCGGCCTTGAGGATTCCGAAGTAGATCGGAAGGTATTCCAGGCAGTTCATCATAAGGATTCCCACCTTGGTGCCCCGCTTGAGACCACGGCTTAAAAGAAGGTTTGCGATACGGTTCGCCCTGCGGTCAAAGGAACGCCAGGACATCTCCCTGCGGTATGGGGCATCCTGGGAGCCTTCGATAAGGCTTGCCTCGCGCCATGTCACTGCCTTGTCCCTGCTTTCGGAGGGATTGATCTCCACCAGTGCGCATTCTGCGCCATACAATCTTGAGTTACGTTCAAGAAGTTCAGTAATAACCATAATGGTTCTCCTAAAAATGTAATCCCGGTGTTTACAAAAAGAAAACACAGAGGGCGAGAGTTCCCGCGGTACCACCTCTGTTTGCCCCACCTTCGCAGGAAGAGCCTTATCAGGTACAGACATACCCTTGCGCTGTAACGGGCGTACCCGGCGACTTCTACTACACCTTGGCAGTGTTTCAAAGCGCTGCTCGGAAAGGTAATTCAGAGCACCGGCCTCCACTGCCTCGCACCGTCCGGCAGCTCTCTTTGAAGGTTATCGGCGTCCTACTGGATTTTCGTCAACGCATGTATAGCTTTTGTACCACAAACACTTAAGATAGTCAATAATAGCCAGCAATAAGACACACCCGCTCGATAAAGTGCGTTCCCTACGGGCCGCAATATCGACGGGCATGCCTTTTGCTGGCTTCAAATGTGCAATATCAGTGTTTGTGGTACAACGCAGAGGCGGGGAAATCAATATCTTCGGTGGGCACTTCAGCTTGCCAAATCTGCTTAATATCAACTGCCGCAGTCCATGCGCCTGGGTTGGAGGAGCTTAATCAGACTGGTTTAAAAACTGGTTGATTTTTTCCAAAGGCTGTGTTATCTTATGAACAGGAGGCATATATGGCATTGGCAGTAATCGATATCGGTGCATTCGATGCAAAGACCCATTTCTCCGAACTGCTCCGAAAAGTGCAGGAGGGAACAACTGTGCGCATCTCAAAGAACGGCAAGCAGGTGGCAATCCTGCAGGGAGAGAAGAAAATACAGAACACAGCAGCAATGGAAGCCCACAGGCGTATCATGAGGATATCCTCAGAATTATCCTTCAAAATGGAGAAGAAAGGGATTGCTCCACTTACAGCTTCAGATATCAAGGAGATGAGGGATTATGGAAGAAAATACTGACACATTCCCCTGCTTTGTGGCAGACACCTCTTTTATAGCAGCATATCTTCTTAACGGAATCTGCGATGATGAGCTCTTGGACTGCGTGAATGACATTGAATATATAATCACACACAACGGACAGATTCATGTGCCGCAGCTTTTCTGGTACGAGATTGGAAACACCCTGCTCTGCCGCACCCGCAGAAGAAACTCAAAGCAGATACCTATCTCAAAAGCTGATGCAAGAGACCTGCTGTTCAACCTGCAGCAGCTGCCAATCATAACCGATATACAGAGCACCGGAGAGATACGGCAGCGGATCTTTGACCTGGCCTCTGAGAACGGTCTTACTTACTACGATGCCTCTTATCTTGAGCTTGCCCGCCGCCTGGCAGTCCCCCTCAAAACCTACGACAAGGAGTTGCGGAGAGTATAAGAAACTTAATAAAAAAAGGCATACATTTTAGTATGCCTTTTGACTTTCAACTAAAGCAAATTATCTTTTTTTAGCTTTATATAAACCTCTTGATTTTTGTGGTTCACCTTTTTCACCTTTTGAAAAGTCATAATAGCGTGCAACCTTATCTGGTGAAATTGTAATACAATATTGATATTCACTTCCCCAGTCCCAACGGTAGTCTATGCCTTCTCTTGAAAAAATAGCTGCTGTACCTTTATTCTCTCCATCAAACAAGACAAAACCTATTCTTGTACCTTTAAAGTCAAAATAACCAACTTTAATTCCAGTAGAATCATCATAAACATAATCCACTAATTCCCATATTGTAAAACCATTATCGGTTTCATTTTCTACAGTTTTAACACCATCTAATTCAATGGTTCTAGTACCATTTTTGGGCGCAGAAAAAAGAGTTGAACACGAAAGAATAAAAAAAGACAAACTTAATATAAAAAACTTTTTCATTTAGTTCTCCATAAAAATTCCTAAATAATTTATATTATTTTTTTATTTGTTTTTCAACATGAATAAAATCAATAATACTACCATCACACTTGGGGTAATTTTTACATACTATAAAAATATTATCCTCATCTAAATCTTTAATTACCTTTATATCTTTAAAATGATAATTTTCACCACAATGAATACACTCAACTATTTCTTCTGGATCATAATTAAAACTATTCTTATTTTGATCTTTTATTACAGCTATTTTTTCATTACCCAAAAGCTCTTTATAGAAAACAGAAGAATCATCAGAATCTTTGTCAATATCAACAGGAAGAGTTCTATGTTTTTCTTTCAGATTGATTCTATATGGTATAAAATCACTTTTATGTTTTTCTTGATATAAAAAAACATTTTTTAAAACATCCAACTTTTCTTTTGTATAGAACTTCTTATTATTCATTATTTCAGCTTGAACAATATAATTATCCCACTCTTCTATACTTAATATATGAGCATTATCAAATAAAATGTGAGCAAGCTCCAGTTCAGCAGGTTTTGCATTCAATAAAACATTCCAGTTATTAAAACCAGCAAGTTTTGCTATTAGATGTTGTGCATTCATCAATGAAAAACTAAAACCATCTTTAAAGTCTCGAATATCAAAAACATTGAATATTTCATTTATATCGAAATACTTTGGATGATAATCGTAGACCTTTTCTTTTTCATCGAAAAATCTAGTTTTGTAATCTTTGAGAAGATTCTTTGCTTGGAGTTTAAAATACTCGACGTGATCCATAATGTTTTCTCCTTTATGGTTCGTATCAGAGTTTTGTCTATTTTTGACCCGTATCCTTTGCGACAAAATATCTGACACTAAGGATAAACATTAAGTATGGTGTGATATGATAAAATCTTTGCACGGGTTGCTAGTTCTACCACGGAACTTAATTCAATATACAAAGATTCATTCCAACCGTCAATAATTGGCAAAAGTTTTTTTATTCCACATAGAGTATAAAACAGCATTTCAGCATGGCACATGGCAGCAGTGCCCACCTGAACCATTGTGGACTGTACCTACAGGCATAGGTATATCGAACAGCATTCTGAGCATAGCTCGGAATGACATTTTGTAAAAATGTCGCTGACTGGTCGAGATGCCTTTTGCCTGTGTACAGGATCACACCCGGTGAGGGTGGGCACTGCAAGCCGGGGGTAATAAAAAATGATGACAAAAATGGCAAGCTGAGATAAAATAAAGTTTATGAGTAAGACAATTAAATCATTTTTGTACATTTTATTTTCAGCTTATATATTGGCTGTATTTTTAACTGCTGGAGACAATGCAGCCGCCCTTCCGCTTAAATCTGATCGCGAGGGATTTGCCATATGGCCTATTACCGATGAACTGTATGCAAGAATGCAGCTGGGAAACACGTTCAAGGAAAACTGTATTGTACCCAGGGAGGATTTACGTTATATTCAGGCACTGCACAAGGACAAGGATGGCAATGTACACTTAGGCGAGATGGTGGTGCACCGTCTTATTGCCGAGGATGTGCTTGAAATCCTTGAAAAACTCTACGATGCCGCCTACCCTATCGAGCGCATGGTGCTCCCCGACAATTATATGGCTGACGATGAGATAATGATGAGGGACAACAATTCCTCATGCTTCAACTTCCGCTTTATATCCCACACAACCACAGTATCAAAACATGGTTTAGGCATGGCTGTTGATATCAACACGCTGTACAATCCGTACCATAAAATTGTTAAGAATGCAGATGGAACTCAAACTGAAGTGATAGAGCCGGCCACAGGAAAACCGTATCTTGACCGCACAAAACGCTTTGATTATAAGATTGAGAAAGATGACCTCTGCTACAAGCTTTTTACAGCGAAAGGCTTTGAGTGGGGCGGCAACTGGAATGACAGAAAGGACTACCAGCATTTTGAGCTCCCTACAAAGATAACAAGAGTTTGGTCAGAAAAATATCAGAAGAAATAAACGGAGAATGAAAATGGATTCAAAGATGTTTCAGGTCTCTACATTACAGGCATTGGCTTTAGGATATTCGAAGACAGTCATAACAGTGGTCGAACTGATGAAGCATGGCGAGACCGGTCTGGGAACGTTTGAGGATGTGAACGGAGAGATGATAGCCATTGACGGGAAATGCTACCGGGCAATGGAGGATGGAACAGTTGAGGAAACATCCGGCACCAGAGGCGTTCCTTTTTCTTCTGTGGCATATATGGAAAATTACAGGGAATTTGAACTGTCAGGCAATTATGATATGACAGCCCTTAAAAATGAGCTGAACAACCGAATAGAAGAAGACTTCGCCCTGAACAGCATGCATGTCATACAGATACATGGCACATTTGAGAAAATCTATGCCCGCTCGGAAGCCCCATACAGAGCTCATCATGTGACGCTGAAAGAAATGCTTGATACCACACAGACTTCCTTTGAGTTCAACAATATAAGCGGAACCCTTGTGGGAGTCTATTACCCGGACTATATGGACGGAATAAATGCCGCAGGCTGGCATCTTCATTTTATAAGCGACGACCGGACAAAAGGAGGCCATGTATATGAACTCAAGATGTCCCATGGAGATGTTCGATTGTCCAGAAAAAACAGCATTGAGATCCAGCTGCCAAAAGACCCTGCTTTTGATACTTATTCGCTGAAAAACGCATCAAAAGACGAAATCAAGAAGGTAGAACAGGGATGAATTCAGTCCTCAGAAAATATGTATTCGGATAAAATCAATCTAAATTAAAATTTGCTTCCCTTTCTTAAAAAAAACATATTCAGGTTTTTCTCTAAACAGTTTAACAAAAACACCTAAGTGATAATTATAAATATATGGAGAAGTAAAATCTTCAAGTTTTATCAGATCATTATGAACTTTTCTTTTTAAACCTTTTTCTGATTTGAATTCAACTATCAAGAGGTTATGATTATTTGTTCCACGCTTATGAAGAATCATATCAGGACGAGTTCCATTCTTACAATGTGGCGTTGCCTTTATATGCTGACCATTTTTGTTATACTCACAATCCAAATTGTATTCGATAAGACAAGCAAAACATTCATCATTGTTAATCAGATTTTGCATATAATAAAAAATACGAGCAACACTTGCCTGCTCCATTGATTTTTCAATTAAATGCTTATCTTTATTGTAGCATTCAGCCACAGATTTTTTTAGCAAATCTATCAGAAGTTCATCTGGAATTATCATTTCATTTATAAATTTATCTTTGTCCATCCACTTGGTATTCTATCAACCCCAGTTTCTTCTGCAAGTCCAGCAGGGCATCTAAAGGTTCCTGTGTCATCAACACCTTCAACCCATCCGAACGTTGCATCAGTTGCCCCGTTCCAGTTTAAAAAGCCTACTGTAATACTCTTAAGTCTTTCGCACCCATGAAACATAGATCTATAACAATCATCTTTTAATACTGTTGCAGGTAAAACAGGAGCCGATGCCAGACCAGTACAACCTTCAAACATATCAAAATAGCATCCTTCTGCCAGATTTATTGCTGGAAGTTCTGGTGTAGATGTAAGAGAAGAACAAAGAGCAAACATACTACCATAGCAATAACGTGCCATAATATCAGCAGGAAGTGATTGTACTTCTGTTAAACTTGTACACCCCAAAAACATACTCTGATAACAAGAATTAACTAATACTGTTGCTGGTAATTCTGGAGTTGCAATTAAACTGCTACAATAAGCAAACATACAACTATAACATTCTTCAGCTAAAGTTAATGCAGGTAAAGCAGGAGCTTTTACAAGATTACTGCATGCTCTAAACATACTAAAGTAACAATTATCAGACAATACAGTAGCTGGTAACTCTGGAGCAGATATAATATCACAGCTATCAAAAAGCATACTAAAGCACCAATCACTAGGGATTATCTTTGACTTGAGACTTTTATCTAGCAGACTCATAATATTGCCGCTGACTTTAAAAGATCCATCTTGTGTCATAAAAGAATATTTTTCGTCACTTGACGAAAAAGTAGTATTATTTCCTCTAAAATAAACTTTCTCTCCAACGTTTTGAAAAGAAATTACAGTAAAAGGTTCAATGGTAGAAAAAACAGTCCATTTATTTCCATCTGTTGAATACTCTAGTACCGGGGGATTGAAATCATGAGGATAAGAAGAAACAGAAACAATCATAGATAATCGACAATTATTTTCATTAGATGTAAAACAAAGATAATTTGGAATATTGTCATCATCACTTCCGCTTTCGCTTCCACCACCTCCGCCACCACCACAACCAGAAAATACTAGTAAACAAAGACAGGTTAAAAAAGATAAAAATGCAATAGTATATCTTTTCATAAGTAAAGCCCCGATTTTTACAAGCTTAGTGATATGTCACTAACTAAAAACTAACATAGCAGTCATAATAAATCAAGTGAAATATCACTAAGATGAACACTCAGGAAGCAGTTGCAAACAGGATACGGGAGCTTTGTAATGAGCATGGTATAACTCCCAACGGACTCAGCTATAAAGCCGGAATACCACAGGCCACTATTAAAAGTATTCTGAACGGTGAGAGTATGAATCCTGGTATAGTCACTTTGAAAAAGATATGCGACGGTTTCGATATAACACTGGCAGAATTCTTCTCCACAAAATCTTTCAATAACCTAGAACAAGAAATACGTTAAAAGCCTCCAATTTTTGTTCTCGCCCATTCGTTTACTGGAGGTTTTTTGTTCCACACAGTGAATGTATACTAACACAGCAAAAGGCATCCCTGGCGGTATCCCTGGCCCGCAGGGAGCAGGACCACCGAGCAGGGGTGTCTTATTGCTGGGTGTGATTAAGTTATGTGTGGAATAAAAAACCGGGGCTTGTGACCCCGGCTTTGTTTACGCGTGTCTATTAAACTTTCATTAAACGTATGGAATGATGTTTCTGATGTTCTTCATCCGTTTTGCAAGGAGAAGCACAACAAATGGAGTAAGAGCGATAGGAACAACATCTGCGATTCCGATCCACATTACACACCATGCATAGTCAAGACCTGCAAAGTATGCCAGGGAAGCACTGGTGGAAAGAATCATGAGGATACCGAAGAATACGCTGAGGAAGAGGCTCTTCCAGATGAATGCGCCCTTGTTTGTTTCGATGAGATCGATAAGGTCAACCTTTCCATTCTTAAGATGGAAGAATGCCGGGAAGAATGCAGAAAGACCTACTGTGATACCGTCTGCAATAGGTGAATGCAGCGGAATGAAGTTTCCGGAAAGCAGAGCCCATACAATGGTTCCGATATAGCCTGCAAAGAAGCCAGAGACCGGTCCAAAGAGGTAGCCGATAACCGGGATGATGAATGCGAATGTCCTGAAGTGAACTGCTCCAGGAATAAGTGGAATTGGGCAAAGGTATGCCCAGAGAACTCCAGTCAATACACCAAATACTACAAAGAAGATGATATTGACGAATGAGAATTTTTTAGCCATGTTTCCCTCCTGATCAATAATTTATATCTGCAATTTCGCTGAATATATTAATAAGCTTCTTGCACGCGTAATCAAAAAGCTTTTTACCCTTTTCCACTGTGGCAAATGTCGGAGCCCCGATGACACCGCTCTTTGTCACATCGTTAGTCTTCCAGCCCGCATTCACAGGCCCGAAGACTGTCACATATTTGCCCTCACCCTTGAAGCAGTCGGCAGGATCCTCGTCCACAGCCTTGGACATGTCCACCAGGTCAGGCCGTGCCGCCAGCATAAGGCTGGTCTCCAGCTCGCAGGCGTGGAACACACCGTACATGCCGGACTCCTTAAGCCCCTTGAGACCGTCGGCCCAGAAGTCGGTGAACCACCAGTCAAACACAAACACCTGCAGACCGAAATCGATACGCAGGTCCCTGCTTATCAGGTTTGCCATATCTGTGTTCCCGCCGTGGCTGTTGAACAGCACCAGCTTTTTGAAGCCGTGGTGTGCAATGCAGCCTGCAATATCGTAGATCATGGAATAGTAAGTCTTTGCCTTGAATGTGAGTGTGCCGGGGAAGCACATATGCTCGTTGCTCTTTCCGATAAGGAACTGGGGGGCAAAGATAAGGTTTCCTTTCTCGAACTTCTCCCCTTCTATGATCTTGTCAATAAGTGTGGAGAGGATGATGGCATCGGTTCCCACTGGAAGATGCGCACCATGCTGCTCGGTGGCAGAAAGCGGGAGCATTACTATGCTCCTGTCCTTATCCAGAGCCCCTATCTCATCCCTGGAAAGCTCTTCCCATCGTTTAATCATAAAACCTCCTCCTGCTCAGACAGGTATGTAGAACATAACCCTGAGCACTATAGTTATAGCGATTGCCACAATATTTGCGACAACAAAGTAAACATCAAGCCTGCTGGCCTTTATAACCTTGTATGCAGTCCGCTTCACCGAGAAATCCAGCTTGTAATAATGCATGGCCAGGGATATGGACTGTCCTTTGCTGATTACCCTGAACAAAAGCGGGAAGGAGAATGTCACATAGTTCTTGACCTTGGTGGCCCAGCCGCATTTATCTATCTCCAGTCCCCGGGAACTCTGGGCATCCATGATTGCCTGCAGCTCCTTGATTGTGATAGGTATGATCTGGAAGATAAGGCCGATGGCGAATGCAACAGAATATGGGATATGCCACTTGCGCAGGCCCAATATCATCTCGCTGAAGTTGGTGGTGAGAAGCACTGTGTAGAAGGATGAGATCATAAGGAAGATACGCAGTGAATAGACTGCACCTTTATAGAAATCATACCAGTCGAAGCAGAACACATGCTGCTGCCCTACCCAACTGAATGTGGTCTGGAAGAAAATCGGGCCACCCTCCACCTTAGGGGCTTGGAAAAGTCCCAGACATAGCCACAGGAGGAAGATGAAGAGAAGCAGTATCTTCAGCTTTGAAAGAAGAACAAGAATATGCTCCCCTATATGACAGCTCTTCCATATGATTATGAAGAAGATAAAGAGGAATGCCAGAGCCACAAAGGACTTGATGACACTGGTGAGGACTGCCATCACAACAAAGAAAGCGAACTTGGTCCTTGGATCCAGCTTATGCAGGAAGGAGTTTGAGTCGACATACTTCAGGTAATCCATCACTCTGCCTCCTTTACTTTCAAGGCCTTAGCCTCTTCCACAAACTCATCCACATTGTAGCAGATACGGTCAAAGCCCAATGCCTTGGACATAACCACCGCAGGAGGCATGGAGATGCGTATTTTGTCGAATATGTCATCCCTGAGAGCCAGCTGCTGCTTGGTTCCCTGGAAAATCTTCTTTCCATTGTTCAGGATGATGGCATCATCCACAGTACGGAACACCATAGGAATCTCATGGCTTATTATGATTACAGTCTTTCCCTGCTCCTTAAGCATCTTTATAAGTGCTTCAAGCTCCTCCATAAGGAAGCCGTCCATACCCAAGGTAGGCTCGTCCAAAATGATGACATCAGCATTGGAAAAGAGGACTGAAAGAATAGTCAGTGTATGCTTCTTGCCCATGGAAAGGTTGAGGGGGAAGGTATCCTTATCTTCAAGCATATTGTACTTGGTAAGAACCTCAGTTATCTTTTCCTTGGTGAAAGGAATGCCCTGCATCCGGGCGCAGAATGTTAGCTCTGCCTCCACAGTCTCTTCAAAGAGCATATGTTCAGGGTGCTGGAACACCAGTATTATATTATGGGAAATCTGAGCCACAGACTTATCAAGAAGGGATTGGCCCCTGTATCGGACATCCCCTGCAGTAGGCTTATAAAGTCCATTAAGATGCTTTACGAATGTGGTCTTTCCGCTTCCGTTCTGCCCCAGAACCGCTATTATCTTCCCTTCCGGGATATTGGCATTAACATCCATAAGGGCATGGAAGTTGTCGCCGAAAACCTTCTCCAGGTTATGGACCGATATTATGCTCTCCCCAGTCTCATCATCAGGCACCTTGGCCTTGGAAAAAAGTTTAGTGTTCATCATCATGGCCAGCTGATTAAGACCATCCTCAACAGTGTAGAACATCTTGAGATCGGGGAAATACGGGAGAAGTCCCCGGTAAATCTCAACCTCCTGAGGAATTATGACTCCCAGTTTCTTCTGCAGCTCGAAATCCTGGAAGAACTCCTCCTTGCTGCCGTCGAACACCACCTTGCCATCCAACATTCCTATTATGTGGTCAACTATGCCGGCAGACCATACCAGGTTGTTGTCCACCAGTATCACTGTGTTTCCATCCAGGCTTATCTGCTTCAGCACCATCTGGACAAGGCTCTTGCCATTAGGATCCAGGGAGCTTACAGGCTCGTCCATTATAAGGATGTCAGGATGCATTGCCAGAACCGATGCTATGCACACCGCCTGCCGCTGACCTCCTGAAAGGTTTGCCACGCTCCTGGCCCGCAGATACTGGAGGCTCAAGAGATCAAGCACATAATCCATCCGCTGGGCAATCTCAGCCTGAGGAATACCCATGTTCTCAAGACCGAAGGCTATGGCATCCTCAACTCCATAGCCGAAAAGCTGGTTTTCCGGGGTCTGGCTGACAACACTTATAAGGCTGTCCTCAGGCTTCTGGAATGTGCCGGAAAGCTCCCCATTGCTGATAAGGGTGGGGATGACTCCGCTTAAGATCTCAAGCAGCGTACTTTTTCCACAGCCGCTTGGCCCCACTATGGCGGTAACCTTTCCCTGCTCTATGGAAAAGCTTACATTGTCAAGGACAGTACGACCTTCCTTGCTGTATTTATAGGTTATGCCCTCTACTCTGTAGTCCATTTACTGCGCCTATCTGTCTGAAACAACTGGGAAAACAGGGAGTGCCTCAAGATAAATTATATCCTTCCGGTTCTTGGCATCCCCTTCGGCCAGGATGCAGGCCTTGCCCACTATGTTGCCACCGGCCTTCTCCACCAGGGTCTCCATAGCTTTAAGGGACTCACCTGTGCTGATCACATCATCCACAATAAGGATCCGCTTTCCCTTTATAAGATCGCTCTCCTCCTTGTCCAGGCATAGAATCTGCTTTTTCTTGGTAGTAATGGAATAGACCTCGGTGACAAATGGGTCTGTCATATATGGCTTGACACTTTTCCGTGCCACAAAATAGCGTTTCATTCCCCGGAGACGGGCCAGCTCCTGCACCAGAGGAATACCCTTGGCCTCAGCAGTGATAAGATAATCAGCCTCCGGCAGTTTGCCATCCATCACCTGGGCAGCCTTTACAACCAGCTCAGCATCGCCCAAGAGGACAAAGCTTGCGATATCCAGATTATCTTCTATTCGCACAATGGGAAGCCGGCGGATGCAGCCCACGATGTTCATCTCATAATACTTGCCCATAACCCCCTCCTATATATAAATTTTATAATAACAGTGATAAAAACACAATTGATATTTACTTATTAATTTAATTATTTTAAAAAAACTGCCGATTAAATAGGTATGCAGAGAATTATTACTGTCATGCAGCAGGAAGCATGCAGAAAGATTATACATTCACTTATAGTATTTGTCCCATTCATTGCCGGCTACAGCTATTCCTTGGCCTATTTCCTTTTGACTGCAGGAATTATCATCTACTCCTGGTCCGAATTCCAGCGGCTGACCGGCCATTACGTGCCAGTTTTTTCCGAAATAAAAGCAAGGGCGTTCCGCAGCCAGGACATGATCCACTTTGCAAAAGCCCCAGTCACACTGGCCCTGGGAGCTATGGGAGCACTGGCCCTCTACCCTATGCCGGCAGCTGCAATAGCTATCTACTCCCTTGCCTTCGGCGACACCGCCGCCTGCCTGGTAGGTAAAAGCTTCGGCAAGACCAAGATTCCATACACAAACAAGACTTGGGCCGGTTCAGCCGCCTGCTTTGCCACCGTGTTTGCACTGGCTTTCCACGCCACAGGCTGCAGCGTTACAAAGACAACAGCTGTAGCTCTGGCTGCAACATTAACAGAGCTTCTGCCCATCAAGGACTACGACAACCTGCTTATCCCGCTGGTCACCGGCCTCATGATCATAGTCATTTAAGAATAGTACAAAGCAAAAAAAAGGGCGTCGGTTAAGACGCCCTTTTTATTAAAAACCGTTTTTCTAAACTTGCAGCTTATTTAAGAAGACCGCCGATCTGAACAAACAGCGGAGCAAATACTACTGCGATGATTGTCATCAGCTTGATAAGGATGTTGATGGAAGGACCGGATGTATCCTTGAACGGGTCACCAACAGTATCGCCGACAACTGCAGCCTTGTGGGTCTCAGAACCCTTTCCGCCGAAAGCGCCGCCTTCGATATACTTCTTGGCATTGTCCCATGCTCCACCTGCGTTAGCCATCATGATAGCAAGGAGAACACCTGCAGCAAGAGATCCAGCCAGCATTCCGCCCAGGGCAGCTGGTCCAAGGATGATTCCTACTGCGATAGGAGCAACGATTGCCATAACACCAGGCATGATCATCTCTTTAAGAGCAGCTCCTGTGGAGATAGATACACAGCGCTTGTAATCTGGCTTGGATGTTCCAGCCATGATTCCCTTGTCCTCTCTGAACTG
>JAEEGH010006711.1_pt1 | contig 28034 bp, 20 predicted proteins | sample 9134181 | NCBI WGS metagenome assembly JAEEGH01 (sample SAMN16246544, study PRJNA631951) | gut metagenome | biome: gut microbiome; feature: rumen; material: DP-attached | host: Bos | place: Iran: Karaj | collected 2018-10 | reverse complement strand
AGGTCCGCGATGGTCTTGCGGAAGATGTCCCGCACCTGTTCGTTGGCCGACTTCATGTCCGCGGTGCGGAAGAACGAGGCGAAGGAACCCCTGTAATCGCCCTTCGGGGCGCCGGTGAGGCGGAGGATGGTGCCTTCGGCATGGTTGGCGTAGGCCGTTTCGGCGAAGTCCACGAACTTCTGGTAGTTGGCGATGGTGGCGGGATTGAGCGTGTTCGGCATGGTCGGGTTCCTTTCGCTTGGTATGGGGTCTTCCGGGAATCGGGTTCCGTTTGCCTGATTACACGGACGACACCGGAAGGTTACACCCCGCTCCCCTCAAACCCAAGCCATTTTCCAGCCCCCGACGCGGCGAGAGCAATGGAAAACACGAAGAACGCAAAGAGTCAGACACAAAGAACGCAAAGAGATGGATAGGAAAACCTTTGCGTTCTTTGTGTGCCCCTTTGCGTTCTTTGCGTTGGGAAAGGGCGTTCCGCCCGCGCTCGGGCAGAGGGGCGCGGGTCAGACGTGGACGAAGCCGCTGGAGAGCATGTCGTGGTGGGAGTCGTCGGTATCGGAGGCGGCGGAGCGGGCGGTTTCGGCTTCGCGGATGCCGGAGAGGATGTTGCGCCAGTTCTCGGCCTGGTTGACGAGGGATTCGAGGCCGGCGCCCAGGGTCGCGACATCCGCAAGGGCCAGCGGGAAGGACCGCACGATGGCGTAGGCGCCGGTTTCGGGGTTCTGGCAGAGGGTCGCGCCCTTGGTGGCGCGCAGGAGGAAGTTGGCCTGGAGCATCATCTCGCCGAATGCGCCGTCGGCGTCGGGTGGCGGGAGGCCGATCTCGGCGCAGGCGAGGACGCTGCGCGTCTGTGGGTCGTCCAGCAGTTCCAGGCGGAGGCCGTCGACTTCGAGGGCGGCCGCGCCGTCGGCGCCGTCGAGGCCCTTGATTCCGTATTCCGCGGCGAAGGCCGCAAGCAGTTCTTTGAATTCCATGGTTTGTTCTCCTGTATGTTGAGGATGGGATGGGGGCGGAAGGCCGTCCTTTTGCACCGGTTGCATCCCGATGCCGGGGAAGGACGCCATTATACACAACCCCATGGCAGAAGGGCAGGAAAAACCGCGTCCGGCCCCCGCCGGCGAGCCCGGCGCGGCTGGAAGCCGCACCTCCCTGTCTGTCGGAGCCCCAAGTTCCGCCACGGAATTTTCCAAGCCGCGCTAGAGCGGTTTAAGGAATAGTGTATCCGTTCCAGAGCAGGAAAACTCCGATTTGTCCGATGCCTCCGCTAACGCTCCGGCGATGCCTTCCAATCGCTTCTTCAACTGCACTTCAATGTGCGCAGCGACGGATGCCCCGGATGTAGGGCATCCGTCGCTGCGCACACGGCGAAGAATTTTTCCGATTTCGGGAAGCGAAAAATTGGGAAAACGCCTTTCAAGCTTCCGCGACCGATTTGCGGGCCGGAATGGGAAAAATGTCCATCGTGCGGACAGCGACGGAGGTCCCGGACACGGGACGTCCGTCGCTGTCCGCGTTGTGGAATGCCATGGAACTGGCCATTGGAAAGCTTTGCCGGAGCGTTAGCGCAGGCATCGGACAAATCGGAGTTTTGTCTCCCTTCTCAATGCGGTCACACTATTTCTTAAGCCGCGCTAGTCGCGCGGGAGTTCCTTGCCGCAGTGGGGGCAGCGGCGGGGAGGGGCGGGGGGCTTGGAGGAACGGGAGAAGTGTTCGACGAAGCCGGCGCTGAGGATGCCGGTCGGGATGGCCACCAGGCCGACGCCCAGAAGGGCCGTCACCGCGCCGAGGAAGCGGCCGAAGGCCGTGACCGGGTAGATGTCGCCGTAGCCGACGGTGGTCAGGGTGGCGACGGCCCACCAGAGGCCCGCGAAGGCGTTGGTGAATTTGTCCGGCTGCACGTCGTGCTCGGCATGGTACATCAGGAGCGAGGAGAAGAGCATCAGAAAGAAGATGAAGACACACGAGGCCGCCAGTTCGCGCGCCTTCCGGCGGAAGACCCCGCCGATGACGGCGATGGCCTCCATGTAGCGGTTGAGCTTGAGGATGCGCAGGATGCGGACGAGCCGGACGGCCCGCAGCCCCAGGAGCTGGTCCGGGAACAACACCGGCACCCAGAAAGGCAGGATGGCCACGAGGTCCACGATGGCCAGGCCCGAGCATGCGTAGCGGAGCCGGGCCCGCCACGGGGGGAACGAGGGGTGCAGCAGGTCGGCCGTCCAGAGGCGGATGGCATATTCGACCGAGAACACGATGGACGAGGCGAGTTCAATGCCGTCGAAAACGGCCAGGGCCGAGTCGGAAAGGTAGAAGGTTTCGGCGAAAACCGACAGGACGCTCGCCAGGATGAGCGCCATGATGGTCCAATCGAAGACGTAGCTGGGTTTACAGCCGTCGGATGGCTGGACCATGCGGAAAATCCACGCTTTCATGGCTGTTCCGGGGTTGAAGGGGTGGAAGCGGCACGGAACCCGCGGGAGCCGGGGGCGTGCGGGGTGGTCCGGGATTGTTTCTTCATGGTCGAAACCTATCTTCCCCGAAGCATGCTTGTCAAGCGGCGAACCCTGTTCAACACGGCACGCCCTGCATATTCCGGGCTGGCCATTTGCCATGTCGATGAGGATCGCCAGACCGCGCCCGCGCGCGGCGCGCATGTTTTTGTAACATTCCGTCCCCGTTCGTGTAGAATGGTCAAAGAACAAACCCAAGGAGACCCCGCCATGCCAGTCAATTTCGACAACGTCCATTTCAACGCCTTCGCCTCTTTCGCCCAGCAGCGCGTCGATGCCGGGGAGGGCAAGGCGGTCATATCCGCCAGCGTCGACAAGCCCCTCGACGGCCGCAAGATCCTGAAGGTCGACACCACGAAGAGGGATTTCATCCACAAGTGGTCCCGCGACGAAACCGACTGGGAGGTCAACGACCGCACCCGCTCCCTCTTCAAGCAGGCCGTCGCCCGCGTGTTCGGCGGCGAGGACCGGATTCCCGAGTCCGTCCGGAAGGCGATGCTCATGGAGGACTACAACCAGGGCAAGCCGCTCACGGCGCGGCGCATCGTCATGGTCAAGGAAGCCATCGACCGCATCGCCGGGGACTTCTCCGCCAAGGTCGCCGCCGCCAAGGCCGCCGCGGTCAACTCCTACGACAAGGTCAACGAAAACGACCCGGACGCCGACCCCGACGCCCCGGTGGTGACGCGCATCTACGTCGACCACCTCGTCGAAACCGCGATGAAGGCCGTCGGCACCGACCCCGACGCCCTGGACATCCTCACCGCCCGCAACGTGATGGACGGCCTGCTCATCCGCGGCGACTCCACCCTGCGCGCCCCCGCCGAGGTCGCCGCGAAGGCCGAGGCCATCCTCGCGAACCTCGCCGAGCTCAAGCAGGCCGCCAATGGCGACCCCGCCATCCTGGCCGCCGGCAAGATCTTCCTCGCGCAGCTCGAAGGCAAGAGCGTCCCGGACGGCCTGATCACCGCCATGATCCGCGACACCCGCAACGCCGACGTCTCCGCCATCAAGCGGCTGACGGCCTCCTCCTCGGGCCGCTCCATCCACAAGGCGCTCAACCAGTACATCGCCCACCAGGTCCGCATCGCGGTCTCCTCCGGCGCCGAGCGGCTGCTCTCCGGCCCCGACGAGAAGAGCGCCGCCCGCGACTTCGTCGGCCTGCTGCTCCTGGCCAAGTGCGGACGCTCCCCCCTCCGCAAGATCCAGGCCGCGCTCCATTCCGAGAACGCGCAGAAGCTCGCCCGAATCTACACGATGATGCACAACGGCAACTTCGACAAGGACGGCCTCTCCGACGCCACCGTCAAGCAAACCTACATCATGGGCGCCCGCAGCAAGTCCCTGCTCGGGCAGATGAAGATCGCCGCCGACTCCATGATGGGCGTCCCCGACGACCAGATCGAGCCGCTCGAGGACTACGAAGGGGCCATCGACTTCGACGTCTTCCACGCCGACCGGATCTCCACCGACCTCATCAACGCCGGCCAGGCCGAGGCCGTCCGCTGCCACGACGAATTCCTCAAGCTCGCCGTCCGGGGCGACTCCGAGGGGGCGGACGCCCTCCGCAAGGTCTACGCCCACCGCATCGGCCCCGAATCCTACGAGCCCAAGAACCTCATCGACAACGCCGCCCGCCGCAACGCCTCCGCGATGCTCAACTGGACGATCGCCGACGAGTGCCGCAAGATGGCCCGCGGCGACTGGGAGAATGTCACCTTCTTCAAGGATGTCAAGCGGATGGCCGGCTCCCTGAAGCTCGGCGACGTCGTCCTTTCCACCGACTTCCAGACCGCCCGCGACCAGGTCGCCGCCTTCGTCACCCAGGGCGCCAAGGCCGACTACGCCTCCCTCACCGACCTCGAACGTGGCAAGGCGCACGTCGTCATGGCGCTCCTCTCGCAGGAAACCGGCAAGGCCGGGTTCGACGGCCAGTTCCAGGCCCTCGACCCGCACAACGCCCGTCCGCCCGTCGTCACCCTGTCCGACCAGGAAGCCGACACCCGCACCATCGCCCTGTCCTTCGACGAAATCGGCCGCCTGACGATGCAGTTCGACGGCGTCCAGAACCTCACCGTCCTGCAGAGCGACCCGGGCAACGGCAAGACCGTCACCACGATGGTCGGCCCCGGCAGCACCGCCGAATCGCACCTGACGATGGAGATCAACGCGAACGAACTCGACCGCCTGGCCTCCCTCGACTACACCCGCTTCGACGACACCGCCGCGAACGCGGTCATGACCGACAAGACCGCCACCAACAAACTCCCCGCCGCCCAGAAAGCCTTCGCCCCGGAGTTCCGCTTCGACGACAACGGCATCAACATCCGCCTCGGCCTCCAGTTCACCGTCAACTGAGCCGGGGCGCCCCCCGCCCCGCCAGATTTCTAGATTTCTAGAAACCTAGAATTCTAGAAATCCAGAGCGAATGGCAAATTCCCGTGGCCGCCCGCCGCCAGGCGACGGTTCGGCCTCTATCTGGAGATGGGACATTCGTTCCCAATTCGTTGCAGGATCGAGGGAATGAACATCGGGTCCATCTTGGTGACGGCGCAGTATTGGCGACCGAGGTCTTTCAGCGACGCGCCGAAGTGGTAGAGTTCTGCGCCGTCAAGGATCAGAAAGCGGTCGTGGAATGCGGAGACCGTCTTAACGGCAAGCGGCGGGTTTTGCTTGTTGAACTTGGCGATAGCGGCGGGCGTCAGGAACTTCGACGCCGATTTTGCTGTCGTAGCAACAGTCACGGACGCGCCGCCGCGCTTCTGCGCGAGGATGTCGAGCGTGGTGTCATCGCAGTAGTTGTCCACGAGGACGATGCTCTTCACCGCCTTCCGCACCAGCTTCCTGGCGAAGGAAAAGGCGTCGTAGTGCTTGCCGCCGAAAAACACCTTCTGCGGGGGGAAGTCCCCGCCATCCATCGCCTTGAAGATGGTGTCGAACCGCTCCTCGTTCCGGGCCTGGTCTGTGATTTGGCGCCGTTCGACCGAGTCGATCCTGGCCAGCATCGGCGCAATCGATGCAAGGACCTTGCGCATGGCGACAAAGGCGCGGGTGATGCGGACGCTGGTTGTCGCCGCGATGTCACTTTTCAGAATGCTGGCGACCATGATGACGCCATGTTCGCTGAAGGCCCTCATCGGCGCCGACGAATGTTTCGCGCTGGCGAACCGGTCACAATTTGTGACCAGTCTGGCTTGCTCCTCTTCCGCCAGCAAAAAGGAAAACTCTTCAGGGAAGCGGGAGAGATTGCGTTTCACTGCTTGGTTCAAGGCTTTTGTCGGGACGCCGTAGAGGATTGCCAAATCTCGGTCCAGCATCACTTGCATGCCGCGAATCGAGAAAATGCGCGACTGGATGAAGTCGTCGGGGGCCAAGGTCGGAACGACATTCGGGGTGTTTGGTACCCCCGGTGTTTCTCCCGGCAGGGGAGGGGACATGGATTTTTTCTGCGCGTTCATGGGGGGAAGGCTTTTTTCGGGGCTCGTTCAAGGGAGGTGCGTGGAACGCATTACAGCAAATGAAACATTTGTTTACAATCAAAAAGTGGAATTCCACTTTCTTCTCCCACTCACTTTACCCCCCTCTGTGCCTCCGTGCCTCTGTGTGAGCCCTTTCCTCCCGCGCCCTGCCCGCTTCCTTGGCGGACTTGGCGGACTTTGCGCGAGGCATTCATCCGCCGGCCGCCCCCCATCGCGGGTGGAACTCCGTTGGTTTGCGGGAGGGAAGCGGATAGGTTGCAGGAGGAAAAGCCGTGTTCCAATGCCTGAAAAACCGTATACCGGATTCCAATGCCTGAAAACTCGCGCAAAGTCCGCGACGTCCGCAAAGAAGCGGAGGTTTTTGGCCGTAAAGTCCACAAAGCAAACAAAGAAATGGGAGGGAAGCTGATGAATCTGGGGGCGCGGGCGGCCCCCCCGCGATGGTGGGAGGAGAGCGGATGGAAAGTGGGGGGGGAAATCTACTTGTGGGGATGAAATCTCCGTTGGAAGAAAAGTTTGGGCTTGATTGAAAGGCGGAAGTTGGCGAGGATGGGGCGGATACAAAAGATGAAAACGGAGAGTGGAATCAAGCAAATGTCGCCAAGCGGCCTCTATGGGCGGCTGGCAGCCGCATTGAGGAAAGGACAAATCGTCGGGACGGCGGAGGCATCGCGAATGGGCATTTCGCGGAATCTGCTGTCGAAGTGGGTCAAGGCGGGGAAACTGCAACGGGTGGCCTGGGGGGCATACCAGTTGCCTGGGAGCGTTCCGGATGACTTGGAACTCCTTTTCAAATTAGCCCCGAATGCGGTGCTGTCGCACGAAAGCGCGCTGTATGCGCTGGGTTTGTCCAGCCGATGCCCCGCGCGCCATTCCGTCACCTTGCCGACGGGCACGAATCCGCCGAGGGCTTTCGCGGGAGCGGTGAAGGCGTATTACGTCAAACCGGATTGGCTGGAGGCGGGGCGGACGCTGGTGCGGACGCCAACGGGTTTCGAGGCGCCATGCTACGATGCGGAGCGGACGGTTTGCGACATTCTCCGTTCGCGCGGACGCATCGACGAGGAGACGCTCAACGACGCCCTTCGGCGCTATGCGGCGTGGCCGGGAAAAGACCTGAACCTTTTGGCGGAACGGGCGCGCTTGCTGCACGTCGGCCACGTGCTGCGCGAACGGTTGGGAGCGTGGCTGTGAACGACACGGCACGGTCAATGAGCGTCAGGGCCAAGGCGAACAACCTTGCCAAGCGGCTGGGCATCGCGCCCCAGGCGGCCCTGCAGGCCTGGTTCGCGGAGCGCTTTCTGGCCCGGGTGTCCATGAGCGGCCACGCCGACCGGATTGTCGTCAAGGGCGGCACCCTGATGGCGGCGCTGTTCGGGTTGGCCGAACGCACGACCATGGACATCGACGCGACGGTGCTGGACACGCGCGGCGACGAAGCGACCCTGCGGGAGATCCTCGCGGAGATTTGCGCGGTCGATGCCGGTGACGGCATCGGGTTTGCCTTGGGACCGGGCGAAGCCATCCGAAAGGGCGACGAATATGCCGGAGTCGGGTTTTCCCTGGTTGCGACGCTGGGGACCATCCGCCTGCCCTTGGGCGTCGACATGACCGTGGGCGATGCCATCGTGCTCGGGCCCGAACTCTTGGATGGCGTCGGCATGTTCGGGACAGAGGAACGGATCCGCCTGTGGGCTTACCCGACGGGAACGCTGCTGGCGGAAAAGTTGCAGACAATTCTCAAGCGGGGGGAACTGACAACCCGTCCCCGCGATTTCTACGACATCCACAAACTCGTCTCCTCCGGCCGCTATCGACCGGACGTGTTCCGACGGGCCGTTACGGCCACCTTCGAGCGCCGCGGCAGTTTGGCATTGCTGCCGCGGAAACAAGTCATTCTCGACGCCGTCGCCCAGTCCCCCGCCATCTGCGGAATATGGAAAAAATACCGCAAGCAGTTCTCCTATGCCCGTGACCTCTCGATTGAGACGGTCGTTTCCTCCGTCAGACAGTTGCTGGCGTTGCTGGATTGAGGCTGCCGGGTTGCCCGCGCGGAGGCGCTAGAAAGCAGAGGCGCAGGAGGAGGGGGAAAGGCGCGCGGGAAGTTCGTGCCGGGGATGCGGAAATGAAGCAGGCAAAAGGCGTTCAACGCTGAGAAAATAGAGGCGCAGAGGGGGAGAAGCAACATGGAAAACCGTGAAAACCGCTTCGCGGTCATTGAAAAGCGGGAGGGACGCGGATAAATCTGGGGGCGCGGGTGACCCGCCCGCGATGGCGGGAGGAGAGCGGGAGGGAAAAGGAATGGGGTGGTTACTCGTCGTCGGGCATGAAAACCAGCGGCAAGCCGTACCAAACGCTGCCAGGAGGCAAGCCTGTCAGGGATTCTTTCACGTAAACCTTGCAGTCCGCCTTCATCTCGAAGGGTTTTGCGTCCCACATCAAAGGCAACACCCCCTGGAACACCAGTCGTTCCAATTTCCGGCAGGCATCGAAGATGTCGCGACCGAGACAACTTACGCTTGGAGGAATGCTCACTTCGGTCAAGCCATCGCATTCCGCAAAGGCCTCGTCGTCGATTTTTTCGATTCCTTGTCCGAGGACAATCTGGTGCAAGAACTTGCAACGTTTGAAAGCCCCGCGTGCGATGAGGGCCACATTTCCGGGGATATCCACCTCGCGCAAGCGCTCGCACCAGAAGAACGACCACTGTCCGATGGCAGGCACATGCGCCCCGATTTTCACGGAATCCAGTGTCATGCACTCGCTCAGGAGCTCATCGCCGATATATTCCACGCTGTCGGGAATGACGAAAGTTTTGAGGGCCGAACACTCCTTGAACGCCCCCTTTCCGATGGAGAGAAGCCCATTGGGCAACTCAATGTCTTCCAAATTCTTGCATCGCGCGAAGGCGTTCCGTCCGATTCGGCGGAGTTTGGAGGGAAGCGACACGGCTTTCATCCGGCTTCCTTCGCAGGCGTCATCGCCGATGTCCGTCACGCTGTCGGGAACCGTGACCGAGGCGAGCGTGGAAGGAACCAGCAACAGTGTTTTCCCCTTTTTGTCGCACAGGAGACCGTCGCGCGTCGAATAATTGGGATTCTTTCCCGAAACCTTGATGTCCCGCAGTTTTTCGCAATCCCTGAATGCCCCCTCCGCGATGCGTTCAAGCCCGTTGCCGATCCGCACGCTTTCCAATTCGTGGCAATTGTGGAACGCCCAAGGGCCGATTTCCTTGAGGCTGTCGGGGAGACGGAGTTCCTTCAACCGGCAAAAACCAAAAGCCCCATTGCCGATGGACGCCACGCCTTCGGGAATGGAAATCGCCTCGCATTCGCTTGCACCCCGAAAAGCCTCTTGTCCGATGTGGACCGTTCCCGGAGGAATCGCCGCGGCAGGCTGGACATTCAGCGCGAGAAGGAGGCGTGTCCCGCTTTTGTCGTAAAGCCAACCATCCCGGACGGAATACCGTCGGTTGCCCGGTGCCACGGTAACCGATTTGAGCGAATGGCATTTGCGGAAAGCGTCCTCCGTGATGCGAACCACGCTGGCCGGAAGCGCGAGGGAGCGAAGGGAATCGCAATGGGAAAAAGCCCTTCTCCAGATGCATTCCGTGCCCTCGCCGATTTTCACCCGGAGAAGACCCGTGCAGTCCGAAAATGCATCATACCCTATCCTTTTCACGTTGCCTGGAATGGTCAGTTCACGTATGGCGCGGCAGGAATTGAACGCATGCGGGCCGATCTCCCGGACACCTCCGCCGAGGCGTACCTTGGCCAAGGCTTCGCAGCGGATGAAGGCGGCCCGGCCAATCGCGGCGATGTTCGCAGGCAATTTCACTTCCACTAGGGCAAGACAGTCCTCAAACATGGACTCCGCGATTTCCTTCAATCCCTTCCCGACCGTGAAGCGCATCAGCCGGTTGCACTGCTTAAACGCTTTCGGGCCAATCCAGACCACGCTGTCAGGAATCTCCAATTCTTCCAGATAGCCGCATGCTTCAAATGCTCCCGGTCCGATGGATTGGATGCCTTCGGAAAGCTCCAAGTGCTTCATCCGGGCGCACCACCCGAACGCGCTTTCCCCAATTTCCCGGATGTTGCCCGGAACGCGCATGCGGCGGATAGGGCATCCCCAAAACGCATTTGCGCCGATTTTTGCCACGGGAACGCCGCCCAGTCGTGTCGGGATCAAGAAATCGCCTTCGGGTTTCGGCCATGCTGCCCACACGGTCGCTTCCGGTCCGTTTCCCCCGAACTCCACTGTGTAGGTCCATTCCCGTCCGGCGGTTTTCACCAGCCATTTGCGCACCCCCTTGAACTCGGGAAGTGCGGCATCAACCAGACGTTCCGCCGAAGCCGGGAACACGATTTCCCCCAACTTCCCGCAACCGCGGAAAGCATTCGGGGCGATGCTTCGCACGCCCTCGCCCAAGCGGATCGTTTTCAACGAGCTGCAATCCCCGAACGCCACGCTCCCGATGCGTGTGACGGTATCCGGGATGGCGATTGCTTCCAGCGCGCCGCATCCTTCGAAGGTGCCGGGCCCGATTTCTTTCAAGCCCTTCCCGAGGGTCACTTCCGCGAGGCCGTCGCAGTGGGCGAACGCGCCATCCCCGATGCGCGCCACCGTGTCGGGAATGACCAACTCTTCCAGCCGCGTGCAACGGCAAAAAGCGTAATCGCCGATGTCTTCGAGCCGCACCGGGAGTTTGACGGTTTTCAGTTCGCCGCAGTCCTCGAACGCCCGCGCGCCGATTTTCTTGACGCTGGAGGGCACATTCAGGCTCTTCAGTGCGCGGAATCCGGAAAACGCCCCGGCGCCAATCCGGTTCACGTGCGCGTAAGAAAAGTCCTCCATCTGCACGTTGTCCATCATCCAGTAGTCGTCTGGCAAGTCATCGTTCTTGCAGCCCCACAGGCAGATGGTCCGATTGGCCCCTTCCCCTTCCACCGAATACGTCCACACCACCCCTCTTTCTTTTTTCACCAGTTTCCGTTCCGGGGCCTTTTCCAGGTCGTCGCCCTTCCCCTCCTTCACGGGATACGGATGCGTTGCCCCGATGAATGATCCCTGCAACCCATAGTGTAGGGCGCGCATGAAGTCCATGCCGTCTTCCGGGGTGTATGCCTTTTTCCAAGTGACTTGGCGATACTGCCCTGCGAACCGGCACAGGGGACGCACAGTCCTCCCATCGAATTCCCATCCCGGCGTGTATTCCCAGGCCTCCTGTTCCAGATTGAACGTCACCAAATCGACGCGGTATTTCGTGCAGGGAGCGGCTTTCGCCTGTTTCACGCTTCTTTTCACGGCAACGTTCCTTTCTCCTGTCGGGATGTGGCGAGGACTGGTAGAGTTTGAAGAGTTCGGCGACGCAGTCGGATTCTTGTCATTTTCAGGTCGAAGCTGTAGGCCGTCATGACAGCGCGGTCGTGTGCGCGGTGGGCCGCGAGGAGGTCGGGGCGCATGGTCAAGTGGGTGTAGAGGTCCGCGAGAGCGGCGGCGGGTTGTTCGGGGGCGGACGGCGGGGTTGTCATGACAGGGGAAAATCTAGCCGAGAACATGGCAAATGGAAAGCGGAAATCTTGTTCCAATGTCTTATCGGTTTTCTGGTGAAGAGAGGATGCGGCCTTGGTCGGTTTGAGGGCGCGCCGGAAAGAAAATGAACATCCGTCCAATTTTGTGCTTGCGGGCGATATATTTCCAACGCATACTTGCGGCGAGGAATGAACCGAATGACGCTCCCAATACGTAGAAAACGAGGCATCCCATGACTTCCGAATCCTCCGTCCAGGCCCCTGCGGCCGACACGCCCATGCCGTCCGAAATCGCGGACGCCCTCCGACGATACATGCAGCTCCAACGCGAGATCTTACGCCTGGAAGAGGAAAAGGCGCAGTTGCGGGATCGCCTGGCCGTCGCCCTCGGCGACCAATTTCCCGCAGTCTGGCGGCCTGTCCTCGATGCCCAATCTCTGATCATCTACCACGGGACACGCACGACGGTGCGCTACGAGGAGCCGCTCCTTCGGGAACGACTTGGCGACCGATATGTCGAAATTCTTGAAATTGACGCCACGAAGATCAGAAAGAACCGCGACGCCGTCCGGCCGCTTCTCCGTCCCATCCTCGACCGCGTGGGCACCCCACAGGCCAACCGCGTGGAAGCCGCGATCCGGGCGGGTACCGTCTCCGCCGCCGAGTTCCGCGGCGCTTTCTCCAAGACGTACGCCCACTCTCTCAGCGTTCGCATCGAAAGGGCCCCTTCTTCTGCATCTCAGCCTGACTTTTCCGCGGGCGGAAACGGGAGGAATGGAATGGAAATGCGGGGGGGGATGGGGTAGAGTGGGGGGGACGGAGCCGGGATGATGAGCAGAAAACAGATGATGGCGTGGATGTGGGGGATGGTCGTGGCGGCGGTCGTGGCGGTCGCGGGCGGGGGGTGTGGACGGACGGGGGGGGGGGGGGCCGTAGTGACCACGGAGAGTCTGCTGTCGCATGTGTCGGAGGCGATGTGGCTGCCCCGGCTGGACCAGGCGGACACGAAGATGTATTCGTCGTATGACCCGGCGGGCGGGGATTCGGACTACAATCACTTTCTGCGGGATTCGAAGGAGCCGGGCTGGAAGGTGATGGTGGATCTGAAGGGGCCGGGGTATGTGTCGCGCATCTTCACGACGGGGGCGATGCCGGGGAATCCGTTCCTGTGGAGGTTCTATTTCGACGGGGAGGAGTCGCCGCGCCTGGAAGGGGACATTCAGGAGCTTTTCGGGGGCGGGGTGGCCCCGTTTTTGCGGCCGCTCGCGGAGTATAAGAACAATTGCTGGTATTCGTTCGTGCCGATTCCGTTCGCGAAGAGTCTGCGGATCGAGTGCAAGCCGGATTGGCGGGATGCGAAGGCGTTTTTCCAGGTGTCGGTGTCGCAGCTGCCGAAGGGGACGCGCGTGGAGACGTTCAGGCCGGAGATGGCGGTGGGGGCGGAGTCGGCGCTGGGGAAGGCGCTGGCGGCGTGGGCAGCGAAGGATCTGCCGGAGGCGGCGTGGGCGGTGACGGCCACGGGGCGGCTGGATCGCGTCTCGGCGGTGTGGAGTCTTGCGCCGGATGGGCTGGAGGCGGCGGGCGGGGTGGTGCTGCGGCGGTTGGAGATACGTCCGCGCTGGGAGCTGCTGCCGGTGGAGAAGCGGGATGCGGTGCTGCGGGACTGGATGCTGGAAATCCGCTGGGACGGGGCGAAGGAGGCGTCGGTGCGGGTTCCGATGGGGGATTTCTGCGGGATGCCGTGGCGTCGGATCGCGGCGCAGGGGCATTATTTCGGGATGACGGGGGATGGGGCGTTGTTCAATGCGCTGCCGGGGCCGTTCCGCAGGAGCGCGGAGATCCGGCTCGTGCCCGGGGATATTCCGCTGGTGGAGACGGAGGTCCGGGCGACGTGGGCGCCGCTGGGGGAAGGGGCGCGGATCGGGGAGGGGGGGCTGGGATTTTTGCACGCGACGTTCCGCAAGACGGCGCCAGCGGCGGGGGGGAGTCCGCATGTGGTGGCGAATACGAAGGGGCGGGCGGGAAAATATGTGGGGTGCGTGCTGGGCGTGGCCTCGCTGGATGGGTCGTACTGGCTGCTGGAGGGGGACGAGACCATTCGGAAGGATGACGAGAAGATCGCGCAGTGGCACGGGACCGGGCTGGAGGACTACTTCAACGCGGGCTGGTATTATCGGAATGTGATGACGGGGCCGCAGCATGGCGTTTTCTTCAAGGAGGCGCATCGGACGGTCCAGTATCGGCTGCATGGGGCGGACCCGTGCGTGTTCGGCAAGGCGTTTCAGATGACGTTCGAGCGGCTGCCGAAGGAGGGGAACCACAATTTCTTCGAATCGACGGCGTTTCTGTACTTCGCGGAACCCGGCGACTCGGAGACGCAGATGCTGCCGCCGTTCGCCCGGGCGCGTCCGAGGGACCCACGTTTCGAGGCGGCGACGGCGATGACGGCGTTGTGGAATTTCGAGCGGTTTGACGATTTGCTGGGGGAGCGGGAGCATCTGGCGGCGCGGCTCAAGACCGATCTGCCGCAGTTCTACTCGCCGGAGCAGGTGCGGATGTTCGAGCTGCGGCTGGCGGCGCTGGAGGCGCGGCTGGGCGGGACGTCGGCGGGGACGGACTGGCTGATGCCGTTTTTGCGAGAGGGGGAGCCGGAATCGGTGCGGTTGGCGGCGGAGGTGCTACGGAAGGAGATGGAGTCGGAGCGCGCGGTCACGGCCTATCTATATGCGAATATGCCCGTTCAGGTGTTCGTCGACGGCCGGCTTGTGTGGACCGGGACGGGACATCCGGCCAAGGCGGAGGTTTTCTCGCTGGACCTGGAGCCGGGTGAGCATGAGGTGGCCCTGCTAACCCCGGATCAGCCGTACCCGGATTGGATTTTCCTGGCGTTTCGAAAAGGGGAATGGCTGGAGGGGACGGACGAGGATTGGCTGTTCTCGCTGGATGCGCCGAAGGGATTTCCGGCCGATGGCGGCGCGCGGACGGAGGCCGAGGGCTGGTGGCGGGTGGCGAAGGGGGTGCACGGGCCGGCGACGGAACCGTATTATTTTACGGAGCCCGATGCGGTGGTCGGATTGTTCGCGGGCGGAGAGGGGTGCGGCGGCGAGGACCACGGATTGCGGGGAATCCGGGCGCAGCGCGATTATCCGAACGGGGTGGCACCGAATGGCGTGCGGAAAGGCTTCCTGGGCAAGATCCGGGTGCCGGAATAGGGCGGGAAAAGGGGGGCAAAACAGTTTTCCATTGTATGGAAATATGTTTTTTTCCTTATTTATCGACATATTTTAGGGCCAGGACCTTTTATTTGACAAATATGGGAAATAAAAGCATACCCACGCCGCGCCCGTAAAACGGACATTGCGTGGGGCAGCTGCTTACTCTCTAGGAGAGTGGATTCTGGGGGGCAAGGAGGGAGAGGCGGGCGAGGAGTAGGTCTGGAGAGGTGATGTCCTCTTCGAGCTGGATGTCGTAGAGGCGGCGTAGGAGGGCGCCAAGGGCCGGTCCGGGGCGGTGGCCGAGGGCGATGAGGTCGCGTCCGCGGATCAACGGGGGGGGCAGGGCGGGCTTGGATTGGTAGGCGGCGCGCTGGGCAAGGAGAAAGTCGTAGACGGAGAGGTCGGCGTGGGAGCAGAGGCAGTCGAGGCGGTGCAGGGCCAGCGTGTCGTCGAAAAGCGGGTCGGCGAGCAGGCGGCGGAGCTTGGAACGGCGCATCTGGGGGGCCGTGGCGACGCGCATGTGGTCGGCGACCAGGGTGACGACGGCGTCGGTGAGCGCGGTCGGGGCCTTGAGGCGGAGAAGGATTGCGCGGGCCATGTCGGCACCTACGGTTGCATGGGACTGGAAGGTCCAGCGGGAGGTGCCGTCGGGGCGGGGGAGATAGGCGGCGGTGGGCGGCTTGCCGACGTCGTGGAGGAGGACGGCCAAGGCCAGGGTCAGCGAGCGGGCGGGGCCGGGGGCGGGGAGCAGGTCTAGCATGTTGCGGGTGTGGACGTAGACATCGCCTTCGGGATGGAATTCGGGGGGCTGCTGGACGCCACGCATCGCTTCGATTTCGGGGAGGATGCAGGCGAGCAGGCCGGAGGATTGGAGGAGGTCGAGGGCGGCGCCGGCGCGCGGGGCGAGCTGAAAGGTCTTGAAGAGCTCGTCGCGGATGCGCTCGGGGGAGATGCGGACGATGGACGGGGCGGCGGCGCGGAGGGAGGCGAAGGTGTCCGGGACGATGTCAAAGCCTAGGACAGAGGCAAAACGTGTCGCACGGAGAAGGCGGAGATGGTCCTCGGCGAAGCGTAGGGCCGGATCGCCGATGGCGCGGAGACGGCGGGCGCGGAGGTCGGCTAGACCGCCCGTGTAATCCGCGAGCTGGCCGGTGGCAGGGTCGAGGAGAAGAGCGTTGATGGTGAAGTCGCGGCGACAGACATCCGCCATGGCATTGGCGGCGAAGGCGACGGTGGAGGGGTGGCGGCCGTCCCGGTAGTCGGATTCGGCGCGGAAGGTGGCGACGTCGATGTTTTCGCTGGTGTCCGGGGCGACGACGGTCACGATGCCAAAGGCCTTCCCCACAGGGACATTCCGTGGAAAGAGGGCCTGAATCTGTTCAGGGCGTGCGGACGTGACGACATCATAGTCATGCGGGTCACGATGCAGAAGAATATCCCGGACGCATCCGCCGACGAGCCAGGCTTCATATCCGGCGGCTCGGAGAATTCGTACGGCTTCCGTCGCATACGAAGGAATGGGCGGAACATCAATACTTGTCATCTCAAACGTCTTCATATAATATTGTCAAGTATATAGGGACAGGTTCTAAATTTTGCAAAAAGTATTGCAGTAAAAGATTGTTCCTAGGCGGAAATGGTGGGGGAGCGGAGGCGGATGGCGCAGAGGTGGATGCCCTCCCAGCTCGGACAGAGGGGCGCGGTTTTTGGGGGCTGATGGCGCGGCTCTCCAAAGGCGTCGGGGTGGGTGGAAAAGACGGCGGTTGTGAAGTCTGGACTACCTAGGGCCACACCTTTGGTCATGGCGCGGATTTTTCCGCGTAGGAGGTGGGGGAGTGCGGGGGACTTGCTATCCGCGGATGCTTGCGGAGAGTTGTCAGGCGTGAGCACATCCGCACCTTTTGCGTAGAGGAGTCCGCGATAGGCGGTCATGAGCTGATCAGGAGAGGCCGCGATCTCGCCATAGACGCCGGAAAGGCCTTGGAGAGCGTCGGCATCACCGCGCATGGCGGCTCCGTAGCCGGAAAACGCATAATCCTTGGGGTCCTGGACGATGCCTGCGCGGACCGGATTGAGGTCGATGTAGGCGGCGACGGCGGCGAGTGAGCCATTGCCTTCGACGAGCGTGCTGGAGAAGCGGCTGTCCCAGAGGGTGCCGGTGTAGGGCTTTTCGCTCGTCTTGTTGCGAGCGTGGTGCCAGATGCTGAAGCGGAGCTTGAAGTCATGCATGAAGGCGGAGATGTCGCCCATGCGTTGGCGGAGTTTGGTTTGCTCCTGTTCAAGCAGGTTGGTGAGTTCCGCGCGGCGATAGACGGCCCATCGGGCGCGCATTTCCTTTGCATGGGCGGGACCGTAGAGAATTGCGACGCGGGAGAGGAGGTCCGATTCAGAAAGGGGTTTGGGCGGGGGAACCCGGACGAGAATGTGAAAATGATTGGACATGACGCAGTAGGTGAGGATGTCCAGTCCGCAGAAGGCTGCGACGCGCCGCATCATGGGGACGAAGGCCTGCTTTTCCTCGTCGGAAAACATGAATTGCTGGAAGGCGCAGCGACTGACCAGATGGTAATAGGCGCCGCCCGGAATCTTGATGCGTTTACGTCTCATGTTGTCTCCTTGGATTGCGTACTTGGAAAATATGCCATAAGTGAATAATTATGTCAATAGTTAAGGAGCTGGACCCATAAAAGTGCGAAATAATTTGGAATACCAGTTGTTTTAGTTAGACGATGCGGAGGCGGTCGACGAGGGTGCAGCGGCGGATGCGGGAGAAGGAGACGGAGGTGGTGATGCCTTCGCCGGTGGGGGAGGCGATGGTGAAGGAGGCGTAGCCTTCGCCGCCAAAGCCGAGTCCGTTGAGGGAGGGACCGTTCTTGACGAAGATGGAGCAGTTGCAGAGCTTGGCCATCCGGGAGAGGTTGTCGATGTTGCGGGAATGGATGCAGGCGGTGTGGTAGCACTGGCCTTCCATCTGCAGGGCGAGGTCGATGGCGGCGTTTGCGTTGGGCGCCCGGGTGATGGGCATGACGGGCATCATCTGCTCGGTCCACAGGAGGGGGTGGTCGTTGGGGACGTCGCAGATGGCGAGCCGCGTGGAAGGGGGCGCGGAGATGCCGATCTGGGCCAGGATGTCGGCGGCGTTCTTGCCGATCCATTTTTTGTTGACGGTGGCCTTTCCGCGGGGCCCGGCCATCTTGGAGAAGATGACCTGCTCCATGGCGGAAATCTTGTCGCGGGGAATCAGCACGGCGTTGTTGCGGAGCATGGCCTGGATGAGCTGGTCGGCCACGGAGGAGACGACGACGGTCTCTTTTTCCTCGATGCAGATGACGTTGTTGTCGAAGGAAGCGCCCATGACGATGGACTTGGCGGCGTTTTCGATGTCGGCGGTCTCGTCGACGACGACCGGCGGGTTGCCGGGGCCTGCGCAGATGGCGCGCTTTCCGGCGTTCATGGCGGCGTGAACGACGCCTTCGCCGCCCGTGACGGCGAGGACGCGGATGCCGGGGTGGTGCATGAGCTGTCCGGCGGCCTCGGTGGTGGGATTGGCGATGCAGGCGACGACGTTGGGCGGTCCGCCGGCGGCCACGATGGCCTTGTTGAGGAGGACGACGGTGTGGACGGAGACGAGCTTGGCTGCGGGATGCACGCTGAAGAGGACGACGTTGCCCGCGGACAGCATGCAGATGGAGTTGGAGATGAGGGTGGCGACGGGGTTGGTGGTGGGGGTGATGGAGCCGATGACGCCGTAGGGGGCGTATTCGACGAGGGTGAGGCCATGTTCGCCGGTATAGGCGGTGGTGGTCAGGCCTTCGACGCCGACGGATTTCTCGATGGCGAGGGCGTTCTTGGCGACCTTGTCCTCGAAACGGCCGTAGCGGGTTTCGTCGACGGCTTCGCGGGCGAGTTGGGCGGAGTTTTCGCGCATGACGGACTTGATGGAGTCGATGATGCGGCGGCGCGCGTCGAGCGGAAGGTTGGTGAAGACGGGCCAGGCCTTGCGGACGGCAGCGACGGCATCGTCGACGGTCTGGAAGACGCCCATGTCGCCGGGCTGGAGGGCGTAGGCGGAGGCGGGGGCCGGCCGCGAGCCGGATGCGGCGGGTGCGGCGGAGACGGGCGAGAAGGGGACAGGGCGTCCTCCGCGAATGTCCGAGGCGATACGCTGGGCGATGGCTTCGAGGTCTTGGTCGGTGAGTTTCACGGTTGCCTCCATTGGGCGTGTGTGTTGCCCTAGAATTACAGCACAAGACGCTCGGCGGTGGAAGCGGGAAGGGGGGCGGGAAAGTAAAACGGTCTACCTCTTCTCGCATGGCCGGGGGTGCAGTTTTCGGGGCGATGTCTGCGTCCTACCAGACGAAGAGGGGGGCGCAGTTGCGTTCGCCGCCGGAGATGTCGATGGCCTGGCCGGTGCAGAAGGTGTTGACGGCGGTCATGAAGTAGCACCACTGGGCGGCCTCTTCGGGCGTGGCCCAGCGCTTGAGAGGGGTCACGTCCATGATGCGGCGCCAGAGTTCGGGGTCTTGGGTGACGTGCGCGTTGGAGGTGGTGAGGACGCCGCCGAAGCAGACGGCGTTGCAGGTGGCGTGGTAGGCGTTGGCGAGACGGATGGCGCAGGAGCGCATGTAGCCGACGACGCCGGCCTTGGAGGCCACGTAGGTGGGGAATTCGTCGCCGGTGAGGGCGGAGACGGAGGCGTTGAAGAGGACGGAGCGGATGGCGGGCTGGAAGGCGTAGGCCTCGGCGACGGCCATGGTGCCCCGGAGGTTGACCTCGATGTCGCGCGCGGTTCCGGTCTGGACGCCGGCGTTGCAGATGAGGATTTCGGTGCCGTCGAGTGCGGGGAGGGCGCCGGGGACGGTCATGTCGGCCTGGTGGTGGACGTAGCGTGGCGCGTGGATCGCGGCGGGAAGGAGGTCGATGCCGTGGACGTCGTGTCCGTGGTCGAGAAACAGCTTGGCGGTGGCGAGTCCGATGCCGCCGGAGGTTCCGGTGATGACGACTTTCATGACGCGGCTCCTGCTGCCGTGGGGGCCGGGGGCTGGCTGTCGGCGGCGCGGCCGAGATGCTCCAGATAGGCGGCTCCGACCTGTTCGCGCTCCCAGGCGCAGACCACGCGGTAGCCGATGCCGGAGAAAAAGACCTCGCAGAGCAGCTCGCAGACCGCGCCGATCACGGAGCAGATGACCACCTGCGTCCAGCTCCAGCCGAAGAACAGCTTCGAGACGACGGTCGCGAAGACGAAGTTGTCGACGAACTGCGCCACCAGCGTGGAGAGGTAGGAGCGGATCGCGAAGGCCCGGAAGCCGCCGACGCTCCGGGCCGTCAGCGCATCGCCGATGCCGACGTTCAGCACCGCGTTCGTCACCGCGGAGATGATGAAGGCAAGCGCGCTGCCGAGGACGACGTACCACGAGCCGCCGAAGGTCGCGTTCAGCGCGTCGTTCACCGCCGGATTGTTCGTGTCGTAGAACGCCCCCCAGCAGCCCGGGGCCTTCGCCAGCAGCGCGAAGCTGCCGCAGACCGCCAGATTCACCGCCAGCGCCAGCAGCGACACCTTGATGCTCGCCCTCGCTCCCCATCGCTTGCAGATCACGTCCATGCACAGGAACATGAGCCAGCTGAACGCAAAACCGCAGTCCAGCGCCACGTAGCGCGTGCTGACGAGCTCCTTGTTCGCCATGAGGTTGGCGCACACCACCGACAGGATGAAGAGCGAGACGTTGAGCGCGGGAATGCTGCGCAAAAGCAGCTTGTAATCGGCTGCGAGCGCGCGCAGCCACGGCAATAGGCGATTCATCGGGTCCTCCGTAAGGATTTTGATTTGTTCGGCGCAGGATGGTTAGGGGAGTCATAAACTGCGCCTGCCGTCCAGAACGGACAGCGCGGAAAACTCTAGCCGAGAGGCGGCGGATTTGCAAGGAGGAAGCGAAATATGGAGAATTTTGGCGAGAAATTAGCCACAAAGGGAGCAAAGGGAGCAAAAGAGAAGTAGCACAAAAGGACAGAAAGGGGAAAAAAGGGGCGCGCTGACGCGCGGAGGGCGAGGAAGGGAAGCTGGCGGAGGGAAGGGGGCCGCAAAGGGCACAGAGGGAGCAAAGGAGGAGACGAATGCAGTCGAGTGCAATCGATTGCATTCGTCCCCAAAGGCCCCGTGAGCCCTCCCATCCTCCGTGCCTCTGTCTCTTCGTGTCTCTGTTTGAGTTCTGCCCTCCCGCCTTCCTCTCTCCGGCGCGGATGGCCATTCTTTTCAAATGCATTCGACTGCAATCGACTGCACTCGATTGCAATCGTCAAAGGCGAACGGCACGAACGGCTTGCACGGCGCATTCGCCCGGGGGGATGGCCATGGTTTGTCTCCTGTAAAGCGGTTTTCGGAATTCCATAGCCATTTTGAGGCCACCATTTGGGGGGATGCGGCATCTTGCCGCGCCGGGGGAGATTGGGCGGCCAAAAGGCCGCACCGCATCTTGTCACTATTCACTTGTCACGGCACCCGAAGGGCGCTGCGGCATCCTGCCCCTTCCTTGCTCAAGGTGAGTGCAAGGAAATCCCCGTCCTGATCCGCCCAAGGAAAGCCAGTGGGATTGCGGAAAAACCGCAATGGAGGCCCTGGTGCCCAACCATCAGTGAAAATGCCCAATGCCCAATGCTCAAGGTGGCGTGGAGGGGAAAGAGGGGCGGCGCTCAACCCTTTTTCCGGTTTTCCCTTGTGTACAGCCAGGCGACGGTCGCGCCGCTGATGTTGTGCCACACGCTGAAGATGGCCCCGGGGATGGTCGCCATGGGATAGGCGGCGAAGTGGAGCGTCGCCAATGCCGAGGCCAGGCCGGAGTTCTGCATGCCGACCTCGATGGAGATGGCCCGTGTTTTCGGATCGGCAAGCCGGGCCAGCCGTCCCGCCAAGCAGCCCAGTCCCAATCCGAAGAGGTTGTGGAGCATCACCACGAGGATGATCACCGGCCCGCCGGCCAGCAGTTTGGAGGCATTGGCGGAAATGACGATGGCCACGGTGAAGGCGATGGCCACGGAGGAAAAGGCGGGCAGGTAGTCCGTCGCCTTCCGGGTGAACGCCGGCCAGAGGCCGTTGACGATGGTTCCCGCCGCGATGGGCAAGATGACCACCATCAGAATGCTCAGCAGCATGCCCGCCACATCCACGTCGACGCTCTTTCCCGCCAACGCCCACGTGAGCGAGGGCGTCAGCAGCGGGGCCAGCAAGGTGGACACGCCGGTCATTCCCACCGACAGGGCGACGTCGCCTTTCGCCAGATAGGTGATCACGTTCGAGGCCGTGCCGCCGGGACAACAGCCGACCAGCACCACGCCCAGCGCCAGCGCTTCGTCGAGCCGGAAGGCTTTTGCCAGGCCCCATGCCAGCAACGGCATGACGGCGAACTGCGCCAGGCAGCCGATGGCGATATCCTTCGGGCGGCTGAAGACGACCTTGAAATCGCCCGGCTTCAGCGACAGGCCCATGCCGAACATGATCGCGCCCAACAGGTAGTTGATGGTTTTCGTGGGCACCGCTTGCAGCATGCCCGGAAAAGCCAATGCCAGCAAGGCCCCCGCCAGCACCAGCACCGCCATGTATTCCGATATGCAACGGCAGAGTTTCTTCATGGAAAAACCTTTCGCCCTCCATTCTACGGGTCCGATGCTTTGATGCAAGAGGGAAGAAAATGCACAATGCATAACGCACAATGCTCAAGGGCGCGAGGATGGGAACGAGTGGCAACCGGGCGCGGGTTGGGCACAATCCGGCAGCCCGCCGGGGAGCCGTCGTTTTTCCGTGCGCCACAAAAGGTTCCACGGCATGGAAGTCGAATTGTGCGGTTTTCCACGCCATGGAACTCACTTTTGTCTCCGTTGGCCCCTGGGAGCGCCGTAGCTCCTCTTCGACTGCATTCGACTGCAATCGATTGCTCTCGACTGCAATCGCCCCCACAGTCCCCGTGACTTCTTCCCCCCTCCGTGCCTCTGTCTCTTCGTGCCTCTGTGTGAGTTCTTTCCTCCCGCTTTCCTCTCTCCGGCGCAGAGGGCATCCTTTTCGACTGCAATCGAATGCAAGCCAAACTTGCCCCTGAAGAACGAATTTCCGATTTTCGGGGCGGTCATGTTTTTTGATAAATTGCCCCCAAAATATCAATATGATAATTTCGGGGCGTTCAAAAACACTGGCCGCCCCTTTTCTTCCCGCCGCGTTTGTGTCCTTGTCCTTCTCCACGGCCATCCTTCCGCTCTCCTCCCGCTATCCGTTTGCTTGGGCTCGGCAGGATGCCGCGGTGCCTTTCGGGCACGAAGACAAGTGAATAGTGAAAAGTGACAAGATTGGGCCTTTTCGCTTGTCCTCCGCTTTCCTGACGCCTCGCGGGCGTGACGTCGGCGCTCCCAGTGGCCAGCCGTTTTTCCGTCCGTTTCCCCGCAATGTCCGCCCGAAGGGCGCACTGCATCTTGTTCCTGGCCACTTTCCCGTTGCAGCCGATAAGGGGCCGGGCCCCAGCCCGGGAAAAAGTCGATTTGGATTCCGGGAAAAAGTCAATTTGGGTTCCGGGAAAACGCCTGCCACTTGATTCGCCCACGCCAAACAAGGCCTCTCTTCCGCTCTTTGCGCGCGGCTCCGTCCACGCCGCGCTGCGGCGGCCATTCTTTCCGACGGCAATCGCCTGCAATCGATTGCAATCGACGGCAGGCGTCCCCAAAAGGCCCCGTGAGTCCTTCCCTCCTCCGTGCCTCTGTCTCTTGGTGTCTCTGTGTGAGTTCTTCCCTCCCGCTCTCCTGGTCCCCCTTTTTCACTCGCCCGCACTTTTCCGCCCGAAGAGCGCACAGCATCTTGTCCCCGGCTCCTTCCCAGTTGCCGCCGAAGAGGGGCCGGGCCCCGCCAATTCCCCAAGAATGTCTCGAATGCCGCTCTGCGGCACCGGATGGCTGGGAGATGGGAGGGAGGTCTACATTGAAATTGAAACCCAGGAAAACCGCTTCGCGGACAGGCACGTTTGTGGAGCGGACGAGGGGAGACAACTTGGACAACGCGGGACAAGTCTTTACAAGGCGCGCCGCCCGGCATTTCGGCCGCTTCTGCCCTCTACAAGCGAATCCCTGCCGGAAATGCCGTCGCCTTCGAATGCCCCCACACGCGATCGATGTAATCCAAAACGCACAAATTCTGGAGCCAGTGAATCCAGCGCGCCCCGCGCTCCGTCAGCATTTCGCCGTGCGCGAAGCCGCACCCTCTCGCCAAGGCCGCAAACGCGCCCAACAGCCGCCGGTTCCGCAAGTCCTCCGGCAACTTGCGCGGCAACCGGAGCGCATACAAATCCCAATACAAGTCGTAGCAAGCGCGCAGATTCGGCGACAATGCCATTTCAAGTGCGTGGGCGCACCGTCCCGCCTCCGTCCGTTCCATCCACGCCTCCGTGTCGAAGGTGTTGAATGCGAACAGCCCTTCGAGCGAGGTCGCCGCCCCGGGGCCCAGCCCGACGAATTGCCGCCGCTGGACCGACGAAAACGCCTCGCCTTCCGCCTCTGCCCGCCGGAAACTCCACACCGACACGGGACGGAACCCGGCTTTTTCCATCTTCCGCCGGACAAATTCGCAAAACCGCCGCCGCGCCCGCATCCCCGGCATCTCCACGCCGCTCTCCCGGAAAAACCGGAACAGGGGATACACGGTCACCTGATCCACGCCCGCCTCCACCACCCGAGCGATGTCGTCCCCGAGGTCTGCCAGCGAGCCGGCGTCCGCGTCATGCATCAAATCGGCGTTTACGTTTCCGAATCCCGCCGCCACGGCCGCCGCCAACCGCGCCGCGTAGTCCCCGGGGTTGCCGTTCCGCCCCAATGAGGCGAGGACGCGCGGCGAAAAACTCTGCACGCCCACGCTCAGTTGCCCGACCCCGGCTTCGCGCAATCCGGCCAGGGTGGTCCCATCCAGCTCCTCGGGAGACGTCTCGACGGCGATGCTCCGCGGCCGCCCGCAAATGTCCTTGAAATCCCGCAAAAAATGCACCAGCTCTCCACCCGTGCATGTCGGCGTGCCGCCACCGACGTAAAGCGATCGTCCTTCCGCCGTCGCTCCGGTCTCCGCCGTCCGTCGAGCTTCCTTCCGCAACGCCGCGTAAAACCGGGGGACTTCCGCCGCCTCCAGCGGCTTGGTGTTGTAGGGGCAGTGCATGCAGCGCTTGCGGCAGTACGGCACGTGCACGTAAAAATCCACCGCCCCCGCCATCGGCGGGAACCCTTCCCTCCGCACGGGCACGAATGAGAACGCATCCCCCGGCTCGCCGCCCAACACGCGCCTCACGCCCCGCAACAGCGCCCGTCCCGTTCCGCCCCGCGTCATCCCAGATACCTCATTCCCCCGCGGATGGCAGACGGTTTGAGCGCGAGGATTTGCTCCAGTTCGAGATACCCCAGATATCCGCACTCCCGGCACGCGTCCTCCGTCCCGATCGAGCGGCAGCACCGGAACAGCCACCCCTTCTCCCACACCACGCACAAGTCGCTCGGCCGCTTCCAGTTGTCCCGCCCAAACGCCTTCAGTGCCGCCGTCGAATTGAATACCGGGAACCCCTCGTGCTTGAGGGCGAGGATTTCCCCGGCCAGCCGCCGTTTCTCTTCCATCGGCTGGAACAGCCCGTCCCGGCCGTAGTACGGTGTGTGGAAATAGAAAAACACGCCCCGTACCCCGCGCTCGCTCTTCGCGAATTCGCACACGTCCCGCAGTCTCCCGCAGTTGCGCGAATTGACCGTGAAATTGAGAATGACGTTCGGGTGGCGCGTCGCGGCGAGATTCCGTTGGCACGCCTCCCACGCGCCCGTTCCTCCTTCGCCGCCCGCCGCGCCTTCCAGACCGTGCGGGCTGACGAACACCGCATCCGCCCCGCAATCGTCGAACGGCAGCGTTCCGTTCGTGTAGACCGTCACCGCGAGGACCCCCAGCCGCCGCGCCTCCGCCACCACCTCCCGGAGCCGCCATCCATCCGATTCCCAGAAAACCGGCTCCCCGCCTGTCACCGCGAGATTGCGCACTCCCGCCCTGCGGAACTCCCTCAACGCCGCTGCGACCTCCTCCCTGCCGGCGTCGGCTTCCCGTCCCGCCCGTGCCACCCGGCATCCTTCGCACCGCATGTTGCACGATTCGTTCAGCACCAATCCCGCGATGAACGGCCTTTTCGTTCCGGCCAGCCGCCGAACCCAATACCACGCCCCGTGCGCGCACTGCCTTGCGCGCTTCCACCAGCGTCCCGGTTGTCTTTCCCCGGCCATCGGCTCACGCATTCCGCCCGAACAGCCGGCCGACGGGCACGATGGCGTCGAACCAGGCATTGCCCGCCACGACCGGTGCGAGCCGCCCCTCGTAAACGAGCGCCGTGCGGATCGATACGCCCTTGCGCACCTTCAGGCGCTCCATCTTACGCGCGACCTCCTCCTCGACTTCTTCCCCGAGCTCCTTCTTCCGCTTGATTTCGACGATGCACACGGACTTGCGCGTCTGGATCAGCAAATCGATCTGGACGCCCTCCCCGCGGCGCCCGCCTTTTTCGCGGAACGGCGCGGCCGAGAGAATCGGCACCCCTTGCAGGCCCAGGAAGGGCATCAATTCCATGACGTGGTTGAGCACGAGATTCTCGAACTGCAGGCCCAGCACCGCTTCCCATCCCGGCAGCGATTCGAGCGACGCGAAATCGAACCGCCCGCCCTCGATTTCCGGCAGATGCGGCTCGATGAACCGCAGGAAAAAGCGCGTGTAGTTGTCTGCGAGCCTGCACCGCCCCTGCCGCGCACGGCTCCCCGTGGCGGGATTCAGCCCCGAATCCCGCGCGGCGAACCCGGCCAGTTCGAGATCCTCCAGATTCCGCGCCAGGTGGCCCCCGCGCTCCGACCCGAGCGCCTCCGCGAGCTCCGCCGGCGTTTTCGGCCCGCCCGCCAGCGCTTGGAGGATCTCCCGCTTCGCCCCGGAGTGCGCCCCGAACACGTCGTGGAAAATCTGCCGGAAATCCCGCACCAGCGGTCCCGACGACCGGAAGCAGAGCCGTCGCAGGTTCTCGTCCGCCGAGAGCGCCGGGTTGACCTCTTCGAGATACTTCGGCACCCCGCCCGTCACCGACAGGACGTCCACGATTTCGCGCATCGAAACCCGTTCCGCCCGCGGCCCCCAGAACTTCAGGCAATCCCGCAGCGGCAGCTCCCGCAACACGAGATCCCGCGACACGCGCCCGACGAAACCCGTGTTCTCCAGGATGTTCTCCGCAATCCACGCCGACACGCTCCCGCACAGCACCACGACGAGCTTCGGATGCTTGCGGAAGAGGTTGTCCCACGCGATTTTCAAGTCCCCGGGGAATCCCGGATCGTGCTTGCCCATCCACGAGATTTCGTCGAAAAGGACGACCGTTTTCCTGCCGCCCGCCAGCGCCCGGTCCAGCAACGCGAAGGCCGACCCCCAATCCCCCACGCGGGTCCGCGGAAAACCCGTTTGGACCGCGAGCGCCCGGCAAAACTCGTCCAATTGGTCCTGGTTGCGCTGGCCCGCTTCGGGGGCTTTCCCCTCGAATTTCAGGAAGCGGCACCGGCTGCGCTTTGCGAACTGCTCCACCAACGTGCTCTTCCCGATGCGCCGCCGTCCGCGGCAGACCACCAGCGAGGCCCCCGGCTTGCCCCACAACTCGTCCAGTTCCATCAATTCGGTTTCCCGCCCGTAAAACGATTCCTGGTTCTTTTTCATGGCCCCCCGATCCTATTCCCAACCCCCGCCGAATGCAAGCAAGACTTGCCCCTGAAGAACGGTTTTGTGATTTTCGGGGCTGTATTGGTTTTTGATTATTTGCCCCCAAAATATCAATATGATAATTTCGGGGCATTCAAAAACACTGGCCGACCCTTTTCTTCCCGTCTCGTTTGTGTCCTTGTCCTTCTCCATGGCCATCCTTCCGCTCTCCTCCCGCCATCCGTTCGCTTGGGCTCGGCAGGATGTCTCGCGCCCTTTGGAAAAAGTCAATTTGGGTTCCGGAAAAACGCCTGCCACTGGATTCGCCCACGCCAAACAAGGCCTCTCTTCCGCTCTTTTGCGCGCGGTTCTGTCCACGCCGCGCTGCGGCGGCCATTCTTTCCGACGGCAATCGCCTGCAATCGATTGCAATCGACGGCAGGCGTTTCAAAAAGGCCCCGTGATTTCTTCCCTCCTCCGTGCCTCTGTCTCTTCGTGCCTCTGTGTGAGTTCTTCCCTCCCGCTCTCCTGGTCCCCCTTTTTCACTCGCCCGCACTTTTCCGCCCGAAGAGCGCACAGCATCTTGTCCC
>JAEEGH010006710.1_pt1 | contig 28036 bp, 21 predicted proteins | sample 9134181 | NCBI WGS metagenome assembly JAEEGH01 (sample SAMN16246544, study PRJNA631951) | gut metagenome | biome: gut microbiome; feature: rumen; material: DP-attached | host: Bos | place: Iran: Karaj | collected 2018-10 | reverse complement strand
GGATATTCTTGAAGAAATCGTTGGTAATATCGAAGATGAACATGATGATGTGGAGGCTTCTATAGAGGTTAGACCAAATGATACTTTTATAATGGACGGAAGCACTACACTAGAGGAAGTAGAAGATTTAGTTGGTACCAAATTATCTGATGAATTTGAGACTCTTAACGGCTACCTGATTTCCCTCTATGGAAAGATTCCAGAAGATGGGAAAAGCTTTAAGTTAGAGGATGAAGACTTTGTTTTTTACATCAAAAATGTAACTGATAAGGTTATCGGAGAAGTTTTTGCTCGTAGGAAAAGTCACATTGAATAAGTTATTATGATTTGATATAATTTTTTGAGATTTATTTTAGAAAAGAGGTAAATGATTATATGTCAGGACATTCAAAATTTGCGAATATTAAACACAAAAAAGAGAAGAATGATGCTGCAAAAGGAAAGATTTTTACAATAATTGGTCGTGAGATTGCTGTAGCTGTTAAGGAAGGCGGTCCAGACCCTAACAATAATTCAAAGCTTCGTGATGTAATCGCAAAAGCTAAATCAAATAACGTACCTAACGCTACCATTGAAAATGGTATCAAAAAAGCTGCTGGTAACGTAGATTCTGTTAACTATGAGACAGTTACATATGAAGGATATGGTCCTAACGGTACAGCAATTATTGTTGACTGCTTAACAGATAATAGAAATCGTACAGCTGCTAACGTACGTAATGCATTTACAAAGGGTGGCGGAAGCATCGGTACTCCTGGTTGCGTTTCATTTATGTTCGACAATAAGGGACAGATTATCATCTCTAAAGAAGACTGCAGCATGGACGCTGATGATTTAATGATGATTGCTCTTGATGCAGGTGCTGAGGATTTCTCAGAAGAAGATGATTGCTTTGAAATTTATACTGCTCCAGATGATTTCTCTGCAGTAAGAGAGGCACTTGAGGCTGAAAATATTCCTATGGCAGATGCTGAGGTAACTATGATTCCTCAGACATATGTTGAGCTTACAGATGAGCAGGATTTATACAAGATCAACAAGATTCTTGATCTTCTTGATGAGGATGATGATGTACAGAATGTATATCATAACTGGGAAGAGTAAATAGGAGGGACCCAAGCTTGCTTGGGAGGAACCTGTTTACCACAACCCACTCTCTTTTTTACGTGGCAAAAATCTTAAATGAGTGGGTTTTCCCGCGAGTCTTCCTGCGGGTTTTCTCGAAAACACAATAAATAATTGAGGGGTTTAATGATGAACAAAATACTTTTTGCTTCCAGTGAGTGCGTTCCATTCGTAAAGACTGGTGGTTTGGCTGATGTTTGCGGAGCCTTACCAAAGGAATTTTCTAAAGAATACTTCGATGTAAGGGTGGTATTACCATACTATACCTTTATTCCTGAGAAGTATAAAAAAGACTTTAAATACTTAACTAGCTTTCAGATGAACATGGGACCACTTGTTGGGACAAAGTATGTTGGGGTTTTTGAATATGAATTAGATGGTGTTACATACTATTTCATAGATAATCATGATTATTTTGATTGCTTTTATCCTTATTCAGAGGATAGATGGGATCTTGAAAAGTTTATATTCTTTGACAAGGCTGTACTTTCAATGCTTCCACTTATTGGATTTCAGCCAAATCTTATCCATTGTCACGACTGGCAAACAGGTTTTATACCTGTATACCTTAAAACAGATTTCCAGGGAGATCAGTTTTTCTGGGGCATGAAGTCTGTTATGACAATTCATAATCTTAAGTTCCAAGGAATGTGGGACACAAAAACTGTAGCAGGTATTTCAGGCCTATCAATGAACTTATTTACACCTGACAAGCTTGAATACAAAAAATGTGGCAATATGCTAAAGGGTGGTCTCGTTTATGCAGACTACATCACAACTGTATCAGCAAAATATTGTGATGAAATTCAGATGCCATATTACGGCGAGGGCTTAGATGGATTACTTAGAGCTCGTCACTATGATATGCAGGGGATTATTAACGGTATTGATAACGAGGTTTATAATCCAGCTACAGATACTAAAATCTACAAAAACTTTGACGTTAGCAATTTCAGAAAATACAAAAAGATTAATAAAACTAAGATTCAGCAGGATTTAGGTCTTGAAGTCGATTCTAAAAAATATATGATTGGATTGATTTCTCGTTTAACAGATCAAAAGGGCCTTGATCTTATTAATTATTGTATCGAAGGTATTGTTGATGACTTCACTCAGCTTGTTGTTATCGGAACAGGTGAGTCTAAATATGAGAATATGTTTAGACATTATGCATGGAAATACCCAGAGAAAATTTCAGCAACAATTAGCTATGATGACAATTTAGCACATAAATTGTACGCTGCAGCTGACGCATTTTTGATGCCATCTAGATTTGAACCATGTGGACTTACACAGCTAATTTCATTTAGATATGGTACAGTTCCAATTGTTCGTGAGACAGGTGGCCTTAGCGATACTGTAGAAGCATATAACGAATATATGAAGACTGGTGATGGCTTCTCTTTTGCAAATTACAACGGAGACGAATTGCTTAATACTGTCAACTACAGTAAATATATATATTTCGATAAGAAAGCTCAGTGGAATAAAATGGTTGAACGAGGCATGAATAAAAATTATTCATGGGCTGTTCAAAAAGAAAAATATGAGAATATATATAACTATCTAATTGGGTAGTATAATAATTGAAAAGAGAATAGTTTAATAGCTATTCTCTTTTTGATGAAATGTTATGAGGTTATACTTTGGCAACAAAAGGGAAGAATAATTCTGTTAGAAAATCAAATAAAGGCCGCAGTACTAAAAAGGCTAATACAAGATCAAAGGCACCTAAAAAGGTGGAAGAAGATGATTTTGATGATCCTTTCTTCGCAGATTCAACTAGAGAGATTATTTTGTGGGGATCACTAGGTCTTTGCATTTTATTATCTATTAGTAATTTTGGTATAGGTGGTGTGGCTGGTAATGCGGTTGCAGACTTTTTATTTGGTATGTTTGGCATTATCCAGTATCTTCTACCATTCATGGTAGTTTTTTCTGCATTTTTTATAATTTCAAATTATGGTAATAAGGTAGCAGTAGCAAAGGTTATTGCTGGATTTGTTTTACTTATTTTTATCAGTTCATTTGTGGAACTGATTATTAATGGTTCGTCTATTCTAGTTCCAATAGACGCTTTTGATTACGCTCGTACCAATCATAATGGTGGCGGCCTTATAGGAGGACTTATTGTATTTGGAATATATGATAGCTTTGGCCTTTTAGGTGCTTACTTGATTGTTTTAATAGTAATGATTGTATGTACTATTATCATTATTGAACGTTTCGCTTTTGATAAAGTACAACGTTCTTCTAGGATACACGCCGATAGAGCAGCTGCAAAGAGAAGAGCACGTAGAGAAAGAATGCTTATGGAGCGTGAGGCTAATCAAACACGCTTTAATTCCGATAGACAGGCTATTATCGATAAGATTCAAGGCGATAGAGCTCATGAGCTTGAACAAATGAATCAAAAAGATGGAAACAGAATGGATAGAAAGTATTCTGGAATCACATCTAACATTACTCTTTCTGATGATTCTTTAAATACTGGTCTCTCAGGAGATAATGTTGACGAGATTAAATTTAATATGGCAGAAGGAGAAAGTGACTTAGAAATTACAAAAACTAGTCGTCATAAACTTAGATCAGGAGAAAAAAAATCTAGAAGTAGTCATAGATTTAAGGATGAACCACCTGTTATTTTGCCAGAGGAATGTGAACAGACAGTACTTCCTACAGAACCTGTCATTAATACACCATCCATTCCACCAGTGCAAGAAACAGTAGAGGAGCCTGTTATTACGCAACCTGTAACTAGAACAAAACCTGTTAAATCTGTTCAGCCACAGACTACAAAAGAAGAAGAAAAGCCAGCTCCAATGCCAGTTATTAATGCTAATGGAAGCAAAAATAAAAAGGCATTCAAGCTACCACCTATTTCACTTCTTAAGGATGCTAAAAATACTGGTGGTGATTCAAAACAGTACTTGGCTGAAATGGCAAATAAGCTTCAGCGTACACTTAGTAATTTCGGTGTTCAAGCTAATGTTACAGAAGTTACACTTGGACCTTCTGTGACTCGTTATGAGCTAGAAATAGCTGAAGGTACCAGAGTTTCAAAGGTTCTGAATCTTCAGGACGACATTAAGCTTAGTATGGCTGTTACTGATGTGCGAATTGAGGCACCTATTCCTGGTAAATCAGCCATTGGTATAGAAGTACCTAACAAAGTTAAGTCTATGGTTTCCTTTAAGGAATTAGTTTCTTCAAAGGAATTTAAATCAGCTAAATCAAAAATATCATTCTGTGTTGGCAAGGATATTTCCGGTAGTGCAATTGTCGGAAATATTGAAAAGATGCCTCACTTGCTTATTGCAGGCGCCACAGGTTCAGGTAAATCAGTTTGTATAAATACTATTATCATGAGTATTCTTTATCACGCTACACCTGATGAAGTTAAGATGATAATGGTTGACCCAAAGATGGTTGAGCTTTCCGTTTATAACGGAATACCTCACTTGTTACTTCCTGTAATTACAGATGCTAAAAAGGCAGCAGGAGCACTTCATTGGGCAGTTAAAGAAATGACTGATAGATATGAACTATTGGCTGCTGCTGGTGTTCGTAATCTAGAAGGATTTAATGAAAAGGTAGACTCTAATTCTCTTCCAGAAGAAATTCCAGAAGAAAAAAGAGTTCGTATGTCACAGCTTGTTATTATCTTAGACGAGGTGGCAGATTTGATGATGGTTGCTGCTGCAGATGTTGAGGATTCAATCGTTAGACTTGCACAGTTGGCAAGGGCAGCGGGTATCCATCTTATTATTGCAACTCAAAAACCTACAGTTAATGTTATCACCGGCTTGATTAAAGCTAACGTTCCATCGAGAATCGCTTTTTCTGTTTCAAGCAGTAATGATTCACGAGTTATTTTGGATATGAACGGAGCCGAGGATCTACTTGGCAACGGTGATATGCTTTATGCTCCTCAGAACCTTTCTAAGCCTATTAGAATTCAAGGTGCATTTGTTAGTGATGATGAAGTAAGCGCTGTTGTTGATTTCTTAAAGAGCAACAATGAGGCCGCTGATTATAATTCGGATATTGAAGCACAAATTCAAAACTCTGAGGCGTCTAACGGTTCGGTAGCAATCTCTGGAGAGCCAGATAATTCTAGAGATCCATTATTTGCCGACGCAGGTCGTCTTGTCATAGAAAATCAAAAGGGCTCTATTGGATACCTACAAAGAAACTTTAGAATTGGATTTAATAGAGCGGCTCGTATTATGGACCAATTAGCAGAAGCTGGCGTTGTTGGACCAGAAATGGGCACAAAGCCTAGAGAAATTCGCATGGCTATTTCAGAGTTTGAAGAACTAATAAAAGCATAGTAAAGGGAGTTGTATTGATGAAGTCAGACATTCAAATCGCACAGGAAGCAAAAATGGTTCACATTAAGGAGGTTGCAAAGCAACTTGATATTCACGAGGATGATTTAGAGCTTTATGGAAAGTATAAAGCTAAGCTTTCTGATGAACTTTTAAGCAAAATTGAAGGTAACAAGGATGGAAAGCTTGTTCTTGTAACAGCAATTAACCCTACACCTGCAGGAGAAGGTAAAACTACTACATCTGTAGGATTGGGACAAGCAATGGGAGTTCTTGGTAAAAAGGCTTGTTTAGCTCTTAGAGAGCCATCGCTTGGTCCATGTTTCGGTATAAAAGGTGGTGCTGCAGGAGGTGGATACGCCCAGGTTGTACCTATGGAGGATCTTAATCTTCATTTTACAGGTGATTTCCATGCGATTACTTCCGCTAACAATTTGCTTGCCGCAATGTTAGATAACCACATTCAGCAGGGAAATTCTCTTGGAATTGATCCACGCCAAATTGTTTGGAAGAGATGTCTTGACATGAATGATAGAGCCCTTAGAAATATTGTTGTTGGCTTAGGCTCTAAAATGGATGGAATGGTTCGTGAAGACCATTTTGTTATTACAGTAGCTTCTGAGATAATGGCAATTCTTTGCCTTGCAAATGATATGCATGATCTTAAAGAACGCTTAGGAAGAATTATTGTTGCATATTCATTTGATGGAAAGCCTGTTACAGCAGATGATTTACAGGCTACAGGTGCAATGGCTGCATTATTAAAGGATGCTCTTAAGCCAAATTTAATTCAAACCCTTGAACATACACCTGCAATTGTTCACGGTGGTCCTTTTGCTAATATAGCTCATGGATGCAATTCTGTTAGAGCTACAAAGGCTGCTATGAAGCTTGCAGATATTACAATTACAGAGGCTGGTTTTGGTGCTGATCTTGGTGCTGAGAAGTTCTTTGACATTAAATGCAGAATGGCTGGCCTTAAACCAGATGCTGTTGTTTTGGTAGCAACTATTCGTGCCTTGAAATATAATGGTGGTGTAGCTAAAGCAGACCTTACTAATGAAAATTTAGATGCTCTTAAAAAGGGTATTGTTAACCTTGAAAAGCATATTGAAAATCTTCAGAAATATGGTGTGCCTGTAGTTGTTACACTTAATTCATTTGTTACTGATACACAGGCTGAAACTGACTTCGTTAAAACTTTCTGCCAGGAAAGAGGCTGTGAATTCGCTCTTTCAGAAGTATGGGAAAAAGGCGGCGAAGGCGGCGTAGAGCTTGCTAAAAAGGTTATTGAGGTTCTTGAGACAAAGGAAAGCAACTTCAAGCCTATTTATGAAGATTCATTATCATTAAAGGACAAAATTAAAACTGTTGCTACAGAAATATACGGAGCAGATGATGTTACCTATTCAGCTGCAGCTGAAAAAGAGTTAAAGAGAATAGAAGAGCTTGGTATGGGCAATTTCCCAGTTTGTATGGCAAAGACTCAGTATTCTCTATCAGATGATCCTACAAAGCTTGGCAGACCTGAAAACTTTACTGTTAATGTTCGTGAAGTTTACGCTTCAGCTGGTGCAGGATTTGTTGTAGCTGTAACTGGTACTATAATGACTATGCCAGGTTTACCAAAGGTTCCAGCTGCTAATAACATTGATGTTACAGATGAAGGAATAATTACAGGACTATTCTAATAATTATGAAATGCAAAAATTGTGGAGAGGAAATTGAATCAAAGCTTTTGTACTGCCCGAAATGTGGGGAGTCTATTCAGCTTGTGCCTGAATATGATGTTTTGGAAGAAGAGCTTCTATCAAAAGTTGTAGAAGATAAAAACAAATCCAAAGAAAAATTCGCCACAGGCGTGTACAAAACAACTGGTTCAGACAAAACATCTAATTCTCACAAAAAAGTCGTTGCGCCTAAGGAGGCTATCCTTAGCAAACGTTCATGTGTTTTATTAATTACATTTTTACTAATTATAAGTATTGGTGGTACGTGTTTGATTGCAGCATATGCAAATAAGCATTCTTATGACAATCTTATGAATTCGGCTATAAAGGCAGAGGAAGGTAGTCAATATGCAAAAGCTTTAGGTTACTACGAAGAGGCTTACAATATTAAGACTGATTCGTACGAGGCGATATACGGCCTTGGTCGAATGTACTTTAAGGTTAAAGAATACAAAAATGCAGTTGAATATCTCACAATAGCCTTAAATTACGAACCGGATAATAAGACGATATATTCATATTTGTTGCAATCATATGTAGCACTAAAGGATTATGATTCCATTCATACGTTAGCTGACAATGCGCCTAATGAAGAAATCTATTCTATGATTAGTTCATATTTTGTTTCTGCACCGACATTTAGCGATGAAGGTGGCGAATATGATACGAGTCTTACCATATATTTAAAAGCAAATAATGGAGATCAGATTTTTTATACAACAAATGGCAAAAATCCTGTTACATCAGGAAAGCTTTATTCTGACGGGATTACGTTGAAGGAAGGCACTACCGAAATAAAAGCTGTTTCTGTAAACTCAGAGGGCTATTATTCTGATGTTGCTAGCGAAACCTATGTAATAGAATATGCGGAATTATCTACGCCAGCTGTATCTCCAGAAGCGGGAACATATACAGAATTACAGTATATTTCAATTGCTGTTCCTGATAATGCAACCGCTTATTATACATGGGATGGCTCAGATCCTGCAGAGAATGGAATAGAATATACAGAACCATTTCCTATAATTTCAGGAGATAGCGTTTTATCGGTTGTTATAATTGATGCTAATGGAAATCAAAGCCCATTATATAGGGGAGAATATCATTACTAATAATCCTCTAAGATGCAAAAGTAATAGCTTAGAAGAACTAGAGAAATGTTAAGAAAATTGTTTCACATTTACTTCACAGATAAAGCCAAATTTAAACATAATTTAATTGTATGATAACATCATCTCAACAAGAGATACATTTTTCATAACATTATTCTCCCTTTTTAAAGACACGTCACCGCAGGCGTGTCTTTGTTTTTGCAGTAAATTTCTAGAACCACTAAATGTATGGTTTCTATGTTCATTCTATTGTTAAATCCTACTAAATGTTCTAAAATAGGTTACATGAATATTAAGATTCTATGTGTAGGAAAAATCAAAGAAAAGTTTTATACACAGGCAATTGACGAATACTTAAAACGCCTTTCTAAATACTGTTCAGTAAAGGTTATAGAGGTGGCCGATGAAAAAACTTCAGAGAATGCCTCTGATACTGAAATTAGTATTATTAAAAATAAAGAAGGAGAGCGTTTATTAAAGCAAATAAATGATAAGGACTTTGTTATAGGGCTAGCTATTCTTGGAAAACAACTTGATTCAGTTGAATTCTCTAAATATATCGAGAACTTAGGCATTCAAGGAAATAGTTCTATAGCCTTTGTAATCGGTGGATCATTGGGACTTGCTGACGAGGTACTTAATCGTTGTCAGTTCCAAATTTCTTTTTCTAAGATGACTTTCCCTCATCAATTAATGAGAGTGGTGTTATTAGAGCAGATTTATAGAGCTATGCGTATTATGAAAAATGAACCTTATCATAAATAATAGTTCATTCGGAGGGTATCTACATGAGAATGTATGATTTAATTGAAAAAAAGAAACTCGGCAAAGAGCTTTCTACCGAGGAAATATATGAGATAATCAATGGCTATACAAATGATGAAATACCTGATTATCAAATATCTGCACTTTTAATGGCTATTTGTTTTAATGGAATGAGCGCTAGAGAGCGCTATGATTTGACAATGGCTATGAGAGATTCAGGAGATATTCTTGATTTATCTTCAATAGACGGGGTTAAAATCGACAAGCATTCGACTGGCGGAGTTGGAGACAAGGTAACTTTAGTTTTAGGCCCAATTATCGCTTCTATAGGAGTTCCTGTTGCCAAAATGAGTGGTAGAGGACTTGGTCATACAGGTGGAACTATTGACAAATTAGAGGCTTTTCCTGGATTTAATGTAGCTTTGTCTGAAGAGGAATTTATTAATCAGGTTAACAAAATTAAAATTGCAGTTACTGGTCAGTCTAAAAATCTTGCACCAGCAGATAAAAAGCTTTATGCGCTTAGAGATGTAACAGCTACTGTTGATGAGGTTTCACTTATAACAGGCTCAATTATGTCTAAAAAGCTTGCAGCTGGCACAGATGCTATCGTACTTGATGTTACTGTTGGTGACGGTGCATTTATGAAAAATAAGGATTCGGCACTTGAGCTTGCCCATTCTATGGTTGATATAGGCAAAAGAGCTGACAAGAAAATAGCAGCTGTTCTTACAAATATGGATGAGCCTTTGGGCTTTGCTGTAGGTAATAATCTAGAAGTAATCGAAGCAATAAATGCTCTTCAGGGTAAGGGACCTGAGGATTTAATGGAGGTTGTATATGCCTTAGGTTCTCAGATGATTGTTTTCTCTGGTATAGAAACTGATAAAGCAAAAGCCAAAGCACTTATGGAAAAAGCCATAGAGGATGGCAGTGCCTATAATAAATTTATTGAATTTATCGAGGCCCAGGGGGGCGATTCTTCTTTTGCAAAGGATATTAATAAATTTAAGCCTGCAAAATATATTATTCAAGTTTGTGCAAATGAAGATGGCTATGTTCATGCATTAAAGGCAGAATCTTTTGGTCTTGCTTCAATGTCACTTGGCGGCGGACGTGAGACCTTTGACGATGTTATAGACATGTCTGTTGGTATTGTATTAACCAAAAAAGTAGGGGATGAAATCAAATCAGGTGAACCTATTTGTTACATACATGCTAACGATTTAAATAAGGCAAAGAAAGCCGAAGACATGATTAGAAATGCCACAGTTATTGCAAAAGATAATTGCGGTCACATGCAGTTAATTCTTGATATAGTAGAGTAATATGAGCGATTTTTCACTAAACATAAGTATTCCAGCAGAGCACATAGATAATATATTTGGTCAGTTTGATAAAAATATAAAAACAATCGAAAAAGGGATGAATATTTCATTTATCCTGCGTGATGATAACATTAAATTACTAGGTGACAAAACCCACGTTGAACACGCTAATATAATTGTTAATGAGTTACTAGAGCTATCAAAGGCTGGGAATATTATTACAACACAGGATGTAAATTACGTTATGTCAATAGAACAAGAAAAAATTGAAAGCCATGATGTTTCAGGAGCTAGAGGCGAGATTATTTGCCATACTACCACAGGAAAGCCAGTTGCCCCTAAAACATTGGGTCAGAAAAAATATGTAGATGCTATTTCGGATAACATGATAGTTTTTGGCGTTGGACCAGCCGGTACAGGTAAAACATATCTTGCAATGGCTAAAGCTATTACTGCTTTTAAAAACGAAGAAGTTTCTAGAATAATTCTTACTAGACCAGCCATAGAAGCAGGAGAGAAGCTAGGCTTTTTACCTGGAGATTTACAGAGTAAGGTTGATCCATATTTACGCCCTTTATATGATGCGCTTTATCAAATTATGGGAGCAGAAGCATTTCAACGAAATATGGAAAAGGGATTAATTGAGGTTGCACCTCTTGCATATATGAGAGGTCGTACTCTTGACAATGCTTTCATCATATTAGACGAGGCGCAGAATACCACACCTGCTCAAATGAAGATGTTTTTAACCCGTATAGGTTTTGGCTCAAAGGCTGTTATTACCGGTGATTTAACACAAAAGGATTTACCTGGTGGTGTTAAATCAGGCTTAGATGATGCCATGAAGATTCTTAAAAATATTGAAGATATTAAAATCTGTACTTTAGATGCCAAAGACGTTGTAAGACATCCTTTAGTTCAAAAAATTGTTAATGCATACGAGGTTTACGACAAAAAAGCTGAAAATAAATCTAAAAGGACAAAAAAATGAAATATACTAACAGGTTTTCCGCAAAACGTTTAGGCTATTCTGTAGGTATGGCATTTATATTTATTATAGCTAATACTTTCATGTGCATATTTGCTTCGGTGTTGGCTGATAAATATATTTGTTTGGCAGCTATTAATATTTGCTTCTTTTTGTTGTTTATACTTTTATTGATAAACAGAAGATTAGATGGCAAATTGCCAGAATTCAATTTTATTACATATGGCAAAATTACAGCTGTTATTTTTTTAGATTGGGTTCTAGTTTTTGTTTGTGGTGAATTTGCGCCAGTTTTTTTCGCACCATTTATACTGGTACCAATGCTATCTAGCTGCGTTTTTGACGATGGTCTTAGCATCAGTCTTAGTATTTATTTGATTATTATTTCCTCGCTTTGTTGGGACTATAGTATTTATATTGTTCTTTGCTATATTACGATGGTTCTATTTGGTTACATTTTAGCTACCTTTATGAAGCGTGAGGAGAATATTTTTAAGCTATATGGGGTAATCCTTACATTTACAATTACCACATTAGTTTCTGTCATATTTTATTATTTCAATTATTTAGAGCTTACATTTTCTGTATTTGTATATGGATTAATAGAAGGTTTGATTGCTGCATTGGTATCAATTATGATTGTTCCTTTGTTTAGCAAATATGTACTGGAATCCCAATCAGAATCCTACGATATTTTTCTTAGTCCTGATTATTCTCTTTGTCAGGATATTCGAAAGTTCTCATACATTGAATACACTCATGCCATGAGAGTTTCCGAGCTTTCTAGGAAATGCGCCGAGGCCATCAATGCCAACAGCGATTTGGCTGCTTGTGGCGGACTTTATTATCGATTAGGCAAGCTTGAAGGAGAACCAATTATTGACAATGCTATAAAAATAGCTAACGATTATTGCTTCCCTGGTGATTTGATTCAGATTTTAGCTGAATATGGAGGAGTAGTATTTTTGCCTAGTTCAAGGGAGTCAGCTATTGTTCATATGGTTGATTCTGTTGTTACAAAGGTCGAATTGTTTGATTCTGATTCCATGAGTAGCTCTTGGAACCAAAACATGGTAATTTACCAAACTATTAATGAACTTTCTCAAAAGGGTATCTACGATAATTCAGGATTAACTATGAATCAATTCCTGGTTATCAGAGAAATATTAGCAAATGAGGATATTTTAGCATGACTATATTAATAGAAAATGAAATTGATGCTGAATTTGATTTTGATTATGAGGATATTGCGAAAAAGGTAATTGAAACTGCTATGGACCAGCTTAAATTCCCATTTGAAGCAGAAATTAGCCTTACAATTACCGATAGTGAAGGAATACATGCTATCAATAAAGAGTTTCGTAATATTGATTCCGCTACAGATGTGTTATCTTTTCCTATGGTTGAGTATGAAAAACCAGGGGATTTTGATAAAATAGAATCTGATGATGATTTATTCAATCCAGAAACGGGAGAGGTTATACTTGGGGACATTGTTTTATGCGCAGAAAGAATTTACTCGCAAGCAGAAGAATATAATCATTCAGTCCTAAGAGAGTATGCTTTTCTTATAGCCCATAGTATGTTACATTTATTTGGGTTTGATCACATGACTGAAGAAGAAGCTTCGGTTATGGAACAAAAACAGCGAGAGATTTTAGATTATCTAAACATTTCACGTAATTAATCAAAAAGGAGAAACAATCTATGAAGAAAAAATTGTTATCTGCAATGCTTATTTTCTCGACTGCATTGTCACTCATCGCTTGTGGAAACAAGGATGAGGAAAAAACTGACTCATCACCAGGCGTTGAGAGCTCATCAGAGTCTGTAGAGGCTGTAGATGATTCTGTTGCTTTTTGGGATCAAGTTTCAGAGGACGGACAAGTTAGAAGTTATCTTACTGGAGAATGGGTAGATGCAAGCTACGGAAGACAAAGACCAGTTGCGGTAATGATTGAAAATACTAAAGTATGTCTACCACAGTATGGTATTGGCAACGCAGGAGTTATTTATGAATGTGTTGTTGAAGGTGGAATTACTAGAATGATGGCTATTTTCGATGATTATTCAGGCTTAGACCAAATCGGTAATATTCGTAGTTCTAGACCATATTTCGTTTACTTTGCAAGCGAGTATGATGCTATTTATATGCACGCAGGTGGTAACCCAGCAGCATTTGAGCTTATTGATGACAAAAACCTTGTAGACAACCTCAATGCACTTACACTTGAAGGTTCAAAGGGAAGCAGTGCTACTTACCGTACAGGCACATCTGAGCATACACTTTACACAAATTCTGATGGTATTGATATTGGCCTTGAAAAGCTTGGCTATGATATGACACTTCCTTCAGATTATGAGCCTCATTTCAAGTTCGCTGCAGAGGGCAACAATCTTGAAAATGGAGAGGATTGTGAGGCTGTAGAGCTTTATTACTATACAAACCATCCTTATTGGGTTTACAACGAAGATGATGGTTTATATTACAGATATGAGTTCAACCAGAAGCAGGTTGATGCCATTACAGGCGAGCAGCTTACTGCTAAGAACATTATCATTCAGAATGTTGAGTGGTTTACATATCAGGGCTCACAGTATTTAGGATACTTATTATCTAACAATACTGGTTCAGGTAAATACATCACAAATGGTAAAATGATTGATATTGTATGGTCAAAGGATGGAGATACAGATGTTACTCATTATTACTATGCTGGTACAGGCGAAGAAATAGAGCTTAATATTGGTCAGACATGGATTCAGGCTTGCCAGGGCGGTTTCGAAGGGGATTACACTGGTGACAACACATACTATGCTGACAAATCAGATTTTAGCAAGGCAAATTAATTTTTATGACTAGAAAAAGTAAACATGGCGATGCCGGTTTTCTTATGCAAGGTTCAATTCTTGCAATTGCCTCAATAGTTAGCCGAATAGTGGGACTCGCATACCGAATCCCACTTAAAGCTACTATAGGCTCATCTGGAAACGGTTTTTATGGCAACGCTTACGAAATTTATAATATTATATTGCTTATTTCTTCTTACAGCTTACCGCTTGCTGTTTCTAAGCTGGTAGCTAGTAGGATGGCAAAAGGGCACGTTAAAGACGCAAATAAGGTTTTGCACGGAGCCCTTCTTTTTGCGTTTATAAGTGGTGGAGCAGCTTCTTTATTTCTTTTCTTCGGAGCTGAATATATTTGTGTCCATATTATTAAGAATCCTTTGGTTGCTATAGCACTAAAGGTTTTAGCACCTACACTTTTTATTGTGGCTATACTAGGTGTTATTAGAGGATTTTTCCAAGGCTTGGGTACAATGATTCCTAGTGCTGTTTCACAGATTGTAGAGCAAATTGTAAATGCTATTGTTTCTATAGTGGCAGCTACAATTTTATTTTCTTATGGTAGCAAAATAGGAGGAGTGTTAGGACATCCTGTTTTATATGCGGCAGCATACGGCGCTGCTGGTGGCACCTTAGGTACTTGTATAGGTGCTTTATTTGGTTTATTTTTTGTACTTTTCATCTTTATAGCTTTTAAAAAAGTGTTTAAAAAGATGGTCAAGCGTGATAAGCATAGAAATAACGAAACCTATGGCGATATCATGTCTATTTTAATAATGACTATTATTCCAGTACTTCTCAGTACAACGGTTTACAATATAAGCTCTTTTATTGATCTTGGTATTTATAACAATATTATGTCATCTCAGGGCTATACTATTGAGGAATTCAATAATTTATGGGGTATATTTTCTGGCCAGTACAAGGTATTGATTAATATTCCTCTAGCAATAGCTGGGGCCATGGCAGCATCAGTGGTTCCAAGCCTAACTGCTGCATTTGATTCTCAAGAAAAAGATTCTGTCAAACGCCAAATTAACATGGCCAATCGATTTGTTATGATAATTGCCTTCCCATGTGCTATCGGAATGATGGTTTTGGCATCACCTATTATGCAGTTGTTATTCAACGATGATAGCAAGACAGCAATGCTAATGCTAGTTATTGGCGGTTGCTCAGTTGTTTTTTATTCTCTGTCTACACTATCAAATGGTATATTACAGGGACTTAACAAAATGACTATACCTGTAAAAAATGCACTTATTGCTTTGGTTGCACATGTTGTTTTGCTTGTAATTCTTATGTTTGCATTCCATCTGAATATTTTTGCTGTAGTAATAGCAAATGCTTTCTATGCATTATTAATGTGTTTCCTTAATCAATCTGCAGTTTTAAGCTATTCAGGTGCAGATATAGACATTAAAAGAGTAGTTTTGGCTCCTCTTGAAGCTTCTGCAGTAATGGGCTTTGTTGTATATCTGTTATACAAAATTTTCGACGCCCTTTTGTCACTTACAACTTCGGCAAGATTAGCAAATGCTATAGCTTGTTTATTATCTATAGCAATTGGCGCTATTATTTATTTCTTTGCATTATTTTTCTTTAAAGGAATTGATGAAGAAACACTTGCAAAATTCCCAGGTGGGGCTAAATTATGTCAAATTGCATATAATTTGCACTTATTGAGGTAATTCTATGAAAGATGATAAGAAATTATATGATGTCTGCATAGTTGGTGCTGGCTTTTCAGGACTTGTTTTAGCAATTAAACTTGCTAGAGCAGGTCTTTTGGTCTGTTTAGTAGAATTAAATAGAATTGTTGGAAGAAGAATTCTATCTACAGGAAATGGCAGATGTAATTTTACAAATAGAAGAATGGGGGCAGAATATTACTATAGTGAAGCTTCCCTTGATTTTATAACTGATAATCATCAGGATTTAATTGATTTTTTAAGAGATTTAGGTGTGGTTAATAGAGATTTAGATGGCTATTATTATCCATACACTAATCAAGCTAAAACTGTTAGAGACGCTCTTGAAAAAGAAATTAATTCTTTAAGAATTGATGTTTTTTTAGATAATCGAGTTACAGACATTACAAAGGATGACATATTTACAGTTGTTTCAAACAGAGATAGTTATCAGGCAAGGCATGTATGTGTGGCTAGCGGTGGTTTATCTTCGGCAACACTTGGTTCTTCAAAGCTAGGATATAAAATAGCTCAGAAATATAAGATGCATGTTACTAAACTTGCTCCTTCACTAGTAGGGTTGACTTCAACGGATATATGTTTAAAGGAGTTAGCTGGAATAAGAGCACAAGGAATTGTTAAATATAGGGATTATTCCTGTGAAGGCGAAATTCAGTTTAATAAAGATGGCATTTCTGGTTATCCTGTTATGTGCATTAGCAGATTTATTGGATTTGATCAATTAAATAAATGCTTATCTGACGTTAAAATAGATTTTATTCCGTATTTTAGTGAGACAGAACTAACATCCGAAATCAAGAATAGATTCGATAAATACAAGGAATTACCTATTCTCCAGGCGTTACTTGGACTTTGTAATGAAAAAATATTAGAGGCAATAGTTAGTTACTCTAGAATATATTCAGATACTGTAGTTTCAAAGCTTGATGAAGAGGATATTTCAAATCTTGTATATTACTTCAAAAATTTCACCATCGAAATTACAGGAACAAAGGGATTTGATAGCTCACAGGTTACTGCCGGTGGTGTGAGCCTAAATGATATTAATACAAGCACTATGGAATCCATTTCTTGCCCGAATTTATTCTTTATAGGAGAGGTCCTTGATATTGATGGCATCTGTGGAGGCTACAATCTAAATTGGGCATTTACTTCAGCAAGCTTTGCTGCTAATGAAATTATAAAAAGGAATAAACATGATTAAAATTGATCAGTTAAAACTTAATATATCAGCTGATGAAAATGATGAATTATATTTTGCCATTGCCAAAAAGCTTAAAATACAGGTTTCTGATATCAAAGAGCTTTCAATTATAAAAAAGTCTATTGATGCACGTAAAAAGCCTGATGTATTTTTTGTTTATTCAGCAGCTGTTACTTTAGATGACAAGCTAGAAAAAAAGCTTCTTTCTAAATTTACGAAGGATAATAATATTAATACATATAAGCCTAAAATATACGACCTGCCAAAAAGTACTTCGGCTTCTATCAATCCGATTGTTATTGGTGCAGGCCCAGCAGGATTATTTGCAGCATATGTTTTTGCTTTAAACAATCTTCAGCCTATTATCTTTGAAAGAGGTAAAAAGGTCGAGGACAGAACAACGGACATTTTAAAATTCTGGGAAACTGGTGTTTTAGATACTTCTTCAAATGTTCAGTTTGGTGAAGGTGGTGCAGGAACATTCTCTGATGGCAAACTAAACACCTTGGTAAACGATAAATTGGGACGTAATAAATTCGTCCTAGATACATTCGTTAAATTTGGTGCACCTTCAAATATCCTATATGACTACAAGCCTCATATTGGCACTGATGTATTAAAAACTGTCATTTCAAATATGAGAAATGAGATAGTTCGTTTAGGTGGACAGTTTCATTTTAATTGTCAGGTTACTGATTTCATTATAGAAAACAACACAATCAAGGGTGTAGTTGCAAACAACCAAACTTACTATAGCAACAATGTTGTACTTGCTATAGGTCATAGTGCCAGAGATACATTTAGAAAGCTATATGACCTTGGTTTTAATATGGAATCAAAGGATTTTGCAGTTGGCTTTAGAATAGAACATCCACAGATTGATATTTCGAGAAGCATGTATGGTCCTAGATTTGATGAATTAGAGCCAGCAGCTTACAAGCTTGCATGCAATTTACCTAATGGAAGAGGCGTTTATTCATTTTGTATGTGCCCTGGAGGCTTTGTTGTAAATTCATCCTCAGAAGAAAATAGACTTGTTGTAAATGGAATGAGTTATTCAAAGCGAGACAGCAAAAATGCTAACAGTGCAATTGTTGTTACCGTTGGTGAAAGAGAATTTGATAAAAGCAATCCATTATCAGGTATAGAATTCCAGCGCACTATCGAAGGAAAAGCCTTCCAGTTATGCCATGGTAAAATCCCTCAGCAATTATTTGGAGATTTTAAGCAGAAAATAAATTCTTCAGCATATGGTGATTTTACTAGCGAAACAAAAGGAAAAACCGATTTTGGTCCTTTACATGAGATATTTTCTCAGGATATTTGTCAATCTATTATTGACGGAATGGGTACTTTTGGTACTAAAATTAAAGGGTTCGATAGAGATGATGCGATTCTATCAGGTGTTGAAAGTAGAACATCTTCTCCAGTGAGAATCAATAGAGATGAAAGGTTTCAGTCTAATATAAATGGCCTTTATCCATGCGGTGAAGGCGCTGGTTTTGCCGGCGGAATCACATCAGCGGCTATGGATGGATTAAAGGTTGCTGAGGCTTTGATTGCAAACAATAGTTAAATTTAAGAATAGGTGGGAATAATTGTGGCAGAATATACGCCAATGATGCAAGAATATCTCAAAACAAAAGAAGAATACAAGGATTGTATTTTATTTTACAGACTAGGCGATTTTTATGAGATGTTCTTTGATGATGCAAAGCTTGCATCAAAGGAATTAGAACTAACTTTAACAGGAAAATCTTGTGGAGCAGAAGAGAGAGCACCAATGTGTGGTGTTCCTTTTCATGCTGCAGATACATACATTAATAGACTTGTTGCTAGAGGCTATAAGGTTGCCATATGCGAACAAGTAGAAGACCCTAAGGAAGCTAAGGGACTTGTTAAGCGAGAGGTTATTAGAGTTGTTACTCCAGGAACTAATATTGATCAAATGGCTCTAGATGAAGGCAGCAACAATTATATTATGTCATTATACTATTCTAGAGGCCACTTTGGAGTAGCTGCCTGTGATGTATCTACAGCTGACTTTTTCTTAACAGAAGTAGACACTGTTAGGAAATTAGTTGATGAATTATTTAGATTCAATCCTGCTGAGATTATTTACTCTAAAACAGTATATGAATCAGGCATGGACATTACAGATATTACAGACAAGCTAAGCTGTGCCAGCAGCCAATTAGATGAAGCTGCTTTTGATGATACTATTTGCACAAGAGAAATTCTTAGACATTTTAAGGCTCATTCCCTTGAGGGATTAGGGCTAATAGATTTTTCTATAGGTAAAATAGCAGCAGGCTCTTTGTTGTGTTATTTAAAGGAAACTCAAAAGTCTGATTTGGCTCATTTAACTCATATTACCCCTTATACAGATGGTAAATATATGCTCATTGATAACTCAACAAGACGAAATCTTGAGTTAACAGAGACAATGAGAGATAAGCAGAAAAAGGGTTCTCTTCTTTGGGTTTTGGATAAAACTAAAACTGCTCTTGGCGCTAGACAATTAAAAAGCTATATTGAGCAGCCTCTGATATCGGTTGATGAAATTATAAAACGTCAAGATGGAATTGAAGAGCTTAAAAATCAAATGATTGATAGAGAAGAGCTACGAGAGTATCTTTCTTCTGTATATGATTTAGAGCGATTAATTACAAAAATTACATATCAATCAGCTAATCCAAGAGATTTAATTGCCTTCAAGCAGTCTATTGGAATGCTTCAGCCGATAAAGACTATCCTAAATAGCTTCAATTCTCACATTATTAATAATCTTAATGATGATATAGATGATTTAAAGGATTTATATGTTCTTATTGATGAAGCTATTATGGAAGAACCACCAATTTCGGCTCGAGATGGCGACATCATTAAGACTGGCTATAACGAGGAAGTAGACAGACTTCGTAGTGCCAAAATCGATGGAAAACAGTGGCTTGCTGAACTAGAAGCAAAGGAACGAGATAAAACAGGAATCAAAAATCTGAAAATCAAATTTAATAAAGTATTTGGTTTTTATTTAGAAGTTACTAATTCATATAAGGATTTAGTACCAGATTATTATGTCAGAAAGCAGACACTTACCAACGCAGAAAGATACTACACACCAGAGCTTAAAGAATTGGAAGATAGTATTTTAGGAGCAGAAGATAGATTAAATACTCTTGAGTATGAATTTTTCAAAACTGTAAGAGATACGATTGCTTCTCAGGTTGATAGAATTCAAATAACTGCCAAAGCAATTGCTAATCTAGATGCGCTAATTTCCCTTGCAGTTGTTGCGGAAAAGAATCACTACATTAGACCAATAATTGATAATAGAGGAATTATTGATATAAAAGAAGGTCGTCATCCGGTAGTTGAACAAATGATAGATGACAATCAGTTCATTTCCAATGACTGCTATTTGGACATTGATTCTAACACAATTGCTATTATTACAGGTCCTAATATGGCAGGTAAATCTACTTATATGCGACAGGTAGCTCTAATAGTTCTAATGGCGCAAATAGGTAGTTTTGTACCAGCAAGCTACGCTCAGATTGGCGTTGTTGATAGAATATTTACTAGAGTAGGTGCTTCAGATGATTTATCTACTGGACAGTCTACCTTCATGGTAGAAATGAATGAGGTTGCAAATATTTTAAATAATGCAACAAGTAAATCTTTATTAATCTTGGATGAAATTGGTCGAGGAACATCAACTTACGATGGACTTTCAATAGCATGGTCTGTTGTTGAGCACATTGCCTATAATATTGGCGCAAAGTCTTTATTTGCCACTCATTACCATGAGCTTACAGAATTAGAGGGACAAATAAAGGGTGTTCATAATTATTGTATTTCTGTCCAGGAGTTTGGGGATGATATCATATTCCTCCGAAAAATCATTCCAGGCGGAGCAGATCAAAGCTATGGTATCCAAGTTGCTAAATTAGCTGGACTTCCAGATGCTGTGCTTGATAGAGCCAAAACAATTGTTAATTCTTTGAATGAAAACGATATTGCAGCTGTCTCTGATAGAATTGCGATTCGAGAGCATATCGAAGAGAAGTTAAAAGAAATAGAAGGAATTACTATTTCAGAAAACGAAGCAGAAATAATTGCTGGTTTAAAAAATATCGATGTTACAAAAATTACACCACTTGAAGCCATGAATGTGTTGTTTGAATATCACAATAGGGTAGCAGAATAATGGGAAAAATCAATTTACTTAGTCAGGAAACTATTGACAAGATTGCTGCAGGTGAAGTTGTTGAAAGACCTGCATCTGTGGCCAAGGAATTAATTGAAAATAGTATAGATGCCGGTGCTACAGCCATTTCAGTAGAGATAAAAGGTGGTGGCATCGAATATCTTCGTATAACTGATAATGGAACTGGTATCGATAAGGATCAGATTCAGATTGCATTTTTGAGACATTCTACCAGTAAAATTCAAAATGCTTCTGATTTGGATGATGTTCGTTCCTTAGGATTTAGAGGAGAGGCTCTTTCAAGTATTTCTGCAGTTTCTCGAGTAGAATTAATTACTAAAACGAAGGATTCATTTTTAGGAGCTAGCTACATTATCGAAGGAGCTAAAGAAATCGCATTTACGGATATTGGTGCACCAGATGGTACCACATTTATTGTGCGTCAGCTCTTTTATAATACACCTGCTCGTAAGAAGTTCCTTAAATCAGAGAGCACGGAAGGTAGTTATGTATTTGATGTTGTAGAGCATTTGGCTCTTTCCCATCCAGAAATTTCCTTTAAATTGATTATAAATGGCAAAGAAAAGCTTATGACTTCAGGGAATGGAGTTTTATCAGATACTATTTACCAGATTTATGGACGTCAGATTGCAGCGAATGTTTTAGATTTAGATTACAGCGATGAAAAAATTCGTATATACGGATTCATAGGTCAGTCAGTTATTGCAAGAGGCAATAGAGCTTTTGAAAACTTCTTTATCAACAAAAGATATATCAAAAGTAATAATTTGTCTCGAGCATGCGAAGAAGGCTATTATGGCTTTTTAATGGGGCATCAGTATCCATTTTTCGTAATCAATATCGAATTTCTTGATGGTGCTGTTGATGTTAATGTTCACCCTACAAAGCAAGAGGTTCGTTTCGAAAATGAATCCCAAGTATGCGAGCTATTAACAAAGATAATCAACAAACGATTAACCAGAAGAGAAGATGTTATTGAAGCTCATGTGGAAGAACCAGCTGTTAAAATACAGCCTTCAATTACTCAGATTCCAGTAAAGCATGTGGAGACTGAGACCGTTCCGCAGTTAAATGTGAAATCAATTACTCCTGATACACCTATTATTCATGAGGAAATAATTGAAGAAGCTACTTCAAAATCACAGTCATCATCTGTTTCTACTCCAGAGGTTATTCCGCCAAAACAGAAATTGCCTGAGCCATTTGAAGCTAGCAAATTAGAGAGAATAAAAGCGTCTATCACCCAGCAAATTCATGCAGATACACCTTATGAGAAGAAGTTTGCAGAGAAGAATCGTGGTGGTGAAAAATACGAGCAAATTAGCTTTCTTAATAAAGAAGCTCGTAAGGAGCATAAAATAATAGGTCAAGTTTTTGACACCTATTGGATTGTAGAATACGACAAAAAAATGTACGTCATCGATCAGCATGCGGCCCATGAAAAAGTTTTATTTGAAAAAACTATGGCTCGTCTAAAAAATAAAGAGATGACATCACAAATGGTAAGTCCACCTGTTATTATTTCTTTGTCACAACAGGATATTCTTAATTTTGAGACTTATCGAGATGCCTTTGAAAAGCTTGGATATCAGGTCGAATCCTTTGGTGGAAATGAGCTTGCAATTAATGGAGTGCCTGGTAATTTACTTGGATTAGATCCAAGACAGTTCTTCATTGAAGCTCTTGCTGATTGTACATCCTATAAAGCTAGCGATTCATTTGATATAATAGTTGAAAGAGTTGCCTCTATGTCATGTAAGGCAGCCGTAAAAGGAAATAATAAATTATCTATTCCGGAAATTAAGGCACTAATTGATGATTTGTTAGAATTAGAAAATCCATATCATTGTCCTCATGGTCGACCAACTATGATATCATTTTCAGAATATGAATTAGCCAAGAAATTTAAAAGGATTGTTTAATGAAAAAAATAGTTGTTTTAACTGGTCCAACTGCAGTAGGAAAAACATCACTTTCAATTAATCTCGCCAGAGCTATCAATGGCGAGATTATTTCTGCTGACAGTATGCAAGTTTATAAACATATGAATATTGGTACAGCCAAAATCATGCCTGATGAAATGGGTGGTATTAAGCATCATCTTATTGATGTAATTGAGCCGACAGAAGATTTTCATGTAGTTCGATTCAAGGAAATGGTAGAAGCTGCAATAGAAGAAATCTATGCAAAGGGGAAAATCCCAATCATTTGCGGTGGCACTGGATTCTATATTCAGGCCATTTTATATGATATTCAATTTTCAGATCAAGAAATTGATCAGCAGTACAGAGATTATCTAGAACAATATGCTAATGATAATGGGAAAGAAGCACTTCATAAATTGTTGGCTGAGGTTGATGCTAAATCAGCAGAAGCTATACCAGCAGCTAATGTTAAGAGAGTGGTTCGTGCACTAGAATATTACAAATTAACCGGCGAGACCTTCAGTTCACATAATGAAGAGCAACGAAATCGAAAAAGCCCATATAATTTTGCATATTTTGTTTTAAATGACGATAGAAATTTACTCTATAATCGTATAAATAAAAGAGTTGATATCATGATGGAGGCAGGTTTATTAGATGAAGTTGATAAGCTTGTAAAAATGGGATGTGCTCCAGGAATGACCTCAATGGATGGCATTGGATACAAAGAGATATTTGCTTATTTAAATGGACGGTCTTCCCTAGAAGATGCAGTTGAATTAATTAAAAAGAACTCTAGAAATTATGCTAAGCGCCAGCTTACATGGTTTAGACGGGAAAAGGAAGTTATATGGCTTGATAAAACAGTATTAAAAACTGATGAAGAGCTATTAGAATATATTCAAAAGACACTTAAAGAGAAAGGAATTATTTAAAGTGTATAGCATTTATAAAGAATTTGGTATTTCAAAAGAAGCATATGAATACGGTTCAAAGATTGCAAAAGAATTAGAGCCTAGATTCAAAGAAATTGATAACATTGCTGAATATAATCAGTTAAAAGTATTAAAAGCTATGCAGGAGCACAAGGTTGCTGCTGAATGCTTTAACACATCAACTGGCTACGGTTATGATGATGTAGGACGAGACACTCTTGAAAAGGTATATGCATCTGTTTTCAAGGCGGAAGATGCATTGGTTCGTCCACAAATTACATGCGGTACTCACGCTTTAGCGCTTGCTTTAATGAGTAATTTACGTCCAGGTGATGAATTACTTTCACCAGTAGGTAAGCCATACGATACATTAGAGGAGGTTATTGGAATTAGACCTTCAAATGGTTCATTAGCAGAGTATGGCATTACATATTCTCAAGTAGACTTATTGCCTGATGGCGGATTTGACTATGATGGCATCAAGGCTGCAATTAATGAAAAAACAAAGCTAGTTACTATCCAAAGATCAAAGGGCTATGCTAACCGTCCAACTCTTTCAGTAGAGCAGATAGGAGAGTTAGTAGCATTTATAAAAGGTATTAAATCTGACATTATCTGTATGGTCGATAACTGTTATGGAGAGTTTGTTGAGAAGATTGAGCCAATTGAGGTGGGCGCAGACATGTGCGTTGGTTCCCTTATCAAAAATCCAGGTGGCGGATTAGCACCAATTGGCGGATACATCGTTGGTAAAAAGGAGTGTATCGAAAATGCTGCTCATAGACTTACAAGCCCTGGACTTGGAAAGGAAGTAGGAGCATCCCTTGGTATTATGCAATCCTTCTATCAGGGATTTTTCCTTGCACCAACAGTTGTAGCAGGAGCCCTTAAGGGGGCAATTTTTGCTGCAAATATATTTGAAAAGCTTGGCTTCTTATGTATTCCTAATTCTACAGAGCCAAGATATGACATCATTCAGGCAGTTTCCTTCTTAAAACCAGAGGGCCTTATTGCATTCTGTGAAGGTATTCAGGCTGCAGCACCAGTAGATTCATACGTTACTCCAGAGCCTTGGGATATGCCAGGATATGATTCACAAGTAATTATGGCTGCAGGAGCATTTGTTCAGGGATCATCAATTGAATTATCGGCTGATGGCCCATTAAGAGATCCTTATACTGCATTCTTCCAGGGTGGTTTAACATGGAATCATGCCAAGCTTGGTATACTCAAAGCCCTTCAAAAACTTGTAGATGCTCGCCTTGTTAACCCATCACAACTGTGATAAACTTTTAAAAGGTTTTATAAGAATTAATTGATATACGGAGGAAGGTCATGGCCAATTCATTTGGTATAGATATAGGAACCCAAAATCTCAAGATTTTTAGTGGTTCAAACAATCATATCACTAACATTAAAAACACAATTGCTATTGTTAATAAAAATCAGATGTATGCATACGGGGATAATGCATATTCAATGTTTGAAAAAGCACCAGATACAATAGATGTTTCATTTCCAATCGTATCAGGTGTTATTGCTGATTTTGACAATATGCAGACAATGCTTTTTGAGGTTCTTGAAAAGGATTTAAAAGGAAAAATCAAAGGCTCCGACATTGTAGTAGCTGTTCCAACAGATATTACAGAGGTTGAAAAGAAAGCCTTTTCTGATTTATTTACTAAAACAAAAAACAAACCACATTCGATTAAGGTATGTGAAAAGCCAATAGCTAGTGCCATTGGTTTAGGCTTAGATGTTTCAGAGCCTACAGGTGTAATGGTTGTAGATTTAGGCGCTGATACAACAGAAATTTCTGTTATTTCTTTAGGTGGACTTGTTTTATCTGAATTACTTCCATTTGGTGGAAATCAAATTGATGAATCAATCGTTACACACCTTAAACGTAACTACAATCTAGTAATAGGACAGAAAACTGCAAAGCAATTAAAGCAAGAGATTGGTTCTGCTATGAAGGGCAGAAATGAGAAGCTTACAGTTGTGGGAAGAGATGTTGTAAGTGGCCTTCCTATCGAAATGGAAATTGAGAGTGATATTATTTACACTGCTATGAAAACAGATTTAGAAAGTTTTTGTACTAATGTAAAGCTTATCCTTGAAAAGGTTCCACCAGAGCTTGCAAAAGATATTGTACATGCTGGAATTTATCTTACAGGTGGTACATCACAGCTTTACCAGCTTACAGATTTATTCTCTGAGGTTACTAATATCAAAGTAAATTCATGCGATGAGCCAGAGGAGTCATGTGTTAGAGGCTTAGGACAGGTTTTATCTGATTCCAAGTACAAACAGTATGGCTACAGCATGAAATCTAGAATTTTTAAATAAAAATATACAGAGGTATTATGAGACAAAGAAAAGCAGGTGGAGGAATTCCAAGTAAATATTTACTTACAATACTGTCTATTTTTTGTATTATGCTTTTATTCTTTAGCTATTCAACTGGATTTACAGGTGGTCCACTAGAGACAGTTGCCAACCACCTTTTTATTCCTATGCAAAAGGGTATAGATTTTATTGGAAGTAGTATTGCTTTTTCTTCTGCTGATACTAAATCAAAAGAAGAGTTAATTGCTGAAAATGAAAATCTTCAGGCTCAGGTTGATGATCTCAATGCTAAAATCGATAGTATGGAGCTGAAATTAAAAGAGCTAAACGATCTTCAGGAATTATACCAACTTGATCAGACATATTATGATTACGAAACAACTGGCGCCCGCATTATAGGTCGTGGTACTACAAACTGGTTCAATACTTTCACAATAGATAAGGGCTCTAACGATGGTATCAAGGTTAATATGAATGTTATTGCTGATGGCGGTCTTGTTGGAATCGTTGTTTCTGTTGGAGACTCTTATGCTGTTGTACGTTCCATAATTGATGATACAGCAAATGTCAGCGCTACCATTTCTTCTACAGAAGATAATTGTATTGTTTCTGGTTCACTTGAAAAGATGACATCAGACAATCTGATATTATTCTCAAATCTTGATGATGAAGACAATCAAGTTGCTATTGGAGATGAAATTGTAACATCAAATATATCTGACAAATATTTGCCTGGATTAATGATTGGTTATGTTTCTTCAGTTTCACTTGATGAAAATGACCTTACAAAGTCAGGAACACTTACACCGGTTGTTGATTTTAAGCATTTATCAGATGTACTTGTGATATTACAGCTTAAGGAGTCTTACCAAAGTGAATGATTTTAAGAAATATCTTAGAAGAGTATTAATCATAGCGCTTATTATTTATGTTTGCTATTTATTGCAGACAAGCGTATTTTCTAAATATCCATTGGCTGGCGTTACTCCTAATGTTTTAATATGCGTTGTTTCTACATATGGCTTTATGAAGGGACGCCGCTATGGAATAGTCATTGGATTTTTCACTGGTCTTTTATTAGACATATATTCTGGAGTTATTTTTGGAATATATGCACTTTTATATATGTATATTGGCTTCTTAAATGGAATGTTTAAGAAACAGTTCTTTGGAGATGACCTTAGACTTCCAATGATACTTATTGGAACCAGTGATTTTATATATGGAGTGGCTTCATATTTGGTCCTATTTGCACTTAGATCGCAAAATGATTTCTCATTTTATATTATGAATATCATTTTACCTGAGGTTGTTTACACACTAGTTGTATCTATCTTTGTTTATTACGGAATTCTTCACATAAACAATTGGATAGAAAAATTTGAGAAGAATGGTTCTGATAGAATTGGAAATTATTAAGGACTTTTTTATAAATGCATTTTCTTCACGTATTC
>JAEEGH010006706.1_pt1 | contig 28050 bp, 19 predicted proteins | sample 9134181 | NCBI WGS metagenome assembly JAEEGH01 (sample SAMN16246544, study PRJNA631951) | gut metagenome | biome: gut microbiome; feature: rumen; material: DP-attached | host: Bos | place: Iran: Karaj | collected 2018-10 | reverse complement strand
CGAAAGATCTTCACCTTATCATTGTGATTGCCCTGACGCAGAATACGGCCCTCCTGCTGTTCCAGATCCGACGGTATCCACGGACAATCCAAATGGTGCAGGGCAATCAATCGGTCCTGTACATTGGTGCCCGCTCCAAGCTTTGGCGTAGATCCAATCAGGATACGCACCTGACCCGCCCTCACTTTTGCGAAAAGTTCTGCTTTCTTCGCTTCCGTATTGGCTTCATGGATAAAAATGATTTCCTCATGTGGAATTCCTTTGGCCGTCAGCTTCTCCCGCAGATCATCATAGACATTGAATGTGCCGTCTGCCTTGGGCGTTGAAAGGTCACAGAAAATCAGCTGTGTCCCTTTCTTCGGTGAAGAATCCTGCCAGACCTTAAAGGCATTTTCCACACACAGATTCACTTTGCTCTCCGGGACATCCGGCAGCATATCGTTGATCAGTCGCTGATCAAGGGCGCACTTTCGCCCATCATTCGTGATCTTCAGCATGTTGTCAATTCTTGGATCAAGCCCACCGCTGCGCACTTTCTCTGCGCGATCTGCAAAGGATGAAACCAATTCTTTCTGCTCCTCGCTTGGCTCCAGGACTTCATTGACATACTCTGCTTCTGGTACAGGAAGATTCAGCATATCCGCCGTCTGCACATCCGCAGCTTCTTTGAACAACGAGATCAGTTCCGGAAGATTGAAAAAACGGGCGAACCGTGTTTTCGCACGGTAGCCCGTCCCTTCCGGTGATAGCTCAATCGCTGTCACCGTTTCCCCGAAGGAAGCTGCCCAGGAATCAAAGTGTCCCATGCCCAGCTTCTGCAGGGTGTCATATTGTAAATAACGCATAATAGTGTAAAGCTCTACCATTGAGTTGCTGACCGGCGTTCCGGTTGCAAAAGTAATACCCTTGCCGCCGGTGATTTCGTCCATGTACTGGCACTTCATAAACATATCACTGGACTTTTGTGCATCAGTCTGAGCGATACCAGCCACATTCCGCATCTTGGTATACAGGAAGAGATTTTTATAGTTGTGTGACTCGTCCACGAACAGTCTGTCCACGCCCAACTGTTCAAAGGTCACAACATCATCTTTCCGGGTCTGGTCATTCAGCTTTGCGAGCTTGGTTTCCAGAGTTTTCCGCGTTTTTTCCATCTGCTTGACGGTATAACGGGAGCCCTCTTCTGACGCTGCTTCCTCAATCGCCATCTCCAAATCGTCGATCTGCTTCTGTATGGAAGCGATCTGACGTTCTCTGGAAAGCGGAATCTTTTCAAACTGACTGTGGCCAATGATGATAGCATCATAATCACCGGTAGCGATCCTGGAACAGAACTTCTTTCGGTTGGCCGGTTCAAAATCCTTCTTGGTTGCCACAAGGATATTGGCGCCCGGATAGAGCCGCAGGAAATCGCTTCCCCACTGCTCCGTCAAGTGGTTCGGCACGACATATAGGCATTTCTGTGCCAACCCCAGGCGTTTGCTCTCCATACCGGCAGCGACCATCTGGAAGGTCTTGCCCGCACCAACGCAGTGTGCAAGCAGAGTATTGTCGCCATAAAGAATATGGGCTACCGCATTTTTCTGATGCTGCATCAGCTGTATCTCCGGCGTCATTCCCACAAAGCGGATATGGCTTCCGTCATATTCCCGGGGACGGATACTGTTAAAGAGTTCATTATAGGTCTTACATAAGTCCTCCCTTCTGTCCATGTCGCGAAAGACCCATTCCTTAAAAGCCTCCCGGATCATTTCCTGCTTCTGCTGCGCCAGCATGGTTTCCTTCTTGTTAAGAACGCGCCGTTCCTTGCCATCGGCATCCTCAACCGTGTCATAGATCTTCGTGTCCTTCAGATTCAGGGCATCTTCCAGAAGGCGATAACCGTTTGCCCTACTTGTGCCGTAGGTAGATGTGACAAGGGCATTTCCATAGGAATCCCTGGTCTTTCCGGAGATATTCCACTGGCCGTTGATTTCCGCATAGCGCACCTGTATATCCCGGCCAAGCAGATACCATGGAGTCTGAAAGAGTTCCCCCATAAACTGCTGAATGTATTCCGGTTTCACCCAGGTGGCACCAAGACGAACCTCTATTTCCGATGCATCAAGTTCTTTCGGCTGTACCTTCTCCAAATACTCCACATTGATGGAATATTCCGGATGATTCTGCGCAAATTCCCGCGCTGTCTGCAGCTTTTCCCGGACATTGCCGGAAAGATAGGCATCTGAGGTCTCATATCGATCTGTCAGCGGATTCTTAAAGATCACTCCCTGCAATTCCTCTATAATTTCCTCTTCGCTTTTCCCCGTCAGTTCTGCCATATATGGCAGATCAACACCTGCTTTTTCTCCGATGGAAAGTGCCAGCGCTTCACTTGCCGTATCCACCGAAGTGACCGGCTCAGCCCTGCGGATCGTGCGTTTGGTAAATATATCGGCTTTTCTTTCCAGATTGCCCTCTTCGTCCAAAACTTCCAGCGAAGAGAGCAGACAGTAACTGGAATCCTGCTGAAAAGCCCGTTTATTGGCATTGCTGCTGATGATTCCATACTGTGCCGTAAAGTTATCATACTGTTCAGAAAGTTGTTTCTGAAGCAACGCAACTTCCGCATCGCTGCCGTTATTCATCTGCACATCCAGGAGCTTTTGCACCGTGTTGCGGATCTCGATCATTCCGAGAACACGCTCTGTTGTTACCGCAGGCAGCTCCATCCGGTGCATCCGGGAATTCTCCCGGTAATACACAACTCCATTGACATTGGTGAAGCTGAAATTTTTGACAGACGGGTCTGCCGGGATGGAAGTATCTACTTCCTCATCCAGATCGGAATCGGTAAGTTCCACTTCTTCGATACTAGCCTGCAGATGGCTGATCGCTTCATGGAGCTGGTCAGCAAGATTTGCCCCTTCAATGGGTTTTACCGTCACCTCCTGCCTGCCGTACTGCGTATTTTCTGTTGTAAACTCGCCCAGCACCATCTCTGGATGCTGCACAAAGTATTCATTGATGCTGTAGCCCTCCAGTGTAGTGCCAAGGTGAACCCAATCCGGCTCCATGAGGGAGGCCCGGTCTCTTTTCTGGAAGAACAGAATGTCCGCCACTACACCGGTATTGGCATTCCGCATAAAAGCGTTATTTGGAAGACGGATCGCGCCGATCAGGTCAGCCCTGTTCGCCAGATACTGACGTACTGATTCATTCTGCTTATCCATTGTTCCTGCCGACGTGACTACTGCCACTACGCCGCCCGGCCTTGTCAGATCAAGAGAGCGGGCAATAAAATAATCATGGATCAGGAAATTATACCGGTCATATTTCCGGTCATTCACTTTATACTGTCCGAATGGTACATTGCCGATCACACAGTCAAAAAAGCTGTCCGGAAACTCCGTAGTTTCAAAACCCTGTACGGCAATCTGATTCTTCTGGTAGAGCTGCCTGGCAATCCTGCCGGATATGGAATCCAGCTCCACGCCGTACATGCGCAGATTTTCCATGCTGTCCGGAACAAGTCCCATGAAATTTCCCACGCCGCAGCTCGGCTCCAGCACATTACCGGAAGAAAGCCCCATATTTCCAAGAGCTTCATACATGGCCTTGATTACGGTAGGCGACGTATAGAAAGCATTCAGCGTGCTTGCCCTGGCTTCCCGGTATTCCTCCGCTGTCAATGCAGCTTTTACCTCCGCATACTCGCCGGACCATTCCCGATTATCTGCATCAAATGCCTGCGGAATGCCACCCCATCCTACGAACCGTGATAAAACCACCTGTTCTTCTGGCGTTGCCAGCCTTCCCTCATTCTCAAGCTTTTTCAGCATGTATATGGCATCCATATTTGCCCGGAACTTTGCTTTCGGTCCGCCTGCGCCAAGATCATCATCCGTGATACGGAAATTGATCGGCTCCTGCGTAACCTCCTTCTGTCTGTCCCTTCCCGTCAGATCAATTACGATCTGGCGCAGACGGGGTGCCGTCTCATCGGGCGTATCCTGCCCGCTGGATTCAGTTTCTTCCTCAAGCGGCAGATTATTCGCTGCCCGAAGATCATTGATCGCTCCCAAAGATAGTTCATTTTTCGTGATGAAATCAAAGACATCATGGAAAGAAGCCCTTGTATGCGCTTCCATCCTTCCCTCAATGTCAGAGATCAACTGCATCTGTTCCGGAGAGAAAGCCGGATTGCACAGCGGTTCAAGGTCATAGCCTTTCTCCGCAGCTGCATAGATGACGTCCATCTGTTCTGGAGAATAGTCTTCAAAACTGGTTCCGGTACTTTCCATTGCATCGGTTACAGCCTCTTCGATTTCAGCATCCAGCACTTCCCGTTGCTCATCTTCTGTTACATCAATATCAGAGGTCCCTGTTTCGGTCTCCTGTAGCGCTGGTTCTGATTCTTCATCATCCGAAAATGTGTCTGACTCTTCTGGCTCATTGATTTCCGATAGCGAAGACATTTCAACTTCTTCTGTCTCTGCCATAGCTTCGCTTTCTTCAGCTATAACCTGCGCGGAGGCTTCTGCCGGTTCTTCCCTGCCAAGATTAAAGAAATCAAAAAGGGACATCTGCCGTCCCGGTTCGATTGCCGGTTCCAGTTCATGCACCGACTGAGGAAAAATAGTATATGACCCTTCCACGTACCCATGAAGGTCGGAAAGAATCTGTGCTTTACGCTCATATCCATCCGATTCCAATGGAAGTTCAGCTAATGCCGCATCCATCTTTTCCAGTAAACCGACAGCTGCCTCCGGATCTTCCAACATCGCAGGAATTTCCTTCATCGCCTGTTCGCTCAAAAAATCTGCGGTATAGGGACGCACAATCTCCTGCGGCAAACGGTCATAGAAACTGATCACTGTCCTTGCCATGCGCTGACGTTCATAGACTGGCATCCTGGCATGATCTTCCGCCGTCAGAAAACGGTCATGCTCGATCAGATAACCGACCCGCTGCGCCGCCTTCGACCAGGAAAGTTCAATTCTTGCCGAAGGATTTCCGATTTGTCCGCGTTCAAGGCGAATACCTTTCCCGTCATAATCCGCATTGGAATTATCCGCGCCTGACAGGGCATGACTCTGACCGCCGATCCCATATTGATCCTTGAGAAAATCGGCTCTTTCCTTATTGTCCGTATGATTCAGATAGAAAGAATAGATTGCCAGCCGCCCATCCGAGTACGCGCCGCCACGGGCAAGAAAAGCATCGATCTCGTCCTGTGTAATGAACATTTCATGCTCATGCCAGGAGAAACCATCCCTTGTGCTAAAGGGCACAGCCTCTTTTGCAAAGGTTCGGAACATTGCCAGCATACGGTCCGGACTGTAATATTGAAACCGCATCACAGAGTGATCTTCTTCATAAGCTGCCGCCAGCCCTTCCAGACGCTCGACCAGATCATTTACATTCTCCGGACGGGACAAATACTCCGCGATCCTGTCCGTTTTTTCCGGATACCCGCCAGAGAACAGTTCCGTATCTTCAAAGACGAGTTCCGCAACACCTTCAGCCATGTCGCCTTCCATATAGGCAAGCGCCTGGGCATGTTCAGAGAGTGCATTTCCGCGCGCAGCATCCAGTACTACCTGCGGTGCGTATTCGCCCTGGCTTAAAAGCTGCCGGATTCGTCCGGTCACATCCTCCCAGGAAAGAAATGCTTTATCCAGAATCCGGTCTTCCACAGTGTGACCAACGGCAATCTGCATTCCCAATTCGTCAAACCAGACGGAATACTCATGGCCATCAATCACGAAGCCCTTGCCGCCTTTGCCGTACTCCCGGCGGATAAATTCCGTATATTCCTCCGGAGACTTGTCAATCATAAAGTTATAGATGATCCGCAGCTGGCTTCCATTGCGATTGCTGCCAGTACGAAGTATCTCGTCTACTACATCAGCCGGTATGGCGATCTCACCGGCATAAAGTGCAGCCATCGGCTGCTCTATCATCCTTCTCTGGGCATTGGCTGTCGGATATTCGGGCAAAGACAAAGCAGAGGCGATTTCTTCCTCTGCTTCCGTCAAATCCTGTTCTGTTGTTTCTTCAATCAGCTGTAAATCAATTCCGCCAGCATGATCTCCTCTGCCCGGCTCCGGATATTGTTCATCCTGGCCACCCAGGTCATCGGATCGTCCGCTTTCAGCTGCTCCGTCAGCCCTTCCGTCTTCACCATCTGCGATACGGTCAATTCCATCCTCTCGTTCGCCTGTTCGTCGATCTCCTGCAGATAATACTCCAGTCTCCCGGAGAGCATCATGCTCTGATACCAGTTCCGCTTGTTCTCCTTCAGGAAGTTCTTCCGCAGCATCCCGTACTTCCCGTAGCTCACCGGATCGTTCTCGATTACCAGATTCGGAAACAGGTAATCTCCCTTCCGCTGATAGGTTATCTCCATGTTCTGTGCCATGATCATCTGCTCCTTTCTCATTTTCACTTTCACGCTTTAAAGCGTTATACTCTTTTTCTCTGGATAATGCAAGCGCTTTCATAGAGTTTTCCCGGTTGATTTCCCGCTCAATGCGGGCAATCTCCCTTCCGATGTCCCGGAGAACCGGTTCTGCTATCTCATGCGCAGCATTTCCAAGGAAGGCCAATACAGAAATCCGGTTAAAATCCACGATCCCTGCAAAGTCCGCCGCTTCAAGTTCCTCCATCGGCTCCAGTCCGCAGCGTCTTGCCATCATATAATAAGCCGAATTCTCCAGCAGTGTCCGGAATTGGACTCGTACCGCATCTTCCCCAAGATCTTCCAGAAAAGTATCCTTGACCTCATAGGCCAGTCCGTCCATTGCCTCTTCCAGGTTTTCTTCCACATACTGACGGGCGATCTCCATCAGGACAGATGAAAGGGACGATCCATCAGGAAGGTCAAGATCGTAAGTATCCATCAGATGATTCTTGATCTCGTCCTCCCTGTCCTCGCCCAGCTGCCAAAGCCAGGGATTTCTCCCGCCCGGAACAAGATGCGTGTCGGAAATATCAAATACATACCGCAGCCGTTTTCTTGGTCCGGTATCATCAATCAGGGCAATGCCCTTTGCGCCCCGGTTGACCCATCGTCCCATCTTTTGATTCCATATTTCCAGTTCTGCACAGGCTGTAGCCTCTGGCCGCTGAGCATGGATCAGCAGACTGTCAGAAAAGTCATACCGGTATAATCTCGCCGCCGTATCCAGATAGCCTGTCCAGTCCCTTGGGGAGCGGCTGATCTCCTGCGCATGGTAATCAGCCAGCGCACGAATATCATTATATTTTGACATGAACTACCTCCTTCCTTCTACAGGCAGCAAAGCATTCCTGCTTCACTGCCTGTCTCTTCGTTTATTTCTTCCTTCCGGGTTTTCTCTGATGAAACTCCAGGTGAAATGATATTTTTCCGTCAGCAGAAACCTCCATCACAAGGTCTGCCGCGAAGTTCTTCCCTGTCTTTACAGAATATAAGTCCTTTACATGAGTCTTCCCCTTTGAAAGCAAATCTGCCGCCATCTTTTTATCCACGTTTTTCCGCATGGAAGACAGGAACCGATTCTCTTTCCACAGGGAAAATAAACACTCACGATTCGTACAATAGAAGTTTTTCTTTCCTTCCCGGACAGGATTTCCGCACACCGGACATGTGCCAATTTCATCTGCTTTTTTACTGCCTTTCGTTCCGGAAAAGCGTATACGCTCAGTCTCCGGCAGCTTTCTGCATCCTTCCAGGACTGTATTGATCAAAGCATATATTCCTTCCATGAATTCCTGTGGTGCAGCTTTTCCCTGCTCCATCAGAAGCAACCTGTTTTCCCAATCTGCAGTCATCTGCGCAGATGTAAGGTATTCCGGCATTACGGAGATTAGCGTTGTCCCAGCATCCGTAGCAACGATCTGTTTCTTTTTTCTCATGGCATATCCACTGGAAACCAGTTTTTCAATAATACTGGCACGGGTAGCAGGTGTTCCAAGCCCTTTCCGCTCAACCTGATCATCCATCTCAGCATTTCCGGCACGCTCCATTGCAGCCAGCAAGCTGTCTTCTGTATAAGGGGCAGGCGGTTTTGTCCAGTGATCCGTCACCTTCGTATCTACCGCAGGAATAATCTGATCCTCTGAAAGCTCCGTGAGCATTCCTTGTTTTTCCTCATCCTCCTGTTCCTCCGCTGCCCGGAGATAGTTTTTAAGAGCATCCTCGTATCGTTTCCATCCCTCATCCAGAATCCTTTTCCCTGTTGCAGTAAATCTATATCCGTTGCAAAGAAGCTCGGCTTTCATGGAAACATAGGAATGCTTCGGCGCAGTCGCGCAGATCAGCCGGTTTGCCACAAGAAACAGAAGCTTTTTCTCTCCGTCAGGCAAACTGTCCATATCGGCCTTAGCGATCTCCGCTGTAGGGATAATGGCATGATGGTCAGAGACTTTCTTGCTGTTCAGGAGCCTTGCAGCATCCGGAGTAAAGCCATCATTCGGAACAAAGGGAAGCAAATTCCGGAGAATGTCGATCATTCCTCTTGCTGTGCTTTCCATATCGTCCGTCAGGTACTGGCTGTCTGTCCTTGGATAAGTCAGATATTTCTTTTCATAAAGGGACTGGGCATAGTCCAGAGTCTGCTTTGCCGTAAAGCCAAATAAACGGTTTGCTTCTCTTTGCAGTGTCGTCAGATCATAAAGTTTCGGAGGCGCGACCGTCTTCTGCTCCTTCTGAACCTTTTTTACTTCAGCTATCTCACCCTTGCAGACTGCCGCGATTTCCTCTGCTCTGCCCCTGTCGTTCAAGTGTTCCGAAACTGCGTCCAGTCCTTCTGACAGGATATGTGCCATAAAATACTGCTTTTTTTGAAATGCCTCGATCTCCTGTTTTCGCTGTACCAGCATGGCCAGTGTCGGCGTCTGCACTCTGCCAACCGTCAGTCTGTAATCGTAAGTTTTGGTATAGGCTCTCGTTGCATTCATCCCGACCAGCCAATCCGCCTGCGCTCTGCAGACAGATGCCTGATACAGATCCTGGTATTCACTTCCATCTTTAAGATTCCGAAAGCCCTCCAAAATAGCACTATCTTCCATAGAACTGATCCAGAGGCGCTTCACGGGAAGCCTGCAACCGGCAAGTTCGTATACCCGCATGAAAATAGCTTCCCCTTCACGGCCTGCATCACAGGCATTTACCACATATTCCACAGGAACTGAAAAATCTGTCATCAGTTTCTTCAACATCTGGAACTGTGCAGCCTTCTCTTTTGCTACTTCCAGCCTCCATCTTTCCGGGATGATCGGCAGGTCAGCAAAGCTCCATTTACTGTATTTCTCGTCATATACTTCCGGTTCAGCATATTCTGCCAGATGCCCGAGACACCAGCTCACGATATATCCGCAGCCCTCCAAATACCCGTCCTGTTTCTGATAAGCTCCGATCACTTTGGCGATGGACTGAGCCACACTTGGTTTTTCCGCGACCACCAAAACAACTTTTTCTTTTGTACTCATAAAAACCTCCAAACGTAGCAACAGGCACCCGGTTTCCCAGATGCCTGCGGTTTATAGTTTTGCTTAACGGATCGTTTCGATCAGTCTTTACTGCGCTGTTTCTGCCTGTTAAGAAACTTGATCAGCATCTGATACTGTCTCAGGCGGGCTGCCTGCATTTTCTTTTCGTTCATCATTTTTTCCTTTCCCGGTATTTCACCGTCATCAGTCAATGTCCATGCCTTTGGCACGGTGCGGCGCATTCTTCTTTGGCTGCACATTGACCTGCGCTTTCTTTTCGCTCAAACGCTGAAGCACAGATTTCCGTTCACCGGAAGACTGCCGTGTCTGTTCAGCATTCTTAGCTTTCTGCTCCAGATGGGATTTCATCTCCATGCGGTGTTCATAAGTCGCGGCCTTTTCAAGAACGTGTTCCCCGGCATCATAATGGTACACATGATCGGATAATCTATCCTGCGGCGAAACCTCCGCTTCATTGATCTGCTGCACCATCATTTCAAGGTTCCGGTAGTCCGTAGCCTTATCATCCGGAAGGATCAGGACTTCATGCACGGATGAAGGAAGGACAAAGAAATCAGAATGAAATCCTTCTGCCACCTGATCGAGCTGTCCGGGATAAAACATGGCAGCCGCACCATTCAGCCCCTTGTCGTTTGTCAACACCATCAACATCGGCACTCCAGGCGGCGCTTCCTCCATCATATCCTGATTGAAACCTGCCTCTGCGGCAAGTCCCATCATCATTGCTGCCATACTGGTATATCTTGCAGGCAGCATCTCTTTCGCATTAGCCAGCGCATCCGCGTGAAGCTGTTCCCTGGTTACGCCATACTCATCTATCATATGATTCGTGATAGCTACGGAAGCATTTGCTCCCTCCATACCGTTCATGGCAATGTGGTAGGTAACGGCCAGTCCGTCCACTGTTTTATGCGGAAGATTGGCAAGATAATCTTTATTTGCCTGCGCGTCACTGACACGAATGAAGAGACGATCCTTCACCTTTTCATAGTCCCGCAACCAGTCCGTCTGAATTTCAGGCTGAAGCTGCACCTGTTCTGCTATGGTATGAAAGATCCTGTCCATATCACCTGTCCGGATGTACTGCTCATACTGCGCATTCAGATTGATGTTCGGAGCAATCATCTGCTCTTCCTGCCTGACGGTCATTCCGACATAAGTATCATTGAGTTTCTGGAACTCTGTTGTACGTACCTCTGCCTCCTGGTATTTCTCCGGAAGATAACTTTTGATCTGTTCCTGCACGGTATCAACGAACTGTCCGAATGACATTCTGTTTCCGCTCATATATCATACCCTCCTTCTTATTCGCTTTCCTCATCTTCATTGATGGTATCCAGACCATCATCCGTCTCCATGTGCTCACTCTCCCAGGTCTCTTCTTCTTTCTTGGGCCTGTATACCTTCAGATAGTAATAAGCTCCTCCCGCACCCGCGAGAACGATCAGGAGAATGACCATAAGGCTTCCGGAATTTTGGGTCTGCGTCGGTTCCTCCGGTTCCGCCGGGGCAGGTTCAGTCTCCTGTGCCGGCCTGGTTTCCTCTGGTATCACGACTGCCGGTGTCTGCTGCTGTTGCGTTGGTTTTTCATCCATAAACTCAGCCAAATCGTTTTCATCCACCAGGGAGAGCATGTACACATTGTCGGTATTGCCTGCATGGTCGATCACCAGATAAAAAACATTGTTGTTCTGAGTACGAATCGTGTAAAAATCCTTCTTGGAGGAATTCTTAATCTCATCTCCCAGATCACCATTGCCCGGAGAGGAAAAAGGCGTTTCCTCGTCCGGTTCCGGCTGTGTCTCCTCGATCACAGTTTCCGTTTCGGCCTCGGTTTCCGCAGCATCTGCCGCCGCCTGATCTATATTGGCATAGGCGGGAATCGTCATACCTGCCATCATCACCATTGCGGCAGCCAGCGCAGTGATCGATGACATCACCTTATTCTTCAGTTTCATTTTCTTCCTCGCTTTCCGATGCCTCCAAAGCATCTGTATTATCTTCCTGCATCTCTTCCGCAGTTGCCTCCGCTTCCGAAAGGGCATGACTTTCCGCTTCCTTAAGCAGCTCCTGAATATCAATGCCGCCGTCCTGAATGCCGTTCAACACGTGGAACAACGTCCTTCCATCCAGTTTCATGCCCCGGATACTGCGGATGATTTCTGTGTCTTCTTCCTGCTTTTTCGCAATGCGAAGCGTCTTCAGATGCTCCTGAAGCTCCGCGATTTTCGCTACCGTCTTTTCCTCTTCTTCCAGGTAGCGTTTCAATTTTCTATTCATGCCTTCCTCCCTTCTAACGCATTCGCCCAAACATATAAAAATGATTTTGCCAATAGGATGTGTTGATATTTGCGTATTGGATGGGATTTCCGCAGTGGATCATTTTTCCGTCACCCACGTATATCCCAACATGCGAAGCTCCGGACGTATCATAGGTTCCCTGAAAGAAGATAATATCTCCCGGCCTGGCCTCACTCGGTGCTACATACGAACACATCTGCCTTAGTCCTTCCGCAGTCGTTCTTCCGACATCCCAGCCATTTCCGCAATGATTAAGTACCCAGCATACGAATCCGGAACAGTCAAAGCTTGTTGATGGTGAAGATCCGCCCCAGACGTACGGATAACCAAGGTACTTCTCCGCCTCCCGGATCATATTGGCAAACCGTGTATCGGATAAAGCCTCCGGAGGGATTTCATAACGGTCAACAGGTATAGCCGTTCCGTCAAAGGACGGCAGCGCGTTCATGTCGAACAGGTCATCGCGGTTTCCATAGGTCGTGTTCAAAATTTCATAATGCCTGATCTGATCACTGGTCATGCGCCCTCTGGCGACCCGGTCAAAACCGTTATTTCTCAAGGAAATACAGAGAATATAATATTCATACTCGACTTCTACCTCGTACTCGTACTCCTCTTCTTCGGTTTCTCCTGTTTCCGGATCTGTATAAGTCGTTGTGCCCGTTCGGGTTTCCGTCCTTGTTCGGATCTCCACCTGTTCCGTCACCTGCAGCGTATACTGTGCTTCAAAAAGCGCCCGAACCTCACCGCTGACATCCGCATACCGATAATCGTTATATACAGCTGTCAGATAAGAAGTCAGCTGGTAAGGATTATGACCGATCTCGTCCACCTGATAGCGGTATTCGTCATATCCGGGATGAGTGGCTTCCATGTTGTTGATCTGACTGTTCAGCGCCTGCTCCAATGCAACGTAAGCATTTTCGGACTGATGAATATCATCGTCTCTGGACGGATAAGTCGTTGTCATGACTGCCCCGCCAAGTCCCTGAACAATAGAACTGGCACTGGATACAGAAATCGCAATCAAACCAAAAAGCAAACCACAGATACCCAGCACGATCAGCAGCGTCCGGTTATTTCTGACCGCGTTGCTGACCACCGCCTTGATCTTTTCAAAGGTTGTCTGTGCCGCAGCTGCTGTATTTTCAGCGGTCTTTCCTGTTCGTTTCGCCTCTTTATAGGCTTTCTTATACCGCTGTTTCTGATAAAACTTTTGGGTCTTATCTTTTACACTGACGGTATCCTCCGTAGTTTTGGCTGCACTAACACGTCTGGGAACCTGACGGAATACCTGTTCTGCTGCAATTTCTGCATCATGGGATGCTTCTACACCGCTGTTATCATCTGTCTGTTCGCTCACCTTCCGGTGCGCCGTAGCGCCGGCGACCCCAGTCACTGCGGCAATAGCTTTCTTATGAAAGCCCATTCCACTTCCACGCACAAACTCCGTACCTTCATCGTCAAAGTGGAGCCGGGCCTCCTTTTTTGCAGTTTCCTCTTTGGAAACAGTTTTCTTTTTGTCTCCCTTATTATCCGCTTTTTCCTGAGAAGACTTTGTTTGGGCTTTATCTGCTGATTTCTTTTCGCCCCGCGTTTCTTTTTCAGTGCGGTCCTTCCCATGAGCGGTCCTTCCCGCATATTGCGCTTTGTTGGAATTCCTTTGCGTCCGCAACTCCTCGGGGTGGTAAGAACTGTCTGCCCCAGAGCTTACATCCTCTGCTGCTTCCAGGCTCTCTTCTTCGGCAGTGTCATCGGTTTGCTGCGGAAGAGCTTTCTGTACAGATTCCTGCTCTCCTGCTTCCACGGATTGCTGCTTTGCTTCCTGTAACTGTTTTTCTTTCTGTTGTTTCTTCTGGGCATACTGTTTCACCATCGCTTTCTTGACTGCTTCATGATGTGTTTTTGTTTCAGAAACCTGGATCGGAACGCCTTCCGAAAGACGTCCCCGCGATCTCTGCCACTCATGAATACTCTGCTTTTCTCCGGTACGGAGGTTTTCTTCTGTCAAGCCATCCCGGCTCATCTTGTGGACGATCTTATCCGGAGCGGTATATTTCTTTTCCTGCATCACAAGCCTCCCTCAGCAGAGCTCACTCCGTAAGATCGGCATATTCCTCCCACTTTTCCATCGTGTGGTTCATATCACCGATCATGCGCGCGGCTTCCTCCTCCGCATGGTCAATCGTGATCAGGCCGCTTTTAGCGGCAAGCAGGGAAATATACATCCGATCCGCCATACTTGCAAAAGCCAGCAGATCATCTGTCAGAGCATTGAAGATCTCCTCGCCATCCCCGTTCAGTCCCGACAGATCAAGCGTCTCCGGAAGAGGCGCTTTTTCTTCCGCTTCCTTTGCTTTTGCCTTGTCCTCATCCATGAAGTGAATCAGCATAACCAGCGGAGAATCATCTCCGGACTGATCCATGTACTCGCAAACCTTTTTCAGCATATAATCCAGTTCGTTACGATTTCTCATACAACCATCCTTTCCGGCGGTCATTCACTGACCGCCTGGTTTATCAGCTTCTCGACCTCCTCGGGGCGGGTGGTCATCAAAGCATACAGTTTCAGGTTCTTATCAAACTTATCCTTGAAGGGAATAATGACGCTGCCATAGAACAGAAGCCCCTCACCTTCACCGGAATTGGTAACGTAGGACAGTTGGTGCGGCGAGATATTCAGCTGTTTCGCCAGGATCTGCCTGTCCCCCGCAGCCTGGTTCAACATATATATAAAATCTGAATTCTCAAAGATGTTCTCGATCTCTCTGGATGCCAGCAAATCCTTGATGTTCTGCGTGATCCCGGTAGGAATGCCGCCCCACTTTCTAAAGCGTTTCCAGATTTCCACACTATAGGCCGCTGTCTGCTCCTCCTTCAAAAGAAGGTGAAATTCATCGACGTAGTAGCGGGTAGATTTATGGGAATTACGGTTCAAAGTAACTCGGTTCCAAACCTGATCCTGAACCACGAGCATTCCCAGCTTCTTGAGCTGCTTTCCCAAATCCTTGATATCAAAGCAGATAATCCGGTTATCCAGCTGTACATTGGTATGATGGTTAAACACATTCAGCGAGCCGTTGACATAGATTTCAAGACTCGTTGCAATGCGCTGTGCCTGCTCTTCTTTCTGCGCCCGAAGCATGGAATACAGATCACCAAGCGTAGGCATGTTTTCCGGCACCGGCTGTTCAAAGTACTTCTGGTAGACCAGCGGCAGACAACGGTCTATAACCGATTTTTCTTCTGCCGTGATTCCGTCCCGGCTTCCCATTATCAGCTCACAAAGAGACAGGATAAAATCACTCTTAAATCCCAGAGGATTATCGTCATCCGCGTAATCGAGGTTGATGTCCATTGGATTGATATAATCCTTACTGGTCGGGGAGATATGAATCACCTGCCCGCCCAGGGCATGAACCAGCGGGTAATACTCGCCTTCCGGATCACAGATGATGATGTCGTCCGTGGTAACAAAGAAAGCATTGGTGATCTCCCGCTTTGCCGAGAAGGATTTACCGGAACCTGGTGTGCCAAGGATCAGGCCATTCGGGTTTTTCAACTTCTTCCTGTCTACCATGATCATGTTGTTGGAAAGTGCGTTCAGTCCGTAATAAAGAGATTCCCCGGACATGAACAGTTCCTGCGTCGTAAACGGTACAAAGATTGCCGTTGCCGTGGTCGTGAGAGCCCGCTTGATTGGCACATGGTTTACGCCCAGCGGAATACTGCTCATCAGCCCCTGCTCCTGCATGAAATCCAGTCTGCGCAGCACACAGTTGTATTTCTGCGCGATACCGGCAGTCTGGAAGATCACATTTTCCAGTTCCTGCTTGCTGTCTGCTGTATTCAGGAATAGCACCGTCACCAGAAACATCCTTTCGTTTCTGGACTGGAGATCTTCCAGCAGACGCTTGGCCTCGCTACCATAGGTCATCAGGTCGGACGGGATGATGTCCATGTCATAGCCTGTCCGGACGGCCTTTTTCTGCTCATCGATCTTCATGCGGTTGATATCCGTCACCTTGCTTTTGACCAGTTTGATCGCCCTGGTCTGATCAATGGACTGGATATGCAGATTCACCACCAGGCTCTTATCCATATCCAGAAACTCCGCCAGCATCTTGTCCGTCAGCTCCGGTGCAAGGATCTGCAGATAGGACACAGCTCCGATGGTCTCTCCCATGCAGAAGTCCCTGCCGTTCTTGAAATAAAAACTGGTCGGTGCCACAAAGTCCTTGGTGGAAAGACCGCTGCGCAGAAGGTTGTCATACTGAAACTGGAACGGCATTCTTTCCTTCGGATTGAAGGTCTCATAGAGGATCTGGAGACGCTCTACGCCATTCATGGGATATGCCCGCACACCGAGTGCCTTGAAGTTACTAAGGATATCTGCTTCAATACGCTCCAGCTTCGGCCTTGCCTCCGCGACGCTCTTTGCCTCGATGGCAAAGGTGATGTACTTCGTTTTCACCAGACCGTTATTGCCCTTGGCCAGCTGATCGTGCAGCATCTGGGCATACTCCATACGCACATCATCGTAGTTGTCGTTCTGCGGCTGAATTTCGATGACCCGTTCATACTGCACCATATTGGTTTTATGGTTGATAAAGGAAAGCTGGAAATGAACAGCGCTGTCAAAGTAATTCAGGAATTCACACCAGTTCTCAAAGATCGCGTTCTTATCCTCCTGCTGTGCCAGCTGATAATTGATGTCATAGAAGCGAACCGTCTTGGAATAAACATGTTCCTGTACGCGGCAGATACCGTCCTTAGCCATCTCCAGATAGGGGATCGACTTCTGGACAGAGATCTCCTTTTCCCGCTGTTTTTTCTCCTCCGCCTTACGGCGCTTCATTTCCCGCTGCTTTTCCCTGCGGTCTTTAGCCAGCTCCGCCTGCCTCTGCTGCTCGCGGCGGCGTTCAGCTTTCTTCATGGCCGCCCTTTCACGGCGGCTGAGCGTTTCCTTCTTCTTACTTTTTCCGAACATGCTTTCCGCCTCCCTTGTTCTTTGGATTAGCCGGCTTCTGTACCGGCTTCATTTCAAATAGGTTCTCGGTCTCATACCTGCGGATCGCCGGCTTTCGGAATTTGACCGTGATAATGTTTTTTAAGACCTGTTCCAGAGGCATTCCATCCTTCTCATACATTGCAAAGAGGAATGCCGGAACCATCAGCAGCACCATGCCAAGTGCGGCATTGCTGGTCCCAAGATTGCCTTTCGTCAGGAAGTAAAATGGAAACCCGATGGCGGCGGCAATCCCAATGCAGATGATCTGCCGCTTTGTCAGGTTGAATGCCACTTTATTCTTCACTTTGGTCAGGTCTTTCGGTACGGTTACATATGCCATAGTTTTATTGCGGCAATAGCCGCCCCTCCTTTCCTTAGTGCGAATTAAATATCTGTTTGCTGAGTGATGATGTTTTCAGAAGCGTATAGCACAGCAGCACCGTGTATGCCGCTATCCCAAACAAGGCCGAGTGCATGTTGCTTGAGATATGGATCGTCGCCACCAGAATGCCGTAAATACCTACGCACACCATCATCAGGAATGCCTGGAATGCCAGGGCAAACAGACCTCTGAAATAATTGGTTCCCATCTGACCCCATTCGCGGTTGGTCATTGTCGCAAACGGGATCGGAGCAACCGAAGTGTACAGATAGATCTCTATCATTCGTCCATAACAGATGATCGTGATCAGGATGGACAGGATCTTCATGCAGAAGCTGACCAGTAAGGTTTCCAGTGCCAGTACGACCAGTTCTCCGATTTCCATCGTCTGCATGGTGGTATCCATCGTTGAGATCATCGAAGTAATATCAATGGCCGTATCCCTGTTCAGGACACCGGCAGCTGCATTCACTACCGACTGACCCACATCGAATACGGCCATCGTGATCGTAAAGGTATGGCTCACCAGATATACGGCGATTGCCATCTTGAAAAAATACTTGAAGAACATCCATGTATCTATATCGTGCATGTTGTTCTTTTCCGTCAGCATGGAGATCAGCTCATAACACAGAACGAATGTGATGATCAGCCCGGCGATTGGCATAATGACTGTGTTCGACAGGTTCTGTATCATGTTGAAGATGCTTCCGTTCCATCCCTGTGGTGTTGCTCCAACCTGAGCGGCGATCTGCCCCGTTTTCTCATTCACGTCTGCGAACATTGTCGTCAGGTTGGAATCCACCATATTCATGAGTAGAGTTCTCATCCATTCTTCGATTGCGTCAAAGATCGCATCGAACATGGACTACCCTCCTTAGAACAAAGTTGCAAGCTGCGGGATCAGCTGGGTACCGATCAGGATCACGCCGCCGCCAGCCATCAGCTGCTTGATGCCCTGGGACTTCGCGCCCGGATTGTCATTGCCATATCCTTCCAGAAGGTTGACCACGCCCCACACGCCAAGGCCTGCGCCAATGGCCGTTACGAGGGTCTGTAAAATAGTTACACTGCTGTTGAAGAATGCCATAAGAACTTGTGCGGAACCGGATTTTTGTTTTGTTCATTTTGTGTTTGCGTTTGATCTTTTGATTAATGCAGAAAGCAAATCCTGTTTGCCAGGACCCATCACCGGCTCCTTCTCCTTTCCAAAATTTCTGCTGTTTACGCTTTCTGCCGCATCATAGACTATAGATAGCTGTCAGAGCAGCCGCTTATGGGAGCTGCCCTGATCTCTGGAATGAACCACTTTTTCATGCCCCTCTCCTTTCTTCCGGGCAGCAAAAAAGACACATCCGAAAACGTGTCTTCTCATGCCGCCTTATTCTGTTTTCTCTTCGCCAGAGTCGTAGACATCGAAGTGATCTGTCTGTTTCATCCTGAGATGACAACCCAGGTACTTCTCTACATCAAAGGCGTTCCTGCTGTCGAAATCCGATAGTTCCCGATACCGTTTGTGCTTTGTAATGTCATATTTATCGCTTAAAAACGGTCTCACACCGCGCAGCTGCAGGATACATTTGTTACCATCCATGACGGCCAGCTCATCCCGGCTCATCAATTCTTTGCCGGTCTTCTGATAATTCAGACCGTAAGAGCGGCTCTGCCCTCTGGTATCGGAAGTGTTGTAAAGATCTATTGTTTCCTTGCCCAGTGTCTCGGAAATCTCTTTCAGTGTGCTGCCTTCCTTGCCTCCGAGGAACAACATGGTGTCACAGTTGCCCAGAATGGTCTCCGACGCATCTTTATAAATGGTCTTCAGCTGGGACTGCGACTGTAAAATGATTGAAGCCGATATTTCACGGCTACGAATCGTAGCAATCAGCTTGTCGAACTTCGGTATCTGGCCGATATTCGCAAACTCATCAAGAAGCAAACGCACATGGTACGGAAGGCGTCCGTTATGCTCATCATCTGCTTTATCGCAAAGCAGATTAAAAAGTTGAGTGTACATGATCGCCACGATGAAATTGAAGGTATCATCAGTGTCGCTGATAATAACGAACATGGCTGTCCTCCGCTCTCCGAGCTGATCAAGTTCCATCTCGTCATAAGCCATGATATCTCGAAGCTCCTGAATATCAAATGGGGCAAGACGAGCACCACAAGAGATGAGAATCGACTTCGCCGTTTTGCCGGCCGCAAGCTTATATTTCTTGTACTGCCTGACAGCAAAGTGTTCCGGCTTTTCCCTCTCCAGTTCTTCAAACAGAAGATCCACCGCGTTTTGAAAGGATTCATCATCTTCCCTGGCCTCCGAAGCGTTCAGGAATTCCAGCATGGTAGCGAAATTCTGCTCTTCTTCTGGTGCTTCATAATAGATGTAGCCGATCAAGGCACAGTACAGAAGACGTTCTGCTTTCACCCAGAAATCTTCGGTGGACTTTTCGCCTTCCCCTTTAGTGTTGGCAATGATTGTGTTTGCCAGTTTCAGAATGTCCTTCTCGCTGCGGATATACTGGAAGGGGTTATAGTGCATTGACTTTCGAAAATTGATCGTATTCAGCACTTTCAGCTTATATCCGGCCTTCTTCAGCATTTCTCCGCACTCGACGATGATCGTACCTTTTGGGTCAGTGACCACATAGGAAACCTTGTCCGGCATCTGCATCAAATTCGGCTTCACATAAAATCTTGTTTTGCCAGAGCCGCTGCCGCCGATCACGATCACATTCTTGTTTCTTGCATATTTCGGTTTGGACGGGCGGCTGTTCATTGTCAGCCGCTCCGTCTGTGTCAGGATGATATTGTTCTCAAAGACCGGATCAATGAATGGCTGTATGTCCTTCGGTGTACCCCACCTGGCAGAACCGTACTCCTCGCCCTGCCGGAACTTTTTTGCATTCTTTCTCCGGTACAATACAAACAGCTTTAATGCTGCCGCCGCAATCGCGCCTGCCAGCACATCAAAGGCTGCAAAACTTGGCAAAGGATTCTGAAATGGCAGTCCTAGGTTTGTGAAAATAACCATCAGCTTTTGAAACAAGGCTCCACCTGAAACATGCCGGTAAAGCCATGCTTCTTTATCTACCACATAAGCAATCCCGATATATGGAATATTGAGAGCGATAAGCTTTCCAGGATTGACCTGAGCCATCCTCTCCCGCAGCCATGCCACAGGCTTCAGGAACAGGGCTTTACTCTGCTTTAATGCACTCATAGGCTCTGCTCCTGTTCCCGCTTCTTTGTTTTGTCGCGCTCCCTATGCTTCGCTGCACGGGCAATCGCTTTCTGCAGCTTTTTCCGAATCGAAGGTTTCTTTGCTTTGGTCAGCGTTACACCGGTGTACTCCTTAAAGGCCGCTGTCATAACATCCGCATCTCTAGCCCGAAAGAATACCAGATACCTTGGCTTATCCCCGGCAGTATCCTTTTTCAGGCTGTAGTCTATGCCATATTTCCGGGCTATCTTTTCAAAGGATTTGATGTTGTTATCAGTGATCTCGATGTTGGTCAGCTGACTGCCTTCCTTCATCATCTCCTTGAGCGAAGTCCGCCCCTTATAGGAATATTCCTGCGCCTGAGCCTTTTTCTGTTCCTTCTGTGAAGCCCGTTTCTGATTGGCCTTTTCCATATCCCGCATCACTTTCGCCAACGCAGCCTTTAAGACTTCCGCTGTGATCTTGCTGCTGTGAATAATCAGTGCTACAGTCTTCTCATTTACTTCTTCCTGCATGAGCCCCTCCTTTCCCGGCTATCAGTCTGCGCCGTACATATCGTGATGCACCAGCGCCGTATAGTAGCCGTCGATTGTAATTGGTGCGTTATATAGTGCTGCCAGCAGATACTGACGGATATTCCGCACTCTGGTGGTATTCTCCTTAAAGCAGTCCAGGACAAACTGGATATGCTCATATTCCAGCTTCATAAGCTGACTCTTGACGATAGCAGCCGGTTTATCATCGGATGCGATCCGGATATAAGCCCGTCTGGAACAGCAGGTGTCCACCAGGAGTGACAGAATCTCTTCGATGAGCTTATCGTCATATGGATAGTTCCGTTTCAGATCATCAATAAACAGAGACCTTCTAAAATAATCCTGATAGCGCTGATACTCATCCTCTCCATTCCTTTCCTCTTCCTGTGTTTCTTCGGAAGAGATAAGATTGGATTCGATCTTATTCAAATTATTTTTATTAATCTCTTTCTTATTAGTGTGTCCTTCTGACATGTCCTGAACTGTGCTTTCGACATCTCCAGAAGTGTCGTTTTGACATGTCTGGGAATGTCCTTCCGACATGTCTGAAGTTACACACTTCCGGACATAGATACGGTCTGGTTTGCCAAGTCCTTGCCGTACACGACTGATCAGTCCGATGCCCTTCTTGTCATCCAGTTCCGCTAGCAAAGTACCAGCTTTCTTGTTCCCGCAGGACATAGCCTCCATCACTGCATCAATCGTGTAATAGATGTAGACCCTCCCCTCAGAGTCGAGCCAGCCGTTTCGCACGGATATCTGCATACGGTCTATAAGCAAGCCGTAAAGCAGTTTCGCATCCGTAGACAGACCAGAAAATATCGGCTCTGTAAACAACACTTTGGGAATCCGGTAAAAGGTATAGGCTTCCGCTTCCTTCCCATAGTGATACGGGAAAATGCTGATGCTACCCATACGCTCCCGGTTTCCGCCGTACATCAGTATGGGATGCACGGTTATTTGTTATCTTTTTCATCCCACGCCTTACCTTTCCATTTCCGAACGATACTTTTCCCTGAGTTCCGGATACTTCTTTTCCATATGGATACAATAGCCGACCATCGCGGCTACCGCGGAAGTCATAATGCCGAGAACGATCCCAGCAGCTAACTGAATCAAGACGATCACCTCCCTCCTTTGCTTGACAGCACATGCATATGGCGGAGACAAGAGCTCCGCCACATGGTATCTACTGTCAATTCTTGTTTTGGTATGTTTGCCTGCCTGATCAGACCCGTTCCTGCCCCGTTTCTTCCGCGACGTATTCTCCGGCAAAAGGCGCGCGGGAATGCACACTCAGTCACCGGTATCATTCTGACCAGCAGGGTATTCAGTTTTCAAAGAGCAGTGAAGCGGTGAACTGGTCACCCTTCACTGACTGCACAGAAAAAACAGCGTCAGGCAAGCAGTAAAATGAAAAAGCCCGCCGACCATCCTCCATTGGACAGTCAGCGGGCAATCTGCCTACATCTTGTTATATTCTCTTTTCATTCGGTTCATCGCTTTCTTCAAGGCATCCGTTACCGCCTGTCGGGAAGTACCGAGCTGCTTTGCCACATCCTTATGCTGCCGGCCGCGCACCACGCACTCGATCACGACAAAACGCTGATGTTCCGTCAGTTTCCGCAGCAGCGCCTGTGCCAAAGCTTTACGCTTTTCTCGGTACTCACGCTCCAGCATCATAGTTTCCGCATCCTGCCTCACATCTGCCAGGATCGCCCAGTCCTCTGCCGCTCCGCTGTAGGAGAATGTTGTCCTTTTCCATTTCTGCTTCTGGTTATACTCCAACCGATCCTCCCCTTCGGCCACCAGACGAACAGACCAGTTGTAAGAATCAAAGACCTCTTCCGGAACGATCACAGGAGCCTGTCCCTCATATTCATAACGATAATCCCCACATTCATGCAGCGGAAAGACTGTCGCATGATCTCCAGCACGGTACAGCACATAGCCATTGCTATAAACCGTTACATCTGTATCCGCACTGATCAGATCTCTGGCGACAACCGTCGCGGCTGATTCCACAAGACTGAAAATCGTGGGAACCTTTTCCCGTTCCTCTGCAACAGGTACAATCCTCTTCAAATCACTGAGTTTCATAAAAGCCATCCCTTCTACGGCGATGGCCAGTCACTCCAGTGATTTCAGGCACGACAAAAGCTCAGACCATCCGCCGTTTTTTTTCTTAGGCGGGAGGTCTGAGTGATCTCAGGATCCCCACTGCATAAACGTTTGAGCTATGAAATAAACTCCGTGGTCATGTTCTTTTCCTGTTATCCGGGTCCACGCATCTTCCAGTTCCTTTCTTTCCGGTTTTGTTTTCTGTACCGGCTTTCACCAATAGCATCCGAGAAAGCGCTCCAGGCAAGCTGTTTTCCAAAAAAACTCCAGAACGCAAAAAATCCCTGCCTGGTACAGCGGCAGCGCGACAGCGCTTGCCTACCATACCAGACAGGGATCGTCTGGACCGTTATTCTGTTAGTGAAATGTTAGTGATTTTGAAAAGTAAATTTACATCCTGCGTCAGACAGCCTGTAAAAGCGCTGTGACGCAGTGATATCAGGTGTTACGGGTTGTGATAAACCCTGTGAAACAGGCTTAAATGCTGATTTCTCCATGCTCTTCCCAGAATGCAAGAAGTTCATTCAGCTTGCTGAATTCCTCTTCTGTAAGATTAGCCTCTGCCACGTTCAGAATCTGTTTTGCAGTGATACTGGACAGCGCATGCCCATCGCTGACGATCATCCAGTAATATGCTCCGGGATTTCCCGGTTCGATCTCAATAGAACGAGATGCGTATTCCCTTACGCAGGGATAATCCTGAACTGCATACAACGTGTGCAGAAGCTCTTTGACCAGCTCCATATACATGGTGCTGTAACGATTCTCTGTTGCAAGCAGCCACTGTTCGGAATCAGAACTTGAATAGAATCGTCCGCGATAGAGATTGAATGCCTTCTCAAGCAGCTTTCGCTTCGTATCAGTGTCCGTCAAGTTCTTCGCCTGCTGCAGGCAGTGCTCAAACTGCTGAGTATCCATGATAAAATGCAGGTCCGGATTCAGCATATATCCGTTGCTGCGGGAAATAACGATGTTGTCCTCCAGAATGAACGCTGTCTTCTGGCGAAAACGGTATAGAGAAGATCGAATGTTTGAAGACGCTTTGTCCGGATCTTCGTCCGGCCACAGATTTGTAATGATATCCTGCGTGGAAACTCTGGTTCCCTTGATCAGAAGGAAGATGATCAGCTTCCAGACACGGGCAGCGACAAGGGATTCTTCATCCACGGTACCTCTGGATGTCCTGATCTCCAGTTTGCCAAAAGCGTTAAGGATAACATCTTTTTCGCTCTTGATCTCCTCGGGCTTCACGATCAGCGCAGCACTGTCCTGATTTTTCTTATCTTCCCACATCTGCGAACAGACAAAGGACAGCATCTGCAGGAGACTACTCTTGTCTTTATAGCGGTTCAGGTTTCTTACGACCAGGAATCCGGTCGGTTTCTTCCAGAAAGGAATTGCCATGACAGACCGTGCTTCCAGACGCTTATAGCCCAGATACTCGTCCGGGTAAATGTCTTTTACAGCTTCCACATCCGGAATAATGATCGGCTGTCCGGTTCGCAGTGCCTGTACCCAGGAATAGAAGTGCTCGGAATACTCGTATTCGTTGAATAATGTCGTGTGCATAGGACCATATTCACGGTCATACCACATTTCAGGCGTCCATACGCCTACATCGAGATCGACATCCAGAACACCGCAGAAATCAGCATCATAAAACTCACAGACTGCTGCCATGGTCTGCACGGCGATCTCTTCCGCACTGTCACTGTTATGCAGGCTGGTTTCCAGTACACGCAGAGTCTTTTCCAAGTTCATCGTGTATTCCGGATCATCATAGCCATCCTGTGTTTCCATACGTTCGTTAGTACTGGTACTTTTCTGCAGTTGCTCAGATATGTCTTTTGGACGGAGAATATCACTGAGCCATTTCCGAAACTTATTCAGCATACCCATCTCTCCCTTCTGTTCGTTTTCCGTCTTACCTGCGCTGTAAGGATCTTCCAGTCAATTGAAAAGGCCACATGCTGCCTGAAACACCATTCCGACAGCCTGCGGCCAATTTTAACTCGATTAACTTTCCAGCTGTCGTATGATTCACGACTGAGCCAGAACAATCATTCCCTTGCTTCTCCTCGCCTTTTGATCTCCGTCTCCATGTAATCCTGATACGCCATCAGACGCTCATATACTGCGTTCATCAGATCCATCGACTGCTTGGAACATTTTTCCCATTTCGGATCTGACGCCGATTCAATAATTGGAGCAATGTCGGCCAGCGGACTGTCTACAAGAAAATAACCGATATTCTTACCCAGTGCAACGCTGAAACGATATAACAGACTGAGAGATATGCTTGCAGAGCCATTTTCCAGATGGCTGAGTGTTGTAGTATCACAGCTGCAGATATCACAAAGCTGTGACTGGGTGAAACCGCGCTGATCGCGGACTTCCTTTACCCTTCGGCCAACACCGGCATAATCTACATCCAAAGCTCCGATGGACATACCCATCAGCTCGTTATATTTCTTCTGAATCTCATCTTTTGAGGCCATGGTGACCGCCTCCTTTTTTTCGCAGATACTTTCGCACTTTCATTATAGAAAACAACCTCCGAGCACTCCATGTAGCCAACGCCAACAGTTGGTATACACTCCAAATTTCTCGTAATTTTTTTCAAGTTTTGGCGCAACCGCCAAGTTGTTCTATGTACCAAAGATTGGATCGGAGGAGATCTGCAAAAAAGAAATAGCGACTGACTGGCTGTATTCATTGCAATGGAAAAATAAAGCCGGACATTCGCTGCCCGGCCTTGCCCATGCAACCATTATCCAGATAAACATCCGATGACAGGAAGAGTCGCTACCCCTTTTCAGGTTTGATTACTCCCAGGCGGACAAATACCGGATATATATAGGATGCCCCAAAAACGCCAAGCTTTTTCGGTCTGCTGACATATCCTTCTTTTTCCTGTATCTCCAAGGCCTTCCTATAGGCCAAGTTGATGGTTGCTCGTGTTACGCTCTTGGCTTTCTGATCAAATACAATTTCACCGACATATTTGCCGTCGCTTCCGGTTTTAATGGTATAGGAATACTTCAGGCCTTTTGCGGTCTGGAATGGATAATTGGCAAAGAGGAGCAGTGCTTCCCAAAGGTACTTTTCTCCGTCCGGATGATCTATCCTTTTCGCTAAGTCCAGGACTGCTTTTTTCCTCCTGCGGAACAGCTTTTGCCGGTCAGCGTTAACCGTTGTCTGATCCAGATTATAAGCAAAGTCTTTGTATGGGATATATGAGTATACAGACGCTCTCTTGATATTCGTCCTCTCAATGATCTGCTCAATACTTTGTCCCTCTTCAAACATTCGTTGGATTTCCCTGCTCTGCATTGTTGAATAATATCCTGCAGTAATCAGAAGCTTTCTCACTCTCCATATGCTTGAGCCCATTTCATCTGCCACTTGGCGAATACTGGGAAGGCTTGTACTCCTTCTTCCTCTCCTGTCATCGTATGGTTCTCTATACAGATTTGCCGCGCTCTCTATGAGTTGCTTCATAGATTTCTCCACATCCGGATTTTTCTTTTTTCGTCGTCCAGCCATAAGGTCCTTTCTCCTTCATTTCCGTATCATTCCAATCATAACGATCAAACAGCAATGGGAAATGTTGTCTGTAGAGACAATTATTTATTCGCTTGCAATGTCGTTATAAACGACACTTTTCGGGTGCTGGGGTGATCATTATATTCTTCAATTTGTTATTTATCCACATTTAACAACCATACGCCTTGATTTATCACTTGTATTATGCTATTCTATCTATGTTTTGCATATAGATCACGCGCTTTATAGAATGTCGTGTACGACGACATTTCTCAAGTGCCCAAGGAGGCAAATAATTATGAGAACACTTTCTTTATCTCTGCTATCTGAAACTGTCGTTTCAAAACGAAAGCAACTAAAAATCACACAGGCCCAGCTTGCTAAAGAAACAGGCATGAGCAGGTCTGTACTCTCCAATCTTGAAAATGGCACTTATAAGCCCTCTATAGATCAATTAGAAGCAATTGCATCTGTTCTGAACTTCGATCTCACCGAAATGTTTGTAGAACAAGCAGATCAGGTCGCTCCTGTTTCCCGCTCCTATCATATCGCTGTTGCCGGAACCGGATATGTCGGTCTCTCACTTGCCGTACTTTTATCACAACATAACCTGGTCACGGCAGTAGATATCGTTCCGGAAAAAGTCGAGAAAATCAATAATTACATCTCACCTATCCAGGACGAATACATTGAAAAATACCTTGCTGAAGCCAAGGCCGGAACCAGAGCTCTGAATCTTCATGCCACTGTTGACGGGGCTGTTGCCTACTCTTCTGCTGACTATGTTATCATTGCTGCACCGACAAACTATGATCCAAAGACCAATTATTTCGATTGCTCCGCAGTGGAAGCAGTCATTCAGCTGATTATCGACAGCAACTCTGAACGTGAAGATAAACCGACGATCGTTATCAAGTCAACGATTCCTGTCGGATATACGGAATCCATCAAAAAACGATTCAATTACGAGAACGTTATTTTCAGCCCGGAATTTCTTCGTGAATCTAAGGCTTTATATGATAACTTGTACCCAAGCCGGATTATCGTAGGCTGCGATGAAAGCACTGAAGAAGCGGCAAGAACATTTGCGGCGCTGTTACAGCAGGGTGCATTAAAGAATCCGATCACGACATTGGTGATGGGATGCACAGAAGCAGAGGCAACCAAACTCTTTGTCAATACCTATCTGGCTCTTCGTGTATCCTATTTTAATGAGCTCGATACTTACGCAGAAGTCAAAGGACTGCAAACTGCACCGATCATCAAAGGCGTCTGCCTTGATCCCCGTGTTGGCGATTACTACAACAATCCGTCCTTTGGCTATGGTGGTTACTGCCTGCCGAAGGATACCAAGCAGCTTCTGGCGAATTTCGCAGATGTACCCGAAAATCTTATAGAAGCGATAGTGGAAAGCAACCGCACCAGGAAGGATCATATTGCAGATCGCATACTGGAA